>Ga0207652_10001176_pt1 | contig 23527 bp, 14 predicted proteins | sample KBSC63BmetaG_FD_184334 | JGI IMG/M metagenome (GOLD analysis project Ga0207652, IMG submission 184334) | Corn rhizosphere microbial communities from Kellogg Biological Station, Michigan, USA - KBS C6-3B metaG (SPAdes) (version 2) | ecosystem: Host-associated > Plants > Roots > Rhizosphere ... | reverse complement strand
TGATTATTTAAAAGCACATTGTCCTCCGGGAGCAAAGTGATTGTACTGTTTCGCCTTCAGGATGATTGACAAAATAAAAAAACGGCCAATTTGTTCGTTCACTCCGTTGTGATAAACTCAGCATCGCTGTTTTATCACATTTTTTTACATTGAAATTTTTGGCCAAAGTATTATCTTCGCGGCCCAAAATGTCGGGGTAGCTCAGCTGGTTAGAGCATCGGATTCATAACCCGAAGGTCGGCGGTTCAAGTCCGCTCCCCGATACTTTTTCCTTTGCCATTCCATAGCTTTTTTTACAACTCTGATTACTATTTCAAATTATTTTATTGAATGCCGTAACAATCTGCCCCATAAATTTTAATTTGAAGATTATCTTTTTTAGCTAACTTCGGTTTACACTTTATTTGTTACCTATTGTCTTGCTTGATTGATTACAGATAAAAAATACAATGAAATTGAAATCCTGCTTCTTGTTTCACAGGGAGATGAAATGGCTTTCAAAGAACTGTTTGCACATTATCAAAACAAACTTTATAGTATTGCTTTGCGGCTAACACGATCTTCCACTTTATCAGAGGAAATAGTTGAAGATGTTTTCTTAAAAATCTGGATGAAAAGGAAGGATTTATCGGAGATACAAAATTTCAGCGCTTACCTTTTTGTGATTACCAGGAACCGGGTTTACAAAACGCTGAAGCAGATAGCCAAAAGCTATGAAACAGTGCTTCTTACTGAAGATAATAGGATTGCGGCGAATGATAATATAGAAGATTATCTTGTCAATAAAGAATATTCATCTGTATTGCACGAAGCCGTTACACGGCTTCCCCGAAAACAAAAAGAGGTGTATAGTCTAATAAAAGAACAGGGATTAAAGAGGGACGAAGCGGCTTATGTTTTAAATTTAAAACCGGAGACCATTAAGTCTCATCTTGCGGAAGCAATGAAAAATATCAGGTCGTATTGCACGCTTAATCTGGATATGATGCTTTTAATTCCTGTTTATCTTTTTTATTTCACTGCCTGACATTATGAGTAAAATTCCCAATTATAAATTCTGCATTTTTTTTGAATGGCTTTTTATAACCGGGAAAATATTTTTAGTTCACGGTTAGAATAATGTGTGTTAGGAATACGCCCTGCTAAAATTTGAAATCAATTTATACATAAAGAAATATCATCCATACTATAAATTTTAGATCATGAAGAAAGCTACCAAAGGGTTATTTTCAAAAATGCAAAATTTGGAGTCGGTGATGGAACCAGCAGAGCAATCGTCGCATGAGACAGTAAAAGATGATCGCCGCAGTTTTTTGAAAAAAGCTGCAATTGGCGGTCTTTCTTTAGGAGCATTTTCTTTTGCTCCGATTGAAAAAACCTTAGCTTATACCACTCAGAAAATTAACAGGTATTCTGCGCCCTCCGATCTAAAAATCACTGACATGCGCATGGCCGATTTCGAAATTTGCCCTATTCTAAAAATTTATACTAACCAGGGCGTTTATGGCCTGGGTGATGTCAGAGATGGAGCAGATAAAAGGTATGCATTGGAATTAAAAAGCAGGATACTTGGAATGAATCCCTGCAACGTGGAAATGATTTTTAAAAAAATTAAGCAGTTCGGTGGGCCGAGCAGGCAAGCTGGTGGCGTTTGTGCAGTGGAAATGGCTTTGTGGGATATTGTCGGCAAGGTGTATAATATTCCCGTTTATCAATGTTTAGGCGGAAAATATCGCGACCAGATCAGGATATATTGCGATACTACCGCTACTGAAAAAACCCCTGATGGCTATGCAAAAAAAATGAAAGAACGTCTGAACATGGGCTTCACCTGGCTGAAGATGGATATGGGCATAGAATTGCTTAAGGATGTTCCGAATGCTTTGGTGAATGCTGATTTTTGGGAAAAACAGAAAGGGGGCATGAACCAATGGGGAGATAACGGTTCTACGAGTTTTGCACAGACAAAACATCCATTTACTGCAGTTCAGATAACCCCCAAAGGAATTGATTATCTTACTCAATTTGCAGCAGATGTGCGCTCTGCGGTAGGCTATGATGTGCCGCTATGTACTGATCATTGGGGGCATATAGGCGTGAATGAAGCAATTAAGTTAACCAAAGCCATGGAGCCTTATGACCTGGCGTGGATGGAAGATTTGATTCCCTGGTTTTATACAGAGCAATGGAAACAGATTACTGATTCTACAACTACGCCAACGCTTACCGGCGAAGATTGTTACCTGCTCAGCGATTTTAAACCCCTGATTGACAACCACGCTGTAGACATTATTCACCCTGATATTAACTCCTCCGGTGGAATTTTAGAAACCAAAAAAATCGGCGATTATGCCGAAGATAATGGCATCGCCATGGCGCTTCATCACTATGCTACACCCATCTCGTATATGGCAAGCGTACACGTGGCTGCTGCTACTCAAAATTTTCTTGCATTGGAAGATAATGGCATTTACTACCCTTACTGGGACGATCTGGTAAAAGGCGTAAGTAAGCCCATCATTAACAAAGGATATGTGCAGGTTCCTGAAAAACCAGGCCTCGGCGTAGAACTAAATGATGAGGTAGTGAAACAGCATTTGATAAAAGGAGGAGGCTTTTTTGAACCAACGCCTGAATGGGATACACTTCGTTCCTGGGACAGAACTTATAGTTAATTAAATGGGTTTTCTATTCAAAATTAGGATTTCTGTAAAACTGAGAAAGAGAAATCACAGGTTCCAATCTGTTTAAATCAAATATTTATGAAAAAATTTTTTATTCCAATTCCTTTTTTGTTTTTATTTTTTTATTCTTCAAATGCGCAGCAAGTAGGCGCGTCTCCGGAATATGTTAAAGCTTTGACATCACAATGGAAAGGCCCGCGGTTCGATGACGGCCGCCCCAAAGTTTCGGATGCCATTTTACATCGCTTAAAAAAAGTAGCAATGGAAGAGGCATGGGGTTATTTAAGAGGCCATGGATTTGAAAACCAGTTTGAGGCAGATTGGAAAATTCTTCATGTCGACAGCCCAATGACCGGGCGCGTGGTTACCGCTCAATACATGCCTGAACGGCCGGATTTCAAAAAAGTGATCAGGGCGGCAGGATTGGCTGAAGGGCGCGATAGCTCCGGCGGTACTAACTCGTGGCCTATTGATATTTTAAAACCTGGCGACGTATATGTGGCGGATGGCTATGACAGAATTATTGATGGTACGCTGATAGGTTCCAATTTAGGAAATGCGATTTATGCTAATTCACACAACGGCGTTATTTTTTATGGCTCAGTAAGGGATGAAGGAGGTTTAAATGAGATTGACGGTTTTAATGCGTGGACACGCGGCCAGGACCCTTCCTACCTTCAGCAGGAAATGCTCAGCTCTATCAATTTCCCGGTTCGCATCGGCAGAGCCATTGTGCTGCCCGGCGATGTAGTGTTGGCCAATAAATACGGAACTATTTTTATCCCTGCCTATTTGGTAAATGACTTGGTACTCTCCGGCGAAGTGATCCATCTGCGCGACGAATTCGGATTTCAACGGTTGCGTGAAAAAAAATATACTCCCGGCGAAATTGACAGTAAATGGACAAAATCAATAGAAGATGATTTTTCTAACTGGCTTAAAAATTATCCTGATGCCAAATTACCGATGACCAGGAAAGAGTTGAATGATTATTTGAATGCGCAAAAAGTGCACATGTAAAAGTCCCTAACCAAAAATGACTTAAAGCTTTTTTTAAAATAAAATTATCGGTTTTACCTCTGCAACTGCATTTATAAAGCCACTCTCCCTGTATAGACGCTATTTGAAGCATACTTTTCATCATTACTTACAAATCCAATCCATGTTTCCGCTGCTAAGCCTTTCATACTTTCGGAACGAAGAAAGGAATGCCCCTGCCGCCTTGTAGCTTCTCCTATGGAAAAAATTGCCTTCTTAATCCCAATAAAATACGCCACAAGAATTACTTTGTCATTTGGCTTTGCAGTCCCATTTCCTGAATTATCATTCCATTCAAAATAGATATTACTTTCAGTTGTAGCGCTGGCAGCGGCTGTACCTGCGGGTGGAAGAATACCTTTCGAAATTAACACTTCGCTATAATTGAGGGCGGTGTAAGGAATATTTCCGGTAACAGCAAGATTCATGATGGCGCTCGTGGCCCGGTTATAGCCCGTACCGCCGCCATGAGCAGGAAATGTTTTATTAAAAAAGCCGGTACCGGCAAAGGCTTTGGTGAACTCATTACATACTTTTATTTTCTCCCATTGAGCAGTCCGGGCAGGAGTTGCTTTTATAATGCCGCGGGAATGTGCGGTTGGCAAAATGTTTTCCCCATTGCGGCGATAGCCTGATACCGGCCCTATTTTACCAATTAATGCGCCTAATACCCCATCCGGAATTTTAGCCATATTTTTTTATTTAAAAACGCCTGTTGTTTTTGTTTAGTATGCTATTTGTTCGATGCTTCTGATCGAACAATTATCGAAGAAATACCGGAGATAAATCGAAGGGATAGTAGCTAGATTAAGATTTAATAAACCGCAGTCTTTTGGGCTTTAGCTCAAACAAAAATTATAATAAATTTCAAATTGGAGGCTAGGAATAGGATTTTCAAAAATGCCTTTTTTAAGGTGTTAATATATACATTTAGCCGTAACTTTTTTGTATGTGAAGTTTTGGTTTTCTTTAAATGATTCACTACCAACATCCGATGTGCCTTTTTATAAAAAAATTTTTCTTTCGATTCATTCTTCTTACTTTCGGTTATGCTTTAACGTGTTGTTAACGATCTGCTAATGCTTACCAATTGCTCATATAATGAACGGGAAATAATTCAACTTATCGCCCAAAGCGATGAAAATGCTTTTGCTCAATTGTTTGATCATTACCGGAATAAAATCTATACGGTTGCATTAAAGCTTACACATTCTACAACAGTTGCTGAAGAAATTGTAGAAGATGTGTTTTTAAAAATATGGTTAAGAAGAGCTGCATTAAATGGGATAGAAAATTTCAGCGGCTATCTTTACACGGTTGCCCGGAATGAAACTTACAAGATATTAAAGCAGATTGCAAAAAACTACAAAATTGTTTTGCTTACAGAAAATGATCCATCATTGGTTGTTAACAATACAGAGGAATATTTAATCGGAAGAGAATTTACTTCTTTGTTACAAAAAGCCATTGACCGGCTTCCCCATCAACAAAAGCAGGTTTATCAACTGATGAAAGAGGGCGATTTAAAACGTGGTGAAGTTGCTGAGCTTCTTCAAATAAAACCAGAAACCGTAAAGTTTCATCTTGCCCAGGCGATGAAAAATATCCGCGCCTATTGTATGATGCACCTAAGTTCTTCAGTTGGCTTCCTCCTATTTCTATCCTTCCTCCTGGAAGATTCAAAATAAATATTTAATACCACCAACCCAAAATGTTTTCTAAGGTACTCTTATATAGAGAGGGTATCATTTTTAGCGCCCTTCTGTTTAAAACTAATAGATGCAATCCAGGTTAGAATATTTATTTGATTGTTATATACACCAAAATTGTTCCTCGCAAGAAGAACAGGAATTAATGGAGCTATTGGCACAGTCCGAAAATAAAAGCCAGGTACAAAGATTGTTGGATAAAGTTATTGAAGATACAGAATCAGAAACAAGGATGCCGGAGGAAGTGGCTGCTTCTATATTGCAAAATATATTACAGAAAGATAAAGTTCCGGTGGTCGCTTTTCAAAGGAAGAAGACGTTTCTTATGTCAGCGGTGAGAGTGGCTGCCGCCGCAACGGTTATCTTGTTTATTTCAGGAGCGGCGTATTGGGTTATTAGGAACCAAAATAATACACGTTCGACCGCATCTGTGGTTATTCCCAATAAAAAAGTTGACAAAATCTTACCGGGAGGAAATCATGCGATACTTACGATGGCTGATGGAAGTACGATCGTATTGGATAGCGTTCGAAACGGAAATATTCAAAGTGGAAGCGCTACAATAAGTAAGCAGGGCGGCATGTTGGTTTATGATGGATCATCACCAGCCAAATCCCAAACAGCTGTAGTATACAATACACTTACTACGCCGGCCGGGGGGCAATATAAATTAATATTAGCAGATGGCAGTAAGGTATGGCTCAATGCTTCCTCATCTTTACACTTTCCCACAGCTTTCACAGGTAAAGAACGGAATGTAGAATTAACCGGGGAAGCATATTTTGAAATAGCCAAAAATAAAGAAAAGCCATTTCATGTAAATGTAAACGGTATGCAGGTAGAAGTATTGGGTACACATTTTAATGTAAATGCTTATGCTGATGAAAATTCGATAAAAACAAGTTTGCTGGAAGGCAGTGTTAAAATAAAAAGAGGCAGCGTATCCGGATTGCTGAAACCAGGACAGCAGGGAGTATTAGAAAACAATAATAATGATTTGAAAATAAAGAAGGTGAACATGGATGAAGTAGTTGCCTGGAAAAATGGATTGTTCCAGTTTAATGGGGCGGGTATTAAAACTATTATGCTGGAGATTAGCAGGTGGTATAATGTCGAAATTGTTTATTCAGGAAATGTTCCCCAAAGAAGCTTTGTAGGAAAAATCAGCAGGGATGCCGCGTTGCCGGATGTATTAAAAATCCTTGAGTTGAGCAATGTAAAATTTAATGTAACAGGAAGGAGAATAATTGTACAGTAAGCAAATAGGAATTCATTGTTTGTGTGGCTTTACTGTAAGGAGAAAATTGAAAATAAGCGAACTGTAAAACGTATTGTTATATATCCTGATAACAAATTAAGTAAAACAAAAAGGTCAGCAATGTTTGCAGCATCACTGACCAAAAGGCTAAAAAACTGTCGTTGAAACAAAATTTAATAACCAAAAGTCGAAGCTATGATTTTAAAACCAGGCAACCAAAACAAGAATGTTGCCACATCCTTAAGAGCCCAAACATGGATGATTATGAAATTGACAATTGCGCTATTGTTATTTTTTACCTTCCGGGTTAGCGCAAAAACCAATGCGCAAAAGATTACTATAGTTAAAGATAATATTCGCTTATCAGAAGTATTTAAAGATATTGAGCAACAAACGGGTTTTCACTTCTTTTATGATAAAAATGTCATAGAAAAAACAGATCCCATTGATGTTGCGCTTAAAGACGTAACGCTTCAGCAGGCTCTTCAGACTTGTCTTAGCGGGCAACAGCTTATTTATAATATTGTGAGGAATACTGTTGTTATCCGGCCGCAAAAACAAACAACTTTTTCTCTGTCCCAGGCTACTTTGATTCCGTTTAAGACTATTGAACTTCCTCCTATTGAAATCCACGGACGAGTAGTGAATCAGCAGGGAGAACCCTTGACGAATGTTTCAGTATTGATCGCTGGCACTAAGACAGGAACAACGACAAATAGTGATGGACGTTTTACAATAACAGCCCTGGATAATAAAAATATTATTCTTGAGATTTCGAGTGTAGGGTTTCAATCGAAAAGAGTAAATGTAGGGAACCAGACTGAGATTAACGTTGTTTTGGAGATGGCTATTACCGGATTGAACGATGTGGTTGTGGTAGGTTATGGAACGCAGAAGAAAAAAGATTTGACAGGCGCTATTGCAACTGTAGGCGCAGATGACATAAAGGATTTAGCAGTAACTCGTCTTGATCAGGCTTTAGCAGGAAAAGTAGCTGGAGTTCAAGTTTTGAATACAACCGGAGCACCTGGAGAGGCAGTTAAAATAAGAATTAGAGGTATAGGAAGCATATCGGCTGGGTCGGATCCTCTTTATGTGGTAGATGGATTTCCAATTGACGATATTCAAATGATAAATCCAAATGATATTGAAACAGTTGATATTTTAAAAGATGCTTCAGCAACCGCGATTTATGGATCTCGTGGAGCAAACGGTGTTATTTTTATCACAACAAAAAGAGGAAGATCTGGCAAGGGTGCAATTAACTTTAATTCTTACTATGGGTGGCAGAAAGTATTGAAAATTCCAAAGTTTTTGAGTGTGATGGATCAAGCTATGTATTATTATGATGGTATGAAAAATCAGAATCTTGATGCAGGAAAAGATGTGACAGGTGATCCCTTAAACTGGAACTATCCGGTTCCTAAAACAATTATGGATGTTATAGAAGGGCGTAATACTACTAACTCGGATGCTTTTGATGCTATTTTCCAAGTAGCACCCCAACAAAATTATAATTTATCCGCAAGAGGTGGAAATGAAAGTGTGAAATATGCAATAAGCGGTGAATATTTGAACCAACAGGGCATAATTATAAGTACGAATTTCAAAAGATATTCTTTGAGAGCAAATTTGGATGCGCAATTATCAAAAAGGCTTTTAGTCAGACTGAATTATAATTCATCTTATTCTACTAACAATTCTCAAACAACGGAAGGAGGAAGTGGAGGGGATGACGGGATTATTGGCGCCGCAAGCACATGGGAACATTGGTATCCCTTATTTGATGAAGATGGAGATTATTTTAGTGGTTTTGGCCAAGATGCAACAAATAATGTAAGAAATCCTGTAGCAATTGCTAAAGAGGTAAAAAGGGGAGAAAATATCTCGAGAAGTTTAGGGAATTTAAATGGCGAATATAAGATATCTAATGCTCTCAGATTTAATTTAATGATAGGAGCAACTATATCTAACTCACATACTTTTAGTTTTATACCGAACATTCCTGTTTTTAATACAGTTGCTGATGGGACTGATGCGAGGGACGATTACTTGAATTGGATAACCGAGAGCACACTGAATTATAAAAAGAGCTTCGGTAAGAATAATTTAACTGGTTTAATAGGATATACAACTCAGAAGCAATCAAATAAGGGTAATTCGTTGGAGAGTAGAAACTTTCCCAATAATCTTGTGTACACTTTAAATGCAGCTAGTAACATTATTTATCAGGGTTCTTCACAAGAAAGTGAATGGTCAATGATCTCCTATCTGGCCAGAATCAATTATAACTATAATAGTAAGTATTATATAACTACTTCATTACGAGAAGACGGTTCTTCAAGGTTTGGTGCCGACAAAAAGTATGGTGTTTTCCCATCTATCGCTTTGGCATGGAGAGTATCTGGAGAAAATTTTTTGAAAGACATTAAGGTTATCAATGATATTAAAATTAGAACAAGTTATGGAGCAACAGGAAACAACAATATTGGCAATTATGCTCAATATGCTAATGCTGGATATGAGTCTTATACCTTTGGCGGTACTGCAATTGGCGGATATGCCCCATCACAGTTTGCTAATCCAACTTTGACTTGGGAGAAACAAGAATCATTTAATACTGGTATTGATGCAAGTTTTTTTAATAATAGAATATCGTTAAGTGCGGATTTTTTTAGAACTAAAAATTACAGTTTATTACTAAATGTGAATGTTCCACTGATTACAGGATTTGGGAATGCTTTAGAAAATATCGGTGAGGTTAAGAATACTGGGTGGGAGTTTGTCTTAAATACCAAAAATCTAAATGGGAAAGTTAATTGGACAACAAATTTTAATATTGCTGCATATCATAATAAAGTTACAAAGTTAGGCCCGGAAGGAGATCCTATTATAAATACTTTAAATATTACTCAAATTGGTCAGCCAATAGGAATGTTTTATGGATATATAGCAGATGGCGTATTTATGAATCAGGCTGAATTAGATGATGGACCGATTTACGATCCAGGAGCATCGGATCGTTCACGAGTTGGAGATATAAGGTTCAAGGATGTGAGTGGTCCCGATGGGAAACCAGATGGCATAATTAATACCTACGATCTAACGACAATTGGATCTCCATACCCGGATTTCTATTATGGCATGACGAATAATTTGTCTTACAAGAATGTTACTTTAAGTTTCACAATTCAGGGCTCCCATGGGAATAAAATATTCGAGGCTAGCGATGCCTTTTTATATACAAGGGCTCGATACAAACAGCTGGATATCGTAAAAAATTATTGGAAATCGGAAGCAGATCCAGGTGATGGCGAAAGCCCACGACCAAATAATAACCCAACTGGGGGGCTTCGTCAAAAATCTACAAGATTTGTTGATAATGGAGCATTTTTCCGAGTTAACAATATTAGTTTGGGGTATTCACTTAATAATCAAGTGACAAGAAGACTTTCCTTTAGTGCGCTTTCCGTTTATGTAACAGCTACTAATCCTATATTAATTACAAAGTATCGTTTTTTTAATCCGGAAGTAAGCACCAACAACAATGCCCTAACTCCCGGCGTAAGCAATTACAATTATCCCGTATCAAAAAGCCTGATAATTGGATTAAATGTTTCATTCTAAATGCTTTAAAAAATGAAAAAAATGAAAAGTTTCACCTTTCTTTCAACATTGCTATTTTTAATAATGTCATGTAGCAAAGATTTTATTGATCTAAAGCCTAAATCAGCAGTCAGTATTGATGTTTTATATAAGACAGACAAGGATTTCAAGGACGCTTTAACAGCTACCTATAACACCTTACAAAGTCAATATCAGCGCTTTTATATATGGGGGGATATCAGGGCTGATGATTCTTGGCAACAAATTTTTAAGAATAATAGCCAATCTTATTCTGACGCCTTTGTAACCACTAGTTCTGATGGGTTGATAAATTCCAGTTGGCAAAATTACTATCGGATAATATTTCGAACAAATACAATTTTATCCCGAATTAAAGATGCAGATGCCTCTGTTGTAAAAAACAAGGATCGTTATATTGGAGAGGCGAAATTCCTGCGAGCCTTTGCCTATTTTGATTTAGTAAGACTGTTTGGAGATGTTCCGATGATTACTGTGCCTGTGAGTATTGAAGAATCTTATAAAATTGGAAGAAAAAGTGTTGATTCAATCTATAACGAAGTTATTATTCCCGATTTCTTCGATGCAAAGAATTTACTGCCTTCGGAATATACCGGCGCTGATATTGGACGACCAACCAAAGGAGCAGCGGCTGCTCTGTTAGGTAGGGTATATTTGACTCGCAAAGATTTTGTTAATGCCGAAACCACACTGCAAGAGGTGACACAAATGGGGTATGAACTTCTAAAAAACTATAATGATTTGTTTGATTATACTAAAGATGAACATCACAGTGAATATATATTTGATATCGAGTATGAGGAAGGAATTGGGGAAGGAAGTGTGTTTACTAATGCATTCTTGCCAAATAGTGCTCCTATGTTTTCGTTTTATAGTATAGGTGGATATGGTGATGAGCAAAACTCGCCTACAAGTGCGTTAATTGATTTATTCACTTCAAATGATTTAAGAAAGGATATTACCGTTGGAGTGAAGGGCGGATTTTATAATGCAGATTCAGTTTTCGTAAAATTACCATCAACTACTAGCCAAACTTATACTAAAAAATATATTGTGCCAGAAGTTGTTATTAATGATAGTAAAGCCAATTGGAAAGTCATTCGATATGCAGATGTTTTATTAATGTTAGCGGAAGCATTAAATGAAAATAATAAAACTGACCAAGCATTGGAATATTTAAACCAAGTTCGCGACAGAGCTGGTCTAGCAGGATATACTGGATTAACGAAAAATGATACGCGTGAAAAAATCTATTTAGAACGTCGATTAGAGCTTTCCTTTGAAGGTGTGAGATGGTTTGATTTAGTAAGAACTGGCCGTGCTTTCAGTACTATGCAACCATATGGCATGCAAGAATTTATGACAGTTTTCCCTCTCCCATTAAGCCAGATACAATTAATTAATAACCCATCAATATTTCCTCAAAACAAGGGGTACGAATAATTAATAATTTTTCAGTCCCCACCGTTTATTTGGATTTTTCAAAAAGTGTTGTCAATAGGCCGTTTTGCACTGAACAGCAATTCTCAATGCATATGATGCAGCCTATTTTTTAAAATTTTAACTAATAATAATTATTATGGAACAATCAAAATCCCCGAAAATGGGTGATAGCCGTAGGAACTTTTTAAAGCAATCTGCACTTACTGCTGCTGCATTCGCAGTTGGCGATTTCGTTTCTATAGCTTCAACTAAAGTATCTGGCTACATGCAAAGGGAGGAAAACGATATCCCCTGGTATAAAAAAGTTACACGTTGGGGACAAATTAATATTACAGAAAAAGACCCTCCTCAATACGATATTCCCTGGTGGCGGAAGTACTGGAAAGAAACGGAAACAGAAGGTGTGGTAGTGAACGCTGGTGGTATTGTTGCATACTATCCTACTAAAATTCCTCTCCACCGTAAAGCTGAGTATCTTCAGGGACGTGATCTTTTTGGTGAATTATGCCATGCAGCTCATGAGGATGGGCTTGTGGTGTTTGCGCGAATGGATTCAAATAGAGCCCACGAAGAATTTTATCGCGCACACCCTGATTGGTTTGCAATCGACGCTTCTGGGAAGCCTTACAAGGCAGGTGATCTCTATATTTCATGTGTTAACGGCCCATATTATCAAGAACATATTCCAGCTATTTTAAAAGAGATTTCTGATATGTACCACCCAGAGGGATTCACTGACAATAGTTGGAGTGGACTAGGTCGAGAATCCATCTGTTACTGTGAAAATTGCAAGAGGAGCTTTTTCGATAAGACTGGAAGTAATATTCCTCATGTCAAAAACTGGGATGATCCAGTCTATCAAAAATGGATCCGATGGAATTATGATCGTCGCTTGGAAATCTGGGATTTGAATAACCGCACTACTAAATCTGCCGGTGGAGCTAATTGCATTTGGGCGGGGATGAATAGTGGATCTATTAGTGGACAGAGTAGGAGTTTTCGCGATTATAAGGAAATTTGTCAACGAGCTGACATCATCATGCTTGACGATCAGGCGCGCAATGATGCAAGTGGTTTCCAACGTAACGGCTACACTGGTAAGATGATTCACGGCCTGTTGGGATGGGATAAACTTATTCCTGAGAGTATGGCAATGTACCAGGCAGGAAGGCCGACATTCCGCGTGGCAAGCAAGCCAGAACCTGAAGCAAGAATGTGGATGATAGAAGGTGCCGCTGGCGGTATCCAGCCCTGGTGGCATATGGTCGCCGCTTATCATGAAGATCGTCGAATGTATAAAACAGCAGGTCCATTTTTTAAATGGTATAAAAGCAATGAAAAATTCTTGATTAATCGTACTCCTGTTGCGAATGTGGGTGTTTTATGGTCACAAGAGAATACTGATTTTTACGGCCGGGACAATGCCACTGAGTTAGTCGAGCTTCCATGGCGTGGAATTACAGAAGCGCTTCGCCAGGCAAGGATTCCATATTTACCTGTCCACGCAGATCATGTTGATCGGGATGCAGACCAACTTTCATTGTTGATATTACCAAATCTGGCCATCATGACAGATAATCAAATCGCTAGTGTACGAAGATTTGTTAAGAAAGGAGGAAATCTAATTGCTACAGGCGAAACTAGCCTTTACGATGAAGCAGGTAAAATGCGATCAGATTATGCTTTGGCGGATTTGTTTGGTGCTCATAAACAGAATGTGAGTGCCACTAAACCTGTTATTCAAAAGTTAGGAGGGACTTCATATCATACTTACCTACGACTTTCTCCGGAATTACGTGCACAGATGATTGGCCCTCATATCAGTAGTGAGCCTATAGTTACCGGTCATCGCCACATAATACTAAAAGGTTTTGAAGAAACTGATATTTTACCTTTTGGAGGTTTACTTGAACCATTGCGGACAGATCCCGGAATCGAAGTCCTTATGACCTACATTCCTCAGTTTCCGATTTATCCGCCGGAAACAGCATGGATGCGAACTCCAAAGACTGATATACCAGGATTAATTATAAACTCTCGGCATCAGCAGAGTCATATTGCTTTTTTACCTGCTGATATTGACAGACAATTTGGCCTTTATAATCTGCCTGACCATGGGAATTTATTGGCAAACCTTTTCCGTTGGGCTGCAAAAGATGCGGTTCCATTAACCGCTGAAGGCGCTGGGTCATTTGACTATCATCTTTACCAACAATCAGATCACTTGATCCTTCATGTTGTCAATTTAACAAATCCTGCAGCATGGCATCAGCCCATGCATGAGATGATACCAAGTGGGCCGCAAAAAATAAAGATTAAATTACCTAATAATGTCAAGGGCCGAAGTTTGAATCTTCTAGTATCTAATCAAAAATTATCAACTCGTACTACAAATGGCTTCACTGAGTTCGAAATTAAATCTATAATGGATCATGAAGTAGTAGTAATCTCATAACCAATATCTGATCGTTTGGTCTTACAGTATCCGGATTTACTTTGTGTTTGTTGGGTTTATCGCGCTTGTTATGGATAGTAAGCATAAAAAAACAAACTTTAATTTGTAAATAAATGTTTTATGAATTTACATACACGTTTATTAGTTAGCTTATTGTTTATATTAGGCTGCAACTCAAGTCATCTTACCGAAGATCCCAAAAACTGGTCAGAAGATCAGGTATCCCAATGGTTTAATCAAAAGGATTGGCTTGGTCAAACAGAATTACAACCCGATTCTTCAATTAATAAAAGAGAATTTGCTATCCAATACTACAAGAATAAGGAATGTTGGGATAAAGCATTTTCATTTTTAGAAAATGAAGATTTGTCTGCTCTTAAAATTGGGGTACGGGAATTGGACGGTAAAAATGTTTTTGTAAAGGTTACTGAATATTATTTAAAAGACCCTTCTGGAGTTCCCTTTGAGCTTCATAAAAATTATGCAGATATTCATTATGTAATTTCCGGGGTTGAGAATATCGGAAGTACCGATATTTCAGCAGCATTGGAAAGAACACAGTATGATTCAATAAAAGACATTCAATTTTATAACGCAAATAAGAGCGAAAACCATTTCGCCCAACCAGGTACATTTTTCATCTTTTTTTCCAATGAATTACATAGGCAAGGACTGAGAGTGAAGGACAGTGCTCTGGTGAAGAAAATAGTGGTTAAAATTAGGAACTGATAATAATCTGAATTGGAATTAAACCTTAATTTGACAAAAACCTATTACGCCAGCTTCGAAATTTATGAACACGGATGGTTGGATTGGCCTAGCATTTAAAACATGGATAGGCATTAAATAGTATAAAAACTTAATATAAATTATGATGAGTGATATTAATATTCATGACACCTTAAAAGAAGTTTATCATGGTGTTTATACAGACGAAGTTCTTTCCTCGCTTTCTTCGCTTTCCCACTTTAATAAAGACATTAAAGACGTTATGACGGTGCGTTTAAAACGAAGAACGGAGCGGCTGCTAAACAAATCGAAAATTACCTTTCTTGATTCGGAAAGTTATATTCCACGAACTAATATAAAAGTACAGAATGCAAGGGATGGTAATTTTGAAGGTGCGGTTATTCCACAGGATTTACAAAGACAATGGATTCAGGGTACCGGCCCCGCTGCAAAACCGAATGCTTCTGTTGAAATTAGTATTCGAAATGTAGCTTACGCATTACTTTCAGGCGCCGATGGTTGGATGTTTGATGGCGAGGACGCCCTTGGGCAAATCAAGACTATGTCGCTAGACAATCAGCGGAATCTGAAATTAGCGATCGGCAAAGATCCTATATTTATGAAGGTAGCAGAGCAGGTAGCAGAAGAAATGAACAGATGGGCGATCAGTTTCTTTGGTCATCTTATTGTAAACGATTGGAAAGAACAACTAAACTTTACAACAAAAATATTTCGTGTAAGAGGACTTCATCTTGACGACCGTCATATAACCGATAAGAATGGTGTGGCAATGGCTGCATCCATTGTTGATTTGGTATTGTATGTAGTCAACAATTATGAAGAGTTGCAAAAAGCGGGTTCATCAGTTGTGTTGTATCTGCCTAAAATTCAAACTTCAGAAGAAGCAGCGTTATGGAATGAAATGATTACCGCTCTTGAAAATATCCTTAAACTTCCTGTTGGAACCATTAAAGTATATGTACTTATTGAACAACTTGAAGCAACCTATCAGTTAATGGAAATCCGCGCTGCTCTTGGAAAACATTTTGTGGGATACAATACTGGGCGTTGGGATTATATTAATAGCGTAGCTGATGCCATGTCCTGGGATAAGAGTTTTATCAATCCGGATATCGAAGACATTGTAATGACCTACGGATACATGCGCAATTATGAAGATCGTGTACGACGTGCAGTAAATACTCCTGATATTAATGGAAATTTTGCTTTATGGCAGGGAGGCATGGAACCCAACATCCCGGTTGGTTCTAAAGAGGGTATTTCAAATAGTATGAAAAAAGCGTTATCTGGCGCTGAACGGGAACAAAAGGAAGGAGCCAGCGGAAAATGGGTAGCTCATTGGAAAATGGTACACATTGTCCGGCCCGTATGGGAAAGGATCAGAGAAATAAACCAACTAGGCAGAAAATTTCCCACACTTACTTATTCAGAACAAGATGCTGATGGCCTGCTACTTCTTGAAAAAGCCAACACTAGTATCCGAGGTGCCCGCAATCTATTAAGTGTAGCATTGCAATATGGAAATGCCTTTGGTCAGGGAATGCAGGCTGCGGCTTTGAAACCTGCTGATTTTTTTGGTAATGATGATATATTATACCTGATGGAAGATATGGCTACAGGTGAAATCAGGTTAAGCATTCTTTGGGAATGGGTTCATAAGGGAGCAATACTTACTAAAGATGATGAGGAAAATGGTGTAAAAGCTGGAGATATTTTTTCCGTCGCATTGTTCGAAAAACTTCTTGAAGAGGAATATGAAAAATTACTAAAAGCAGGTAATAAAGACGTGTATGATGAGTCGAAAGCGACCACACTCCCCATTTCAAAAGAAATTGTGGTTGCATATATTCATAGCGAGGTGAAACTTCCGTGGTTTATTGATCTGCTTAATATTAACCTTAATAACATGGATTTGGAAGAGGCAAAGAGGCGAATTAGAATGTATGTTGCTGCTTTTAAAAAAGACGGTAGTCGCATTACTGAAAATCTTGATTTTATTTCTCAATGAAAGTTTTAATTGACAAGACGAATTAGAATTAATCAGATTAATCTTGTTTTCCTCTTACTGGGATAGTTCTGATGATTTCGCTTTAATCGAAGATCAATGATTGAATTATTAAAATGATTATAAGGTTCTAATTTATTAGCATTATTTAAACGAATTAATAGATGAATTGGACACAAGTTATTGATCCATTTAACAACATTGCTTTATCAGCATTGGTTGCTATAATTCCTATACTTTTTATATTCTGGGCATTGATTATAAAAAAAATGAAAGGCCATCAAGCTATATTATTGGCCACGTTTGTTGCGATTTTTATTGCTGTTATCGTATATGGGATGCCTTTAAATTTAGCGCTGTTATCAACTGCACATGGGGCATTGTATGGTTTATTTCCCATTTGTTGGCTAATTATCAGTGCCATTTTTCTTTTTAATATAACAGTTAAAAGCGGTCAATTTGAGGTTATCAAACATTTTATGTCCTCAATTTCATCCGACAGGAGATTACAAAGTTTGTTGATTGCCTTTTCATTTGGTGCTTTCCTGGAAGGTACAGCAGGGTTTGGAGCACCGGTCGCAATTACTGCAGCTATGTTGATTGGATTAGGATTTAATCCTCTTTATGCAGCAGGGATATGCCTGATAGCAAATACTGCTCCGGTCGCATTTGGAAGTGTGGGGATTCCAATAATTGTCGCATCACAAGTTTCGGGAATCCCGGAAATGGCGATTTCTCAGATGATAGGAAGAACGCTTCCTATTTTGTCTTTATTTATTCCGTTTTATTTAGTGATGTTAATAGCAGGATTGAAAAAATCCGTGGAAGTGCTACCTGCCATTTTGGTTTCAGGTATATCTTTTGCTTTTTTCCAGTGGTTTACTTCAAATTACCTTGGGCCCATGCTTCCCGATGTAATTGCAGGTGTCCTTTCAATGATATGCCTGATAATTTTGCTAAGATTTTGGAAACCAAAAAGTGTATGGCGGTTTAAAGAGGAAGCCGCTCCAACTGTTTATGTCAAAGATACCTATTCAAGCAGGCAAATTGTTAAGGCATGGTCACCATTTATAATACTGACATTGGTAATTTTAACCTGGGGTCTACAACCGGTTAAAAATTCATTAGATTCAATCGGATTGATTAAATTCAACATACCGGGCCTTCATAATGCAATTACATCTATAGATAGTGGTAATTTATTGCCTCAAACTTTCAAATTAAATTTTTTATCAACTCCTGGAACGGCAATATTCATTGCAGCATTCATTTCTCTCCCTTTAGTGGGCTTGCGGTTTTCTGAAGGTATAAAAATACTTTTTTCAACTATCAATCGATTGAAATTTCCGATCTTAACAATCGCATCTGTTTTAGGGTTTGCCTATATTGTGAATAATTCAGGGATTTCTATTACTATAGCAGATGCCCTGGCTAGCACAGGAGTTTTATTCCCCTTCTTTGCCCCCATACTTGGATGGCTGGGTGTTTTTATAACCGGCTCCGATACCTCCTCAAATGCTTTGTTTGGCAAACTTCAACATGCCACTGCTACTTCAATCGGTGTTGATCCCGTAGTAACAGTTGCCGCTAATTGCTCCGGAGGGGTTACAGGTAAAATGATTTCTCCACAATCAATAGCTGTAGCAACAGCAGCAACAGGACTTATTGGAAAAGAGTCAGAGCTTTTTCGTTTTACAGTAAAGCATAGCTTTATTATGCTGGCTATTATATGTTCCATCGTACTGGCACAGGCTTACGTTTTCAAATGGGTAATTCCTGCTTACCAAATAGTTAATAATAAAACGGTTGGTTTAACAGCGAATCCTTCAGAAGGGTATGCTTATCTGATTCTACTTTTGATTATTCTAATAGCCTTAATATCAGCGATTTTAATAAAGGGTAAAAAGAAAGCTATTATTAAAACAGTTAATTGAACTTAAATAGCTAGTAATGCATATTCTCATTTCTCCAAATGCTTTTAAATACAGCGTTGACGCAGAGGATGCTGCCTTAGCGATTCAGAAAGGCTTAATGAAAAGTAAGCTTAAGTTCACTTGTGAATGTTTTCCCATTGGCGATGGAGGCGATGGAACGGCCATATTGATTATTAAAAGATGTGGAGGCGAATTAGTAAATTCAAGAGTACAAGATCCTTTGGGGAGAGAAATAGATTGCGAATATGGTTTAATTAATGAGGGTGAAACCGCTGTGATAGAAATGGCGAATGCATCTGGAATAAGATTATTAAAATCTAATGAGTTAGACCCTCTACACGCTACCTCATTCGGAACAGGTGAGCAGATAAAAATGGCTCTTGATAAAGGGGTGAAGAGAATAATAATAGGCATGGGTGGATCTGCAACAGTTGATGGTGGTACAGGAATTTTGCAAGCTCTTGGTATTAGATTTCTGAAAGCCGATGGCAAAGAATTGTTAGATCTTCCAAAAGATCTCATTCGTTTAGCTTCAATTGATCTTTCGGGCGTTGACGACAGAATAAAGAAATGCGAAGTAATTGTTCTTTGTGATGTAGATAATAAGCTCTTGGGTAATAAGGGCGCTGCTGCGATATTTGGTCCTCAAAAAGGAGCAACCAATGATGATGTGATAAAATTAAATAATGCTCTTGGTGTGTTTGCCCAAGTTGCATTTGCACAAACCGGAAAGGACATTTCATTAATGAAATATGGTGGAACAGCAGGAGGTGCAGCTGCAGGTTTATATGCATTCTTAAATGCGACGATTATTAATGGAATAGATTACTTTTTAGAAATTACAAATTTTGATACAGCGTTAGCAAAAGCGGACGTTGTTATTACGGCGGAAGGTAGTATTGATGAACAAACGCTACAAGGCAAGGGACCGTTTGGCGTCGCAAAATATGCAAAGAATAAAAACTTACCTGTTATTGCAATGGCAGGGAAGGTGCCTATAAAAGCAAATGCTAATTTGCATAAATACTTTGACGTACTATTGCCTATAGCTCATCAACCGTTTGACCTTCCAACTGCCATAGCGAATACTGCAAGTAACTTAACAAGAACGGCTCACGAACTGGGTAATGTATTAGCGTTAATACATAAAAACATATAATGAAGGTAGGTACCCTTTAACCTTTAGTCTTCTGATTTTCTTTAAATGAAAATCGGTTTATTAAGACTTTTACCAAACATGATAAAAAAGAACATTCTTAATCAGCAGTCACTTGATTATCATTCCAAAGGAAGGCCTGGAAAAATAGAAGTGATTCCAACAAAGGGCACCAAAACTCAAAGAGATCTTTCAATGGCTTATTCCCCAGGTGTTGCGTTACCTTGCATGGAGATCCATCATAACCCTGAAACAGCTTACCAATATACTGCAAAGGGCAACTTGGTAGGTGTAATTACTAATGGAACCGCGGTGTTGGGTCTAGGAAACATAGGTGCTATAGCAGGCAAACCTGTTATGGAAGGCAAAGGGGTTTTATTTAAAACATTTGCTGACATTGATGTGTTTGATATAGAGATAAATGAAACTGACCCTGAAAAGATCATAGAAATAGTCGCAGCTTTAGAACCTACTTTCGGTGGGATCAACTTAGAAGATATTAAAGCGCCGGAATGTTTTTATATTGAACAGAAACTGAAAGAGGACCTTAAGATACCAGTAATGCATGACGACCAGCATGGCACTGCAATCATCAGCGCCGCTGCCCTTTTGAACGCCTTACAAATTCAGAAGAAAAAAATCAGCAAAGCTACTTTTGTGGTGAATGGTGCGGGGGCTGCTGCCATGGCATGTGTACAGCTTTATATGGCTTTGGGCGCTAACCCTGAAAATTTTGTGATGTTCGATAAAATAGGAGTGCTCCATTCAGAGCGTGAAGATCTCAATGAAACCAAAGGAGGCCTTAATGAGATTAGAAGGAAGTTTTCCACCACAAAGAATCGTAATTTCACCCTATCGCAGGCAATGAAAGGCGCCGACGTATTCCTGGGCTTAAGTGTAGGTAATGTTATTACTAAGGAGATGGTAAAAAGTATGGCGAAGAATCCCATTATATTTGCTATGGCCAATCCTGATCCTGAAATAACATTTGAAATCGCCACTGCCGTTCGAAAAGACTTGATCATGGCAACTGGCAGGAGCGATTACCCAAACCAGGTCAATAATGTACTGGGATTTCCCTATATATTTAGAGGTGCATTGGATACAAGGTCTACCCAGATTAACGAGGCTATGAAACTTGCGGCTGTAAAAGCGTTGGCCGAATTAGCCAAATCACCGGTACCGGATATAGTGATGATGGCCTACAATGAAAAGAACATGGTTTTTGGGCCCCATTATATTATTCCCAAACCTTTGGACAACCGCCTATTAACTACCGTAGCACCCGCAGTTGCCAAGGCAGCGATGGAGAGTGGTGTTGCGCGTTTCGCCATTTCAGATTGGGACGCTTATAAAGTTCAGCTTAATGAACGATTAGGAATTGACAATCAACTCTTGAGGATTTTCAGTGCTAAAGCAAGAGAAAATCCAAAGAAAGTAGTTTTTGCAGAAGCCGAAAATCAAAAAGTATTAAAGACTGCCCAACTTGCACTGAATGATGGAATTGCTTTTCCGATATTGCTGGGAGATCGTGAAAAGATATTGAAAATTGCTGTGGTTAACGGAGTTGACCTTAGAGGAATGTCTATCATAGATCCCAAAAGCGATAAGTCTATTAAAAAGAGAATAAAATATGGCGAATTATTTTTTGCCAAGCGGCATCGCAAAGGGCTTAATTATTATGAAGCAAGAAAGATGATGCTGGATAGAAATTATTTTGGTTGTATGATGGTAGAAACGGAAGAAGCAGATGCCATGATATCGGGACTCACAAAAAATTATCCCGATACTATCCGCCCCGCACTAAGGGTGATCGGATTAGAACCAGGTTCAAAGAAAGTCGCCGGCATGTATATCGTTTTGACCAAAAAAGGCCCTTTATTTCTAGCAGATACAACGGTGAATTTTAATCCTACTGCCGAAGAACTGGCGGATATAGCATTGATGGTAGCCAGGGAAGTGAGGACGTTTGGCATTAACCCTTGTATCGCGATTTTAAGTTATTCCAACTTTGGAAGCAGTAAATCGCCAGAAGCCCAGTTAGTAGCAAGGGCCAGGGAAATCGTAAAACAAAAAGAGCCCTCCTTGCTCATTGATGGCGAAATGCAAGCCAATATTGCCTTTAATAAAGAAATTTTAAAGGACAATTATCCGTTCAGCGAATTGGTGGGGCATGATGTAAATGTGCTTATTTTTCCCAATCTTGCCTCAGGAAATATTGCATACAATCTCCTTCAGGAAGTGAGTGGCGTCGATCTTATTGGTCCTATTTTGCTTGGTTTGAATAAGCCGGTCCATATATTACAATTAGGTAGCCATATCCAGAGTATTTACAATATGGTATTGGTGGCTGTAATGGATGCCCAAACTAAAGGTAAACATACCTGATTTGCTTATTATTTGTGGGGAGATGATTGTGGTGGTAACCAGACTATATAAGGACGGTGATTTTCATAAAAAACCAGGATATGTTTATGAGTTCAAAATTTAGAGCAGGTTAGATGCTTATTTGAAAAAGGCTCGAATGATAGGACAGGAATTTTGAAAGATCCTCATCTAATCATCATTGTCAATGAACGGCTGAAGAAAAATATTACTGAAAAAATTGAAAAGGTTGTTTGGAACGGGGTCTTTGCTTAATCAGTTTTTTAAAAAACCTACCCAAAACAAGAATATAAGACTCTTGTGATTATAATCCCATGACAAGGATTTTAAGATGTTTTCTCGAAATGGATAATTCTTTCCAGCTTGAAATTCAACTTGTAACTTTTGCATAAGCTAATCTACTTTCATAATCAAGCAATCAAATCGCCAATGATTTTTTGATCTGTTGGCCTTTTGATTTTTTATTAATCCTCATTATTATTTAGAGAATATAACGGAAATCAAATCGCTCTGCCAGAGATGCTTTATTATGGAATAAGTTTATCTATTTTCAGCACAGCCCGAAATAAAAATCCAAAATAAGCTCGTTTATTGCCAAATTCTAAGAATTAAACTGTCTGATTGCATAACAAAGAGTCAGGCAAAAAAAAATTCCCATTTGTTAATTGCCGGTTAGAAGCGATAATTGTGATTAGGTTATTATTTTTCAATAATTTCGAAGTATGAGATGGGATATCTTCTAAATTTTTCCTTTTGCTTGATCATCCATTAGATAATGAAAAAGTATTGCTTAAAATGATTGCCGCCGGCGATGAGCGCGCATTCAGGCAGTTATTCGATCTCTACAAAGAACGCTTTTATGCAGTAGTGCTAAAGATGACTGGTTCTGACGAAGTAACGAAGGATATAGTTCAGGATACTTTCATGAATATCTGGGACAAGCGTGAAAGCCTGGCGGATATTGAAAATCCATCTGCTTATTTTTTTACGGCTGTTTATAGAAGGGTATATCATCATTACCGAAAAGTTGCGCATGAAAAAAAATTGTTAGAAGAAGCATCCCCA
>Ga0207652_10001175_pt1 | contig 23547 bp, 18 predicted proteins | sample KBSC63BmetaG_FD_184334 | JGI IMG/M metagenome (GOLD analysis project Ga0207652, IMG submission 184334) | Corn rhizosphere microbial communities from Kellogg Biological Station, Michigan, USA - KBS C6-3B metaG (SPAdes) (version 2) | ecosystem: Host-associated > Plants > Roots > Rhizosphere ... | reverse complement strand
TCGACGACCTGAACCTGCGCTGGTTCGAGGAGCCCTGCCGCTGGCACAACGACCGCCGCGCGATGAGCGACGTGCGGGCGATGGGCGGCATCGCCGTCTGCGCCGGCCAGAGCGAGTACTCGGCCGCCGGGTGCCGCGACCTGATGGTCGCCGGGGCGATCGACGTCTGCAACTTCGACGCCTCCTGGTCCGGCGGCCCGACCGAGTGGCGGCGCGCCGCGGCGATGGCGCCGAGCTTCGACGTCGCGATGGGCCACCACGAGGAGCCGCAGGTCTCCACCCACCTCCTCGCCTCGATCCCGCACGGGACCTACGCCGAGACCTTCCACCCGGACCGCGATCCGATCTGGTGGAACCTCGTCGCCAACCGCCCGCCGCTCGTCGACGGCTGGATCGAGCTGCCCGAGGCGCCCGGCCTCGGCTGGGAGCTGGACCTCGACTACATCGATCGTTTCCGGGTCAAGCCCTAGGTGCCGTGACCGGGAAAGTTCCCCACCGGGCACGGCACTAGACTCGGGCGCAGAATGCCGCGATCCCGGCCCAGCATGCGCGAGGTCGCCGACCGGGCCGGTGTCGCCATGTCGTCCGTGTCGCGCGTCCTCTCCAAACACCCGGACGTCAGCCCGGCGATGCGCGATCGCGTGCTCGCCGCGGTCGACGAGCTCGGCTACGAGCCGGACATCCTCGCCCAGAGCCTGCGCCGCAAAGAGACGCGGACGATCGGCTTCGTCGTCGGCGACATCTCCAACCCCCTCTTCGCCCAGATCGCGATGGGGGCGGAGGGAGCGCTGCGCGAGAACGGCTACTCGATGCTCCTGACCAACTCCGAGAACGACCCGCGGCTTGACGCCGGCCACGTCTCGCTGCTGCGCCAGCGGCGGGTCGACGGCCTGCTCCTCTCCACCGCCTCCGAGGACAGCCCGGAGCTGTTCGCGGCGCTCGAGGGGTTCGACGGGCCGGTGGTCCTGATCGACCGCGAGCTGCCCAAGGAGCTCGGCGCCAGCGCGGTCCTCTCCGACCACCGCAGCGGCATGCGCGACGCGATCGGCCACCTCCTCGACCTCGGCCACCGGCGGATCGGCCTGATCATCGGCCAGCCGCTGCGCTTCTCCCGCGAGCGCCGGATCGGCCTCGAAGAGGCCTACGCGCAGCGCGGCCTCGACGACACCTTCATCGTCCTCGAAGGCCGGCTCAGCCCCGAGCACGGCCGCTCCGCCACCCGCGAGCTCCTCGCCGCGCCGGAGCCACCCACCGCGATCGTCACCGGCGGCAACCAGATCCTCCTCGGCGCGCTCGAGGAGATCCACGATCGCGGCCTGGCGCTCGGCTCCGAGCTCTCGCTGGTCAGCTGCGACACCGTCTCCCTCACCGAGCTCCACCAACCCCCGATCGCCGTCGTCCGCCGCGACCCGCGCGAGATCGGCCGCCGCGCCGGCGGCCTCCTCCTCCGCCACCTCACCGACTCCTCCGCCCCGGCCGAGGAGGTCACCCTCCCCACCGAGTTCGTCGCCCGCGCGAGTTGCGGGCCGCCGGGCTGAGCGCCCGGGGGCCTGAGCTCAGCCGGGGGAGGCGAGGCCTCGCAAGCTGTCGCCCGGAAGGGATGGGGCTCGCAAGCTGTCGCGCGGAAGGGATGGGGGCTCGCAAGCTGTCGCGCGGGGAAGGGACGAGGCCCCGCAAGCTGGCGCCCGGGGAAGGACCCGGCTTTCTCGCCACGGCCCTGGGCAGGCTGTGGCCGTGGCGAGAGGGCCGGGTATGAAAGGCGTGGAGGAACCGGGACGGGAGCGCCACGGGAGTGCGCCGGATCCGTGACGGGGGTCCGACCTCGTCACGGAGATGTCGGGAACTCCACGCTTCCTCCCGTGTTGTCCAACCGTGACGGACGCGCTGTCGACTTTGAGCCCCCTATAGGGGCCCTTAAGTCGACAACGCGTTTCCGGCCTCCGATCCCGGCCCCGAAAAGGGCTCCTCAGGGCCGGCAAGTGTGACGTTCCCGGCATCTTCGTCAACGATCCGGCCGAGGTGTGGGATCTCCCGGACAGGAACGTCACGGAAGTCCGACCTCCTCCCGTCCCTGTGACGCCTCCGTCACGGAAGTCCGACCTCCTCCCGTCCCTGTGACGCCTCCGTCACGGAAGTCTCACGTCCCGGGCTCCTCATGGGGGTCACAGCCTGCCAGGACCCCCATGAGGAGCCCGGGACGCCCGCCACGCCATCTCGGACGGCCGCAAGCACCCCGGACCCCCGCCCGTCCCTCCCCGGACCACCTCGGACGGCCGACAGCGCCCGCGCCTCAACCCTTCAGCGCGTAAGCCCTCACAACCCCCTCGTCTACCTCGACCCCGAGGCCGGGGCCATGAGGCCGAGGCCACCAGCCCTCGGCCGGCTGGGGGGCGCCGCCGGCGATGAGGTCGCCGACCATCGGGTTGAGGAAGGGCTGGACCTCCAGCAGCTCGCAGGAGGGCATCGCCCAGGAGACGGCGAGGCTGGCGGCGAGGACGATGCCGCTGGTCCAGGCGTGGGCGTTGGTGGTGACGTCGCGGCGGTGGGCGAGGTCGCAGGTGGCGACGAAGCCGCTGATGCCCTCGGCGCGGCCGGGGTCGACGCCGAGGACGTCGCAGGTGCCGGACTCGATCACGCGGGCGAGGCCGCGGAGGTTCCACTCGCGCTCGCCGTAGGCGATCCGGATGGTGGACGCCTCGTGCAGGGCCGCGTAGCCGGTCGGGTCGTCGTGGCCGAGCGGCTCCTCGACCCAGGCGAGGTCGTGGGCCTCGAAGGCGCGGACGCGGTCGATCGCCTCCGCGGGCGTCCAACGGACCCGCACGCCGCAGTCGACCATGATCGACGGCTCCGGCCCGAGGGCCTCGCGCAGGCCGGCGGCGAAGGCGACGTCGCGGTCGTGGTCGAAGCCGAGGTTCGCCTCGCCGCGCTTGCCGAAGCCGACCTTGACGCCCTGCGCGCGGCCCGGCACCCAGCTCGCCGTCTCGGCGACCAGGGCGTCGAGGTCGGCCAGCGTCGCGTGGCCGGAGGCGAGCGCCGGCAGCCGGTCGCGGCAGGCGCCCCCGAGCATCTCCAGCAGCGATTGGCCGAGCGCCTTGCCGCGCAGGTCCCAGAGGGCGATGTCGATGGCGGCGATCGCGAAGCAGGCGAGGCCGCCGTCGCCGTACCACCAGGTGTGGGCGCGCAGGCGCTCCCAGATCGCGCCCACCTCCACCGGGTCGCTGCCGACCACTAGGTCGGCCAGCCCCCGCACCAGCTCGGCCGTCGCCAGCGAGGCCTCCGGCCACAGCGTGCACGCCTCGCCCCAGCCGACGGCGCCCTCGTCGGTCTCCACCCGCACCAGGCAGAGGGAGCGGGTGGCGCCGTCGTCGTTGGGCTCGGGATAGGCGACCGGGAACGCCGCGACCGCGGTGACCCTCATCGGGTTCCGGGCCTCATCGGGTCCCGAGTTTCAGGCGGAGCTGATCGAAGGAGACCGCCAGGATCAGCAGGACGCCGCGGGCCACTTCCTGCCAGAAGGAGCTGACATCGAGCAGCACCAGGCCGTTGTTCAGCGTCCCGATCACGAGCAGGCCGAGGACGGTGCCGATGATCGTGCCGCGGCCGCCGGCGAGGCTGGCGCCGCCGAGGACGACGGCGGTGATGACCGAGAGTTCGAGCCCGTTGCCGGCGGTCGGCGAGGCGGCGCTGAGCTGGGAGATGTTGACCAGCGCGGCGAGCGCGACGCAGACGCCGGAGAGGAAGAAGGCGGCGAAGATGAACCGTTTGACGCGGATCCCGGCGAGCCGCGCGGCGACCGGGTTGGCGCCGATCGCGTACATCGAGCGGCCGAAGATCGTGAACCTCATCAGGACCCAGAAGGCCACCATGACGGCGGCGAAGATCAGCACCGGCAGCGGGATTTCGAAGAACGGGCGGGCGGTGCCGAGGGTGGAGAAGTGGGTGATCGGCAGGGTCTGGCCGTCGGAGATCACCCGCGCCAGGCCGACGAAGGCGGCCAGCGTGCCGAGCGTCGTGATCAGCGGGTTGACGCCGACCACGGTGACCAGGATGCCGTTGACCGAGCCGAGCACCATCCCCGCCGCGACGCCGAGGACGATCGCCGGTCCCAGCGACATGTCGCCGGCGAAGTGGGCGACGACGACGCCGCAGAAGGTGAGCCCGGAGCCGACCGAGAGATCGAACTGGGCGCCGACCATCAGGAGGGTCGCGGGCGCCGCGATGATCCCGGCGATCGAGGCCGCCGTGAGGATGTTGAGGAAGTTGTCGTAGTTGAAGAAGTACGGCGACTTGATCGTGAAGAAGAGGCCGAGCCCGATCAGGACGACGATCAGCGGCGCCGTCTCCGGCAGTCGCGAGAGCAGCGGGCCCCGTCGCCGCTTCCCCTGCGGGTCGAGCGCCGGCGCGGCCGAGCTCGCGCTCCCCGGGGACATGTTCAACTCCATGAGTGACTCTCCGGAAACTGGCGCGTGCGGCCGGCGAGGGCCGCACCGAGCGGGGGTAGGACGCAAGGAGGCCGAATAGCAGCGCTATTCGGCCGACTGAGGACGCCGCCCCGCGAAGTGTGTGCGGCGCCGTCAGACGTGCGCGAGAGTTTCCGGATAGTCACTTAGCCTCCTACCTCCTCGATCAGTCTCTTGGTCTCGATTTCATCCGCTCCCAGGCGGGCGACGATCTCGCCGCGGGCGATGACGACGGCGCGATCGGCGACCTGCACGACCTCCTCGTAGTCGGAGGTCGAGACGAGCACCGCGACGCCTTCGGCGGCGAGCGCCCGGATCGAGCGGTAGATCTCCTCGCGGGCGCCGACGTCGACGCCGCGCGTCGGCTCGATCAGCAGCAGCACCCGCGCGTGCCGCTCGAGCCAGCGGCCGAGCAGCACCTTCTGCTGGTTGCCGCCGGAGAGCGTCCCCAGCTCCTGCCCCGCGTCGTCGCGGGAGCGCACGTTGAGGACGCCGTGCCAGCGCCAGTAGGCCTCCGCCTCGGCGCGGCGGGTGATGAAGCCGTGCTTGGCGAGCCGCGGCCACGACGGCGCGGCCAGGTTCTCGGCCAGCGACAGCACCGTGAAGGCGCTTTCGCGCTGGCGATCGGCGGGCAGCAGGCCGATGCCGTGCTCGATCGCCTGCGCGGGCCCGCGCAGCTTCACCGCCTCGCCCTCCATCTCGACCGTGCCGGCGTCGAGCTTGCGCACGCCGAAGAGCGCCTGGACGACCTCCCCGGCGCCGGAGCCGACTTTGCCGTAGAGCGCCAGCACCTCGCCGGCGCGCAGGTCGAGGTCGATGCCGTCGAAGGCGCCGGTCGAGCCCGCCCCGCGCAGGCGCATCAGCGGCTCGGCGTCGTCGGGCACCAGGACCGCCTCGGGCCGCCGCACCTCGGAGATCTCGCGGCCGACCATCGCCGAGACGAGCTCGCGGCGATCGGTGGCCTTGGCGTCCGCCTCGAGCACCAGGTTGCCGTCGCGCAGGACGACGACGCGGTCGGCGACGGCGCGCACCTCGTCAAGGCGGTGGGTGATGTAGACGATGCCGGCGCCCTGCTCGCGCAGCGCCGCGACATAACCGAAGAGCCGTTCGCTCTCGGTCGAGGAGAGGGCCGCGGTGGGCTCGTCGAGGATCAGGTAGCTGGCCCGGTCGACGATCGCGCGGGCGATCTCGACGACCTGCCGCTCGCCGACCGAGAGGTCGCCGACCGGGGCGTCGAGGTCGAGATCGACGCCGAGCCGCTCGAGCGCCTCGCGGGCGCGCTTCTTGACCGTGCGCCAGGCGACGAAGCCGCGCCGCCCCGGCCAGGCGCCGAGCGAGATGTTCTCGGCGACGGTGAGGGTCGGCGCGTCGGCGATCTCCTGGAAGATCATCCGCACGCCGAGCCGCCGCGCCGTCACCGGGTTGAGCGAGGGGTGCGCGGCCCCCTCGACGGTGATCGTGCCGGCGTCGGGCTGGTAATCGCCGGCGATGATCTTCACCAGCGTCGACTTGCCCGCCCCGTTCTCGCCCAGCAGGGCGACCACCGAGCCGCCGACGATGTCGAGGTCCACGCCACGGAGGACCTCGACGCCGCCGAACGACTTGCGGATCCCGGCGGCGGAGAGACGAATCCCCGCCCCCGCTTGATCAGCATCCGGTGACTTCATACACCTGTTCGATGTTCTTGCTGCTCACCAACTCGTGCGGGACCAGCAGTTTCGTCGGGACTTCTTTGCCTTCCAGCGCTTCCAGCAGGTACGGGACGCCGATTTCGCCGTAGCGCTCGGGGAAGTAGGCGGTGTCCGCGATCCACTGGGGATTGTGGGCGATTTCGCACCAGGACGAGGGGTCGGCGCCCTGGCCGGAGACGAAGACGTCGCTTTCGCGGCCCGCCGTCTTGGCCGCTGCCAGCGCCCCGAGGATCGCGTCGTCGTTGATCGCGACGGCGACGATCTTGCTCTGCCCCGGCAGCGCCGTGAGCGTGTCGGTGAACTGGGTGCGGGCGACGTCGGTGCGCGGCGCGTTCAGCGTCTTTTCGTTCTTCAGTTCGCCCGGGCACACCGACTGGAAGCCCTTGCGATAGCCGCCCATCCGTTCTTCGTTGACGGTGCCGGCTTCGGGCTCTTCCAGCGACACGTAGGCGTCGTATTCGCAGTTCCATTCGCTCTTCGCGAATTCGCCCACCGCTTTGCCGGCGAGGAAGCCCGCGTATTCGTTGTCGGCGCCCATGAAGGCGATTTCGCACGGTTCCTGGGCGATGTCGATGGCGATCACCGGCACCTGCGGGCCGGCCTTGCAGATCGCTTCCGAAAGTTCGGCGTCCGACTGGAAGTTCAAATAGCCTTCGACGCCCTGCGTGGCGAAGCTCTTCGCGCAGTCGAGGGCAGGCTGGCCTTCGAGTTCGGAGTCGCAGGCGACCAGTTCGGCGCCGGCTTCCTTGGCCGCCTTTTCGACGCTCTTGGTCACCAGGTTGGAGAACGGCACCGAGCTGCCGAGCTCGATCAGGCCGATCTTCTTGCCTTCGCCGCTACCCGCTTTCGGTTGGCGGAATTCGACGATCCCCTCTTTGGAGACCCCTTCTTCGCCACCGGCCGCTTCGCCGCCTTCGGCTTCACCTTCTTCGGCGCTCGTTTCGCTCGACCCGCCTTCGGCTTCGCCGGCTGCTTCCGAGCCGCTCGAGGCGGTCGATTCGGTGCTGCTGCCCCCACCGCCGCAGGCGGTCAACCCGAATGCCAACGCGAGGCAGAGCACGGCGACCAACACGCCTGGCTTCCACGCCTTTTCGATCATTTCTCTCCTCTTCATTCTCCGACGCATTCCCCCAGCGCGCCTGGAATCGTTTCCACAATCGTATCCGGAACAGTCTTGCATGTCAACGCACCGACGCGCGGAGCGGTTGGCGAAGCAGCTTGCGCGCCGTGCGTCAGCGGCCGGCGGCGGACTCGTGCTCGCGCACGAAGTCGCGGAATTTCATCGTCTCCTGGAGGTTGTCGCAGCTGGAGCAGCCGGGGCGGGAGTCGTGGACGTACTCGAACTCGACCCAGCCGTCATAACCGACCGCCGCCATCACGTCGAGGACGCGGCCGAAGTCGGTCACGTTGTCCTCGAAGGTGGTCTGCACGAAGCCCCGCGCGCCGCCCCGCATGTGGAAGTGGCGAGCGTCGGCGATCAGCGGCTCGACCTCGCGGTCGGGGATGCCCTGGACGTTGAAGTGGCCGTAGTCGAGGGTCAGCTCGAGCCCCGGCACGCGGTCGAGCAGCGCCTCGACCTTGGCGGGCGTGTCGATCACCGAGCCCGCGTAGGGCGAGGTCGAGACGATGTGGGGCTCGACCGAGAGCCGCAGCCCCGCCGCGCCCGCCTTGTCGACCCGGCGCCGCAGGCCCTCGACCGAGCGATCGAGCGCCGCCTGCCACGGCTCGCCGGCGAAGACCAGGCCCGGCAGCACCGTCACCCCGGGCACGCCGAGCCGGCGGGCGAAGACGAGGAAGGCGTCGAAGAGCGCCTCGCCGGCGTGGACCTGCGCGGCGTCGGGGTGGTTGACCGCGGCGCCGACGAGATCGGCCGCGGGGACGAAGAAGGCGTCGGCCGGCGCCAGCTCGCGGGCCGCCAGCTCGCCGGCGATCCGCTCCCCCCAGCCCTCCGGGTCGGTCGCGATCAGCTGCGGGTCGCGCGGCGTGCCGCCGCCGAAGAAGCCGAGCGAGACGCCTTCCAGCCCCATCTCGCGGATCAGGTCGAAGACGAACTCGGGCCGCAGGCCGGGCCAGCCGAAGTCGTCGCAGGCGAGCTTCACCGGGCGCCTCCCATCAGTACATGAGCTGGGCGCCGGTGACGTTGATCGTCGCGCCGCTGATGTAGGAGGCGTGGTCGGAGACGAGGAAGACGGCGACGCCGGCCAGCTCCGCGGGCGCGGCGACGCGGCCGAGCGGGATCTGGTCGACGAAGGAGGCGAGCGCCTCCTCGGAGAGGTCGTCGGTGAGCATCGGCGTGTCGACCGCGCCCGGGGCGATCGCGTTGACAAGGATCGCGTCGGGGCCGTAGCTGCGGGCGAGCCCGCGGGTCATCGAGACGACCCCGCCCTTGGTCGCCGCGTAGACGACCGAGCCGCCGAAGCCGCCGGTCCACCAGCCCTGCGAGGTGAAGTTGACGATCCGCCCGCCGCCGCCCTGCTCGCGCATCGCCTCGGCCGCCGCGCGGCCGAGCAGGAACGCGGCCCGCAGGTTGACCTCCTGCTGCAGGTCGACGTCCTCGAGCGTGACGTCGCGCAGCTCCGCGCGGCGCACGAGCACGGCGGCGACGTGGACGAGCGCGTTGATCCGCCCCAGCGCCTCGCGCGCGGCGTCGACGAGCGCGGCCGGCTCGGCCGGGTCACGGAGGTCGCCGGCGAAGGCGATGTGGCCCTCGCCGTCGAGCCCGGCGAGCACCTCGGCGACCGGGTCGTCGTGCAGGTCGTGCACCGCGACGCGGGCGCCGGCGGTGGCGAAGGCCGCGGCGACGGCGCTGCCGATGCCGCCCGCGGCGCCGGTCACCAGGACCGCCTTGCCCTCGATCCCGGCGGCCGGGCTCCAGCCCGTCACGACGGCTCGCGCTCCCCGGTCCCCCGCACCTGCTCCAGGGCGCCGCTCTCGGCGCTGCGGTAGATCGCGTCGAGGAGCTCGACCGTGCGCGCGGCGAGCTCGCCGGGCGAGGCGTTTTCGACCTCGCGGCCGAGCGCCAGGTCGACCAGGGTGTCCGGCGGCCCGTCGCAGGCGTAGGCGCCCGCGCCGTCGGCGAGGTCGAGCCGCAGCTCGCCGTCGGTCCGCCACAGCCACCCCGCCTCGCGCTCGACGTCGACCAGGACCTGGCCCTCGGAGCCGATCGCCCGCACCTCGAGCTGGTGCTTGTTGTCGCCGAGGCCGAGGTGCGTCGAGCCGCCGCCGAGCGTGCCGATCGCGCCGCCGCGGTAACGCACCGCCGCCGCGTCGTGGAGCTCGACCGGCGCCCCGAGCGGCGCGCTCATCAGCGCGAAGGCGGCCTCGCCGCGCAGCCCGGTCAGCCACAGGGCCAGGCCGAGGGCGTGGCTCAGCTGCGCCTGCCCGTAGCCCCCGCCGGAGAGCCGGGGGTCGGTCCAGGTCCCCTGCTCGGGGACGCTCTCCGGCGCCGCGTCGGGATAGGCGCCGGTGTTCGAGAGCAGCTCCCGCGTGGCCGAGGCCATCGCGATCGTCATCTGCTCGACCTCCCCCACCCCGCGCTCGTCCATCGCCCGTTTCATCTCGCGGACCATCGATTTGTAGTTCCAGCCGAAGGCGACGACGAGGTGCCGGTCGCGGGCGGCGGCGACGTCGACCAGGTCCCAGGCGTCGAGCGGGTCGATCGTGAACGGCTTCTCGACCAGGACGTGGGCGCCCGCCTCCATCGCCGCTTTCGCGTGCCGATGGTGCAGGCCGGTGGGGCTGGCGACGAGGCAGATGTCGATGCCCGCGTCGAGCACGGCGCGGAAGTCTTCGCTCGCGACCGCGAAGCCGAAGTCGTCCTTCACCTTCGCCAGCCGCTCGGCGCCGTGGCGGGCGACGGCGACGAACTCGACCTCGTCGCGGCGCTCGGCGAGGTTCGGCAGGTGCGAGGAGATCGCCCAGGAACCGGCGCCGATCACGCCGAGGCGCAGCTTGCTCATCCGCCCCTCCTACCCTCGAGGTGCCAGACCTCATGCGCCTCGAAGGGCTTGCCGTCGGCGTCGGCAAGGGCCTCGATCACCGGCTCGAACCACTCCGACCAGCGCCGGTTCACCTCGGTCTCGCCCATCCGGCCGAAGGCGGTGGCGGCGTCGGGCTCGCACTCGCAGTAGGCGATCACCGTGGTGCCGCGGCGAAACAGCGTGTAGTTGGAGATGCCGGATGCTTCCAGCGCCTCGACCATCTCCGGCCAGATCTCGTCGTGGCGCCGCTGGTACTCGGCCTCCTGGCCCGGCACCAGCTCGAACGTAAAGCAGTAGCGCTCCATCCATCCCTCCTTCCGGGCGCCGATGCTACGGCGCCCGCTCTTCGAGCTCGGCGACCTGGACGTTGCGCGGCGGGCGCACCCGGTCCCAGGAGTCGGTGATCTTGAGCCGCAGGTACCGCGCCGCCACCGGTTCGGCGAAGGTCGAGGTGCTCGGCCCGTTCGGGGCCGCGGGCACCGCCGCCACTTCCTGCCAGGCCTGGCCGTCGGCGGAGATTTCGACCGCGTAGGCCTTCGGCCCGTAGTTCACCCGCGGCACCATCGTCACCGCCGCGATCGTCACCGGGGCGCCGTGGTCGACGGTCAGGTAGGCCGGCTTTTCCGGCGTGGGACCTTCGCCCGTCTTGGTCCCGGCGGCGACCCAGAAGGTGGAGGCGCTGCCGTCGTTGGCGAGCGTCGGCGGCTGGGCCGACTGCGAGCTGGAGGCCGAGATCGCGGGCCAGGCGGCGCCGAGCCCGTTCAGCGCCAGGTCGTCGGAGTAGCGCAGGGTCGCGGTCGCCGCGGCGTGCCGGCCGCCGGCGGTGGCGGTGACCTTCAGCTCCCCGGTGCCGGTGGCGAGCGAGACATTGGCGAGGTCGACGACGAATTCGCCGCTGCCTTCGGCGGGCACCGTCAGCGTGCCCTGCGGGAGCGTCGCTTCGACCCCTTCGGGGGCGCTCGCCGCGACGCTGACTTCAAGCGGCCGCGGCGCCGCGTTGGCCACCGTCAGCGTCGCCTCATTCCAGCCGCCGCGGGCGAGCGGCAGGTCGGTCGAGGCGGTCTTCAGCGTGATCAGCGGGTCGACCTTCACGCTCACCGCGCCTTCGGCGCTGCCTTGGCGGAGGCCCTGGCGATAGTCGAAGCCGACGCCCAGCTCGGCACTCGTCCCCGGTTCGGCGTCGTCGGGCGCGACCGTTTCCAGCGTGAAGCTCCTCACTTCGCCCGGTTCCATGGTGGGGACCTCGACGCTCGGCGCCGGTCCCCAGCCTTGCGGCACCCGCAGGGTGAGGACGCCGTCCTGGAGCGGCCGCGAGGAGCGGTCGGCGACGAAGACGCGGACCTGCAACGGCTCGCCGGGCAGGGCGTCGCCGCTCTCCAGCCGCAGGCCGACCGCGAGGCCCGCGGTGACCGCGCGGTCGAGCAGCTCGGCCACCGCTTCGCGGTCGGCGTCCACCCGTTCGCGCACGGTGGGCGGCGCGGACGGCGCCCGCAGCGATTCGAGCTTGAGGCGGGCGTGTTCGACCGCCGCGGCGGCGCCCGCGGTGTCGGGGGTCTCGGCACCGGAGTCGGCGATCGCTTCGCCGAGGTCGCGCGCGACCCCGTCCGCCGTCGTGGACAGCCAGGCCGCTTCGGGGTTGGCGATCGTGCCGTTCGCCGTCCATTCGGCGATCGCCGCGCGCAGCGCTTCGATCTTCGCCTGCGCTTCCAGCAGCGGCTCGTACTCGGGGCCAGCGGCGGTCAGCGTGCCGTCGAGCACCCGCGGGGTGACCCCTTCGCCGGCGGCGATCGTCCGCGCCGTCGTCTGGGTCCCGTGCGGCCCGACCCAGGTGATCGTGGCGTGGACCGGCGCGTCGCCGTCGTTGGTCAGCTCGGCGGTTTCCGCGCCGGTCGCGCGGCCGCTCAGCGGGCCGTCGGCGTGGACGAAGAAGCGCACTTCCTCGCCGCGGGAGGCGGGTGCTTCGAGCGACCAGCGGCTCGTCGCCACGTCGCCTTCGATCGTCGCCGCCGCTTCGGTCAGCGGCGCGCCGCGTTCGTCGCTGAAGACGACGTCCGTGGCTTTGGGACCGCCCCAGCGGGCGACCGCGACGCGGACGGTGCCGTCGGGCGCCTGGGCCTGCAGGGCGGACCAGCCGTCGGGGGTCCGCGGCTGGTCCGCCGTCGCGGCGAGCCGCGCGGTCGTCTCGTGGTCGGCGTCCGGGTACACCGCCGCACCGCGGTCCCCTGAACCGGTCGCCGCCGAGCCGTACACCTGCAGATATGGGTTGCCGGAGGCGACGTCTTGGGCCTTGATACCGCCGCCGCCGAGCACCACCATCCCCATGCGGTCGGCGACGTTCCACCAGTCGCCGGGGAGGTTGCCGAGCCCGGTGCCGCCTTCGGTGTAGACGGGGCGTTCGCCGGTCAGGCCGGGGAGGTTCTCGAAGGCGACGTTGAAGGTGGAGCCGGTGCCGCGGTCGAGCAGCAGCACCGTGCCGTCGGGGAAGGAGGTCATCGAGAAGTCGCGCGCGCCGATCGTCCCCGCGGTCGAGAAGAAGCTTTCCGCTTCGCGGCAGTCGCAGGTGTAGGCGCCGCCGGCGCTGCCCGCCGCCGAGCCGACCAGGCTGCCGGGCACGTAGGCGGCGAGGATCGGGTCGTCTTCGTAGCCGTTCGGTGCCGGCACGACGAGGCCCATCGGCCGTGCGTCGTCCCACGACATCGAGGTGAAGGCGTCGCGTTGGCGGGCATCGACGAGGTCGATGTAGGGGTACTGGCGGGTGCCGTCGGTGCGGGCCAGCGCCGCTTCGTACTCGGCGGCGCTCGGCTGGGCCGAGGGGCCGAACTCCTGGTGGTTCCACCAGGCCATGGCGAGGCGCTTGACCAGCATCGTTTCGTAGCCGAGATCTTTCTGGGCGAGGATCGAGCCGTCGGCGTGCAGCGCCTGGCGCTTGGCGACCTCGGCCAGGGCGCGGGACTCGGCGACCGAGGCGTCGGCGCGGCCGAAGCGCGTCGCCAGGATCGCCAGGTAGTCGAGGTGCTGGTAGTCCTTGCTGGTCCAGTCCTGGCCCGCGGGGGCGAGGATGTCGCCGTCGCCGGTGACCATCGGCCCGAGGATGTGGTCGTAGACGGCTTCGGTGCGGAAGGAGAAGGCTTCCGGGATCGGCTTGCCGAAGTGGGCGTCCATCACCGCGGCGTCGCCGATCAGCAGGTGGGTGACCATCTGGTAGATCGTGTTGAAGTAGCCGTGGTTCTCCAGCGTCAGGTCGGGATGGAGGTTGACCGAGGCGTTCCATTCGCGGAGCGGGGCACCGTCGATCTCTTCGCCCGAGCTCGCGTCGGCGGCGGTCGAGGAGGCGTTGATCGCGATCTTCTTCGCCGTGCGCAGCCATTCTTCGGCGTGCGGATCGTCCGGCCACATGATCGCCGCCAGCTCCGGGGTCGGCGTGTTCCAGCCCTGGTCCTCGGCGCCGGTGTTGCCCCACTCGCCGGAGGCGATCGGCTTGGTGATCAGGATGTCGGCTTCGGCGGTGACGACGCGCTTGACCAGCGTCCGCGTTTCTTCGTCCAGGTCGGCCCAGAGAAGCTTCGCCGCGAAGGCCCAGCCGTACGTTTCCAGCGACGCCTGCCAGGTCCCTTCGCCCCAGCGGTCATAGCCGGCACCGGAGAGCTTGTTGGTGAGCGCCTCGTGGCGGATCACCTGGATCACCTGCGACTCGATCGTCGCTCGCGAGACGCCCGCGAACTCAGCCTGCTCCGGGCGGGCGACGAGGAGCGTCGCCAGCGCGAGCGCCATGTTGCCGTCGCCGCGCGCCTGGGTGACCCCGCTCCCGGCCGCCGTGAAGTAACCGCTTTCCGGCTCGTTCAGGTCGGAGGCGCGCCAAAAGACCTCCGCCCGCGGCACGAACCGTTCCACCACCTGCACGAGCTGGTCCTGCTTGGCCGAATCGGAGAGCGTCGGCGGCGCTTCCGCGGCCACCGCGGAGCCCGCCCCGACCGCGATCGCCGTCGCCGTCGCCAAAGCCACGAGTGTCGCGCGCAGCCTGATCGCAGGCCCGTGCAGTCGAGTGAGATCCACCGCTCCTCCTCCTTCCCAGGCCGCACGCAGCGCTGGGTGTCTTCCCGGAAACGATTCCAGCATAGCACGGAGAATCAGACCGTCCAATTGACGGAGGCCACGGGTGTCCGCGGTGCCGCCGATCCCGTCCGCTTCCGTGGTTCCTTATGGGTCACCTGGCGTGCATTTCGAGCCACGGAAGCCTCGGCTCCCGGGACAGGAGATGGGGACCGATTGGCGCCCGGAAGGGATGGGGTCCCCTTGAAGCTGCCGCCCGGGAGGCACCCGCCCTCTCGCCACGGCCCGGGCAGGCTGTGGCCGTGGCGAGAGGGGCGGGTCGTCGAGGAGTGGAAGAACTCTGACGGGAGTGTCACCGGAGTGCGCCGGGAGTGCGCCCGACGGGCGCCGAGGACCGGGTCTCGAACGGTCAGGAATCTGTCGGGTTGGTTACTTCGACATGGCCGAAGTTTCCGACCGCGCGATGTCCCGGACCGGCTTCCGTGGTTCGAAATCCACGCCACAGGTGGATGCGGAACCACGCGAGATCCAGGACCCGTCCCGCGTGGTTCGAAATGGTCGCCATACGACCATTTCGAACCACGCGAGCCTCTGACCGCTCGGCGCCCCCCTTCCGGACGAGGGACCGTCACGGAAGTCCGACTCCGCAACGTCCCTGTGACGCCTCTCCCTCGCACCCCTCACGTCCTGGGCTCCTCATGGGGGTCACAGCCTGCCAGGACCCCCATGAGGAGCCCAGGACCATCTCGGACGGCCGGCGGCGCCCCGGACCCCCGCCCGTCCCTACTCCACCGGGGCGTACCTGCGGTGCAGCATCAGGGCGTTGCCCTCGGTGTCGCTGAAGAAGGCCATGTTGCAGACGCCGGTGTCCTGCTCGCCGGTGAACTCGACGCCGCGCTCTTCGAGCTCCGTCTTCCCCGCGGCGACGTCGTCCACGCGCAGGGCGATCGGGGCGGTGTGGGGGGCGAAGTCGCGGCCCATCACGGTCGGGTCGACGAGGTAGAGCGAGACGTTGCCGGTCTCGATCTCCGGCCAGCCGGCGTCCCAGTCGGGGCTGTGGAGGCGGAGGACGTCGCGGTAGAAGGACTTGGCCCTCGCCATGTCGGCGACCGGGACCGAGACGAAGTCGGTGCGTTGGAATTCCATCGTGGGATTGTGACCGGCCCGACTCCCCGCCTGGCTATAACTGGAGAGGTGAAAGCCCTGGTGAAGAGCGAGGCGACGCCGGGCCTCTCGCTGCTCGACGTGCCCGAGCCGGAGATCGGCATCAACGACGTGCTGATCAGGGTGCGTAAGTCCGGGATCTGCGGCACAGACCTCCATATCGACAGCTGGGACGCGTGGGCGGCGGCGACGGTGCCGGTGCCGATGGTGATCGGGCACGAGTTCGTCGGCGAGGTGGTCGCGGTCGGCGACAACGTCAACGACTTCCACCCCGGTGACCTGGTCAGCGGCGAGGGGCACGTCGTCTGCGGGCGCTGTCGCAACTGCATGGCGGGCCGCCGGCACCTCTGCGCCAGCACCAGCGGGGTCGGCGTCGACCGGCCCGGCGCCTTCGCCGAGTACATCGCGCTGCCGATGGCCAACGTCTGGCACCACCGCGCGGGCGTCGACCTCGAGGTCGCGGCGATCTTCGACCCGCTCGGCAACGCCGTGCACACCGCGCTCGCCTTCAAGACGCTGGGCGAGGACGTGCTGATCACGGGCGCCGGGCCGATCGGCCTGATGGCGACCGCGGTGGTGCGCCACGCGGGCGCCCGCCACGTCGTCGTCAGCGACCCCAACCCCTACCGGCTGGAGCTGGCGCGGATGATGGGCGCGACGGTCGCGGTCGACCCGCTCGCCACCGCGCTCGCCGAGGTGCGGCACGAGCTCGGCATGGACGAGGGCTTCGACGTCGGCCTCGAGATGTCGGGCCAGGGCGCGGCGCTGCGCGAAATGCTCGCCAACATGGCGCACGGCGGCGGCATCGCGATGCTCGGCATCCCCAGCGAGGAGATCGCGATCGACTGGAACCAGATCGTCTTCAACGGGCTCACGGTGAAGGGCATCTACGGCCGCGAGATGTATGAGACCTGGTACATGATGAGCGTCATGCTGCAGTCCGGCCTCGACATCACCCCGGTCCTGACCCACCGCTTCCACTACACCGAGCACGAGCGCGCCTTCGAGGCGGCGCGGGGTGAGCGCGCCGCCAAGGTGCTCATCGACTGGAGCTGACGCGGTGCTGGGCGAGGTAGGCGAGCAGATCGCGGCGGAGCTGGCGGAGATCGACGCCGCCGGGCTGCGCAAGTCGGAGCGGCCGATCTCCTCGCCGCAGCGCGGCGAGGTCGGCCTCGCGGGCGGGGAGCTGATCAACCTCTGCGCCAACAACTACCTGGGCCTCGCCGACCACCCGGCGGTGATCGCCGCCGCCCACGAGGCGCTCGACCGCTGGGGCTACGGAATGGCCTCGGTGCGCTTCATCTGCGGCACGCAGGAGATCCACGTCGAGCTGGAGCGGCGGCTCAGCGAGTTCCTCGGCACCGAGAAGACGATCCTCTACAGCTCCTGCTTCGACGCCAACGGCGGCATCTTCGAGACCCTGCTCGGCGAGGACGACGCGGTCATCTCCGACGCCCTCAACCACGCCTCGATCATCGACGGCATCCGCCTCAGCAAGGCGCGCCGGCTGCGCTTCGCCAACGGCGACATGGACGATCTCGAGGCGCGCCTGCGCGAGGCCGCCGGCGCGCGCCGCCGCCTGGTCGTCACCGACGGCGTCTTCTCGATGGACGGCCACCTCGCCCGCCTCGACCGGATCTGCGAGCTGGCCGAGGCGCACGACGCGATGGTGATGGTCGACGACTCCCACGCGGTCGGCTTCGTCGGCGCGACCGGGCGCGGGACGCCGGAGCTCTTCGGCGTCAGCGAGCGCGTCGACGTCGTCACCGGCACCCTCGGCAAGGCGCTCGGCGGCGCCAGCGGCGGTTACGTCAGCGGCCGCGCCGAGATCGTCGACCTGCTGCGCCAGCGCTCCCGTCCCTACCTCTTCTCCAACGCCCTGGCGCCGCCGATCGTCGCCGCCTCGCTGCGCGTGCTCGACCTGCTGGAGAGCGGCGCGGCGCCGCTGGAGCGGCTGCGCGCGAACACCGCGCTGTTCCGCCGCGAGATCGCCGCGCTCGGCTACGAGGTCCTGCCCGGCGAGCACCCGATCGTGCCGATCATGTTCGGCGACGCCAACCGGGCCGGCGAGGTCGCCGAGCGCCTGCTGGCGGAGGGCGTCTACGTCGTCGCCTTCTCCTATCCGGTGGTGCCGATGGGGCAGGCACGGATCCGTACCCAGATGTCGGCGGCGCACGACGAGGACGACCTCCGCCACGCCATCGACGCCTTCGCGCGCGTGCGCTGATCGCGGCCGGCGCGCCGCCGCAAGGCCCCGGCGGCCGTCCGCCATACTGGGTGCCATGGCGACGTTACGTGCCGATCGGTTGTCCGATGTCGGTGTCGCCGCCTGGGGGCAGCGGCTGGCGGACGGGGTCGCGCGCGGGATGCAGCTGGACCAGGAGATGCTGCAGATCGTGATCTGCACGCTGCTGGCCGGCGGGCACCTGCTGCTCGAGGACCGGCCCGGCGTCGGCAAGACGCAGCTGGCGCGCAGCCTCGCCGCGAGCATCGACGGCCGCTTCGCGCGGGTCCAGGGCACCGTCGACCTGCTCCCCTCAGACGTGCTCGGGACGACGATCTGGCGCGCCAGCACGGAGACGTTCGAGTTCCATCCGGGGCCGATCTTCGCCAACGTGGTGCTGGTCGACGAGCTGAACCGGGCGACGCCGAAAACGCAGTCCGGGCTGCTGGAGGCGATGGCCGAGCTGCAGGTGACGATCGAAGGGAAGGCGCACCAGCTGCCGCGGCCGTTCACGGTGATCGCGACGCAGAACCCGACCGCGGGCTTCGACGGCACCTACGCGCTGCCGCCCGCCGAGCTCGACCGCTTCATGACCCGCCTCTCGCTCGGCTATCCCTCCGCCGGGGCCGAGGCCGACCTGCTGCACTCGCCGCCGCCCCCGGCGCTGCCGCCGGTCGCCGACCTCGCCGAGGCCTCCGCGGCGATCGCCGCGGTGGCCGCGGTGGAGGCGCGCCGGCCGCTGCTCGAGTACATCGTCGCGCTGCTCGAGGCGACCCGCCGCCACCCGCTGAGTGAGGCGGGCGCGAGCCCGCGCGGCGGCCTGATGCTGCTCGCCGCCGCCCGCGCCCACGCGGCGCTCGAGGGTCGCGGTTTCGTCGTGCCCGACGACGTGCAGGCGCTGGCCGGGCCCGTCCTCGCCCACCGGATCCAGACCGTGGGCGGCGTCGCCGCCGAGGCCCAGCTGGCGATCGTCGAGGACGCGCTGGAGGAAGTCCCGGCGCGATGAAGCGGGGGCTCGCGACCGAGTTGCTCGGGTTCGCGTTGCTCCTCACCGCCGCCGTGCTCGGCTCGGTCGCGCTCTTCGCCTTCGCGCTCGGCCTCCTCCTCGTCGTCGCGGGCTGCCTCGCCGCGACCGCGATCGGCGCGCGCCGGGTCCGGATCACCCGCACGGTCGACCAGACCGAGGTCGTCGAGGGGCGGCCGCTCGCGCTGCGCTTCGAGGTCCGCGGCCTGCGCGGCCTGCCGGCGCACGCCGAGGTGCGCGGCGAGGACGGGACCTGGCAGCGCCTCGAGGGCGGCGCCGCGCAGCGCCTCACGATCGAGCGCCCCGGCCCGCACGTGATCGGCCCCTCCGCGGTGCGCGTGCGCGACGACCTGCGCCTCTTCTCCCGGCGCCGCAGCGCGGGCGAGCCCGCGGTCGTGCTGGTGCTGCCGGCGCCGGCGAGCACCGGGGCCCAGCCGCTCCCCCAGGGCGCCGACCCCGGCGGCGACCCGGAGCCCGACGGCCTGCAGCCCTACTCGCGCGGCACGCCCGTCGGCCGCATCCACTGGCCGAGCGTGGCGCGGGCGGGCGAATGGCAGGAGCGCCGCGTGATCAGCGCGCCGCGGGGCCTGCCGCTGGTCGTCGTCGACCTCTCCGGCGCGGCCTCCGACCGGGCGATCGACTGGACGCTGCGCGCGGCGGCGGGCCAGATCCACGGCCTGGCGCGGGCGGGCGGGTGCCGCGTGCTGCTGCCCGGCGAGCGGCTGCCGATCCCGGTCGAGAACGTGGCCGAGGGATGGCCCACCGTGCACCGCCGGCTGGCGAGCGTGCGGGGCAGCCGCGCAGCCGCCGCGCCGGCGGCGCCCCCCGGCGCGGTCCATATAAGGGCGACCCAGGCCCCGCCCCTCGGCGGGCCCCGGACCCGGCGGCTGCCACCCGAGGTGGTGCCGCTGGAGAGATCGAGCTTCGGAGATGGCACGGGCTCCCGTCTTTCGTGACCCCCGCTGGGGGGACGCGGCAGCGCTGATCCTGCTCAGCGTGGGTGGCGCGGCGGCCTGGTGGGGAGCGCTCGGCAGCGGCCTCTTGTGGTTGGCGCCGGTGATCGCAGTCGCCGCGCTCGCGGCCGGCGGCGTGCTCGGCGCGCGCGCGGCGGCGATCGTGGCGGTCGCCTGGCTGCCGGGGGCGATCCTCGCGGCGGGCCTGCCCGCGGGCACGCTCGCCCCGGCCGCCTGGGATACGACGGTCGCCTCGCTCCGTGCCGGCGTCGAAGCCCTGCCGACGATCGACACCGGGACGCCCGTGATCCAGAGCTGGGCGCTGGCGGCGGTGCTGCTGGTCGCCGGGACGGGCACGAGCATCGCCGGGATCCTCTGGCGGGGCGACGGCTGGGAGCGCTCGCTCCTCGGCTTCGCCGCGCTGCTCGTGCCGCTCGGCGCCGCGGTCGCCATGCAGCAGACCTCCGACGCGCCGTGGCAGGGCGCGATCGTCCTCGTCGCCGTGGTCCTGCGGGTCGCCCGGGGGCGGCTCGTCCCGATCCTCGCCACCGCCTCGCTGGTCGGCGCGGTGGCCCTCTTCGGCGCCCAGGTCGCCGCCCCGCGGGCCGGCTGGCAGCCCTTCGACCACCCGCATCACCTCTCCCAGTTCCACGAACTCGACACCAACCAGACCTACGGGCCCCTCGACGACCGGCGGACCGGCGCGGTCATGCTCGACATCACCACGCGGCAGCCGGCGCTCTGGCGGATGCAGGTGCTCGAGGCCTTCGACAACCGCCGCTGGCTCGCCGCCCACGAAAACTCGCACCTGCCCGAACCGGCCGCGCGGCCGCACTCGATCAAGGTGGAAGTGCGAGGGCTGCACAACCGGCTCATCGTGACGCCGGGCCGCATCCTCTCCGTGCACGCGCCGGTCGGGCTGGCGGTCGAGGGGGGCGAGGGCCGGGCGCTCCTCGCCACCCCGAGCGAAGGCGACACCTATCGCGTCGAGGCCGAGACGGTCGACGTCGGGGCGGCCCGCCTGGCGCGGATCCCGCTGCCCACCGGGCGGCGCTACCAGACGCTCACGCAGATCGGCCTCGGGCCGCCGCCGCGCTACGTCCCCTATCCGCTCTCGAAGCTCGCGCGGGACATGCCGCAACCCCTCGAAGGCACCGACTGGGGCCGGCTCTTCCGTCTCTCCTACCGCCTGTCGCACGGGGTCGACACCGAGCTCGCCGTGGTCCGTCGGGTCGAGAACTACCTGCTGAAGGAAGGCCGCTACCACTACACCACCGACGTCGGCACCCCCGGCATCGAACCGCTGATGGAATTCCTCTTCCATACCCACCAGGGGTACTGCCAGCACTTCGCCGGCGCCGCCGCCCTGCTCCTCCGCGTCGCCGGCGTCCCCACCCGCGTCGTCGTCGGCTTCGCCACCGGCGAAGCGATCGGCCACGACACCTGGGCCGTCCGCGACAAGGACGCCCACGCCTGGATCGAGGTCTACTTCCCGGGCGTCGGCTGGGTCCCCTTCAACCCGACTCCGACCGCCGCCCCGGCCGACGTCTCCTCCGGCCTCGACCTCCTGCAGGGGAGCGCCGCCTCCCCGGCCGGGGCCGGCGGGAGCATCGGCCGGCTGGCGGGCGGCGCCGCCGTGTTCCTCGTCCTCCTCCTCGCCGGCGTCCGCCTGACGCGGCGCCGCCGGCCGCGCACGCAGCTCGCCGAGCTCCTGGTCCGCCTCGCGCCGGAGCCCTCGGGCCCCCGGACAACCCTGCGGAGCCTCTACCCGACCTTGACCGAGATCGGCCCCGCCACCGCCGACCTGGCGCTGGTGGCCGAGCGCGCCCGCTTCGCCGCGGCGGAGCCCGGCGGGCCGTCCCACCCCGGCCTCACCGTGTGGCGCGCCCTGGTCGCGGACGTGGGACCGTGGCGCTCGCTCGGGCTGATGCTGCGGGCGGCGACGACCGTGCACCCGACCTGACAGCTCGGCCCCGGCTCCCGGCCGCTTTAGGGGCGAGTGCTACCGTGAAACCGGTCGGAGCGGCCGATTCGCCGCCCGAGAGGTTCCGTTTACTCCGCGCGCTTGAAGGTGCCTTGGGGTCGCAGGATCTCCCAAGCAGCTTGACCGCAGGAGCAACGCAGATCACTTCTTTGCCGCCAGAGTGGCCCGAGGGATGAGCGCGCGGGCGATCAGATGGACCTGCGCCCGTTGCGAGGTGTCGGTCGGGCGCCTCGACGGCGGTCGGTCCAGCCTGCCCGCCACCTGGACCGACTCGGACGGCCTCGTCTACTGCCTGTCGTGCAGCAGGGCGCGGGCCGCGGAGGTGGCAAGCGACGCCGCGCCTGACTCGACCTCGCGCGAGGATCTGGTGCGACTGCGGCGCCGGGCGCTGATCGCGTTCGAGATCGACCGCACGCCGGCGGCGCCGAACCGCACGATCGCCAACGCCTGTCGCACCTCGAGCAAGGCCGTCGCGGCGGTGCGCGACGAAATGCCTCCGGTTCCCCCCACTGCCGCCCGCGTCGAGCTGCGCGGAGCCTGAGGGCGGCGGGCCGTGGAGATCGGGATCGGGCTGGCGGTGCTGGTGGCGCTGGCGACCAACCTCGCCTCGCTGCTGAAGCACCGCGGCTGCCAGGAGGCCCGCGCCGTCCAGATCGCCCGGCCGCTCGCCGCGCTGCGCGACCTCGCTCACTCTCGCTGGTTCGTCGCCGGGTGGGGACTCGCGGCGCTCGCCTGGCTCGCCCACATCGCCGCCCTCTCGATGGCGCCGATCTCGCTCGTCCAGGCGATCCTCGCCGGCGGCGCGGTCACCCTCGCGGTCCTCTCTCAGCGCCTCTTCGGCGACCCGGTCGGACGGCGGCAGTGGCTGGCGCTGACGGTCGGCGCCGTCGGCCTGGTCCTCCTCGTCGTCACCCTGCCGCGCTTCCACGGCTCCGACTCCAGCTTCTCCCCCGCGGCGATCGCCAGCTTCGAGGGCGGCCTCATCCTGCTCGCCTCGGCGATCGCCCTCGGCCACCGCTCCGAGCGCCTGATGGCGCGGCGCGGGATCCTGCGCGCGGTGCTCGCCGGCCTCCTCTTCGCCCTCGCGGGGATCGCGATCAAGGCGGTCACCGGCGGCGCCGGTGGCCCGGTGGGTGTGGCCACGCTGGTCGCGATCACGGTCGCCTGCGGCGCCCTCGCCCAATACACCGCGGTCGCCGCCCTCCAGGGCGGCGGCGCGATAGAGACCATCGGCCTCATGGGCCTGGTCGCCAACGCCACCCAGATCATCGGCGGCATCGTCGTCTTCGGCGACCCGCTCTCCCCCAGCCCGCTCGGGGTCACCCTCCAGATCGTCGCCTTCGCGATGGTCTGCCTCTCGGCCCTGCTGCTGCCCTCGCCCCACTCGCCCCGGATCGCCGCCCCGGCGTAGCGGTCGGCCGCTCGGGGAAGGGCTCACCATGGCGGGAAGGGCTCACCATGGCGGGAAGGGACGGGCGGGGTTGGAAGGGACGGCGGGGGCTCGGGGGCTTGCGGCCGTCCGAGATGGTCCTGGGCTCCTCATGGGGGTCCTGGCAGGCTGTGACCCCCATGAGGAGCCCAGGACGTGAGGCTTCTGTGAGGAAGGCGGCACAGGGACGGGGGGAGGTCGGACTTCCGTGACGGAGGCGACACAGGGACGGTGCGAGGTCGGACTTCCGTGACGATCGTGCCCGTGAGATCCCACACCTCGGCCCGATCGGCGACGAAGATGCCGGGAACGTCACACTCTCCGGCCCCGGGAGGCCCTTTTCGGGCCGGGATCGAGCGGCCGATAACGCGCTGTCGACTTTTGGTCCCCCATGGGGGGCTCAAAGTCGACAGCGCGTCCGTCACAGTTGGACGACACGGGAGGAAGCGTGGAGTTCCCGACGTCTCTGTGACGGGGTCGGACTCCCGTCACGGATCCGACGCACTTCCGTGGCGCTCCCGTGACGGATCCTCCACGCCTCTCATACCCGGCCCTCTCGCCACGGCCACAGCCTGCCAGGGCCGTGGC
>Ga0207652_10001174_pt1 | contig 23555 bp, 17 predicted proteins | sample KBSC63BmetaG_FD_184334 | JGI IMG/M metagenome (GOLD analysis project Ga0207652, IMG submission 184334) | Corn rhizosphere microbial communities from Kellogg Biological Station, Michigan, USA - KBS C6-3B metaG (SPAdes) (version 2) | ecosystem: Host-associated > Plants > Roots > Rhizosphere ... | reverse complement strand
AGTCACACTCAATTTTCACGCCAGCTGTTGGAAAGGGCACCGCGCGTGACTGATCTCTGGCAACGCCTGAACAACGGAAGCTGGTCCAGTGGGCGCTGACCTTGAGGCGAATCAGAGTCAGCCTGACTTGCGACCTGTTTGTACACAGCGGCTACCGTCATTGGGGTACGCATAGGCAGCTCGAACGTTTCTACACCGAGTCAGGAACCAAGGTCCGCTATCGGGCGACTTGATAGAGACGGTGACCGGCAGCTCATGGCCGATTTCAGCAGTTGCCTGCTCTGCGCTTAAGCCATTGAGGCGTTATCGTGCAGTAGACGCCGTTCTCCCGATGCACTCAGTTGTGAGCGACCACGAACCACGCAATCGCCGCGATGAAATTATTGGTGGCATGCAGCGTGATCGACGGCCACAGCGAGCGCGTGCGCACACGCAGCCATGCCGACACCAGACCCAGGATGATCAGCGCGGGGACGGGATACCACGCGAACTTGAAATCCGGCAGGTGCACGCAGCCGAACACAATGGCGCTCGCCAGCATGGCCCAGCCAATGGGCATGCGGCTGGCGAGGCCCGACAGCAGCACGCTGCGGAATACCAGTTCCTCGACGAACGGCGCGACGCACACGACGAGTAACGCCAGCAGCAGGCGCATGCCGACCGACACGTTGCCGGCGAGCAGCGAGACGTCCTGATCCACTTGATGGTGGCCGGCGAGGATGTGCGTGAGCGGTCCGCCCAGCAGCAACACGACGATGCCGAGCAGTACGGCGATCAGGTAAGAGGATTTGTTCGCCGGCGGGGTCAATCCGAAGCCCGGCAACTCCGCGCGCGACCACTGCGCGCGCCAGAACTGGCGGACGATCAAGACCATCACCACGGCTGCCGCGGCAATCGTGGCAACAATGAAAACAACCCGCGTGTCGGGGCTCGATTGCAAGGCCTGCAAGACGGCCTTGAGGTTGGGTAGTGCGCGGTGGTGCAGCCCGGCTTCGAACGAGGCCTTCACCATCAGCAGGAAACCCGCGATCACGCCGAACAGAATGCCGAGGCCGAACTGCAGCAGGAAGTACAGCGCCACGATGCCGAGCCCGCTCCATACGCCGGGATGCTTTGCCACAGGTTGGGGCGCGATGGCGGCGTCGGAAACAGCCGGTGTATTTTCCGTTGGCAGATCCATGCAAATTCCGGAGCGAGTGCTGCAAGACAGCGCGCACTTTAGCGTGTCCCGCAAGCAAGTTTGTCATTCCGTTCGCGCCCGACGATATCGGGGCCGGCCGCATTGAAGGGTCGCGACCACATGCTTTGGTCATTCCGGGTTCCGCCGCGATGGATCGGCAAAGGCGAATGGAGCTGGCGCGAGCCCCGGAATGACAACATGAAGTTTTCTGCGGGACCTACGCTCGTAGCGCGGCGGATTCGCAATGGCGCTCCTACGCGCCACAACGATTGCCATGGCGGGTGGCTACACCGTCCAGATGTCCTGGAAGACGCGGCGGAAATTGAGTCCGAGGACCTTCTCGGTCACGCGTGCGCTGTAGCCGTGCTTCAGCAAGGCGCCCACGACGTACTCGAGTTTCCTTGGCGTGTTGATGTCGGGAAGGTAGGGTGGGCGATTTTCGCCCGGCGCGCCGAGGCCGGCTTGCTTGCGCTGCAGTTCCAACGCGGCAACTTGTTTCAAGTCGTCTTGGCCCACCGTGAAAAACATCGAATCGGTGCCGATGCCCACGTGGTCCTCGCCGCACACGTCCAGCGCGTGCACCATGTGGCGCATGTAATCGGCCAGCGTCGGCTGGCGCGAGTCGGCGGTCAGGAACGGCAGCATGTAGATGCCCATCACGCCGCCCTTGTCGGCGAGCGCGCGCATGTTGCGATCGGTCTTGTTGCGCGGGTGATCGAACACCGCGCGGCACGCCGTGTGGGTGAACACGGGTGGCCGCGTCGACAGGCGGATGCCGTCTTCGGTGGTTTGCACGTTCGCGTGGCTAAGGTCGAGCGCTACACCCAGCTCATTCATCTTCGCGATCGCCTGGCGGCCGAGGTCGGTGACGCCATCGCTGTCGCCATCGAGACAACCGCAGCCGAACGGCGTGCGGCGGTTGTAGGTCAACTGCATCACCAGCACGTCGAGCTGGCGGAACAGTTCGATGCGGTCGACTTTGCCGTCCAGCATCGAGGCCGCTTCGAACGACAGGATCACCGCGATCTTGCCTTCGGGTTTTGCGCGATCCAGGTCGCCGGGGTGCACCACCTTGATGAAAAGTTCGGGATGCTTGTCGATCAGCGATTGCGCCGCGGCGATGTCGGCCACGGTGTCCTCGAAATTCGCGTTGTCGCCGCCAAGCGTGCTCTTGAACGCGGTCAAGCCGGAGTTGCGGACGGCCGCCAGTTTGCCAGCCGTGTCCTTGTCGTATTGGGTGTAACCGAACGAGGCCAGCGTGTTCGCATCCAGCACGAACGCGTTGCGATAGAGGCTATCGACGCTGGTCGGAACGGCGGCGCCTGCTTGCGGTGCGATCGATGGTGCGGCGGCTGCAAGCAAGGTTTGCGGAGGCACCAGCGCGGCGAGTGCCGCGACGCCGGACAGGGCAAGGAAATCTCTACGGGTCCAGCGTGCGGTTGCCACGGCCTGGCCTCTCTGGCGATCTGCATTGAGCAAAGGCGTGCAGATTAGCATCAGCCAGAACGATCGCCAGGGAGGCCTGATTTACCAGCTTTGTCGTCATTCCCGCGAAAGCGGACTGCGTTGGCAGGATTGCCAACGCGAACGCCGAAGGCGGCCCGAAGGGCGAGCCGCAGGACGCGGCGAGTCTATCCAGTGTCTTTCAGCACCGCGCCGTTGCGCAAAGGCACTGGGTCCCGGATATCGCTTCGCGATTCCGGGATGACGAGCAAAATCAGGGGCACCTTGCACCACATCGTCGTGGGTGGTTATTTCTCGATCCTGTAATTGAAGCTCGCGCGATTGCCGGTGGTGGCGTTCTCGGCTTCGAATTGCAGGAAGCGGTTCAACGTGTAGCGCAGGGTGATGACCTGGCCCGGGGTGAACAGGCCGACGCCGTAACTGAGGAACAGGCGCGGTGAAAGATATTTGCCGGCGGTGAAGGCGGAGCCGCCCAGCGCTTCGCTGCTGGACACGCCGGCTTCGAGGCCCAGGCGTGAGCCGATCGATTTGGCCAGTCGGTCGCCGGCCAGTCCGCCCAACGCCTGCGCGGCGGTATTGAGCGTGTCGCCTTCGCCGCTTTTCAGCGCGTTCAACGGGCGGCCGGTCACGAGATAGGAAAGCGCTTCGGCCTGTTCCATCGCGGGATCCGAAAACACCGTCAGGATCGGCCGCTGCGCGGTGCCGCGGATGGAAAGCCCCACCGTGATGTTCTGGCTGCGGATGTTGCGCGCCGCGCGGATGTCGAGGCCGGGATTGTCGAGCCGCGTGCCGGCGAACAACAGACGCCCACGTTCGATGCTGAGGTTCTGGCCGTAGGCCTGGTATTTGCCGTCGATGCGGATTTCGCCGCGCCCCGTCGCCGTCTGCCCGGGCCGCGCGCGCACCGCGAGTTGTCCGCGCACGGTGCCGTCGAGGCCATAGCCTTGCAGCTTCACGCTGTCACCGAGTTTGACTTCGATATCTGCGTTCATCGCCAGCGGTGCGACTTGCGCGGTGGGCGGTGCATCTACGATGACCACGTCGGGCGATGCCTGAGCGGGTCCCTGGCCGGGCAGCTTTTCGACCTCGACCCTGGCGTCGGGAATCGCCACGCTACCCGTCAACGCGAACACGCCGTCGGCGCGCGTGATGTGCAGATCGGGCGAGGCGACCACGTGCGCCGCGGGAATATCCGCGACCAGCACCTTGTCGCCCTTGATATCGAGCGTCAGCGGCGCGTTGGCCGCGAGACCGGTGCTGCCGTCGACGTGCAATACGCCGCTGCCGGAGGCGATTTGTCCGATGATGGCGAGGCGACCTTGCGCGTCACCATTGACGGCAAACTCGCCGTCGTGCAGTTTCAATCCCGCGCGCGGCAGTTCCGCGGAAAAGCCCTGCGTCTGGATGCGTCCCTGGAATTGCGGCTCCGCCAACGTGCCGGACAGTTGCAGGTTGCCGGCCAGTGAGCCGTGCACGTTGGCGATTTCGGGCGAAACGGCTTCGAGGAAGGCGAGACTGCGCAGGTCTGCGTCGATCGAGCCTTGCAACGCGTGGCTGGCGCCGCTGACGGTGATGTCGCCATTGATGTGTCCACCGCCGCTCAACACGCCATGCAGGCGAACGTGCTGGCTGGTGCCAGTTGCCTCCGCGTTGACGCCGAGGCTCGACCAGGCGAGCAGGGCGCGGTCCGGATTCGACGAGTACGCAATGCTGCCAGGGCTTGCCGTGATGCCGGCGTTGCCGTTGATGCCGCCGTTGGCGGCGATCGCGATTTGTCCGTCGCCAGAAAGTTCGCCGCTGGCCCGCAAGGGATCGGCGCCCGCTGCCAGGGTTGCGAGGAGTTGCAGCGGCAGCCGCTGCAACGAATATTTTGCGGTGGTCACACCTTGCGCGTTGCGGTCGGCCGATGCGCACAAGCGTGGCTCGCCGGCGCTCAGGCAAAGTTGCGAAACCGTCAGCGCGCCTTTCTGCCAGACGATCGTGCTGGGTTGTTCCTGATGCCACGCCGGCAAGCCATGCGGCGACAGTTCGATGTCGCTCAACGTGCCGGCCCAGCGTTTCGCGTTCGCCTGCCAGCCGCCCTTGAGCGCGAGCGTTGCGCTGAGCTGCTTGCCTTGTGCGTGCAATTGCAGGTGATGCGATGCGGCGTTGCCGGCGCCCTGCAGGCGCACGCTATCGAAGTCCAATCCCGATGCGTGCACACCACCCAGCGCGAGGTCCAGATCACCGCCGGGCTGCGCAAGATTCGGGATCGACGCGGTGAGGTGCAGGGTGTCGATGCTGCGCGCGCCGTCGTGCAAGCCGCTGCCTTGCAGATGTCCCGCGACGGCAAGTTTCGGCCAGCTGCCCTTGAGCGTGAATTCGCCCTGCAGCTTGCCGGACGCATTCGGCAGCCAGTCGCCCAGCGAAGCGACGTCCAGCGTGACGGCGGCGTCGGTGCGCGCGCCGTGCTTGCCGACGGCGTGGACGCGGCTATTGCCTGTGACCAGCAGCAGCGAACCCTGCAACAGGTTGTCCGGCGTGATCGCGAGGTCGGCCTTGCTGCCGGCGATGCTGCGCTGGCGCAGGGTTCCGGCAACCTTGTCGAGCTTCAGCGTGGCCACGGGACCTTGCGGCGTGAGCTTGCCGTCACTCGCCAGCGTGAAATCCAGCGCACCGTTCCAGCCGGCCAGGATGGCGCCGGGATCGAAACGTTTCGCGACGACGTCGAGCTTCCACGATACGGGTTGTTGCAAGCCGATGGTGCCGCTCGTGTCGAGGCCGCCTTGCTTCTGCACGACCTTCAAGGCATGCAGGTCGATCTGCTGCGGCGTGCCTGTGAGATCGACATCCATGTTCGACATCCGATCGGGTGGCCCCAGCGCCAGCGCACCCTTCACCGCGAAGTGCTCGGTCGTGCCACTCAGCGTCACATCGCCGTGCGTCGCCAGCATCTGGCCCGCGAGGTCGGCGGGTAGCACGACGTCTTTCCACGTGGCGTCGAGCGCAAACGACAACGGCTTCGCATCCAGATGCACCACACCCGTCGCGCTGGCGGCGCCTGCGATCTGCGGCGAACGCAGGCGCAGCGGATCGAGCGTGAGGATTTTGCCGTCGTAGTGGAATTGCGCCGGATCAACTTGCAGCGTGGTGCCGTTGACGACGACGTTTCCTGCCAGCTTGCCGCCTTGTCCATTGCCCGCACCATGCAAATCCAGAGCGAGCGTTTTCAGCGACGCGGGCAGGGTGGGCAATGCCTTCGTGTCGAACGCGGGCGCGTTCAAGGTCAGTGTCCACGCATGTTGCGCATCAAGCTTCAGCGATACGTCGGCGCGGAGCGTCACCGGTGCCGAGAGCGCCGCATGCAGTTGTGCGGTCTGGCCGTCCGATTGCGACGTGAGCGTGCCGGCATAACGCGTGCCGTTGTACGTCCAGTCGAGCTTCGCGTTGCCGTGGCCCGGGTAGCCGCTTGCGATCGCAAGCGTGCCGTCCAGATCGGCGCTGCCATCGGGCGCGCGCAGCGCGAGTTGCTTGATCAACAGCTGCTGGTTGCTCCATTTTCCGGCAAGCGCGAGGCTGTCGGCGGTGAAGGCGCGCTTGCCGGCTTCGTTGATGGTGATGCGGGTGAGCTGTGTATCGTCCAGCACGATCGCAAGCGGCGGCTTCAGCGAAAACCCGGACGATTGATTGGACGGTTTCGAGGGCGCCAAATCCAGCGTGACGCCGTCGATGCGCGCACGCGCGACGTGCAGCGTGTGGCCAAGCAACGCCCACGGCCTCAGATCGACAGTGGCGTGCTCGACGGTCAGCCTGGTGCCGTCGTCGCTGTGATAACGCAGCCCGTCGATCGTGGTGGTACCCGCGAGCGAGCCACTTGCGCTGGCGTAAGCGAACTGGCCGTGCATCATCGCGACGCCGCGGTCCAGCGCGAAACGCAATCCGGACGGCGTGTACAGCACCCAGAACAACAGCGCCACCAGCACGATGACGATCGCGACGATTGCCGCACCGGTTCCAATCAGCCATTTGCGCGCACGCGTCACAGGTCGGGTCCGATCACGATGTGCAACTGCGGGCCTTGGTAATACGCGTTGTTGATCGGTACGCCCACATCGACGCGCACCATGCCCACCGGCGAACGCCAGCGCAGCCCAAGTCCGGCGCCGGTCTGCGCGTGGAAATCAGTGCCGTCGAAGGCGTCGCCGGAGTCCACGAACGCGGCCATGCCCCAGTTACGCGTGAAGTAGTGTTCGATGGTGGCGCTTGCAACCAGCAGGCGCTGCCCTCCGACCACCAATCCGTAGCTGTTGCGCGGGCCGATGGCCTCGTAGGCATAGCCGCGGATCGAACGGTCGCCGCCCGCGAAGAAGCGCAGTTGCGGTGGCAGTTTGCCGAAATCCGCGACGCTGGTGATGCCCGCGTTGCCGCGCAGGATCAGGCGATTGCTGCGGCCGAGCGCACGGATCCACGTGACGTCGGCGAGGGCCTGGGCAAAACGCGTGTCAATGCCGGGGCCGGCGCGCGCGATCAGGTTGATCGAGTAACCCTTGCGCACGAACAATGGGTTGTCGGCGGCTTTTTTCGTCAGGCCGATCTCGGGATAGATCAGCGTGCTGCGGCCGCGTTCGAGGCCCGGGATGCTCACGTTGTTGCCGGAATTGCCAACGGTGTAGGTGCCGCTCAGCAGGTGCACGCCGATGGTGCGCACCCAGCCGTGCCAGTCGCGGGTTTCGTTGGCGGCGAGCGAGAACGTGCGCGATACGGACGTCTTGGTGTTCTCGTCGCGATAGCCGATGCCGAGGTTGAAACTGGCGTGGTCGTGGCCCGGCCGCGGGATGCCGTACACGATCTGCGCGGTCTTGAGCCGTAGCGCGATGAGCGCCTCGGTATCCAGCGTGTGTCCGCTGCGGTTGATCCAGCGCCGCCGGATGCCGGCGCGCACGCCGGGGCCGGTATCGGTGCCGACGAACACGCCAGCCGTGTACACCGTGCGCTTGGCGGGTGCCACTTCGACCTTCACCGGCACCACGTGGTCCTTCGCTTTCGCGACCTCGGGCTCGACATCCACGATCGAAAAATAATCGGCATCGGTGAGCGCCTGCTGCAGCGCCAGCAGGTTCGATTGCGAATACCAGTCGCCGGTTTCCCACGGCACATAGCGCTGCAGGAAACCCGGCTTGAATTGCGAACCTTCGAAGGTCACTTCGCCGAGCTTGTAGCGTTCGCCCACGTCGTAGTGCAGGTGGATCGTGGCGCGGTTGTCGGCGCGCGTCACCTCGACCTTGTGCTCGGTGGCCTTGGCGTCGAGCCAGCCGGTTTCCAGCAGGGCGCTCGCGATCGTGGCCTTGGAGGCCTCGTAAGTCGTGTCGTCCATTTGTTCGCCCACGTGCGGATGGAATGCGCGCACAGCGATTTTCACCGGCCGAAGTTCCAGCGCGACGTCGGGCACCTTCACATCGAGTGTGTCGATTTTCGTCGCGGGGCCCGGCGTCACTTGCAGGTTCACGTGCCACTCGCTTCCGGCGTGTTGCAGGTCGCTGGTGGCATGTGCGTTGTAGTAACCGTAGGGCTGCAGCGCGGTAGCGGCCTGCTTCGCCGCGTCGTTCGCCAGCACCCGCGCCTGGGTGTCGCTGACATCCTTGCGGGTGGCGTATTGATTTGCGGTCAGCCGCGCGCGTATCGCTGTAGCCATGTCCTTGTCGACGCCGGTGATCGTCACCTTCAAGGTGTCTGCGCGCGCGGATTGTGCGATGGCGAGCGCCAGTAGTGCGGCGATTGTCCACACACTTGATCGCGCCAATCTCGACATCCATACGCCGCGGCGCGCAGCCGATCGCGCCAGCAAGGCGCGCATGTCCGGGCACGGGGATGTGCGACTAAATCGGCAGGGACTGCCGATTTGAACGCCGGAGGCGGCCCCGAACGTCAGCGAATGGCGAGCCACAGGGATGTGGCGAGTAGTTCGCGTGGGTGCGCCATCATCCCCCCGCCGCTGCGCGGCGACCCACTTCCTTCGGAAGGGGGTACGCGTATTCGGGCGCCGCCGCGCGATCAGTCCACACGTGCGCGCCTTGAAAATCAGCCAGAATGCTCCGGTCAGTGTGCGTAGGCGTCGCGCGTGCACGGCGGTCCTTCAGGTGGCGGCAGTTTGCGCCTCGACCGTTTCCGGCGCGTGTACCGCAGGTGCCCGGGATTGTGCTGGAGCATCCTGTTGCGCAGCAACCGGATGATCCTTCGAATAGTGTGCCACCAGCGCGCCGACCAGTGCGGACAGATAGGGGATCGCCTGCGCGCCGAGGATCACCATCCACAGCTCGCCCTCGATGTAATGCGAGCCGAAGTTGATGCCCATGCCGACGATCGCGAGGATCAGTGCGATCGACATCAGCAATTCCTCGCGCACGGGACCGAGCGCGCCGGCCGCGCCACCGGAGAGGCGCCGGCTTTTCGCCGTGCGCACGAATTCGGTTTTCTTCTTGATGAGGCCCATCCAGATGCCGCGCGCGATCGCGTGCGACAGCCCCATGCTGGCGATCGAGGCCATCAGCGCGTCGCGCCAGCTGCACGGGACGCGCGCGCGGTACAGCACGATGCCGAACACGGCTTTGGCGAAGAAGAAGCCCATCACCGGAATCAGGAACAACCGCATCGGCAGGCTGAAGACGGTCGGCGCCAGCAGCATGCCCGCGGTCCAACCCAGCGCCATCAGCGAAAACACCATGTGCAGCGCGTCGGCGAACCACGAGAACCAGCCGGTGAGGAAGTGGAAACGCTGGCCGGCCGAGAGCGGACCCTTGTGCACCATCCAGTTCCAGCGTCCCTTCAGGATCTGCATCGCACCGAAAGCCCAGCGGTAGCGCTGGCTCTTGTACGCGCGGAAGTCGGCGGGCGTCAGGCCCTTGCCCATCAGTTCGTCGACGTACACCGTTTCGTAGCCCGCGTGCATCAGCCGCAGGCCGAGTTCGGCGTCTTCGCAGATGGTCCATTCCGACCAGCCGCCGGTGCCTTCCAGCGCGACGCGACGCACCATGGTCATGGTGCCGTGCTGGATGATCGCGTTGCGTTCGTTGCGGTGATGCATGCCGATCCGGAAGAAGCCGTCGAACTCCCAGTTGGTCATGCGCCGGAACGTGTTGGTCATGTAGTCGCGATGTGCTTGCGGACATTGCACCACCGCGACGTTGCGGTCGTGGAAGTAGCCGGTCAGCGCGGCCAGCCAATCCTTGCGCACGACATAATCGGAATCGATCACCGCGATGATGTCCGCGCGCGGATCGGTCTGCTTCAGCCCGTAGTTCAACGCGCCGGCCTTGAAGCCGGGCCAGGGATCGAGGTGGAAGAAGCGGAAGCGTTCGCCCAGTTCCGTGCAGCGTTGTTCGACCGGCTTCCAGATTTCCTCGTGCTTGGTGTTGTTGTCGATCACCAGCACTTCGAAATTGCGGTAATCAAGTTCGGCCAGCGAATCCAGCGTCGCGATCACCATGTCGGGCGGCTCGTTGTAGCAGGCCAGGTGGATCGACACGAACGGTTGCTGTTCCGGCGGGTCCGGTTTGAGCAGGCCGAAATGCCTGATCCATTTCCTGCGCCACAACACCTCGACGAATTCGAAGCCGTTGATCAGCAGGATCGCGAGGATCGCCAACTGCGCGGGGAACAGCACGATCAGCATGCCCCAGTCCACCACGTCGAGGTAGAACTGGAACGGCACCGTCGCCGACCACACGAGCAATCCGGCTGCAAGCTGGATCAGGCACAGGTACACGAAGCGTCCGGTCAGCTTGAAGCGCGCGAACCGCCACGCGAACCAGATCATCGGAATCAGCGCGAGCAACCCGGAAGCAAGCGCTTTCCAGGGCCATGTCGCATCCTCGAGCACCGGCCCGGTCAGCGGGAACTTGAGTTGCCGGTCGGCGTTGAATACGCCCCAGTACGCGCCGGTGCGGCCTTCGCCCAGGCCTTCCTTCCACGGCTGGTCGATGGCTTCCATGATGTAGTAATCGATGTGCCGCTCGCGCGCGACCTGGAACCATTCCTTCAGGAAGATCGCCTGGTTGGCGGTGGACGGTTTGGCGAACTCGAAGCGATCGCCATTGGAAGGCCAGCCGACCTCGCCGATCACGATGTGCTTGTTCGGGAAAAGCTGCTGCAGGTGCTGGTAGCGCATCAGCACGTCGCCAATGGCGTCCTTGCGCGGCACGCCTTCCCAGTACGGCAGCAGGTGCACGGTGATGAAATCGACGTGCTGCGCGAGCTCGGGATATTTCTCCCACACGTGCCACGGTTCGGCGGTGGAAACCGGTTGGCGCACCGCCGCGCGCACGCGGTCGATGTACGCCATCAGTTTTTCCGGCTTCATGTCGGTGCGCAGCAGCACCTCGTTGCCGACTTCGACGCGCTTGATGTCGGGCCAGCGCCGCGCCTGCGCGATCAGCGCATCGATCTCCTTCTCGTTGTTACCGTCACGGCGGTCCAGCCACGCGCCGGCCATCAGGTCGAGATGATCTTTCATCGCGAGGCGCGGAATCTCCGGGTACTGCAACACGGAGTACACGCGGACGCGGTCGGTGTGCTTCGCCATCAACGCGAGGTCGGAGCTCACCTCCGCATCGGTGGGGAAGGTGCCCGCCAGTGGACTCTGGTAGCGCTGGAACGGGCTGTATGCGAAACCGGCAACCTGGCCATTCCACGACACCACGTGGGTGGGTTTGTCGGCGGCGGCCCACAATGCGAAATTCAACGCGGCCACCAGCAAGGCCAGCAGCAGCGCCGCAAAGAAGGCGGCGGTCGCGCGCCGCGGGCGCGCGTCGATGGCAAGCGGCTGGGTCAAGGGGGTTCCCGGTCGGACCACTGTGGCTCAAAACGCGCAAGATTAAGGGTGTCCGCCTGAAGATTTTGCAAATTTGTGCGCCCAAGCCGCTGCGTCACCCGCTTCGTCATTCCGGGGCCGCCCGCGTTCTTTGCGGGCAGAACCCGACTGCGTTTGCAGGATTGCAAACGCGAACGCCGAAGGCGGCCCGGAGGGCGAGCGCCATGGATGGCGCGAGTCAATCCATGTTGCTCTTCGCTGTGAACAGCACAATGGATTGACTCGCCGCGTCCTGCGGCTCGCCCTTCGGGCCATCGGCTGCGCCGCTGTTCGCTCCAGCATCCTGCTCCGCAGTCGGGTTGCCGCGCCGTGGAGCTGGTGCGGCTCCGGAATGACGATATTGCAGGATGGCGCGAGCCAATGTGCTCAGCACCAGGGCTCGTCAGGATTGCCTGCGAACTCATGGGTAGAATGGGGCAATGCCGGATTTCACGCTCCACGAAGGGACGGCCCCGCTGCTGGTCAGCCTGCCGCACGACGGCACCGCGCTGCCGGCGGCCGTCGCGGCGCGGGTGACCGACGCAGGCAAGCGGGTGCCGGACACGGACTGGCACGTGGGCAAGCTCTACGCCTTCGCACGCGAGTTGGGTGCGTCGGTGATCACGCCGCGTTGGTCCCGCTATGTGGCTGATCTCAACCGCGACCCCGAGGGGAACAAGCTGTACCCCGGGCGCGCCGAAACCGCGCTGGTGCCGATCACCACGTTCGCGGGCGAAGCCATTTATGCATTGGGCGACGAGCCCGATGAAAAGGAAATCGCGCTGCGCAAGGAAATGTACTGGCAGCCCTGGCACGACGCGCTCGCTGGCGAATTGGCGCGCATGCGCAGGCAGCATCCATGCGTGGTGCTGTGGGACGGGCATTCCATCAAGAGCCGGGTGCCGATGTTCTTCGACGGACAGTTGCCGGATTTCAATCTCGGCACCGCTGGCGGCGCGAGTTGTTCGCCGGCATTGCAGGCGCGCTTGACCGACGTGTTGCGCGCGCGCGCGGTGGGCGGCGACGGCCATTACAGCCACGTCGTCAACGGCCGCTTCAAGGGCGGCTACATCACCCGGCATTACGGTCGTCCGGGCGCTGCCCACGAACCGGGCATCGAAGCGGTGCAACTGGAACTGGCCCAGTACACCTACATGGATGAGGACAGCTTCGAATACTTGCCCGAGCGCGCAGCGCCGGTGCAGGCGGTCATCCGTGCGTTGCTGGAAGCCTGCCTGCATCACGTGGGCGCGTGAGGACGCGGGCGCGGGTCATGCGCAGCGCGGCCGACAGCAACAGCGCCAGAGCGCCCAGGATCACGAACACGCTCCAGAACGGTTCGCGCATGGCGGCAAGCGCGAGCACGCCGGTCAGCAGGTAGAAAGTGCCGACCAGACCGGACGCGAACAATGCCCGATCGTTGCCGCGCAGTGCCTGTAACGCGCTCCAGATCACCAGCATGCCGAACACCAGCATGCAACCGCCGCAGAAATACCACACGAGATAAATCAGCTTGTCCGTGTGTGCATCGATCGGCAGGGATGCGAGTCCTGCGTCGAGCGCCTTGCGGCCCATGAAGCTGTGGCCGAACGCGCCGAGGCCGATCAGCAGTCCGGTCACGGCAAGCAACGCCAAACAGAACTTGCGGAACATGATGTTCTCCTCCTGCGGGTTTCGATCGAACGCATTCGTTTCGCGTGCGGCGGCGCTCAGGCAACCTTGGCTGCGTTGGCGTACGCGGCCAGCAGCTTGGGCCAGCCGGTCTCCACGCCGTCGTGGATCGCCCGGCCAGCTTCGCCATGGCGCTCGAAATGCCGGTGCTCGAATTCCACGCGCGTGCGGGTGGGCGTCTCTTCCACGAATCTCACCTCGTATTCGCTGGCATGCGTGAGGTCGGGGTCGAATTGCCAGTCGCCGCCGATTCCCCACGACACCACCAGCCGCACGGGCGGTTCCCACACGAGCACCCGGCCCCAATCGCATTCCGCGCCGTGGATGCCGCGCTCGAACACGCGTCCGCCCGCGCGTGGTTCCATCACGGCCTCTTTCAAGGGTTCCTTGCCGATCGAGTGATCGCGGAACCACCAGGTGTCGAGGCCTCGTGTGAACACCTCAAAGGCGTGTTCGCGGGGCGCGTCCACCATGATCGTGTGGCGCACGGACGGGACGGTGGCGAGCGCGTTCATCGGGGTTTTCCCTTCAGGGATTTTTCCACGGCCTGCTTGAAGGCTTGCAGGGATTCCTGCCAGAAGCGGTCGAAGTAGTCGCGCAGGCCGGCCACGCCATCGGCATCGATCCGGTAGATCTGGCGATTGGCGGCGCGCTGGCTCGCCACCAGTCCGACATCCTTGAGAATTTTGAGATGTTGGGACACGGCCGAGCGGGTGACCGGCAATTCGCGCGCGATTTCGCCGACGGACAGCGGGCCACGCTCCAGGCGTTCGAAGATCGCCATGCGCGTCGGGTCGCCCAATGCCTGTACCCGGATTTTAAGGTTAGTCTTCACTAACCGTTAGTTTACACTAACGTAGAAAGCCGTCAAGCAGCAGCCCGTGGTGACAGGTGTACGGATACTGGAATCGGGGTAGCCTGTCGCCGGGTGGACTTTTCCGGAAGCGGTGCGATGAACCAGCCAACAGCGCATGATCCTTCAAGGGACTCCGCCGGATCCGGGCGGGCGGCGGCACTGGTCGACGTGGTGCCGTGGGGCTACCGGCCCGGCATCATCACCGCGATCACCGTGTTCCTGGCGTTCTCGCTCGCGTTCCTGCGCTACTGGGGATTCGAGGCGCCCGGCGCGTGGCGCTGGTACTCGGTGTTTCCGATTTGCCTGATGGCGGTGTCGATTGTGGCGCAGTTGGTCGCGTTGTTTCGCGCGCTGCGATTGGAAGACGTGCAGCCCGCGGTGTACCGCGTCACCGTGCGCTGGTTTGTTGCGGCTGTCCTGGTGATGGTAGTCGGCGTGTTGCTGGCGGCCTTCGAAATCGCCTTGGTCTGATGCGGGATCGTCAGCGGCTCACGCGGGCGACGCACTTCAATTCGATCGCGATCGGCGTCGGCAGCGCGGTGATGCCGAGCGTGGTGCGGCACGGCGCGGCGGCCGGGTCGGGAAAGTATTCGGCCCAGACCGCGTTGTAAGCCTTGAAGTTCCCGGCCATGTCGGTGAGGAACACGGTCACGTCGACCAGATCTTCCCAGCGTGCGCCGGAGGCTTCCAGCACCGCGCGCACGTTCGCGAATACCTGACGGGTTTGCGCGGCGATGTCGTGGCCAGCCAGATTCCCGTTCGCGTCGAGCACATTGCCGGGGATGGCGTTGTTGGCGCGCGTGCGCGGACCGATGCCTGAAAGGAAAAGCAAATCGCCGACGCGGCGCGCGTGCGGATACGCGCCGACGGGGGCAGGCGCGGCATTGGTCGAGGTGCTGTCGTTCATTGGCTTTGACACGGCTTGGTTCCGAGAGCCGTTTGTCCGGCCACGACGGCGTTGCATGCATGGGCCGCCGACGGAACCTGCGGCGCGCTCGTCAGGGGTTCGCCGGGCGTCTTGACGGTAATGATCTGACTGCCGATCCGTTGGCCGCGTTCATCGGTGATGGTGAGCTTGTAGCGATGATCGGGCCGCAGGTAGAGCTGGCCAGTCGGAATGCTGTAGTCGCCTTGGGTGATCTTGATGTCGTCGATGGTCGTCAAAGGGACGGGATCGAGCACCATGCGATCGGCCGGGATCGCGTCGTCGCCTTCGTCGGCGTAGCGTGCGGCGACCATGCAAGGCCACTGTTTCTGGCACACGTTGCCGTTCACCACGTATGGGGTGCGTGCACCCCACAGCCCGGCCCAGGTAGGGCGGCCGTACGCGAAATGCTCTTGCGGGAAGATCACGCCGGCGTCGTAACCCGGACGCAGTGACCAAGGCTTGGCATCCTTGTTGATGAACACGATCGGCTGCGTCGGATGCAGGTTGTCGACAATCGAGTCGTAATCCGGATGGTTCATGCCGCGGTCCTGGTGCGGAATCAGGATCGTCTGTTCGATCGATAGCGGCGTGATGCCCGAATCGTGCATGAAATGCTCGGCCATGGATTCTGCGCCGAGGAACTGCCCGGTTTTCTGGATGTGCGCGTAGCCGGCGTTGACCACGATCCTGGCGTTCGGATCGGCTTTCAGAATCTTCCACAGGTTTTCCGCCTGCTGCGCTTCGCGGGCGTTGCCCGTGTGGTCGGGGTCGGCCTCGTACGCCACGACCTTGTAACCCAGCTTCAGCGCGGTGCGCACCATTTCGGCATAGATCGGTTCGCGCGTGTAGAAACCGCTGGCCGCGGTTGGATAGCCGCGCTTGTTCAGCGCGTTGATGTCGCCGGGGTAGAGGGTTTCCACCGCGAATACGTTAAAGCCTTCCTCACGCAGCGGTTTCAAGAGGCGTACGGTGAGCGTGCGCGTCATGGCAATGTTGTGGGCCTCGTTGAGGAGGACCACGCGATATTTTTTCGCAAGCTGCGGGATGTACTCGAGCGCGGGAACGGAATGCCAGCCGGGCTGCGTCAGCGGCGAAGGATTGTCGTCGGCGAGCGACTTCTGTTCGATGGAGAACCCCAGTTCGGCGTCCTTGTAGTCGCCGATGAAGCTCTGGTACCACGACAGGTATTGCCCGAAGATCGCGCGAAACGCGGGTTTGCCGTCCGACGCGTAGGCGCGGCGCATCACCTGGTATTGCGCCAGCAGATCCTTGCGGCCGTGCGCGCGCTTCATGATCGCGTCCGACTGGTTCATCGCCTCGATCTGCTGCTCGCGCCACACCGACGGAACCTGGGCAACCGCGCAGGGCGCGAGTCCGACGAGCAGCAACATGACAAGGCAAAGCGTGCGCAGGATTTTCATGGCTTCATGCAACCGTGCGTGGATGTCGGCGACACTACGCGGGCAATGACCTCGATGCTTCGATTCGCATCAAAACGTTCATGCGGGACGCGCAGTCAAACCGGCCAGCGCATGTCCATAGGCCGATTCCAGCGCGTCGAATTGCCCGACCTCCATGCCGAGTTCATGGATGCAGCCGTCGGACAGACCATAGCACCACCCGTGCACCGTCAGCGGCTGCCCGCGATCCCAGGCGTCGCGCACGATGGTGGTGTGGCAGGCGTTGGCGACCTGTTCGATCACGTTGAGTTCGCACAGGCGGTCGTGGCGCTGCACGGGGGGTGCGGCATCGACCAGCGACTGGTGGCGCTCCAGCGTATCCCCGATGTAGCGCAGCCAGTTGTCGATCAGGCCGAGACGGTCGCCTTTCAGTGCGGCGGCTACGCCACCGCAGCCGTAGTGGCCGGTGATCATGATGTGCTCGACCTTCAGTACGTCCACCGCGAACTGCATCACCGACAGGCAGTTCATGTCCGAGTGCAGCACCAGGTTGGAAATGTTCCGGTGCACGAATACCTCGCCGGGATCGATGCCGAGGATCTGGTTGGCTGACACGCGCGAATCCGAGCAGCCTATCCACAGGTATTTCGGCGTCTGCTGCTTCGACAGGCGTTCGAAGAATCCGGGGTCCTGTGCCCGGATCGCTTGCGACCAGCGGCGGTTGTTTTCGAGCAATTCCTGCGGGGATGGCATGTCGTGTTCCTTCGCTTTGTTTGAAGTGTAGGGCGGGCCTTCACCCGCCATTGGCGGGGTTCAACCCGCCGGCTTCCGGCGGGTCAAGACCCGCCCTACGAGGCAATGCAAATATTCTTCGGTTCGGTGAAAAACCGCAGCGCATCCACGCCGCCTTCGCGGCCCATCCCGGAATGCTTGACGCCGCCGAACGGCGTACGCAGGTCGCGCAGCATCCAGCAGTTTATCCAGACGATGCCGAAATCGATGCGTTCCGCGACACGGTGCGCACGCGCGAGATCGCGCGTCCACAACGATGCCGCCAAACCATAATCGGTGCCGTTGGCGATCGCCACGGCTTCATCCTCGCCATCGAACGGAATCAGCGTCACCACTGGCCCGAAGATTTCTTCGCGGTTGGTCGTGCAGTCCTGCGGTAGACCTTCGATCACCGTGGGCGCGACGAACCAGCCGTCGGCGCAGCGTCCGGGTACGGTTGGCGCGTTGCCGCCGGTCAATATTTTCCCGCCTTCCTGTTGCGCGCGCGCGATGCAGCCCATCACTTTTTCGAAATGCGGCTTCGACACCAGAGCGCCGAGATCGCTGGACGCGTTCTCTGGGTCGCCGACCCGTAGCGCCTTCACTTTTTCCAGGTAGCACCGCTTGAAATCGTCGTAGATCGTTCGCTCGATGAGTAGCCGCGAACCGCACAGGCAGATTTCACCCTGGTTGGAAAAACCAGAACGCACAATGGTGTCAAGGTTGGCGTCGCTCAAATCGGCGTCGGCGAACACGATGGCAGGGTTCTTGCCGCCCATTTCCAGCGACACTTTCTTGAACTGCTTCGCCGCGACTTCGGCGATGAACGCGCCGGTGCGCGTGGAGCCCGTGAACGACACCGCTTTGACCTTCGGATGCTCCACGATCGCCTGGCCGACCTTCATGCCGAGGCCGTGCACGATGTTGAGCACACCGGGCGGCCAGCCGCATTCGATCGCGAGTTGCGACAACCGGAATGCGGTGAACGGCGTGATTTCGCTCGGCTTCGCCACTACGGTGTTGCCGGCGGCGAGCGCCGGCGCGATTTTCCAGGTGAAGAGATACAGCGGCAGGTTCCAGGGCGAAATGCAACCCACCACGCCCAGCGGCTGGCGCAAGGTGATGTTGATCGCGCGTGCATCGACATGTGATTCGCCCGGCCATTGCGTGATCGCCTCAGCAAAGAAGCGCAGGTTCGCCACCGCGCGCGGGATGTCCACGTTGCGTGCAAGGGTCACCGGCTTGCCGCTGTCGCGCGACTCCTCGCGCGCGAGTTCATCAAGCCGGGTTTCGACCGCGTCGGCAAGTCGATGCAGGTGCCTTGCACGTTCACCGTGCGGCAATGCCGCCCACAACGGCGCGGCGCGCTCGGCGGCCGCGACCGCGGCTTCGACGTCGCGCGCATCGGAATCCGGACAACGCGCGTAAACCTTGCCGGTCGCCGGCTCGTAAACAGCAAGATACGCACCGCACACCGGTGCGCGCAATTCGCCGTCGATAAGGTTGGCCAAGGTGATTTGCGACATGCCGCAAGTCTACATTGCTGTCACATCGGGCGAGGCGGAGTGTGATCCCAAATTACCGTCATTCCGGGGCTGCGCGCAGCGCAGAATCCGGAATCCAGTGCCTTTGCTTTGCTCGCCATCCCGGCGAAGGCCGCGATACGGTTGCTTCTGCACGTCACACTGAGATCAAAATGGATTCCGGGTTCCATCGCCGATACAGACGGCGATGGCTCCGGAATGCCGGTGATAGTTGACGATTCGGCGTGAAAGCGGCGGTCGCCAAAGCGGCACGGCATCAGCGCGAGGTGGCGGCGGAGGAGGCGGAAGCCGCAGGCCGCGAGGCACCGTGGTACTTTTTCGCCAGCGCCTCAAAACCTGGATCGCCGCGCAGCGGGATATAGGTGGGATTGATGGCGAAGTCACCGCAGGAGAATGGCGCTGGCGCGCACGAACGGTCCAGCAATTCCAGCGCGACATCTTTCTTGTCCAGCACCAGATAGACGATGACAAGGTTGTAAAGGGAATCGGGATCGAGGTCGGACCGCTTGCGCAGCGCGTCCGCCGCGGCCAACGCCTGAGCGTGCAATTCCGGATCCAGTACCGATTGATAGGCCAGTTTGCCGGTGGCGACCAGTTGCTTGCCCAGCGGCGTATCGGGCTGCACGAGATCGAACGCCTTGGCGGCGTCCTGATTGCGGTGCAACAGCGCATAAACCTGTGCAAGTCCGAACGCGGAACCGACGCTGTGTGGCGACAACCTGACCAGAGCCAGCGAAGGCGCCAACGCCTGCGCGTAATCACCGAGGTCCAGATAGTTCGTGGCGAGGTTGTTCTGCACGGTGGCGAGGTCCGGATCGAGCTGCGCCGCTTCCAGCGTCTGCGCCAGCGCTTGTTTGGGCGGCAGCAAAATGGCGTAGTCCAGATGCGCGGTGGCGTTGCTGGGGTCGAGCGCGATCGCGCGTTGAAAGCCTTTGCGGGCCTCGGCGTTCCTGCCTTCGGACAGGTCGGCGCTGGCGAGCGCAAGGATCGCATCCACGTTGCCGGAATCGAGTTGCAGCGCCTTGTGGGCCTCTGCACGAACCTTGGGCAGGACATCCTTCAACGACAGGGTGGAGAATTGGGTCAGATCGTTCAAGGTACGCGCCAGCAGCGCATGCGCATCTGCGTAATCGGGTGCGATCGCAATGGCCTGCTCCAGCAAGGTGCGCGCCTGTTCGTAGGGCGCGGCGGTGCGGGCGATTTGCATCAGCGCACGCGCCTTCAGCACCAGATCGTGCGCTTCGGGATTCACCGTTTGCACCGCGCGTACCGCAGCGAACTTCACCTTCAACGCATCCGCGATCGACGCCGAAATCTTGTCCTGCACCGCGAAGATGTTCTTGAGAGTGTCGTCGTAGTGGCTGGCCCACACCTGATAACCATTGCCGGCGTTGACCAGTTCCACGATCACCCGCACCTCGCTGCCCTGGCGCAGGATCTTGCCGGTCAAGACGTTGGCAACGTCCAGCGCCTTGCCGATGTCGGTGGCCGATTGCTTGCTGTCCCGGTACTTCGAGGCGGTGTCCCACGCGATCACGCGCAGGCCGGTGTTCTGCCCCAGCGCGTTGGTCAGTTCCTCGGTGATGCCGTCGCTGAAGTATTGCTGTTGGGGATCGCCGCCGACGTTGGTGAACGGCAGCACTACCAGCGTGTCGGCGGGCGGATTGAACGATGCCGGCGTGGCGGTTTGTGCATTGTGAGGCCCGGATGAAACTGCGTCGCCGGTGGAATCCGGGACGGTTGTTCCCGGATTTTGCTGCGCTGCATCCGGGCTGCCCGCTTGCGCCTCCGCGATGGGTTTCGGCGCCGGCGCGCTTCCGGCATGCCGCAACGCCACCAGCCGCCAGCCCAGCAGCGCAACCACCAGCACCAGCACCGCGACGATCACCGTGTTGAGCTTGCGGCTGATCTGGCGGTTGGCAAACTCCTGCCGCGCGTCGGGCGAACCAGCGGGTTCGGTACGACGCACGCCTTCGGGCGTGATTTCGTACACCCATGCGAAGATCACTGCAAGCGGGAAACCGAGCACCACCAGCAGCACCACGAGTTGCGCGATCCAGTCCGGCATGTGGAAGATCGGAAAGACCTGCGTGGCGATCTGCACCAGCAGCCAGCCGGCCAAGGCGTAGGCGACCGCGACGCGCCACACATGGCGGCGCTTCAGTTCCTCCAGGAAACCGGGCTTTTCGGATACCACGTCGTGGAAGGATTCCCCACCGGCGACAGGCCGGCTTCCGATCCCCAACAGTTTCGGGTTTTACGGCGCGTGGCGCAAGGTGCAATCACAGTGAACGCGTGCGCCCGCCATCCACCGGCAGGTTGATCCCGGTGATGTAGCCGGCGGGAGGTGAACACAGAAAGGCCACCACAGCGGCGATTTCCGAAGGATCGGCAAAACGGCGCATCGGGATTTCCTGTTCCATTGCATACTGCGTGTCTTCGACGCTTGCGCCGGATTTCTGTGCGCGCGTGGTGACGATCTGTTCGATGCGCGGCGTTTTCGTCGAACCCGGCAGCACGTTGTTGACGGTGATACCGAACGGCGCAAGTTCGGTGGCGAGTGTCTTGGCCCAGCTCGCGACGGCCCAGCGCGTAGTGTTGGAAACGCCGAGTCCCGCGATGGGTTCCTTCACCGAGGTCGAGATGATGTTGACGATGCGCCCGTAGCGCGCCGCCTGCATGCCGGGAATCACGCATTCCGCAAGCACGTGGTTGGCGATGAGATGTTTCCGATACGCATCGAGGAACGCATCGACCTTCGCACCGTGTGCGGGGCCGGGTGGCGGCCCGCCGGAGTTGTTGACCAGAATGTGCGCCGGATTCGCGCGCACCAGCTTTTCCGCGGCCGGGCGCAAGCCATCGGTATCGCCGGAATCGGCAACGAGGAAATCATGCGCTTGCGACGCGTGCGTGCGAGGCAGTTCGGCGGCGAGTTGCTGCAATACGTCCGCGCGGCGCGCGAGGAGGGTGATGTTCGCGCCCAACTTTGCCAGTTCGATCGCGCAAGCGCGGCCAATGCCCTGCGACGCGCCGCATACGAGTGCGTGGCGGCCGGTCAGATCCAGATCCATGTTTTCTCCGCGCGAACGCTTCAGAAGACTTGTGATCATTCCCGCGCAAGCGGGAACCCAGTGTCTTTGCTTGACTTCTTCAAAGTCACTGGGTCCCGGATATCGCTGCGCGATTCCGGGATGACGAGCAAAAAACCAGAGATACTCTAGCGATTCTGCAACGCGCGCTTGAGTTCCGGCAACAGCCCGGCACCGGTGGTGGGTTTGCCGCACAGCCCATTGTCCACCGCGCTTGCATAGGCAGGCGTCATCTTGCCCAGGTACAGCGTGCCCTCGGGCCCGTGTGCCACGTTGAAGTTGCCGCTGGTCACGGGTGCCGCCTGGGTGATGCCGGCGAGCGGTGAGGCGGCGGGCATGTTCACGTCGTTGAAGCTGGTCGGCGACTGTGCCCAATAGGTCGTCGCCGCGAGTTGCTTCCGTGAAGTGGTCACGACCAGATACTGCGCGTTGGGATCGTCGACTTTCACCGCACCGAAGCCGCCCGACATGCTCGGCCGCCAGTTGATGTACACGCATAGCGGCACGTCGGTGCTGGAGATCGGTTTGTAGTCGGCGTTCAGCAGGGTGACCGTGGGCGCCAGCAGAAAGCTGCTGCCGAGGCGGCGCGCGCTCGGTTGCGCCTGGAACACGACCCGGTAGGGCTTTTTGTACTTGGGCAGCACGAAAGTCAGGAAGTGCGTGCGGTCCCCATCGACATCGGCGACAGGGCTGAATTTGTCCAGCGCGAATGCGCGCGGGTCGGCCGGCAGCGCGTCGTGATAGGGCAGGTCGGCCCATGCGTGGCAGCAGGGAGTTGCGCCCTTGAGAGCCTGCATGGCTGCCTTGCGTGAAGGAGGTGGCGTGCTGTCGAAGTTTCCCAGCAGCGGCAGCTTGACCGCGTGGGAGCACGCAGTCAGCAAAAGCGCAACGAGCGCGAAAACGGCGAGGCGGAGAAAGCGGGTCACGGCGAGTGTTTTGCAGTGAGGAACGGAAGCGCCGCCAGAAGGACTGACCGGCAGCGCGCTTGACGACGATTCAGGCAGTGTACAGATTGCGGAGCGGAAAGAAACGGGTCGAAAGTCCTGCTTTCCGGAATTGGGATGCTCGATCCGGCCGTCAAAGGTTCGACCGGCCCGGCGTCGCGGAGTTTCCGGCCGCCGATCAGAACTCCGCGTGGCCCGGCGTGCGCGGGTAGGGGATCGCGTCGCGGATGTTGGACAGCCCGCACACGTACACCAGCAGACGCTCGAAGCCCAGCCCGAAGCCCGCGTGCGGGACCGTGCCGTAGCGGCGCAGGTCGCGATACCACTGATAGTGTGCGGGATCGATGCCGAACTGTTGCATGCGGCGATCCAGATAATCCAGCCGCTCCTCGCGCTGCGAACCGCCGATGATCTCGCCGATCCCCGGCGCCAGCACGTCCATCGCGGCGACGGTCTTTTCGTCGTCGTTGAGGCGCATATAGAACGCCTTGATGTTCTCGGGGTAGTTCATCACCACCACCGGGCGCCCGATGTGGGTTTCGGCCAGCCAGCGCTCGTGTTCGGTTTGCAGGTCCACGCCCCATTCGACCGGGAACTCGAATTTCTGTCCGGATTTCTGCAAAGCCGCAATTGCATCGGTGTAATCGATACGCTCGAAGGGCGCGGCGATGAATTTTTCGAGACGGGATATGGCATCTTTCTGGACGCGTTCGGCGAAGAACGCCATGTCGTCGGCACGTTCCTCAAGCACCGCCTTGAAGATGGCCTTCAGGAAGGCCTCGGCGCAATCGGCGTCGGCGGCGAGGTCGGCGAACGCGATTTCGGGTTCGCACATCCAGAACTCTGCGAGATGGCGCGGTGTGTTGGAGTTCTCGGCGCGGAAG
>Ga0207652_10001172_pt1 | contig 23559 bp, 17 predicted proteins | sample KBSC63BmetaG_FD_184334 | JGI IMG/M metagenome (GOLD analysis project Ga0207652, IMG submission 184334) | Corn rhizosphere microbial communities from Kellogg Biological Station, Michigan, USA - KBS C6-3B metaG (SPAdes) (version 2) | ecosystem: Host-associated > Plants > Roots > Rhizosphere ... | reverse complement strand
CACGCCGCAGTTCCTGTGCAAGCTTTATCGCGTGGCCCATGCATTCCGGTTCGATAACCGCGATCATCAGTTCTGCCGCAGGTGCATAATCAGGAAGAAGGTCATGTGCTTCAAGGAAATCTTTAGCAGTGACGTCGCCCATGGCGAAACCGACGGCAGGGATGGAGTCACCGCCGAACAGTGCGAGCAGGTTGTCGTATCTGCCGCCTCCAGCAAGCGCGCGGCGGTTGGATTCGTGCGTGTCAAAGACCTCGAAGACCATGCCGGTATAGTAATCGAAGCCGCGGGTAGTCTGCGTATCAACAACCATGTTGCGTACGCCGAGGATCTCGAGCATTTTGCGCAGTTCTTCAAGATAAGCAGTCGAAGTCGTGCGTTCCAGCTCGGAAAGTAATGCGGATGCTTTTTGCGCGTTACCGAGGAGTTCGGCGAGCGCCTTCTCAAAGTCGTTCATTTTCGCGCGGCGATCTAGAAGACGCGTCACGTGCGCATGTTTTTCTTTCTCAATGCCTGCATGCTCGAAGACCGCATCAAGAATGCGGCGGTCGGAAACGTGTATCTCAAAATCGCGCTCCTCGGCACCCATCGCGCGCAGTGTCGCATGCGCGAGCGCTATTATTTCCGCATCCGCCTCAATACCGGCTGAGCCGATGATATCTGCATTAAGCTGCCAGAATTCTCTGAGGCGGCCGCGCTGCTGCCTGTCATACCGGAAGAAATTTGCTATCGAATAGAGACGCACAGGCATCGGGATCTCGCGCGAACGTGCCGCTACCATGCGGGCAAGAGTCGGCGTCATTTCCGGTCGTAGAGTCACTTCGCGATCTCCACGGTCCATGAATGTGTACGTTTGTTCATTCACGATCTCTTCGGATGTCTTTGCACGATAAAGCTCTGCGGACTCGAGTACGGATGCGTTGTACTCCTCATAGCCGAAGAGTTCGCACACGCGCTCCATGTGCTCGAAAATATAGCGCTGAATGAATTGGTCCTGTGGGTAGAAATCCCGAACACCTTTGTATGGTTCGGTAGAGAGGCGGCGGTCGTCTTGCATAGGCATCACTATACTTTTTTAAGCAGCCAGTGGCAACGTGATAACAAAAGACGAGCCCTTGCCGGCCCCGTCCGACATCGCATGAATGCTCCCGCCGTGCGCCTCGACGGCGGTTCTTGCCGCGGAGAGGCCGTATCCTGTGGAATCCGGATTTATGTCTTTGGAATGTTCTCCGTGCCCGCCTTCGGTAAAAAGTTTTTGCATATCGCTCTCCGTAATGCCGATTCCGGTATCCATGACCGTGCAGATCACCATGTTCGGGCTCAAGGCGAGCACTATCTGTATGGAGCCATGCAGCGTGTAATGGATAGCGTTCTCGATTACGTTGCGGAATACCAAGTCTTCGATTTGCTTTTCGTCTCCGCGCACCAGGCACGTGCTCTGTGGCGCCGAGAGCATGAGCTGCAGGCCTTTCTTTTCAGCAGATGGTCGCAGTTCATCACAAAGAGTTTTGACGCAAGCGCATGCGTCAAAGAGCGAGCCGCCCACGCTGATTTTCCCGGTCTTCGCATCGGTTCCTTTCAATATTGCCATTACTGCTGAGACGCCCTTGCGCGTTTCGTTAAGAGCAAGTTTCGCGAAGTCGCTGACTTGCGGGACGACGGGACCGGCATCGCCTTCGGCGATAGTGGCAAAAGATGCCGCGTCTTTACTCAAATATCCTTTGACCTCGTGGCTTATGGTGTGTATCAATTCTTCCTGATGTTTATTCGCTTCTTCGAGCGGTGCGATGCGACTTGCGGCAAGCATAATGGTCTCGCGCATCAACTCCGGCTCGGGAATGCCTGTGATGCGTTCGTATTTGTCATCCGTGCCGGGCGTGTGTATCTCGAGCGTGCCATAATCGAGAAAATTCTGCATGATATTTTCCTTTTCGACTATTACTTCGACGATGCGTTCGATATTCCACTCCACGACCTCGCGGTCGAAATAGTCCGGCTGCTCCATGCTGATGAATCGACGGTTCGTTACAAGCCACATTTCGAGATAATATTTAGTCCAGATGCTTGAGAGCATCCACCAGATGATGAGAAGCCAGAAAAAACCCGCGAACTGGAACAAATGCGCTTCGCGAACGCCGGGCGGTACTTCGCCCAGATACAAAAGATACGCGTAGCCGATGTAAGGAAGCATTCCGCCGAGAAGCACTCCACTGATGCGTAGAAAAAGCATGAACCAATGCTTCCTGAAAAGCAGCACTATTTGCTCGTCTTTCTGGAGCGTGAAGGGCAGTTGCATGGTTATGCGGGAATTGAACCGACGAGGCAAAGCAAAATAACTAGTGACACCGCAGAATATACATACATGGAGAATTTTGCCGCACGCGGATTCCCGGAATATTTCCGCCAGTGATACCCGAGAATAAGGCCGATGATCACCGCGGCGCATACGGCAAATACCGCGACGAGCCACATGGCGACACGCAGTATCCCAAGCACTTCCATTCGACCAAGTATAGCGCGGATTGGCGCGCGAATCGGAAATTATGCCGCGATTTGGTATAGTATCCGCGATGACAGAAGAATATAAACGCATGTTCCGTATCGGCCGGCTCGGCGGAGGCCTAGGCTTCGGGCTTTTTGCGCGCCGACCGTTCCGCAAAGACGAATTTGTCGTCGAATATACCGGGCGGAAGATCCCTACGGCCGAAGCCGACAAACTTACGACCAAATATCTTTTCGAAATAGACGAGCACTGGACGATAGACGGCTCGCCGCGCTCGAATATCGCGCGCTATATGAACCATTCGTGCGAACCCAACTGCGAAACGGATATCGTGGACGGGAGAATCATCATTACCGCCCTGCGGGACATTGAAATCGGTGAAGAACTTACTTTTGACTACGGCGAGGAGTATTTTGACGAATTCATCCGACCGACCGGATGCAAATGCAGCAAATGTTCGCGCGAACGAGAAGCGCTTGCTATCATGCGCTCCCGATAAGGAGTCCCGCACTGAGAACGAGCGCGCCGCCGACAACGACCTGCAATACCGACAGCCAGAAACGCATCCTGAAGAAATGATAGCGGATATAGGCGATAGTGATAAGCTCGATGCCTACTATTATGTACGCTATATATAGCGCGATCGAAAGATTCGAAATGAGAAAGGGGAGTGTATGTAAAATGCCTCCGATGAACGTCATAGCGCCTACAATAGCGCCGCGGGCTACCGGGTGCCCGCGCCCGGTTTCTTCACCGGTGTCCGAGAGTGCCTCTGCAAATGCCATGCTTATCCCCGCACCGGTCGCCGCGGAAAGTCCGATAAGAAACGCGATATGCGTCTCCCCCGTCGCGTATGCGGCAGCGAATATCGGAGCGAGCGTCGAGACCGAACCGTCCATAAGGCCGAGTATCCCCGGCTGGACGATCTTAAGAATAAAAGGCGTATTAGGATTTTGTAGCTGGCTTCTTGCGCCCGAGAATGCTTCTTTGAGATCTTCGTAGACCATTTGCTACAAGTATGCTACATTTTTCGTCATGAAGAAAGGCGTGCTTGTTTTTTGGGGAGCAATAGTAATAGTCATCATTCTTGCCGTGGGTTCAAGTTTTCTGGTCTCCGGCAAAGCAGGCCAGTACGACGCGCTCGCGATGTGCATCAAAAAGCAAGGCATAATCTTCTACGGCGCATACTGGTGCCCGCATTGCCAGCGTACCAAAGGCCTCTTCGGTTCAGCGGCACAATATCTTCCGTACGTCGAATGCTCGACGCCGGATGGCCAGGGCCAGACGCAGGTTTGCATAGATCACCATATAACGAGCTATCCGACATGGATCCGTCCGGACGGCGCCACAATGACCGGCGAGCATACTCTGCAGGAATGGGCGGCATTTTCAGGCTGCACGCTCGACGGCCAGACAACGGCTTTCGCGCCCGCAAGCACTACCGCCGCTACTTCATCGGAAGCCACTCAGGTACAATAGAGGCATGTATCCGATAGAGTTCTACAATTACTGGCTTTCGGTCGGAACCGTCGCCATGCAAATCGTGGGTCTCGGTTTTCTCGCCGTATATTTTTTGCAAAAGAAATTCCCCGATCTTTCAGACGTCGGGGCATTTGTACGGCGATGGGGATTGTGGGCGGGACTTCTTCTCACTATTTTTGCGACGGCCATCACACTTTTTTATTCCGAAGTGTTGGGACTCACGCCCTGTGGCTGGTGCTGGATCCAGCGCGTGTTTCTTTATCCGCAGATAGTGCTTTTTGCGCTCGCGCTTTGGAAAAAAGACAGAAGCATTGCGGACTATTCCATCGGGCTTTCGATTTTTGGCGCAGCTGCAGCACTCTATCAGCATTACCTGCAAATGGGTGGCACATCGGTGATCCCGTGCCCGGCGACTTCACAACAAGCTGTGGACTGTGCGGTCAGATTCGTTTTTGAATTCAACTACATTACATTCCCGCTGATGTCATTTACGCTCTTCGCGTTCCTTATCATAGTCATGCTTTTCGTTCGGCGAAAGTAGCTTGTCTTTTCTTACGGCGGGTGTACCGTTTACATAGAGGGTGCGATGGGTACCCTTGAAAAGGAAAGAGAGGAATGTCATGATTGACGTTCAAGCAGACGCCATCCTGGACGCGCAAGCGCGCAATTGCGTTCTTCCTGATTCGCTTCGAAACCGCGTTGGTGAAGAAGTCTTGCGGACGCGAATAGCGGCCATCGGTGGTATACCAGCGTATATCCTGGGCAGACATTTCGCCGAACATCACGAAGATGAGGCCGGCGAACCGTTCATTTACAAGATGAGGGATGCCGACTCGATGGAGCGGGGCATCATTTTCGCGGCTGCCTGGATGCGACGGGGCGGAAATTGCGAGGTCGGAAATCTTCCGACAAGCGCGTAACCGCGCATTTTGATATGAGGTTTTTGGTCCGTACCGAATATTTCAGGTGCGGGCCAATTTCTTTATGTATGCGTGATGATGCTGCGTGTGATATCGGTCAAAGTGCCGCCGACTTTTTTGCCGGGGTTAAAGACGCCGTAGGGGTCAAAGATTTTTTTTACTTCGGCGAAGAGATGCATCATCTTCGGCGAGAACATGAGATGCAGATATGGCGTACGCAAAATGCCATCGTTGTGCTCGCCGGTGATGGAGCCGTGATACTTGGCAACAAGCTGATAGACCTTGGGCATGAGATCGAATATTTCCTGCCGGTCCTCGCGACCGGTCATATTGACGAGCGGAATGATATGAAAATTGCCGTCGCCGATGTGTCCCGCGATGGTGTAAATAAACCTATGGTGGGATACGAGCTGGTAAAGTTCCGGCAGAAATTTAGGGTAATCGTCAGGATGTACCACAATATCGTCTATAAACGGCGCGGCATAGCGGCCGCGGACGTTCTTTCTCAAAAGCGCGAAGCTTTCGCGGCGCACTTTCCAGTATTTTGCCGATTCCGCTTCTGATTCAGCGATGCGCATTGTGACATGGAGATCTGAAAGCGCGTCGCGTGTGGCCTCAGCTTTCTTGACCGCTTCTTCGGCGGTGTCTTCCGCGAATTCCGCCATTAGTACCAATTTCGGAACGCCGCCGCGGATAACGGCCCAGACATCGGGCAGAAACGCGAAGCCAAGTTTCACCGCTTCGGTAAAACCCATCTGCATGAGCATTTGCGGAGCAAAACGCACCGCTAATCCGAATGTCTTGTCATCGTATGATTCGAACGATTCAGGCGATTGCTTGAGGACTCTATGCACTATTTCCGGCAATATTCCCAGATCGGCCATGAAAATGACCAGCATCGCACGGTGGTCTTTGGGCTTTACGGTCTCAAGCTTCGCGCGCGTCACAAGTGCCAGTGTGCCTTGGCTACCGACGATGACTTGGTTGATATCAAACGTGCCTTTTTTTTCATCGAGTACATCCCAGAGGTCGTAACCTGCGGAATTTTTCGTGACGTTAGGGCGAGCCTTTTCTATTTCTTCTTTATTTTCAAGAATAAGCTTATGGAGGTCACGGTAGATCTGGCCTTCGAGCGAGTGTTCTTTTTTCTTGTGCTCAAGTTCCTCCAGGGTCAAGGATCGGGCCGTTATTTGGGAGCCGTCGGAGAGCACGAGCTCAAGCTCGCGCACATGCCTATTGGTCTTGCCGTATTTCAGATTGAGTTCTCCGCCGGAGTTGTTGGAAACGATGCCGCCGATCGCGCAGAGTTCGCGCGAAGCGGGATAGGCGGGGTAGATAGTGCCGTTTTTCGCTTTCGTCGCTTTTTCAAAATCGCGATAGTAGACGCCCGGCTCGGCAACGGCGTAGTCCGCGCCGATCTCGCCCATATGGTTCATGTATTTCGTAAAAACCACTGAGATGGAATCAGTAAGCACGCCTCCGGTCATGTCCGTTCCTGCGGAGCGGCCCGTAAGTGATATGTCGTCTCCATGCTCTCGCGCATCGTGCACGAACTTAGCAAGTTTGGACACCTCCGCGGCATTGCGGGGGAAAGCGACGAGCCTCGGCATGCGCGAGAAAATGCTCGTGTCCCGGCTGTACTTCTCGAGCGTCGCCGGATCATCCTCGACTTCCACTTTTGTAGCCGTGCGCACCGCAGAAGCAAGATCCATCATAGAAGTATATCGCAAAAGTAGCTCCAAAAGTGAAGTACACTATATAGAATGCGGATTCGGCATCACGGACACCATCATCACCAACTGGCGATAAGTTACCCGGTATCCCTTCCGTCGCGCATCTACGCGCTCGTCCTGGGACCGCTTGCGATGGTCGGTATTATCGCGTTCGCGACCTACTTTTATCCGATACTCTCGCCGCAAGGAAATGCGATCACGCTGCCCGTAATACTGGAGGCGGCATTCGCGACGTGCTTCAGACTAGCGGTCGCCTATATCCTTGCAGCGCTCGTCGCCATCCCGCTCTCGCTTTTCGTCACGCTGAATCCGACTATCGAGGCCATATTTTTGCCGATATTCGATGTGTTGGAGTCGGTTCCGATTCTCGTACTCTTTCCGGTCTTGGTGGTTCTTTTCGTGAGCACCGGATTTCTCAATGGCGCCGCCATCGCCATTCTATTTATAACGATGCTCTGGAGCATTGTCTTTACGCTCGTCGGCGGTATCAAGATAATCCCTAAAGACATAGTGTACGCGGGCAAGATTTTCGGGCTTTCCGGTTTCGCATTCATCCGCAAAGTGACATTGCCGGCCATTGTGCCGCAGTTCATTACGGGTTCGATTCTCGCGCTCGCACAAGGCTGGAACATCATCATCGTTGCGGAAGTCTTGCACACCTATCTGCCTGGCGGCACATCAGCGCAAGATCTATTCGGTATCGGCGCTTTGCTTGTCCAGTCGAGCGCTGAGGCGCAGACCAGTGTGTTCCTCATGTGCGTTTTCGTGATGGTCGTCATCATCGCATTCTTCAATTTCTTCGTCTGGCAAAAACTCCTGCATTATGCGCAACATTTCAAATTCGAATGATATGAACGTCATCGAATTCAAGAATGTGGGGCTCCTCTATGAGAATGAACCGCACCCGGCGCTTAAAGATATTTCGTTTATCGTGCCGGAAGGGGAGTTTCTTTCTCTTATCGGACCCAGCGGCTGCGGGAAGACCACTATACTGAAAATAATAGCCGGACTTGAGAAACCGACATCCGGTGAAGCGCATGTGTCCGGCGCCATTTCCTTCGTATTTCAGTTCGGTGCGCTTTTTCCATGGCTTACGGTATTTGAAAATGCGGCCCTGGGATTACGATCCAAAAATACGCCGGAGCATGAAGTGCAAAAAATCGTTTCCCGCGAGCTCGAGCTGATGCGCATCGATAATTTCCGCGACAAATATCCGGCGGATCTCTCCGGCGGACAGCGCCAGCGGGTAGGCATCGCGCGTGCGCTTGCGGTCGAGCCGCAGATACTTCTATTGGACGAACCGTTTTCCGCGCTTGATCCCATTACCACTGCGGAATTGCACCGCGATGTGATGCAACTCTGGCAGGAGAAGCATATAACGATAGTTCTGGTAAGCCATTCTATGGAAGAAGCGATCGGACTTGCGGACAAAGTGATACTAATGAAAACCGGTGCCATCAAGCACACGTTTTCCATAGGACTTCCGCATCCGCGGCACGAGCAAGGCGCAGCCTTTATGCATGAATTAAATCAAGTCCGGCACGCGTTTTTTGCTGAAAGCTGAACTGTTTGTAGTCATATTTGCGGCGTCACAAAACCTTGCGCCGCAGATTATTGAGCTTTGATACTTTACAGCGGCTTCACGTCGAATTGCTGCAAGAGGTGCGGTGAGTCGTAGGTGTTCTGCGTCCAGGTTTCGATACCGGCTGAGCCGATAGGTGAGATGTCAGGGATTTCATAGGAAAGCGCTTGCTCTCCGTCGACATAACAGGTAACTCGATCGCCTTTGACCGACGCGCCGGCTTTTGCGTCTTTCCACGGCTCGTAGGTGCGGATCGCGAGTCCCGGAGAGGCTCCGATTTGCGTGGAGACGCCGTTCTTTACGTCATAGAGCTGCACCACCGCATCGTAGTTGGAGAAGGCGCAGGATATGAAATTGGCGTCGTCTTTGAAGCGCACGAGAATTGACAGCGAAGAAGTCTGGCCCCAGTACGTGGTGGTATCGATAGTGTAGTTGTCCCAATTCTGCCCGCCGCGAATGACGCTCATCGAACCCGTCGTCTTCTCTGGAACTGTGCCGACTCTGATACCATTCGGCGTCGGTTCAAATTTGCCGAACTCAGTCCTCCATTGGTCTTTGACGGTAGGATCAAAACTCAGCGTGTAGGGAAGAGCTATCGGCGTGTCAGGTTTTTCCGGTGCGGAAGCATCGGCAGGTTTCGGTTCGTACCATCGCGCATGCGGCGCGACACTGCTTTCAAGATGCACGGAGTCAATATACGCGGTGCCAGGATGCACTGTAGAGATCGCATAGCCGGTTATCGGGCGCGTGCCTTGTCCTTCTGGAAAAAGATTAGTGAACGGGATCACTATTTCGTTCCATGCATTCTGCGTGAGTGTGCCGTTTTGCGTGTACCAGCTTAAGGATTGCTTGCCTAATGAATTGCCGTAGGTATCGAAGAGTTCTATGTAGAGATCGCCGAGATTGCCGCGCGGATAGACTGCGAGCGAAATACCTTGGTATTGCGACACGTCAAAATCGGAAGCATTCACTCGCATGCCCGACCAATCCTGCAAAAAATTTATCTTGGCGGAATTCGTACCTTCGTACGACATGTCCGTGGAATTCCAGTCGATGCTTACGCCCCATGACCAGTCCGCAAAAGCCAGAGGCAGGGCATCTTGGTAGAAATATTCGCCCGTGAATTTTGGCCGCGTATCTGGTGGCCGGCGATTCTCGAAGGGATCTTTCGATGCATCAAAGACGACGCCCACCGCAGCGGCATCTGCTGTTTTCGTAGGATTATAGAAATAGATGAGCGCACCGACCGTTATTCCAAAAAGTACCGTAAACACGCCGACAACCATCCAGAAAAGTTTCCAAAATCTGTCAGCGTGTGACATAGACCCCGTGCGCATATTTTACACAATCCACAACGGCTCGCGCCAGATTGCAGTGCGCGGAAATTGTCGCACAATGCGTACATATGTGGGTCACTGATGCGCTTCGCGGTCGCGTACGGAAATTTATACTCTTCGTCGTTATTGTTGCGCTTGCCACGCTGTATTTATATTTCTTTTCATATGAAGGCGGCGTGAAAGAATCGTCGTCTGATGCTCCGGCTACGACTTCCGCAACCGCAATAGAAGCGACGACAACGTCAGTACAGAGTGCGGTGACGCCGGATACGCAGAAGCCCGCACCGAAGAAGGTTGCTACGACCCAAGCAGCGCCGATTTCCCCCTGGAAAAGCGTCATGACAACGCTTTTTTGGGTAGGAGAGCCGGCTGATTCCGACAACGCCTACATCACCAATACCGAAAGCTATTGGGATGAGAAATGGGAGGCGCATTACGGCGGAATCGACGATCCGAACTGCCGTTATGGGTATGGTCCATGCGGGTTTGCTGCGAAAGAAAATCCGTTTTACTTCGCATTGCCGTACGGCGAATACGATGATAACGGCAATCTGAAGTCCGCAGCAAAACGAGTCCCATGGTATGGAAAAGATTCTCAGCAACTCCTGAAGAATCGCTGGATAGAAGTGAAGCACAACGGATATATCTGCTATGCACAATGGGAAGATGTCGGGCCCAACGGCGAAGATGATTTCTCATACGTCTTTGGCAACACCAAGCCGGTAAACACTTTCGGCGAAAAAGCGGGGCTCGATAGCTCGCCGGCGCTATGGAAATGCCTTCACATGTCGGACAATGACGTCACTTCCTGGGCTTTTGTGGATGCTTCTGATGTGCCATCAGGACCCTGGAAAGACATCGTCACGACATCCGGGACTTCTTGGGATAATTGAAGCGGCTGCGTGGTGAGTACCGGTATCTGCACTTCCGACTGTGTGATCGGTGCAGTAGTCGATACGGCGGAGAAATAGAATCGCTGCGTCTCGCCGGTCTTCGCAAATTTGTTCCAACCGGAGCCGGAGCCTTCTATTGCGCGCACGACGCCGCGCATGACCGAATAATAGAGGAGCTGGCGGTACGCGATGCGCTGCATCGGCACCATGCATATCAGCTTCACCCGATTTTCTTCCGGCCATGCGCCGATAGATGCATAGATAACATCAAAGAGCGTAAAGAACATAAACGGTCCCACGAGCCCATGCCAATCGGAAATGATGAGACCGAGTACGAATGCTGAATCGGCAAACGGATATGAAAGCGGCAACAGTATATTGAATATGAAAATATTCGGCATCACGATGAGCGACATCGAGGAGAGCGGATGTTCTACAAGTATGCGTTTGTGCTTCCAGAAGCACTGCATCGTACCGTAGACCCAGCGGAAGCGTTGCTTCAAGAAATTCTTTACCGTATGCGGCGTTTCGGTGTATGCGATGGCTTTTTCTTCGTAGGCGACACGGTTGCCGCGACTTAGAAGTGTAAGCGTCATATCCTGGTCTTCCACGAGCGTGTCGGTCGCGAAACCGCCAGCGGCGAGAACCATTGATTTGCGCCACGCGCCGGCCGGACCCGGCACTACGCCGACCGCGCCTAATACTGAGACCGCGCGCTTATCGATGTTTTGACCTATCGCGTACTCAAGCGCCTGAAATAAATCCAGCGTGCGGGTGCTCTGTGTCGTGCCGACCTTGCCCGCGACCGCGCCAATTTTCGGGTCAGAGAAATGCCAAATGAAATTCGTAAGCGCTTCGGGGTCGAGTACCGCATCGGCATCGAGTACTGCGCAGATGTCATAGCGGGCAGCTTCAAGGCCGTGATTGAGCGCGCGCGCTTTGCCGCTGTTTTCCACCTGCACAAGGCGGATGGGCTCCGCCGAATGGTCCAGGATGACCTGCCGCACGATGTCACCGGTTTTGTCCGTCGAGCCGTCATCAATGACTATTATTTCGCGTCGCGCGTGCGTGGAGCGCAAGATGCTCTCGACAGTTGCGCGTATGTTCTCCTGTTCGTTGTACGCCGGAATAAGCACCGAGACACCGGTGCGGCGGGTTTTCTTCCTGAGTGTCTGCAAGTCGATTTTTACCGGCTTGTGCAAGTAGCCGTATGTGAGGAAGGCGAGCACGACGAAGCAGCGGAAGAACACGAGGAAAAGCGCCAAGCGTACCATAAATGACAGGAAAGCATGCGCACCAGGGAAGAAATTCACATATATGTATTTATAAAAGCTTCCTATTTGCGACGCATATAGCGAACCAGGTAGACCCTTGCCGGGAGCGGAAGGCGTGAGCACGGTTCCGGCTGCAGCGGCGAGTGCGGTGCGCGTACGCGCATCGGTCGTACCGACCGCGACGTTGCCAGAATTTCCATTGGCCAAATGCGCTTTGAATTGGAATCGTATCAAGGCGGCCTGCGTCTGTTTATCAAATGTCCCGGTAATGAGATACGGATCGAGATCGCCATCTTTGTAGAGGAACCATTGCAAGAGCGACACTTGTCCGGCGCTGTTTTCGTCGGTCGATCCTATGCCAAGCGTTCCGGTGATGGCAAGGCTCTGCGGCGGCGTCAATAAGTCGTCCAGGGGCACGATGGTGTAGCCCGCATCTCGGATTGTCTGCACGATATCGTCGATGGCGGCGAGCGTGTATGGCTCTTCGTGGAGAAGCACGATATGGCCTTTGGGCGAGTCAGTAAGAGCCTTCTGCATACGGGCGATGACATCGTCTTTGGAAGTCGCAAGCCAGTCTTCTGGGTCGATGTCAGAGCCCACGGGGTTGTAGCCGTTCTGCATGACCCACACTATTTCTTTCGGAACCGGCATATACGGGTTCATGGTAGGGTCGACGCCAATGCCGTTGAGATATGGCGGACGGTAGTAAAACGCGGCGTGCCCCGTAAGGCGCGATATCAGATATTCGGTCGAATGCAGCTCGAGCGAAAGGCGGTTCTCGGAATTCTCCACATTGTCGGAGTGCGAGAAAGAATGGTTGCCGATGGTGAAGCCGTTCTTGGCGGCATCGACGACGATGTTGGGATGAAAGAGCATCTGGCTGCCGATATAAAAAAATGTTGCCGTTGCATTATCTGCTTTCAGCCTTGAAATAAGCCCTTCGGAAATACTCGGCTTCGGCCCGTCGTCAAACGTGATGGCGACTTTTTTATCGTTGATCGGGCTGTAATAAAAATGGTACGCCTCCGATGCCTCGGAGTAGGTAAGTGGCGGACGTGTCGGACTGTTGAAGAAAATACTCTCCACCAAAACGGTCAGCGAACATAGAACGACGAGAAAGAAAACGATGACAATCGCGCGAAAAAGCCGTTTGCGTCTTTTGGATTGGTCTAGGAATATCGGCATGCAGTTGTGGAAATAAAAAAGCCGCTGCCTTTGAGGCATGGCTGATTCCCGACTTGCGTCCGCATTGCAAAACTTTCGGGACGAAGTCGCACTATTGTATCGGCGAATTCTTTCTATTCAATAGAAATGGGGAGAAAATCCCTGTGCACAATCTTTGCGCAGCCATGTCAATCGAAAAAGGGGAGCGAAACGGGCCCAAAACTCTGGGAACCAGCCTAAGGCTGGAGTGTTCGGGCCCATTTCGGCCTCCTTTGCGCGCTGAAGAAATATTCCAAACCCCAAGGAACAAGTGGCGCGAAGCGTAGTGAGAAAGGAAGGCACCGTCAATCTTGTGCTCGCTCTAAAGTGTGTCGTGCATATCGATAAAAAATCTGGAAGTGTCAACTTGTGCAACTTTTAAACCAATGTAGGATGCGCGGACCACTGCAGCCTGGGAACTGTACTGGATAACTTTGATTAAAAAATTAGTACCAGGCTATATGTCTATTAGACACGGCGCCCTTGGCGCGATGTTTGCTATTTTATTCACGCTTCCGCTCTCCGTCTCTGCTGCGGGATTGATAACTAACCCGAGCTTCGAGACCTCGCCCAACAGCACCACTGCGACGGGCTGGACTTTTGAAATCTTCCACGCAACCGCGAGTGACAACGACGCTCAGGGAACTATTGTCAGCGGCGCTGGCGACGCTGAAGACGGTACGAATGCCGCGCAGGCCACGATCACTTCGTACACGAGTGGCGCAGCCAAATGGGTTCCGACCGCTGTGAATGTCTCGCAGGGACAGTTCTACACTCTTTCTTTCTGGTACAAGTCATCCACGTCTACTTCGGTATTCCTTATTCCGAACGGCAACGACGGCAACGAAGTATGGCAAAAGGATCTTCCTGCCGTTGCTACGTATACGCAGGTAAATCTCCAGATCCTTGTCCCGGCGGGTTGGACGACTATGCAGCCGGCCATAGAGCTCGCAAGCAAAGGAAGCGTCACTGTCGATAACTTTGACCTTGAACTACAGGCTGCGGCACCGGTTTTCTCTACGGGCCTGGTCTCACTTTCCTTCGATGATAGTCTTCAGTCTTTCTCGGATAATGCCACTTCTTCACTGAACGCAAACGGTTTAACCGCGACTGAATACGTCATCACGGGTCCAGACGGCAGCAACGTCGAAGCACCCGGAGGAGCACCTAATGGTGGAAATATGAGCCTGGATGAATTGAAGGCGCTGCAGAGCGCCGGGTACGAAATCGGCGCTCATACACGTCAGCATGTCGATCTCGTAAAAGACACTCCGTCAGCTTTTGGGTATGCCGACCAAGCCTCGATGTGGACAGGTGAAATAAATGGATCACGCACTGACCTTACTTCCGCAGGATTTACACCGGTCGATACGTTTGCGTATCCGTATGGTTCTTACAATGCGCAGGTTGAGGCCGCAGTGAAATCTGCAGGATTCGTTGCAGCTCGCTCGGTAGATCAGGGTTTCAACTTCAAGACTACTGACCCGTACGCGCTCAAGATGCAGCACGTCACCAATACGACGACTGCAGCTGATATCGAAGCATGGATTGACCAAGCACTCTCAGATAAGACGTGGCTCATCCTCATGTTCCACGAGGTGCGTTCGCCAGCTGATGATGCAACGGTTAATTACCCGACCGGCGCATCAACAGGCTTGTGCAACGATCCATCAAATCCAGGCTCGCCCGATCCTGACTGCACTTCAAAGGATGTATTAGACGCCGTGGCCGCGTATCTTCATGGCAAACCGGCGGGCACGGTGATCACTGTCTCCGCTGGCGCGAAATTGCTTACGCCGACAGTCATGCACACTATTACTCCATCGTCGGGCACGAATGGCACAATCTCACCGAATGTTGCGACACAGGTGGCAGATGGCGGCAGCACAACCTTCACCTTCACCCCGGCGGCGAATTTCAAAGTCGGTACCATCTTGATAGACGGCGTTGCGACTACGACTGCCAATTCAATCACCCTCACGAACGTCACCGCAGACCACACCGTCGCCGTCACGTTCGTAGACGCCTCGACGAATCCGACTACGACACTCACGACTACTGCAACTTCTCCGAGCAATGTCAGTCCGATACATGTTGTCGCAACATTCTCTGCGCCTGTGACAGGTTTTGACATCACCGATGTTGCGTCGACCACCAACGGCACTGCTGGCAACTTCGTGGCCGCAAGCTCGACGGTTTACTTGTGGGACGTTACGCCGACCGCAGACGGTACGGTACTTATACAAGTTCCGGCGGGCGTCGCGATAAACGCCGCCTCGAGCACACTCTCGAATCTCGTCTCCAATACGCTTACCATTGTCTCGAGTCGCACCGTGCCGACACTTACGCTCATTGGTGACGCAGTAGTAGATACTGCTGTGGGCCAGCCGTACACGGATCCCGGCTACACGCTTGTCTCGCCTAATAATGCGAATGTCACCGTTTCTACCAGTACGATTTCGACTGCAGCAGTCGATGAATTCACGGAAACGTACGACGCAGTAGATACTGCAGGCAATCATGCTGCGCGCATCTACCGTACTGTCCGCGTATCCGAACTTGTTCCGGTGAGCTCCGAACAGAGCACGAATGTAACTTCAAACAGCATCACGATCACTTGGACTACGGCAGCGCCGGGCACGAGCCGAGTCGTATACGATACGGTCTCGCATCCGACACTAACTGCTACGAGCACCAACTACGGCTATGCGAATTCTACGTCTGAAGATTTGGCTTCGACTACGGCACACTCAGTAACCGTCTCAGGTCTTAGCGCAGGTACGACATATTACTTCCGCTCTATAACACGCGGCTCGCCTGAGGCAGTAGGTGCTGAAATTTCGGCAGCAACCGCAGGCGCACCTGCCTCTTCTGGAGGTGGTGGCAGTGGAGGTGGAGGAGGTGGTGGAGGCGGCGGTCCTATCGCCGGCTCATACGGTGGCGGTGGAGGCTTCTACTACGACGATCAGGCAGCTGGACATGGACAGGTATTAGGGGCAAGCACCTCGACGGTAACTACCGGCTCGACTGGCGGTTCAGCCTCAAGCGTCTGCTATCAGTTCGTGAAGCCTCTTAGCCAGGGCTCGAGTGGTGCAGATGTCACAGCACTGCAAAAAATCCTTATCGCAGACGGTTTCTTGAAAATCAGCGCACCGACGGGCTATTTCGGGGCAATGACGAAAGCCGCGGTCTCTGCCTATCAGAAAGCGAATGGTCTCGATCAGGTAGGTCTCGTGGGTCCCAAGACGCGTGCAAGCCTCAACGCTTGCAGCGGTGCATCGAATAGCAATGCTTCGCTCATTGCAGCGCTCAAGGCGCAGTTGCAGGTACTCCTTGCAAAACTTGCAGCCTTGATGGCGGGCGGCGCAACCTCGACTTCATCGACTTCGACCACGACGCCGATGACGACAGGTTCTTCGACGCCATCTATGACCGGTACAACATCTCCGGCAGCGATGGGGACGACGACTCCGAATACGACGACATCTTCGTCGACGAATCCGACCAGCACGACTACTTCGACTTCAACCAATTCGAGGTAGGGAACAATCCTCCCTGGTCGGCGCAGCCCCCAAATCTGGGGGCTGCGCCGTTTCTGAGCGCTCAAGAATATGAGACAATAGAAGGATGGCGAAACACCACCAGAAGGTACAAAAATCCCAAAAAACCAAGATTTCCAAGAATACAAAGCGCGAATTCGAACTTCTTGGCGGAACTACCGTCGTAACCACGGCGTTCCTCGTCATTTCCATATTTCTCGCATCATCTTTGGACGTCGTCCTCATTCGTTCGCAGCAATATGCCTCTGTAGTCGCCGCGGTGCTTGTAGACTTGGCGAACCGTGACCGTACCGACAATAAACTCGACGGACTAACCATCAGCCCCGTGCTTACGCAAGCGGCGCAGGCAAAGGCCAACGACATGGCCGCCAAAGGATATTTTGCGCACACGTCGCCGGAAGGCATCGACCCGTGGTTCTGGTTCCAACAAGTCGGATATAAATTCACCTATGCCGGAGAAAATCTTGCGATAGATTTTTCCGACTCAGATGCGGTCAACACTGCATGGATGAACTCGCCGACGCATCGTGCCAATCTTTTAGACCAGCATTTTACGGAAATTGGCATTGCAACCGCCGAAGGCATGTACCAAGGACATATGACTACCTTTGTCGTGGAAGAATTCGGCGCGCCGGCAAAAACATCTGCACAGCAGGCGACTACGGCGGTAAATGTTCCTAAAAATCCCACGCAGCCAGCGACCGCGAGCGCAAAAGTCGCGCAAACGGAGACAACGCCCGCGAAAGTCCTCGGTGAAAACGTGGCACAAGACCAAGAACCGCAGACCGCACAGAACGGTCCGAGCATCTCGGTAAGTTATTCAAATCCCATGACGCACGCGGTAGCTTCACCGGATCTCACGCTCAAATACGTGTACTACATAATCAGCGCACTTATTCTCATTCTTCTTGCATTTGCCACCGGTTTCGAGATACACAAACGACACATGAAAAAAGCCGCGGGTGCGGTATTTCTGCTCTCGCTCATGGCATTTCTTTTCTTCGCGGGGAGCAAAATAATTTTCGTCGCGCCGACGGTGCCTGACGCAAGTATGGCCGCCGCTGCGGTAGCTTTTCCTCGTTGAGCGTCCATGAAATGTAGACAGTCGCGAAGCGGCTCTATATAGTATGAGCATGACTATAACCTCACGTTCCGTTATATTGGTAGCGGTATTTTTTGCCAGTGCAGCATTCGCCCTATCTGCATTTGCCGATCAGAACCAGGATCAAAATCAGAATGGCCAGGGCCAAGATAAACCCAACGTTGCGGTCTGTCCTCGTGGCGGCAAAACTGATGACGCTATTCACTGTAATGCGCATGTCGTTACTGACAGGACCGGTACTCCTACGACAACAACGCTTCCGGCAGGGTACGGGCCGGCGCAATTCCACGCCGCGTACACTTCGCAAACGAAAGCCTCCGGCAAAAAGATATTAGCCATCGTGGACGCTTACGACGATCCATACATCCAGAATGACCTTAACACCTACAGCCAAATGTTCGGCATTGCCAACCTTCCGAAATGTTCGGGTTCCATCGCGAACTCGGCGATGCCGTGCTTTCAAAAAATAAATCAACGTGGCGGCTCGTCCGCGCCGGCCGGCAATGCGAGCTGGGCGCTCGAAACATCGCTTGATGTGGAAACGGCGCACGCAATGTGCCAAAACTGCAGCATTCTTCTCGTCGAAGCTGACTCCGCAAGCTATGCGAATTTGATGGCAGCGGTTGATCAGGCGGTCGCAAAAGGTGCAAGCGTCGTCTCCAATTCATACGGTTCCGAGGAATTTTCCGGCGAGACGAGCTACGACTCGCACTTCAATCATCCGGGTGTTGCGTTCACGTTCAGCTCCGGCGACAGCGGCTACGGTGTGGAGTATCCCGCCGCATCGCAGTACGTGACCGCAGTCGGAGGCACCTCGCTTTCGCTCAATGGACTCAGCTATATTGGAGAGTCGGCGTGGAGCGGCGCAGGCAGCGGTTGCAGCGCATACGAAAATAAACCGTCATGGCAAAAAGACACCGGTTGCACGAAGAGAACCGTTGCCGATGTTTCCGCTGATGCAGATCCGAGTACCGGTGCGGCCGTATACGATTCGTACCGATATGCAGGGCAGCGCGGCTGGTTCCAAGTCGGCGGTACATCGCTCGCTTCGCCGGTAGTTGCATCTGTCTATGCGCTTTCAGATAACACCGCAGATGCGGCGAATTCGCTTCCGTACGCAAACGCATCGGCACTGCACGATGTAACCGCCGGTTTCAACGGTTCCTGCGGCGGCACGTATCTTTGCACCGCTATCACCGGCTTCGATGGTCCTACCGGGCTCGGCACGCCTAACGGGGTGCTCGCGTTCTAGCAAAAACTTCTACTAAATAAAGGCAGATGGAGGCGGCCCCTTGCAGCAGGGCCGTTTCTATGGTAGAGCTTCTGCAGATTTAGCGCCCTATAGGAGGGGCGTTTTTTAGTAGATTATTCGTAAATCGTACTCGGGGTCTATTTATGAAAAACATTAAAAAAGAAGGTGATTCTTTCACTTTGAAGGACGTTCGCGCGGTCATTATCGTCGCGGCATATGCAGCGGCATTCTTGATCGGCGCAATAGCGCCGTTTATAGCGCATGCAGCGGGTGGTTATTCGATCTCTGGATCATCTTCCGTTAGCGGTACCACTGTCACACTCTCCGGTACTGCAAGTGCAAATACGTACGTCGGAAAAAGCTCTGATCAGAACATAGCGGTTGACTGGACGGGCGGATGCAGCTCAGCACATGCAACGACTTTCACATTCGATTCAATAACCTTTACAGGTGGCACTGGTCCCGACCACAACAACGGCTCCTTTACTAACGCTTCCTGGCATACCTCACACGATTTCGGAGCTGCCGGTACGTATAGTGTCTGTGTCAAGGTCTATCACGCAAACTTTAATGGTAACGAAGGTTCAGATGCGGCGACTTTCTCCACCAGCATTGTTGTTCCTCCGACAAATCATGCGCCGGTCGCCAATGACGACACCTTCAACAAAGACAAAGACACCCCGCTTTCAGTATCGGCTCCGGGCGTTATTGATAACGATACCGACGACGACAGCGATTCTCTCACCGCAACCTTGGTAAACGGCCCTTCACATGCTTCGTCTTTTACGCTTAACGCTGACGGTTCATTTGACTACACGCCGGAGAGCGGCTACAGCGGTGTCGACCAATTCACTTATACGGTTTCCGATGGCTCGGCGACGAGTAACACTGCAAACGTATACATAAATGTCTCTCATGTAAATCATGCACCTGTTGCGGTAACTGATACCTATTCCGTGAATCAGGGTGATACTCTTACGGTCAATGCTCCCGGTGTCCTCACAAACGACTCTGATGCCGATGGCGACACCTTGACGGCAGAGCTCGAAAGCGATGTCAACGATGGAACCCTTACTCTGAACCCGGACGGTTCGTTCATGTACATACCCGATCCTTCATTCTCTGGTCTTGATACATTCACATATAAGGCAAGCGATGGTTCGCTGTTTAGTTCCACGGAAACAGTTGAGATTACGGTCAACCATGTCAATCATGCTCCCGTCGCAAATGGAAGCACCATAACAACGGATTCAAACACCGCCGCAAATGGCTCCGTCTCAGCGACCGATGCAGATGGCGATACATTGAAGTATTCGGTAGATACCTCGACTACAAACGGTATGCTCACATTGAATTCAGATGGCACGTACACGTATACGCCAAACGCCGGATATGTCGGCAGCGATTCGTTCACCTTTAAAGCAAATGATGGAACAGCAGATAGCAATACCGCGACTGTCGACATCACGGTCAACGCAGTGCCTGTTCCTACACCGACGCCGACTCCAACACCTTCTCCATCTCCAACGCCTCCTCCTTCGGGTGGCAATGGTCCGATCGCCGGAACACTTGGCAATGGCGGAGGAAACGGTCCTATCGCAGGTTCACTTAGCAATGGTCCTATCGTGGGCCAAGTGCTCGGTGCTTCCACGACAACACTTCCTGAACTTCCTGCCGGCTGCAGCGCGCTTCTGCACACGTATATGCGCATGGGCCGTCACAATGACTCCGCTGAAGTGAAATTGCTCCAGCAATTCTTGAACGACCAGCTCGGCACAAACCTCGCTATCAATGGCATCTTTGGCGAAAGCACTGACGCTGCAGTGCGCAAATTCCAAAAGACGCATGAGCCGCAGATACTCACGCCGTGGGGGATCGACTATGCGACAGGCTACGTCTACAAAACGACGCAACGTTGGATAAACCTGACAGAATGTTCATCTTTGGACATTCCGATGCCGGAATTGAATTAGGCATATAAAATAGAGCACCAAAAAAGCCCGCTAATGCGGGCTTTTTTGGTGCAATGATTTCGCCATGAATTTCTTGTGCACTTTTTATGCACGAGACATACACTGTTCTCCACTTGAAATCCACATAGTTTTCCACCGGAATACTTTATCTGGTTTCAGAAATCCTTCATTAAGACTTGTTAAAGTTTTCGGGTCGTTTTGTCGTGCGCCAATCGACAAACAAATCTTACCCATTTCCATATGTCGGGGTCGAGCACCTTTCCTCTGAGAGGCGACCGGCGTTTTCGTGATGGGGGTCACTAGAACTTTACTTACCAGTTTTTAGGTAGCGAAAAACCAATAATATGAGTATTACTTCACTACGTGCGGGTGTTGCCACTGTAACGGCCACGCTCGCATTTCTTGCTGCTCCGCTCCTCGCAAGCGCGGACAGCGTCGGTCCGATAACATTTGATTCACAGATGTACACGCTCGGCTCGATCAATGGCCAAAATGGATGGGCTGGCACCAATGGCAGCGCGATAAATCCGAGCATTGACCAAGAAATAGTTTCAAGTGCTTCGAGCACTGCAGGCTATAACTACAATGCAACCTTCGGCAATCAAAGCCTCAGGATTTCTGACGCTTTCACCGACGGTGCGTTCGGCGACTGGATTTTTAGCCCGTCGCTTACCAACGATGCAGGCGAGACCGCTGCTGTAAGCGGCGGTTTCTCCGGCGGAACGCGTCAGAAGCATTTCGAAGCGCAATTCGATCTTGCTTCAGCGCTTCCTAATCAGATCCAGACAGGCATGCATATGTCCGTCTCACCAGATCGTGGTGATGGCGCCCGCATGAGCTATCTCAGATTTGAAGATCATACTGACGGTATCCATGTCTTCTTCGATGATGTAACAGATGCCGGGCCAAAGCCGACTACGGCCACGTTCAATGAATCTGACATAGCGACACTTGACCGCACCAAGACGCACACCATTAAATTCTCTATAGACTTTAACGACGGTCCGGGAAATGACGTGGTGAAAATCTATATTGACGGAGCTTTGCGCCATATCGGCACGACATGGGAAGACTACTACCGCTTTGATCCGGAACAGGCAGGAGGAGGCAATGTTGTCCCGACTGTCGATTCGCTGATCTTCCAAACGCGAACGGGCAGCGGTCCGGTCCTGAATCCGGCTGATTCCGGCCATGGATTCCTGGTTGACAATCTCTCACTCGAATCTGGTCCGACACCGATGATAACGACGAACGTGGTTCAAGTCACTCAAAACGATCTCGAAACGAATCTGGCAAATGCTATATCAAGCGGCAAATGGTATTTCTACAACGATACCAACGACACGCTTAACAACGCATTGGGAAGTTTCGTCACGGGACCTAGCACTCCACCGCTTGGCACAGGCAGCGCGGAAGCAACTCTTGCAGATGCTACTGGACGAGTATTGCTCACAAATTCTGCCTATGGCGGTACGCTTCTGTCTGCAATAAATAAGCTGGGCTTCAGTGAATATTCTCACAGTGGTAGCGGAGTAAGCGCAACTGAAGTTCCGTTTGTGCGCTTCAATGTGGACTTCACCGGCTCAAATGTCTTCCAGCATAGTTTGGTCTATGAGCCAAATGACAACGGTACCGTAACCCAAAATACGTGGCAGACATGGGACATGATCAATAGTGGAAATGCAAAATGGGAATTTACCAATCAGATTTGGCCCACTACCGCCACAGGTCCTGATGCTGGAGTTGTCGGTCAATCTGGCAACATTCCTCGAACTTGGAACCAGATAATTGCTGATTATCCGAATATCCAAATGCTTGCTAGTGGTCCACAGATAGGCGTGCGTGTAGGCGAACCAGGTCCGGCCGGTTATACCGCCGATGTCGACGCTTTCACCATTGGTACCGGCAGTACTGCCACTACTTTCGACTTCGATCCGGCTCAAGCGCCGACGACAGTAAAAGTGCAGATCGACAAATTTATCGATGGTCATGCAGCCAGCACAACTGCTTCTACCGCGACATTTCCAATGGCTTCGTCATGGAATGCGACAAATATCGGACAGGGCAGTGGCACCTTCTCGCTCAGCGCGGCAAATTCGTACGAGGCAGTAACTGCCGACATGTCAGCAGGCGCTTCGTATTCGACGAATGAAATAGCAGATAATCAAACAGTAGGAACTTGTGCAGCAGGTGCACCATTCGAGCTTATCGGATATTCAACGGGCGCAACGTATGCGGCAGCTCTTGCAGGCATTAGCTCGCCTTCCGTTACAGCTCCGAGCTTCACCAACATGTCTTCGGATGAGTATGTAATTGTGCTCAACAAGACATGCCCGCCTGCAGCGACGTACAAAGTGCACATCCTCAAGTATCTCGACAACGCGACTTCCACTGCAGCAAGCGCGGGTTCGTACCAATTTCTAATGGTCTCTACTTGGAACGCCACGAACATTGGTGCGAGCAGCGGCAGCTATACGCTCGGCACCAACTTCGGCGGTGCGTCCGACCTCTACGGTGCAGACACATCACCTATGACCGGCCCGTATGATTACGTGACGTCGGAAGTCATGGATGATGCGAGTAGCCGGGTTATCTCGACAAAAGATGCATGCACGCCGGGCAAATTCTTGTTCCTTGGCTACAAGTCGAGCCCGACAAGCTTTGCTGATGCTGCTATTCAAGCAACGTCATCCACGCCGATCCAATTCAGTGGAGTGAAGAGCGATGAATACGTGCTCGTCTACAACG
>Ga0207652_10001170_pt1 | contig 23580 bp, 18 predicted proteins | sample KBSC63BmetaG_FD_184334 | JGI IMG/M metagenome (GOLD analysis project Ga0207652, IMG submission 184334) | Corn rhizosphere microbial communities from Kellogg Biological Station, Michigan, USA - KBS C6-3B metaG (SPAdes) (version 2) | ecosystem: Host-associated > Plants > Roots > Rhizosphere ... | reverse complement strand
GGATGCGGGCCACCGTGCTCCACGTTCCCCGGCTGAGCGTCACGACCTCCCAGCCCGCATCGGCAAGCGCCACGCCATCCACCAGTACGCCACTGGGCACACGTCCGTTTCGCGTGGGGACGCCCGTCGCTGCGCTCGCCCGCGTGAATGCTGCGAGCAGTCGCACCGGCGCGGTCCGCCGATACGTCAGCCGGACGCCGCCCGTGTCGTCAATGCCGTCGAAGTTGATCGCGACGCCGCCGCTGGTGCGCCCGCGCACCCATGCGCGCGCGCCGGCCAGCCCCAGCTCCTCGGCGCTCGTGAGCACGACGCCGACGCCGATCCCGCGCGGCAACTGCTCGACGACGGTGAGCACAGCCGCGACGCCCGATGCGTTGTCCAGCGCGCCGGCCGAATGGTCACGCACCAGGCTTGCCGCAACGGCCATGGCGCCGAGCGCGCCCGCGATCGCGATCACGACCCAGCCGGCGGATATGCTCGCGCCTGAGCCCTGCACCAGACTCCACGCCACCGCCAGGAGCCACAGCACAATGCACGTCGTCACGCCCAGCGCGCGCACGACAATGGGAACGGGCTGACTCTTGGAATCGAGGTGCGCCATGAGCCAGACGCGCGGTTCGCCGCGCACCGCGACGAGATTGGTGGATCGCGCCCGCTGCCACGGACACGCGAGCACGCCGCGCGCGGCCAGCCACCAGGCGCCCGTCGCGATCCCGACACCGCCCGAGAGCAGAATCGCCAGCGCGATCCAGGGATGCGCCCGATACCCCAGGTGTCCGGCTGCGAGAAACATCACCAGCGCGACAGCGCCCGCGAGCGGTGTGCCGATCTGTCCGGGCAGCGCCGAGTAGTCGAACGGTTCACGGCTCGCGGAGAATCCGAGTGCGGTGAGCGTCCGCGCGCAGTACGCGCGCGCCTCCTCCTCGGCGCTCGAGCCGGCGGCGCGCGCATGCTGCGCCAGACGCTCGAGGTGCCGCGCGCCCACGGTCAGTATCCGGCCGCCTTGTCCACGACGTTGCGCATCGGCTCTCCGGCGACGTACCGGCGCCAGTTGTCCAGAAAGAGATCCATCTCGCGCTCCCAGAACCCGCGCGACACGCCCGACACGTGCGGCGTGATGAGCACCGACGGCAGATCCCAGAGCGGACTTTCCGGCGAGAGCGGCTCCTCCTCGAAGACATCCAGGTGCGCGCCGCGCAGGCGGCCCGAGGCCACGCGTTGCGCCAGCGCCCCTTCGTCGAGCAGTGAGCCGCGCGCGACGTTCACCACGATGGCATGCGCGGGCAGCCGGTCGAGCTGCGCGCCGCCAACCATGCCGCGCGTCTCGTTCGTCGCTGGCGCCGCGATGACCAGGATGTCCGTCTCACCGAGCAGCAGTTGCCACTCGCTCTCCCCCACGACGCGCGCGAACCCGGTTGGCGCGCCGCGCTCCGGGTGGCGACGCACGCCGGTACACGACGCGCCAAGCAGCGCCAGCCGTCGCGCAATGGCACTCCCCAGTCCACCCGCGCCGATCACCAGCGCGCGCATCTCGCGCATCTCGCGCATCGGGGAATCGGTCGCGGTGAACACCTCGCGGTTCCAGCGCCGCGCATGCTGATTGGCTCTCGCGACGTCGAAGCCGCGCAGCAGGAACAGTACGCCGCCCACGACGTGTTCGGCGATGGGTACGGCGTGCACGCCCGCCGAGTTGGTGAGAATCACGGGACTGTCCCGCATCTCGGGAAAGAGTGCGCTCCCCACGCCGGCCGCCGCCGAGTGCACCCAGCGCAGCGTGCGCGCGTCGAGCCAGAGCTCGCGCGAAATGCCGAAGCCGAAGTACACCTCGGCGTCCGTCATGGCGGCGCGTACCTCCTCGCCCGGCGCGGTCCCGCCATCACCATCGGACACGGTGGGCGCGGCGACGACGTGCACGTCCCACCCCGACGGCTTCGCGGCCTGGAGCCGTTCCTCCGCGGATGCGGGAAGCGTCCAGATCGGGGCACGCGCGCGGAGGTCCACCACCAGGCTGTGACTCATGCGGTCAATCGAGTTGTATGCTGACGACGTCGCCGCGACGGTGCAGCATGTCCACGAGCGCGTCGAACTGCTTGTTGGCGCCGACGAGACGCAACTCGAAGGTGCGATCATCGGGGTGATCGTACGTGGTGTGCCTGAGGATGTGGACGCCCGCACTGCGAAACAGCTCCTCGAATTCCTGGTACTCCGAGCCCGGCGCGACGCGCAACGTCGCGCTCACCGTGCGGCGCTTGGCGAGCAGCAGCCGCTCCGCCGGCTTGAGTCCCACCAGGACCAGGGTGATGAGCACCGTCGTGCCCACGGCCTCGATGTATTCCCCCGCGCCGATCGCCGCGCCAATGGCCGCCACTACCCAGATGGTCGCAGCGGTGGTGAGCCCGACCACCGCCCCGCGCGAATGCAGAATCGCGCCTGCACCGAGGAAGCCAATGCCCGACACGATCTGCGCGGCGATGCGCGTGGTATCGCCGTACGGTTGTCCGGTGTTCGAATAGCCGATCTCGGCTACCGTGATGGACAGGTGCATGAACAGCGCCGCGCCCACGCAAATGAGAATGTTCGTGCGCAATCCGGCCGGCTTGCCCGAAATCTCCCGTTCCAGTCCCACCACACCGCCCAGGATGCACGCGAGCACCAGCTTGACGAGCAGTTCGAGCTTGAGCGCGGAGACGACGCCAGCGGCACCGGGTGCCGCCTGGAGCAGTGACCAGGAGAACGGAAGGGCCGCGAAATTCATCGCAGTCCCATACGTTCTCGCACCTGCGTCATGGTTTCACGGGCGAGCGTGCGACAATGTTCGGCCCCCGCGCACAGGATTTCCGTGATGCGCTTCGGGTGCGCCGTGAGCTCGGCCGCGCGCTCGCGAATGGGCGTGAGCTCCCGCATCATGCTGTCGAGCAGGACCCGCTTGCAGTCGAGACACCCCCACCCCGCCGTGCGGCACATGGTGGCGACGTGGTCCACCGTGGCCGCGTCGCTGAACGCCTGATGCAGATGGTAGATGTTGCAGACCTCCGGCGTGCCCGGATCGGTGCGCCGCACGCGCGCCGGATCGGTCATGGCCGGCCGCAGCTTGGCCCAGATCTCCTCCGGTGATTCGAGCAGTCCAATGGTATTGCCCATGGACTTGGACATCTTGGCCTGGCCGTCGAGCCCCATGATGCGGCGCGTCATCGTGAGCATGGGCCTGGGCTCGGGGAAGAGATCCGCGCCGAACTTCGCGTTCCACCGGCGCGCCAGCTCGCGCGACAGCTCGAGGTGCTGCACCTGGTCCTCGCCCACCGGCACGTATTCGGCGCGATAGAGCAGAATGTCCGCCGCCTGCAGGACCGGATAGTTGAGGAGTCCCGCGAGCACGCTCTCCTGGCGCGATGCCTTGTCCTTGAACTGTGTCTGCCGCTCCAGTTCGCCGAGCGGCGTCACGGTGTTCAGGATCCATTGCAGCTCGGTGTGCTCCGGCACCATGGACTGGACGAACAGCGTACATTTCTCCGGGTCCAGTCCGGCCGCGAGCAGCGACACCGCCATGTCGCGCGTGCGCCGGCGGAGATCGTCCGGCTCGTACGCGCCCGTGATGGCGTGGTAGTCCACAATGCAGTAAATGCACTCATGCGAATTCTGCAGCTGAACCCAGTTCCTGATGGCGCCGAGATAATTGCCGATGTGCAGTTCGCCCGACGGCTGGATTCCGCTGAAGATTCTGGACATTTACCCAAGCTATGACGACCTCCGGGACGGTGCAAGCAGAACACAGCGTGGAGCGCACGAGCACGTTGCTCGCCGGGATGATCGCCGCCGCGGACGCCGCCGCGCGCTTCATCAGCGAGCGCTCCGGCGCGCTCGCCGCGCTCGAGTGGCGCACCAAGGCGCACTCGGATTTCGTGAGCGACGTGGACCTCGGCGCCGAGCGGATCATTCGCGACATGCTCGAGGCGCAGGCACCGGGCGCGATCTTCATGGGCGAGGAGCTCTCGCCCGACGCGCCGCTCGGCGCGCGGATGCTGTTCGTGACAGACCCGCTGGATGGTACGACGAACTTTCTGCACGGCTATCCGGAATACGCGGTGTCCATTGCGCTCTTCCTCGAAGGCACGGCGACCGCGGCGGTGGTGCGCAACGTGGTGACGGGAGAGTGTTTCACGGCGACGGCCGGCGGCGGCGCGCAGCGCGACGGCGCACCCATCCGGGTGTCAGGTATCACCGACCCGGCGCTCGCGCTCATCGGTACCGGATTCCCGTTCCGCACGGTGGATCAGATTCCGCGATACCTGCCGCAATTCGCGGCCGTGACGCGCGCCACCGCCGGCGTGCGCCGCGCGGGTTCGGCCGCGCTCGACCTGTGCGACGTGGCGTGCGGGCGCTTCGACGCGTTCTGGGAGCTGTCGCTCGCGCCGTGGGACTTCGCGGCCGGCGCGCTGATCGTCAGGGAAGCGGGCGGACTGGTAACCACCGTCGATGGCGCGCCGCCACCGCTCGCGTCGTCCTCCATACTCGCCGGCAACCCGGACATGTACGCGTGGCTGCGACGCACCGTGGCAGCCAGCGCGTAGGCGCGTCCATTCACTTCTGATTCCCGAATCTCATGTCCCTCGTGTCCTGCGTTCCGAATTTCAGCGAAGGCCGCCGGCTGGACGTCATTGATGAAATTCGTGCGGCCATCGCGGCCGTGCCAGGTGTCGTCGTCCTCGACGTGTCATCCGACGAGGCGCACAATCGCTCGGTCATCACCTTCGTGGCGCCTGTGGCGCACGCGGTTGACGCCGCGTTCGCCGGCATCCGCGTGGCGCGCGACCGCATCGACCTCACTGTGCACCACGGCGAGCACCCGCGCATGGGCGCAACCGATGTCGTCCCATTCGTGCCGCTGGAAGGCACGACAATGGACGAGTGCATCGCGCTCGCGCGCGAGCTCGGTGCGCGGGTGGGCGACACGCTGGAGATTCCGGTCTACCTGTACGAGCGCGCCGCCACGCGACCCGGGCGCGAGAACCTGGCGGACGTGCGCCGCGGCGAGTTCGAGGGGCTTCGCGACGCGATCGTCACCGATCCCGCGCGCGCGCCGGACTTCGGGCCGCCGCACGTGCACCCCACGGCGGGTGCGATCGCGATCGGCGCGCGGCCGTTTCTCGTGGCGTACAACGTGTACCTCGGTGACGCTCACCACGTGCCGGTCGCGAAAAGTGTGGCGAAAGCCGTGCGCGGCTCCTCCGGTGGACTGCGCTACGTGAAGGCGCTCGGTCTCGAGGTGAATGGACAGGCGCAGGTGTCCATGAATCTGGTGGACACGGAGCGAACGCCCGTGCATCGCGCGTATGACATGGTTCGGCGTGAAGCCGCGGCGGCCGGCGTGAACACGACGTGGAGCGAAATCGTGGGGCTCATCCCCGAGCGCGCGCTGTTCGATGCCGCTGCGCGCTATCTGCAACTTGCCCACTTCTCGCCGGGGCAGGTGTTCGAGCGGAAACTGCGCGCGGCCCTGCCACGGGAGCAGACGGTCGCAGCATTCGTGGCGTCGCTGGCATCGTCGTCGCCGACGCCCGGGGGCGGCAGCGCGGCCGCGCAGGCCGGCACGCTGGCCGCGGCGCTCGCACAAATGGTCGCCGGCCTCACCATTGGGAAGAAGCAGTACGCCGGCGTGCGCGATGAGATGGACACCGTCGCGCAGCGCGCCGCGCAGCTCGTGCAGCGGCTCAGCCAACTCGTGGAGCTCGACGCCGAGTCCTACGCAGCGGTATCAGCGGCGTACAAACTGCCCAAAGGCACGCCGGAGCAGATCACGCAGCGCGATGCCGCAATCACGGCCGCCCTCATTGGCGCGAGCGAGGTGCCGCTCGAGACCGCGCGCGCGTGCGCGGAGGTCGCGGCGCTCAGCGAAGTCGTCGCCACGAAGGGAAACCGCAACGCCGTGTCCGACGCAGGCGTGTCCGCCCTGCTCGCCGAGGCGGCCTGCCGCGGCGCGGTATACAACGTGCGCATCAACGTGGCGTCGCTCCCCGACAAGGACGCCGGCCGCGCACTCGTGGAAGCGGCGAACGAGTTCCTGCGCGAGACGAGCGCGCACACGGCGGTGGCGACGGCGGAGGTGGAGAAGCAGCTCTGACGGGCGGCGGAGGAGGCGGAGGGGGCAGCCCATGGGGCAGCCCCATGGGCTGCCCCCTCCGCCTCCAATTTGTCACTTCCGCATCATTGCAGTGCCGAGAGAGTCTGACCCTCAGGTGGCCACTACTCGTGCTCCGACTCGGCTCCCACCCGCTCGCGCACCATTTCGATGTCCCGGACCGGCCGTATCTCCACACAGCCCGTGTTCACCCAGGGAAAATGCGCGGCGATGCGCACGGCCTCGCCCATGTCCTCAGCTTCGATGAGGTTGAAGCCACCCAGCACTTCCTTCGTCTCGGCGAACGGACCATCGGTGGTCGTGAGCCGCCCGTTCCGCATGCGCACGGATTTCGCCGTCGGCGCGTCCTCGAGCATTTGCGACTCGAGAAGCTTTCCTTTCTCCCTGAGACCATCCGCATGCGCGAGACAATCGCGCATGGACGCATCGAACTGCCCATCGGGCAGCGCGTCCAGTCGCTGCGGGTCGTTGTAGATGAGGAGGATGAATTTCATGATGACCTCGCACAAATCGATTTCACCTGAGGGGCAGCCCATGGGGCAGCCCTATGGGCTGCCCCATGGGCTGCCCCTCTCTACCCCTTCACCGCACTGATCACTGCCACCGCACCCTTCAGCCCCGGCGCACTCGCCTCCAGCCGAATTTCCCCGACGTCGCGTGCGGCCTGCACAATCGCGCAGCACAAGCCGTTGAACACGCTGCGCGTGTCGGCGTGGTCCGCTTCGTGGCTCGATGGATCGCCATTGCCGACACCGATCAGCCTGCCCGCGCCCGACATCCGGAAGGTAATTGCATCGTGCGCCGTCGGCACCGTTCGTCCGGACGCATCGGTCACGCGAACCTCCACCACCGACACATCGCGCCCATCAGCCGCGATGCGGCTGCGATCGGGCGCGAGCTGGATCGCCGCCGCCGCGCCCGTTGTCTCACGCCGTGCCGTGAGCACGAGCCGATCGCCCGTGTAGCCACGCGCCTCGAGCGTACCCGCCGCATATGGCACCTTCCACTCCACGTGACCTCCGCGCGTGACATGCTGCACGCCTGGATCCACTGCCTTCCCGTTGAGCCGGAGCTCCACGCGATCGAGATTCGTATGACACCATACGTCTATCGTGTCACCCTCCCGCCCGTCCCAGTTCCAGTGCGGAAAGAGGTGCAGCACCGGCTCGGTGCCCCACCACGCCCGGTAGTAGAAATAGTTGTCCTTCGGGAACCCGCAGGTGTCCATGATCCCGAAGTGTGAGCTGATGCACGGCCACTTGTATGGCGTCGGCTCACCGCGATAGTCGAACCCCGTCCACACGAATCCGCCGGACACCCACGGCCGCGCGACGTACGCCGTCCACCACGCTTCCGCCGTGCTCGCCCACGGCGGCGCGTTCACATCGTACGCCGAGACGTATCCGCGCGTCGTGTCGTTGGAATAGATACCGCGCGTGGAGACGGTGCTCCCGACTTCCGTGCCGACCGTGGGCTGCCGCGGAAATGCCCTGTGAAAATCATCCATGGGCGCGCCGATGTGATAGTTGAATCCCTGCACGTCCACGACGCCCGAAATGCCCTTCCCCCAGCTCCCGTCCATGGCCGCTGTCACGGGCCGCGACGGATCCAGTCGCCTGACGACGCGCTTCATCGCTGCGGCCATGCCGGCGCCGCGCGCGTTCCCCTGCTCATTCCCCTCCTCGTTCGCGATGGACCACGCGATGACGCACGGGTGATTCCGATCCCGGCGCACGAGTCGCTCGACCTGGCTCAGCGCCTCAGGGTCGGAGCCGAACATGCGCGTCTCGTCCAGCACCATCATGCCAAGCCGGTCGCACGCGTCCAGCAGCTCAGGCGTCGGCGGATTGTGCGACGTGCGATACGCGTTCGCGCCCATCGCCTTGAGTCGTTCGATCCGGTAGCTCTGCAATCGGTCGGGAAGCGCTGCGCCAACCCCCGCGTGGTCCTGGTGGTTGCAGGTACCCTTGATCTCCACCCGCTTGCCGTTGAGCAGCAGGCCGCGATCGGGATCGAAGCGCACGGTGCGTATGCCAAAGATGGTCTCCGTGCGATCCACTTCAGCGCCATTCACCAGGACGCGCGTGACGAGCGTGTAGCAGTGCGGTGCCTCGACCGTCCAGAGTGTGGGCGACGCGATGCGCAGCTGATACGGGATCTCCGCGCTCCGGCCGGCACTCACCACTTGCTCGGCTGAGCGCGACGTGCTCACCACCGCGCCATGGGCATCGACTACGCTGGCTTCAATGCGACAGCGCGCGTCCGCGTCACTGTCATTTTCCACGGCGGACACGGCGCTCGCACGGGCCGCGGTGCCCTCGAGCGTCGTCGTGACGAACGTCCCCCAGTGCGCCACGTGCACCGGCGCCGTCTCGACCAGCCACACGTGCCGATAGATTCCCGCTCCTTCGTAGAACCACCCTTCGTGCTCCGTCGCGTTCACTCGAACGACGAGCACGTTGGGCGCACCGTGATTCACGTTCGGCGTGATGTCCACGCTGAATGGCGCATAGCCGCTGAAGTTCCGGCCGATGAGGTGTCCGTTGAGCGCGACGAGACAGTCCCGGAACACGCCGTCGAATTCGAGCCGGAAGCGGCGATCGGTCTGGTCCGCGGGAATGTCGAGCATCCGGCGATACCAGCCAATGCTCGTCGCGGGATAGGCGCGCCCCACCGGCTTGAACCCGTAATCGGCGAGCGACGCGTCATTCACGAACGGCAGATCCACGAGCCAGTCATGCGGCAGGTCGAGCTGTGTCCATGGCGACGCGTCGAAGTCGGCGTGCGACACCGGCGCGAACAGCGCGCCCGATTTGGCGAACTCGCTCCGCGCGCCGTATCCGAAATCCTGCGTGGGGTCGGACGCGTGGCCGAGATGAAAGCGCCAGTCGTCATCGAGGAGCGTGCGGGTCCGCGACAGCGCCGCCGTGCGAGGCACCGTGTCAGGTGGCGGCGTGAATGCGGGCGACGCATCCGGCTCCAGCCGCGCCAGCGTGTCGGGCCTGAGCGATGCGCCCACGAGTGCGACCACTCCAGTCTTGATCGCATCGCGGCGGGAGAGCGTGGGGTCTGTCATGGGAGGGAGCGGGCGAGGTTGGGTGAGGCCTTAATTGAACGGAAAACCGCCCGGAGGGGCAGCCCCATGGGCTGCCCCATGGGCTGCCCCTATGCTGCATCGGCGCCACACAGGGGCTGCCCCATGGGCCGCCCCTTTGCCCCGCCCCTTTGCCCCGTGCGCCAGGCTCCACGTCAGCGCGGCAGCTCAATGGTGATCCGTCCCCGCTCCTGACACACTCGTCCGTGCTGCGCCTCAATCAATCGTGTCGCAAGGCGCCACTCGAGCGACTGCGCGCTCGCTACGTCCTCATGGTTGACGACGATCCGCACAGCGCCCGATTCGTCCTCGGCGGCATCAACGAGGATGGCGCTGCGTTCAGGGACCTCACTCACGAGCGACGTCAGAATGGCGCTCAGCGCTTCCTGCGCATGCACCGCATCCACCAGGACACGCGGCGCCGACTCGGGGAGGTGCACCTGAACGTCAATCCGACTCTGCGCGGCGCGCGCGATGGCAATGGCCAGCGCGGGGCGCAGCAGGTCCGGCAGGCTGATTGGCTCCGGCATCATGACAGTGGCACCGCGCTCGAGATCGAGCAGCTTCGCGAGCTGTCGCAGGTGCAGATCGGCGGCATCGGTGGCATCGCGGGCCGCCGCCAGCAGCTCTTCCTGATTCTCGTTCAGCTCGCCGAAGGGGCTGGACAGGAGAATGTGCAGCGGAAGCTGTACCTCCCGCAGGCGCGCACCGATTGAAGCGACCGCGTTCTGCAGCAGTTCGAACGCCGTTGCCGCCACCGCTTCATCACCACCTTCGGCCACTCTGCCTCCGTCGCAGTCGCTCATCGCGTGCCGCTCAGTGTTGTCCTGGTGCATGCTCGATGTTCGTGAACGCCACCACCTGCACGTCCAGCCCGTTCCGATTGTTCACCAGCTCGTCAACAACCGAACCGTGGCGCAGGCGGTGCCACCAGGAGCGCGTACTCTGCCCGACGATCACCAGTGATACCCCCTTCTCGCGCGCGAAGCGCAGTATTGCCGCCGAGACGCTCCGATCCACGAGCTTCACGACTTCCGCGCCCATGGACTGTGCGAGCTGGATGTTCTCCACCAGCCGCCGCTGCAGCGCCGGATCGATGCGGTCGGCGCGTTCCTCCGGCGTCTGCACATACACACAATACCAGTCGGAGTTGAGGCGGCCCGCGATGCGACTCGCCTTGCGCAGGAGCATGGCGGTATGCGGCGGGTTGCTCGCCAGTGCCACCACCACGCGATCCGCGGCGTGTGCCGGAACCGCGTGACCCTCTTCCCGCCTCACGATGTCCTCCCGCATGCGATCCACCGAGCTCGCCACCTCGCGCAGCGCCAGTTCACGCAGCGTGGTCAGATTCTCCGCGGTGAAGAAATTGTCGAGCGCGGTCCGCACCTTTTCCTTCCCGTATATTTTTCCATCGATCAGCCGCTGCCGCAGATCCTCGGCGGAGAGATCAATGTTCACCACCTGATCGGCGCGCGACACCACCCAGTCCGGCACGGTCTCACGCACCGTCACGCCGAGCATGCGCTGCACTACATCGTTCAGCGATTCCAGATGCTGGACGTTCACGGCCGAGATCACATTGATCCCATGGTCGAGGAGCTCGAGCACGTCCTCCCACCGCTTCCGATGTTTTGACCCCGGCACGTTGGTGTGCGCCAGCTCGTCCACGAGCGCCACTTCGGGATGCCGCGCGAGAATCGCGTCCACATCCATCTCGTCGAGTGTGATGCCGCGGTACGCGACATGGCTGCGCGGCACGACTTCGAGATCACCGATCAGGGCGGCGGTATCGGGTCGGCCATGCGGCTCGATGAACCCGATCACGACGTCCAGCCCGCGCGCTCGCATCGCGTGCGCCTCGGTGAGCATGCGATACGTCTTGCCGACGCCCGCTGCGGACCCGATGTACACCTTGAGCTTGCCGCGCCCGCGCTGGCGAACCAGTTGCAGGAAATCCGGCGCGTCGGGCGACGGATCGGGCCGGTATGGCGGTTCACGCGCCGGCTCGACGAACGTGGGGCGCGATGCGTCCTTCACGGCGTACCCGAGGCCGGCCGGACCGGGAGCAGGCTGTCCAGCGCGAGATTGAGCTCCAGGACATTGACGCGCGGTTCTCCGAAAACTCCGAGCTGGCGCCCTTCGACATGGCGCAGCACGAGCGCGCGGACGCTGACCGCGCGCACGTCCCGCGCACGCGCTACGCGCATCACCTGGAGCATCGCGTTCGCCGGGGAGATGTGCGGGTCGAGTCCGGAGCCTGATGTCGTGACCATGTCCGCCGGCACCGGGCCGCGCGCCCCGTCCATGCGATGCACGCTGTCCACCCGTGCGGCGATGCTTGCCGCCAGCACTCGGCTGGTTGGTCCCGCATTCGTGCCCCCCGACGCAGTGCCATCATATCCGGCGCCGGCCGCCGACGGACGCGGATGAAAGTACCCTGGTCCCGCGAACGCCTGGCCGATGAGTCGGCTTCCGACGACGCGACCGCCAGCGGCGATGAGTGAGCCGTTGGCCTGGCGCGGGAAGAGCAACTGCGCGAGTCCGGTGACCACGCCGGGATAGACGACGCCAGTGATGACGCACAGGATGAGCGTCAGTGTCACGGCCGGCCGCACCTGCCCGCGCAACAGAGATGACATCGCGTCACACCAGCCGGAAGGCGACGAGCAGTACATCGATCATCTTGATTCCGATGAACGGGATCACGAGACCGCCCGCGCCGTAAAGGAGAAGGTGGCGTCGCAGAATCGTGGCGGCCGGCGCCGCATGGTAGCGCACCCCGCGCAGCGCCAGCGGAATGAGCGCCACGATGATCAGCGCGTTGAAGATCACGCTCGCGAGAATGGCCGACTGCGGCGAGTGGAGTCGCATGATGTTCAGCGCCCCGAGCGCGGGATAGGTCGCCACGAACAGCGCGGGAATGATCGCGAAGTACTTCGCGACGTCGTTGGCAATGGAGAATGTCGTGAGCGCACCGCGCGTCATCAGCAGTTGTTTCCCGATCTCCACCACCTCGATGAGCTTCGTCGGATTGGAGTCGAGATCGATCATGTTCCCCGCCTCTTTCGCTGCCTGCGTACCGCTGTTCATGGCGACGCCAACATCGGCCTGCGCGAGCGCGGGCGCATCGTTGGTCCCGTCTCCGGTCATGGCGACGAGCCGGCCGCCCGCCTGCTCGCGCCGGATCAGCGCGATCTTGTCCTCCGGTCTGGCCTCCGCCAGAAAGCTGTCCACGCCCGCTTCCTGCGCGATGGCCGCCGCGGTCAGGGGATTGTCGCCGGTGATCATCACGGTGCGGATGCCCATGGCGCGCAACCGGTCGAAGCGCTCACGCACCCCACCTTTCACCACGTCCTTGAGATGCAGCACGCCGAGCGCGCGCGCGACGCCATTCTCGAGCTCCGCCACGACGAGTGGCGTGCCCCCGCCGCGCGCGATGCGTTCGACCGTACCGGCCAGTTCCGCTGGAACGCTGCCACAGTGCTCGCCGACCCATCGCGCAATCGCATCCGCAGCTCCCTTCCGAATCTGCACGATGCCGGTCCGCGTGTGCAGATCGACCCCGCTCATTCGCGTCGTCGCGGTGAACGGGACGAACTCGGCCTCCTTGTGGCCATCGGCCGCGTAGAGATGTCCCCCTTCGGCCAGCGTCCGTCCGCGGAGCCCGAATCGGTTCTTCACGAGCACGACAATGCTGCGCCCTTCTGGCGTCTCATCCGGCAACGACGCCAACTGGCTGCGATCCGCCAGCCGCTCCAGCGCGACATCCTCCAGCGGGATCAGCTCTACCGCCTGCCGATTCCCGAGCGTGATCGTCCCCGTCTTGTCGAGCAGCAGCGTGTTCACGTCGCCCGCCGCTTCCACGGCGCGCCCCGACATCGCGATCACATTCTGCTGGATCATGCGATCCATGCCGGCAATGCCGATGGCGGACAGCAATCCGCCAATGGTCGTCGGAATCAGACAGACGAGCAGCGCGATCAACACGGTGATGGGCACCCGGCCGCCCGAGTACATCGCGAACGGCTGGAGCGTTGCCACCGCCAGCAGGAAGATGATCGTGAGCCCGGAGAGCAGGATCGTCAGCGCAATCTCGTTGGGTGTCTTTCGCCGTTGCGCACCCTCGATGAGGGCGATCATGCGATCAATGAACGTCTCACCCGGATTCGCGCTGATGCGGATCACGAGATAGTCCGAGAGCACGCGTGTCCCGCCGGTAACTGCGGAGCGGTCGCCGCCGGATTCGCGGATCACGGGCGCCGACTCCCCCGTGATCGCCGACTCGTCCACCGACGCGACACCTTCCACCACGTCGCCGTCGCCCGGAATGATGTCACCCGGTGTGCACAGCACATGGTCACCCCGGCGCAGTGCGTCGGCGGGCACGGCTTCGCCCGAGAGCCTGTCGGAGGGATCGTCGAGGCGGCGGGCCATGGTATGCGTCCGCGTCGCGCGCAACGTGTCCGCCTGCGCCTTGCCCCGCCCCTCCGCCATCGCCTCCGCGAAGTTCGCGAAGAGCACCGTGAACCAGAGCCACACCGCGAGCTGCAGCGTGAAGCCGATGGCGCCGCGGCCGCGCACGATGTCGAGGCCCAGCGCGATCGTGCTGATCACGCTCCCCAGCAGCACCACGAACATGACCGGATTCCGCACCATGTGGCGTGGATCGAGTTTCGTCACGGCTTCGTGCGTGGCGCGGACGACGATGGGAGGGTCGAACAACGGGCGCCGGAGTGTGGTCATGCTAGACGATTTGTCCGCTGATCAGCAGGTAGTGCTCGACCACGGGTCCCAGCGCCAGCGCCGGGAAGAACGTGAGCGCACCGATGATGAGGATCACCGAGACGAGCAGGATCACGAAGAGCGGAGTCGTCACCGGAAAGGTGCCGGCGGATTGCGCCACCGGCTGCTTCTCCGCGAGAAAGCCGCCCAGTGCCAGTACGGGAACTATGAGCGCAAAGCGGCCAATGAGCGTCGCCGTCCCGAACGCGGTATTGTAGTAATACGTCGCACCAGCGAGTCCCGCGAACGCGCTCCCGTTGTTGCCGGTCGTGGACGAGAACGCGTAGAGGATTTCGGACAGCCCGTGCGGCCCCCTGTTGTGCACACCCGCCAGGCCGGCGGGAAGCACGCTCGAGGCGGCCGACAGCAGCAGGATCGTTGCGGGAAGGGCGAGCACATACAGCATCGCCATCTGGATTTCGCGCGCCTGGATCTTCTTGCCGAGATACTCGGGCGTGCGCCCGACCATCAGGCCCGCAATGAACACCGTGAGCACGACCATGATGAGCATCCCGTACAGCCCCGAGCCGACTCCGCCGAAAATCAGCTCGCCCAGCTGGATGTTGACCATCGGGACCAGGCCGCCGAGCGGCGTGAACGAATCCAGCATGGCGTTCACCGCACCACAGCTCGCGTCCGTAGTCACGACGGCGTAGAGGGCGGAGTTCGCGATGCCGAAGCGGACCTCCTTCCCTTCCATGTTTCCACCCGGGTTGAAGTCTGATGCGACCACATCCACCCCGTGCGACGCGTGGATGGGGTTGCCGCGCGCCTCGGCTGCCCAGGTAATGACGACGCCCCCGAGGAAGAGCGTGTACATGGCTGTCCACAGCGCCCAGCCATGGCGCGGACTCTTTACCATGCGGCCGAACGTGCAGGTCAGCGCCGCGGGAATCGCGAAGATCGCCAGCATCGAAAAGAAGTCAGACAACGGCGTAGGATTCTCGAAGGGGTGCGCGGCGTTGGCGTTGAAGAACCCGCCTCCGTTCGTACCGAGCTGCTTGATGGCTTCCTGGCTCGCCACCGGTCCCATCGCCAGCGTCTGCCGCACGCCTTCCAGCGTGGTGACCGTGATGTTGTGCGCGACGTTCTGGATCACGCCCTGTTGCACGAACAGGAGCGCGAGGAGCACCGAGAGCGGCAGGAAGAGATAGAGCGTGCCGCGAACGAGATCCGTCCAGAAATTGCCGAGCCGTCCGCCCGACCGGCGCGCGATGCCACGCGCGAGTGCCATCGCGGCGCACATGCCCGAGGCCGCCGACGCGAAGTTGTGAAAGGCGAGCTGGGTCATCTGCGACAGGTACGACATCGTCGACTCGCCCGCGTACGACTGCCAGTTGGTGTTGGTCGTGAACGATGCGGCGGTCTCGAACGCCTGGCGATCGGCAACGCCGCCGAAGTGCTGGGGATTCAGCGGCAGCACACCCTGCAACCGCAGCACCAGGTAGGTGAGCAACATGGACGCCGCGCTGAACAGCAGCAGCGAGGCCGCGTACCGCGTCCAGTGCTGATCGTCCGCCGGATCCACGCCTCCGAGCCGATAGAGCCATTGCTCGAGCGGCCGCAGCCACATGCAGGATCCATCGTACACGCGAAGCATGTAGATCCCGAGCGGTTTCGTGATGACCAGCACGGCCGCGGAGAAGAACAGTATCTGCACCCAGCCAGCAACGGTCATGTCAGAAGCGCTCGGGCCACAACAGGGTGCACACGAGATACGCGAGCACGCCGGCCGCGATGAGGACGACGATGAGGGAGCCAAGCATCACGACAGCTCCGACTCGTCTCGCGCATCGCGGCCCAGACGGGCGCACCCGCGGACATAGGCCAGCATGAGCACGAAGAACACGATCGTGCCGGTGACATACAGGACATCCCCCATCGACGCGCTGCCGGGTGTAGTGAGCGCGAACGATAGCGCCTCACGCATGAAGACCGCGTGAAAACATGCCCCGTGCGGCATGAAAAACTCGTGAAATCTGGAGGGTACGCCGGCGTCCCGAGCGTATGCCGGCGCGTGGCGCCAGAGGCGCGCGACGCTCAGACCGGTTCTTCGATCACCGGCGCATCCGCGGCCCGCAGCTCGAACGTGAACACACTCCCTCCGCCGGGGCGGGGTTCGTAGCGCACGGTTCCACCCTGCGCTTCAGCGAGGCGGCGCGCGATCGCGAGCCCCAGTCCTGCTCCACCCACGTCGGCACGCGCGCCAGGAGGACGATAGAAGGGCTCGAAGACCCGCTCGCGTTCCTCCGGGGGAATGCCCGGGCCGCGGTCCGCCACGCTGAAGACCAGCGTCGCGCCGCGCCGCTCCACGAACAGCTCCACCGGCGCCGGGGGCGGCGCGTGTCGCAGCGCGTTGTCCACGAGATTGGCGAGCACGCGGAGCGATTGCACCATGTCGAACGTGCCGAAGAGCAGGGCATCGTGCGCTTCGCGTCGCACGTGCACCTCGCGGCCACTGAGCAGCCCGCGCACGTGGTGCATGACTGCGCCAATCAGCTCGTCGGCGGCGTTCAGCTCGAGATGAACGGGCATGCCGCCGGCGTTGAGACGCGACAGATCGAGCAGATCGGCCACGATGCGATTGAGGAGATCCGCTTCCTCCTCGATGGAGGCCGCGTCCGCATTGCCCTGTCTGGCCAGGCCGTGCGCCAGCGCCTTGATCGTGGTGAGCGGCGTCCGCAGATCGTGCGACACCCCGGCAATGAGCGCGTTCTTGAGCTCATCGGCCTGGCGCAACGCCTCGGCGCGATCCGCTTCGGCCACCAGGCGCACGCGCTCGACACCAAGGGCGGCATAGTAGGCCAGCACATCGAGAAAGCGCTCCTGCGCGGGATCCAGCACGATGGGTGCCGCGTGCGCAATGCGCAGGACACCCACGGTGCGGCTCCGCACGTGCAGCGGCGCGAGCATCACGCGAACATCACCTGATGTCCGCCACTGTCGCCGATGCTCCCAGGGCGTCGCGCCATTCGCCGTCCCATCCCATCCCACAGCGGTGGTCCGATCCGCATACTCCGCGGCCGGAGCACCCCGGAGCGCAACCCACGCCGCAAGACTCGCGGCGTCGAGCGGCGCGGCAGCTCCACAGTTCCCGGCGCGCGCAACCGGGACATAGACGGGCGGCGTGCCCTGCTCGAGATAGATCTCGCAGCAGTCCACCTGCAGCGTGCCGCGAATGACATCCGCAATGGCGCCAAGCGCGTCCTCCGCCCGTCCGGCGTTCAGCGTCTCGGAGCCAAGCACCGCGAGCCGCTCGACCTCCACGGCGCGCAGCCGCGCTTCCTCCGCGCGTTCCCGGGCCCGATCGAGGAGCTGGGTGGCGACGATACTCGTCGCGAGGAACGCCGCCAGCACAATCCAGTCGAACGGGTTCTCGATGGCGAGCGTGTTGTACGGTGGGAGGAAGAAATAGTTGAAGAGGACAAACGCGAGCACGGCGAGCGTGAAACCGAGCACGCGGCCACCCGTGGCGCTCCCCACCAGTACCACGAGCAGGAACGACAACGCGATGTGCGCGGGATTGAGATGCACGCGGAGCGCCAGCAGCCCCGCTGTTACCGCGGCAAGCACGGCGAGCGCCACGGTCCACGTGAGCGCGTGCCGCTGCGCCGCGCTGAGCCGCAGTCTAGGCGTCATTCGCCGGGTCGGACTCGAAGCGATAGCCCACGCCCGGCTCGGTGACGATGTGACGGGGCGCGTACGAATCGCGTTCGATCTTGCGACGCAGATGCGCGATGTACACGCGGAGATAGCCCTGCGGATCGCCGTATGCATCCCCCCACACGGCGCGGAAGAGCTGCTGGTGTGTCATCGTGCGCCCTGCGTTCGTGACCAGCACCTGCAGGAGCGCCCATTCGGTGGGAGCGAAATGCACCGTCCTCCCGTCACGCGTGACCGATCGGCGCGCCATGTCGATGCGCACATCATCGAACGCCAGTGGCTCGTCGCCACCCGGCACCGGCGTCATGCGCGCGCGACGAAGCTGTGCGCGAATGCGGGCGCGAAACTCATCCGGGCCGAACGGCTTGGTCATGTAGTCGTCCGCACCGGCGTCGAGCAGCCGGACCTTCTCGTCCTCGGAATGCCGCGCCGACAGCACCACGATCGGAGCGATGGACCACTCCCGGAGACGCCGGCACACGTCCACTCCATCGGCATCGGGCAGGCCGAGGTCGAGCACAATGAGATCCGGGCGATCCGCCACGGCGCGCGCGATACCGTCCTCGCCGGTCGCCGCCTCGGACACGCGCTCCACGTCGCCCGCCAGTGCATCGCGTACCACCGCGCGGATCTTGGGCTCGTCCTCGATGACCAGCACGCTGGGTCGATCCATGGGTTCATCCGGAAGCGTCACCATCACTCGCCGTATCGGCTCCCGCCTAATCTATCAGGAAGCGACTGCTGCATCGGCGCCACACAGGGGCTGCCCCATGGGCTGCCCCATGGGCTGCCCCATGGGCTGCCCCATGGGCTGCCCCATGGGCTGCCCCATGGGCTGCCCCATGGGCTGCCACATGGGCTGCCCCCCCCGCTCCTGCCCCTCTCCTGTTGACATTCTACCCGAACACCACTATCGTCGGGTAGAATGTCAACCCAAAGCCGACCCCAGCTCCTGCAGGGCACCCTCGACCTGCTCATCCTGCGCACCCTCGCCGCCGGCCGCGAACACGGCCAGGGCATCGCGCGCTCCATCCAGTCCACGTCGCGCGACACCATCCTCGTGGACCACGGTTCACTCTATCCCGCCCTTCAACGCCTCGAGGATCGGGGCTGGATCCGGGCCGAATGGGGCGTATCCGATAACAACCGCCGCGCCCGCTTCTACGAGCTCACGCCCTCGGGTCGCAAGCGGCTCGTGCACGAAACCCGCGAATGGTGGGCGCTTGCCGACGCGATCGCGCTCATCCTGGGCCCACAGCCTTCCGGAACCTGACTCATGTGGAATCCGCTGCACTTCCTCAGACGCCGTCGGCGCAACGACGCGGATTTTTCCAGCGAGATCTCCGCGCACCTCGCCCTCGAAACCGACCGGCTCATCGCCGAGGGTCTGCCGCCGGCGGACGCCGCCTTCGAGGCGCACCGCCGTTTTGGCAACGTGCGCCTGGCGCAGGAGTCCTTTCACAGCCGGCGCACGATTCCCCTGATCGAGGGAACGGCTCGCCACATTCGCCGCGCCGCGCGCCGCCTGGTGCGTGCACCCGTCTTCTCCGGTACGGCCGCGCTCACCCTGATGCTCGGCATTGGCGCCACGACCGCAGTCTTCAGTCTCGTGGACGGCGTGCTGCTTCGCCCCCTTCCCTTCAGGGATCCGGCGCAGCTCGTGGATGTCTCGCACAGCCTGGTCGTGCACGGCATCAGCCACGTGGATCAGTCCGACGCCACCTATCTCTACTATCGCGAGGCCAATCACGTCTTCTCCGGTGTGGGCGCCTATCGCACCAGCGCCGTGAACCTCAGCACCACCGGCACCGGCGACCGCGCGCGCGCCGAGCGCGTGGAAGCCGCACGCGCCAGCGCGAGCCTGTTCAGTGTGCTCGGCATTGCGCCGCTCATGGGACGGACGTTCCGGGAGAATGAAGACAGGCCCAGCGCGCCACCCGTCGTGATCCTTGGCGAACATCTCTGGAACACGCAGTACGCATCCGACCCCGGCATCATCGGTCGCACAGTCATGATCGATGGCGTGCAGCATGAAGTCGTGGGCATCATGCCCGCGCGATTCGCCTTCCCCGACAGTCGTACCGCACTCTGGATTCCCATTGGCATTGACCCGGCGCAGACGCGCTCCGCGGCGTTCGACTTTCACGCCGTCGCACGCATGCGCCCGGGCGTCACGCTCGACGCAGCCGCACGCGATCTCCAGGCGCTGCTGCCGCACGTGCCCGAAGCATTCCCCGGCCGCCTCACCGCCGATGCCATCGCGATCACCCACATGCGCGTCGACGTGCGCTCGCTGCGCGACACCATCGTCGGCAACATCGGCCGCACGTTATGGGTCGTGTTCGGCGCGGCCGCATTTCTGCTGCTCGTGTCGTGCGCGAACGTCGCCAACCTCTTTCTCGTGCGCGCCGAGGAGCGACAGCACGAGCTGGTGGTACGCCGCGCGCTCGGCGCGAGCCGCGGCGTGATCGTCGCCGAGTTTCTCTCCGAGGCCGTCCTGCTGGCGCTGCTCGGTGGCGTGCTGGGCGTCGCGCTCGCGGCGGCCGGACTCGGCGCCCTCCACTCCATGCAATCGGGCATTGCCATTCCGCGCCTCGCGACCGCGGGGCTGAACGGCGTCGTGCTCGCGGTCGCAATCGGCGTCACGCTGCTGGCCGCGCTCGTCATGAGCCTGGTGCCCGCGTTGCGCTCCTACGGACCGCAGGTCGCATCGGTGCTCATGCAGAATGGGCGCGGAACGACCGCGGGCAGAAACCGCCTCCGCGCCCGCCGCTTGTTCGTCGTCGTGCAGATGGCGCTCGCGCTCGTGCTCGTGACGGGAGCGGGCCTCATGGCGCGCAGTTTCCAGTCGCTCCGCTCGGTAGCGCCTGGCTTCGACCCCGACGCCGCGTACACGTTTCGCGTCGCACTTCCCGACGAAGCGTATCCGACCACGAACGCGACGGTCACCCTGGTGACGCGTGCGCTTGACGCCATGACGGCGCTCCCTGGCGTGCAATCCGCCGGCATTCTGACCAAGCTGCCGCTCGACAACGAAGCGCGGCGTGACACCGCGGTCTTCGTGGAAGACCGGCCGCTCGCGATGCGCGAGATGCCCGACATCCACCAGGTCGCCTATGCGACGCCGGGTACCTTCAGCGCGCTCGGCATTCCCTTCCTGCAGGGGCACACCTTCGAACAACCCGATGTGGCACGCGCGCCGCTCGACGTGATCGTCACGCACGCGCTTGCGGCGCGCTACTGGAGCGACGCACAGGCTGTCGGCCGGCGACTTCGCCTTTCGCAAGACGGACCCTGGTTCACCGTGATCGGCGTCACCGGCGACGTGCGGGGAACCGGCCTGGATCAGCCGCCTGACGAGACGGTGTATCTCCCGCTCGTGACGGCGCCGGGACCCGCGACGGCCAACGGCGGCGCCGGCGCGACGCATTGGGCGCCGCGCGATCTGGCGTTCGTTGTGCGGAGCGCGTCGCCGTCACATGACATCACCATTCCGGTGGAACGAGTGCTCCAGACGCTGGCGCCGTCGGTTCCTGTGTACGCTGTGCACACGATGCGCGAGGTGCTCGCGCGCTCCACCGCCCGGACCTCATTCACGCTGGTCCTGCTCGAGATCGCGTCCATCGCCGCACTGCTCATTGGCGCGGTGGGACTCTACGGCGTCGTATCCTGCATGGTGAGCCTGCGCGCGCGCGAAATGGCGGTACGCACGGCATTGGGCGCACCACCCCGGGCGCTGCGCCGCCTGGTGTTCACGCAGGCCGTCACCGTGGCAGCGCTTGGCATCGTGCTCGGCGTTGGCGCGGCGCTCGTGCTCATGCGGTTCCTCGCTGCGTTACTCTTCAATGTCGCGCCGAACGATCCGCCCACGATGCTCGCCGCCGTCGTCGTGATGGCGATGGTCGCCGCGGCGGCGAGCTGGTTTCCTGCGCGCCGCGCCGCCGCGGCAGATCCGGCGGTGGCGTTGCGAGCCGACATGTGAGGTCTCATATGCCGATACGCCTCGTCCGACACATTCTGCCGCTGCGCTGGTGGTCCGCGATGCTTCTGATACCGGCTGGCACACGAATCGCGCCTCGCCTTGCGGCATCGAAAGCGGGCCCGGCTGAGGTCCGGACGTCGGCCCACGCCGTGCTGGCAGGCGGCTGTTACTGGGGCGTGGAGTCGGTGTTCCGCCACGTTCGTGGTATCACCTCGGTTACGTCGGGCTTCGCCATTCCGGTTTCGGTATCGGGCGCTGCGTCCACGGCACCGGTCGAAGCGGTTCGTCTCGAGTACGATCCCTCGCGGATCTCGTATCGGAAGATCCTCGACGTGTTCTTCCTGGTCGTGCACGATCCGACCCAGCTCAACCGGCAGGGCCCCGACGTGGGCGCCGAGTACCGGTCCATGGTATTCGTCGACAGCGACGCGCAGCGTGCGCTCGTGCGCAGCTACATGGACTCGCTCACCGCGGCGCATGTCTTCCCGCGACGGATCGTCACCAGCGTTGCCGCACTGCAGGCGTTCGACGTGGTTGGCCCATCGCAGCAGCACTACGCCGAACGGCACCCGACCGATGCGTACATCGTCAAGTACGATGCGCCGAAGCTCGTGGCACTACAGCACCGCTTCCCGGATCTCTTCAAGCCGTGAGGTGAACGAGCAGAACACTCAGGGCTGCCGGTAGATCACTCCGTTCTTCATGACGAAGCGCACGCGACTCACCGCCGCGATGTCTTTCGTGGGATCTCCCTGCACGGCCACGATGTCGGCCTTCAGCCCGGGCACGAGCTTCCCGATCTCGCGGTCCATGCCGAGGATCTTTGCATCCACCGCCGTCGCAGCCAGCAGCGCCTGAGCGGGCCGCATGCCGTCCTTCACCATCCATTCGAGCTCGAGTGCATTGGTACCGTGCGTGAACACGCCCACGTCGCTGCCGCATCCGATCGTCACGCCATTCTTGAGCGCGAGCTGAAAGGCGTGCGCGGCCTGCTTCATCCCTTCAGTGGGCTCGCTCTTGCCGGGAACGTAATGATCGAAGTACTCCGCGTACGCCGCCTCCGCCTCGAGGGTGGGCAAGTACGCCACACCGCGCTCCGCCATCATGTGAAAGACGGAGTCGGTGCCGCCGTAGCCATGTTCGACCGTATTGACGCCGGCGAGTATGGCGCGTCGCATTCCCTCGGCGGTCGTGGCGTGCACGGAGACGGGGCGCCCGGATGAGTGCGCCTCGGAGACGAGCGCATTGAGTTCGTCCTGGTTGAACGTCGGTGCAGTAGTCCCGTTGGGCCCCCGCCGATAGTCCGCGTACACCTTGATCCAGTCCGCACCGCGTCCCGCCTGCTCGCGCACCGCGGCGAGCACCTCGGGCACGCCACTCACCGCCTGTCCTCCCTGCGGCAGCTCGAGATCAGGACGGAATCCGCGCGGTCCCGGTCCGTAGCTCGACGTCGCAACGATCGCGCGCGTGGCGACACGGAGCCTCGGGCCGGGAATCAGCCCCTCATCGATCGCGCGCTTCACGTCCACGTCCGCGAACCCCGCGCCCTCGGTGCCCAGATCGCGCAGCGTGGTGAATCCCTGCATGAGCGTGTTCCGCACGTGCAGCACCGCCTCCACTACGCGATACCCCTCCGGTTCCTTGAGCACCTGGTCGTTCCAGAGTGTCTCGTTGTAGGGATGCAGGAAGATGTGCGAGTGCGCGTCAATGAGTCCGGGGAGCAGCGTGAGTCCCGTGAGCGCGATGGTCTGCGTGCCCCGCGGCGCGTGCACCGAAGCGGCTGGTCCCACCGTGACGATGCTGTCGCCGTCCACCAGCACGACCCATCCATCGTGCGTCTGTTCGCTCGTCGCATCGAACACGCGGTCGGGACGCAGCAGCACCGGATGCCCGGGCGCCGGCGGCACGAGGGGCGCGAAACCG
>Ga0207652_10001167_pt1 | contig 23590 bp, 22 predicted proteins | sample KBSC63BmetaG_FD_184334 | JGI IMG/M metagenome (GOLD analysis project Ga0207652, IMG submission 184334) | Corn rhizosphere microbial communities from Kellogg Biological Station, Michigan, USA - KBS C6-3B metaG (SPAdes) (version 2) | ecosystem: Host-associated > Plants > Roots > Rhizosphere ... | reverse complement strand
CGGCGGGATGTTCTCGCTGGCCGATATCTGCAACTTCGCCATCGCCAACGGCATGGACATGGGCTTCGCCGAACTGGTCAACGAAAGCTCGACGCCGCACTTGCTGCGGTGGCTGCGTCAGATCAACGAACGGCCGGCGACCAAGGACATGTTCGCCCACGTTCCGCGCGAGAAGTTCGGGCCCGCGCGAGAGAGCTGATCCATTTGCCTCCAGTGGGGAGGTTTATCGGGTCGTTAACTCTATTGTCCTAGTGCCTTTCTCAGGAATCTGGAGAGGCATAGGCAGCAATGAAGCACGAAGCGTTTGATCGGACCCAACGCGCCGCGCTGGACATAATCCCCGAGAGCTGCGGTGAAGTCACCGTCGGCTGCTCCGACGTCACGGGCATCCTGCAGAAGGTCATCGAATCGTCGGCTCGCCTGCGCGCCGAGCATTCCGCCCTCGAAGGCTCGATCTCCGAGATGGAGAAGGACCAGCGCCTCGTCAACGATGCGAGCGAGGAAGCTCGCCTGCTGTCCGCCCGCGCGATCGACCGCCTCAGCGACGGCACCTCGATGATCCAGTCCTCACTGGGCGAGATCGGCACGCTGGTGACCCTTGTCGACACGCTGATCCAGCACGTGACCGAGTTCGCGGCGGCGATGGAACAGGTGCGCCGCTGCTCCGCCGACATCGAAGGCATCGCCGGCACGACCGACATTCTCGCTCTCAACGCCGCCATCGAAGCGATGCGGGCCGGGGAAGCCGGCAAGACTTTCGCCGTGGTTGCCCACGAAGTGAAACTTCTCGCCAAGAACACCAAGGCGGCGACCGACGAGATCTCGCGCACCATCGATGCGCTCGGCGAGCGAGCCAGCCTGGTGATCGGCCAGATCGAATCCGGCGCCGAAGCCAGCGCCCAGGCGAAAGGGTCGATCTCGCGCATCGAAGAAACCATCTTCGGCGTCGGCGAGCTCGTCCGCGAAGTCGACGGCCAGAACGACCAGATCGCCCGCGCGACCGGCACGATCAGCTCGCACGTTTCGCGTGTGCATACCGTGCTCGGCGGTTTCGAGGCCGCCGCGGTCGAAAACGAGAGCAAGCTCACCCAGGCTCAGGAAAAGATGAGCGAGCTGGAGGAAATGGCGAGCGTCATGTTCGACCGCGTGGTCCATGCCGGCCTCGCGCCGCAGGACAGCCTGATGGTCGAAAAGTGCCAGGCCGGCGCCGCGGAAGTGACCGCGATCGCGCTGGCCGGGTTGGCCGACGGCAGCCTCGATGTGTCGCAACTGTTCGACGACAAGTACATCGAAGTGCCTGGCACGAATCCGAAGCTTTACCGCAACCGCTTCAGCGACTGGGCCGACGCCAACTGGCGCCCGGTGCTCGACCGGATCAAGGCTTCCGATCCCAGCATCGTCGCCACCGTGTGCGATGACCGCAACGGCTTCCTGCCGACGCATCTGAGCGACCGCTCGCGGGCGCCGACGGGCGATTACACGCACGACCTGCAGTACTGCCGCAACGGCCGGATGATCTTCAACGCCATCGACAAGCGCATCAAGAACAGCGACCAGCCGTATTCGATGGCGGTGTACCGCTACGAAGGCAACGGCCGCGACTACCGCGTCGTGCGCCTCGCCAGCGTGCCGATCGTGATCAACGGCCGCCGCTGGGGCGATTACGAGATTTCGTACACCGTTTGACGCTGTTTCCAAGCGCGGCTTTGTCCGCCTTCCGCTCGTGACAGCTTTGCCGTGACATGTGCCAGCACCCTCGTTACTCCTCGTGCGAGAGCATCGGGGAGGAGCGAACTCATGACGACATCGGCCAGCGAGGCGGCTGCCGCATCGCGCTTGATGGAAATGACCATCGATCACTGGCGCGGGGAATTGCTCCTCCAGGCGGCCGAAATGAGCCTGGCCGACAAGTTTTCGGGCGACGAGCCGCGCACGGCCAGGGATCTCGCCGCCGATTATGGCATGCGCCACCGCGAGCTCTACCGCTTCCTCCGCGCGCTGACCGGTGTCGGCCTGCTGGCATTCGCCGGCAAGGACAGCTTCCGCCTGACGGACCTCGGCAAGGCGCTCCGCACCGGCGCGCCGGGCGCGGCGCGATCGGCGGTGATCGCGCTGATCGGCGACATGGTGAAGCCGGCGTGGAAGGAGTTCGACCACGGCCTGTTCACCGGCGATACCGGCTTCGAGAAGGCCCACGGCATGGGTCTGTTCGAATACAACCGGGCGAACCCGGGCATGGCCCAGCTTTTCTCCGAAACGATGGTCGGCTTCCACGGCCGCGAGCCGCCCGCGGTGGCCGAGGCTTACGATTTCTCCGGCATCGGCTCGCTCGTCGATGTCGGCGGGGCGACCGGCAATATGCTCGGCCACGTGCTGTCGCGGCACCCGAACGTGAAGGGCGTTCTTTACGACCTGCCGCACGTCGTCGCCGACGCGCCGCCCCTGCTCGCCAGCCACGGAGTGGCCGACCGGGTGACGATCGAAAGCGGCAGTTTCTTCGACAGCGTGCCCAAGGGTCACGACGCCTACCTGCTCAGCCACATCATCCATGACTGGGACGACGGCGAGAACGCCACGATCCTGAAGAATCTGCACGACGCGATGAAGCCCGATGGCAAGCTGCTGATCGTCGAGATGGTCCTGCCCGAAGGCGACGAGCCGCATATGGGCAAGATGCTCGACATGATGATGATGCTGGTTCCAGGCGGCGAGGAGCGCACCGCGGCCGAATACGCCGAGTTGCTCGAGCCGAACGGGTTCAAGGTGACGCGCGTGGTGCCGACGGATTCGGCGGTCAGCGTGGTGGAGGCGGTGAGGGCCTAAACGACTTCCGGCCCCCGCCGATCTGGAGTCAGCTTTTGCCTGCCGCATTCGCGCCGGTTGGGAGGCCGGCCGCGACTGCCTCGGCTCTGCTCACGGTGATGCTGGCTTGCAGATCCGTGGGCCGGACAATCGGCAACGGAGCCTTGCTCACCACCAGTTTGACCCAGAGCGCGTCCCCACTCCTGAAGTAAGAGGTCGTGTTCGCCTTGCGCAAGGCGTCCAGGCTAGGTTGTTCGGTTCCCGAGGCGGCAGTCGCAAAACCCGGGAATTTGAACAGGACCCAGGAGCCGAGGTTCATTTCCGCCAGGCTCAAAGTGACCTTCTGCCGCTCGGTCTTGACCTCGATCTCGGTGCCGGCGCGTACGGTGCTCTCGTCGCCGCTGATCTTGAATTCCCTGCCGTTGCGAACCAGCGCGATGGGCGGCTGCGGGGGACGGCGGGTGAACAGCGCGGCTCGCTGGGCTTTGACGAGAGGCGTGTCCGGCGCATTGGGACTGAGCGAGGAAAGCAGGGCGAACCGGGCGGTGCGCGATTCCAGATCGACCGCGGCGGGCAGTTCGCCCCGGCTGTCCGAGAGGTTCAGGCGGCCGACGTCGCCCTTGCACACCGCGGCATTCCACGTGGGATGAATCACGCAGGTGTCGTCGGTCACGACGCTGTCGTTCTCGCCGTCGTTGAGCATGATGTGGGAATCGGGGATGCCGGTCACCGAGCCGTCGAGGTCGTGGATCGACAGGGTCCGATAGGCATTCCCGCCGCGGTTGTCGTTATCGAAGCGCGCATCGTATTTCGGGAAATAGACCGGCTTGGCGTTGACGAATTTCGCCCCGCTGATCGTGCTGCCGGTGCTCAGCCCCGCGCTGGTGTACAGCAGGAACGACAGCGCGCCCGTCTTGCGCCGGGCGTTGTCCTGGAAGTTCACGAACGTGGTGTTCACCACGTCGTCGCGGTAATCGTAGTATTCGTAGCCGCGGATGGGGAAGTCGGGGATCCTGGTCTTGGGCAGGCTGCGGCCGTAGGCCACTTCCTCGGGCGTGGTGGGATTGCCGATGTTGCCCGTCTCACCGACGATCAGTGAATCGACCAGCCGGGCCTTGAACCGTTCGCTGCCGATGTCGCCGGCGCTCGAGGTCATGCCGATGGCGTTGTCGGCGAACTTGGCGTTGCTGAAGACGTAGAGGTCGCCCCGGCTCCACAGGCCGCCGTTGCGGTTCTTGTAGCTCGTCAGGTTCTGGAAGTGCGTTTCCAGGGCTTCGCTATCCAGGTCGGCAGGATTCTTGAGCGGCAGGAACGGGATGGTGGCGAGGCCGAAGGTGTTGTCCTCGTAGATGTTGCGGTCGAACATGAACCCGTCGAAGTTCGAATGGGCGACGTTGCCTCTGAATTCGCGCAGCGGCGTTCGGCGCGGCCAGATGGTCTTGCTGGCGGGCGAATCCTTGAACGCGCCCTGCGGGTGTTCCGGCAGCGACAGCCAGAAGCCGTTCTCGTCCGACCCCGCCGCCACGTTGTCGATGAAGGTGTTGTCCGGGTTGGTGATCCAGTACGAGGCCACGGTGTTGTCCGAAGGCAGCAGGGTGTGCCCGCTGTGGAAGCTCGCTTTGGTGTAGGCCGCGCGATCCTTGTACAAGGCGTCTCGCTCGCCGTTCGCGGCGAGGTTGGTCGGCACGCAGGGCAATGTCGGGTGGCACTTGGTCTGGATGGCCAGGTTGTGGATGAACTGGTTGCCGTGCTCGATGCCGTCCTCGAGGAAGAAGCAATGGCCGACGGTGTTGTAGGTCACGTTGTTTTGGACGCGCACGTCGTTGGTGCCGTGGATGGTGACGCAGCGGCTGTAGGTGTCGTGGATCGAGGAGTTCTCGACGTATTGCCCGGGCGCGTCGCCATCGATGTGCCAGTGGAGCGGATAGCGGGCCAGGTGCATGTTCTGGCCCATCCGGTTGAGCTCGACGCCCGAGACGAACATCTTCGCGCCGGCCATCGCCATGATGTGCCCGCCGAAGTAGCTCTGCTCGGAATCGGCTGACGACTGGATCAGGATGTTACGGCTGAGCAGGCCGACCTCGCCGCGCTCGTCGACCCCGTAAGTGACCTCGCCGAAGTGCATGTACTTGAGCGGCTGATCGAGGGTGAGGGTGTTGCCGCTTACCGCGGCGATCGTACGCTCCTCCGCCTGGCGAGGATTGAAGTCGGTCGAGGCGAGGACGATCGCGTCACCCTTGTGCCAGCCGGCGGCGCTGAGCACCTCGATGCGCGAACTGCCCGCCTCGGCCGTGCGCGCGAGCTTGGTCCAGGTGTTGCTGCCGCGGTCGCCATGCAAGCTGAGCGTGCCGCCCAGCATCATGATCCCGCGGTCGCCCATCGTGTTGATGTCCTCGCCCGGAACATCGTCGGTGAGCGTGATCGTGGCCTTGTGCCTGTGGGGCCTCGCCGCGGTGCCGATGTCGAGCTCGCCGCGCGGCAGGTAGATCCAGTCGGTCTTGAGTTCGAGATCGAGCGCGTCCGAAAAGCTCAACTTGCCCTCGATGGTGAGACTGCGCAACGCGGGCGGGGCGACATCGAGCAGGATGTTGCGGTGGCGGCCGATGGTCACGGCGTCACCCGCCTGGGGCACTTTGCCGCCGGGCCAGGACGCCGGATCCGACCAGCGCGTCTGCTTTGCCGGCGTGGAGGGCGCGGCCGCCGCCGCGTCCATCTTCATGTGGCCGGGCATCGTCTGCGCCCCGGCGCCGGACGCAAGAGCGGCCGGAAGCAGCAACGCAAGCAGAATCACGCGTGACGATTTGCGCATGACTGTCATCCCCCCGCGAACCAATGTCCGCACTGTTCTGGTTGCCGGCAGCTTGCCTCGGCGGGGGAGCATTTCCAAGGGCATAAGCTGCAATTGTTTGTATCACGCCCTCGCTTCGTGTCGCTTCACGCGTCGATCATCTCGCGATCCACTTCGCCCGCGCGGTTCTGGATGAAGTTGAAGCGGTGTTCCGGATTGCGGCCCATCAGCTGGTCGACGAGCTCGGCGATGGCGTAGCGCTGCTCGTGCTCGGGGGGCAGGGTGATGCGGATGAGGCTGCGGCTCTTCGGGTCCATCGTCGTCTCGCGCAGCTGGCCGGGGTTCATCTCGCCGAGGCCCTTGAATCGACTGACTTCGACCTTCTTGCCTCTGAACACCGTCGCCTCGAGCTTCGCGCGGTCGGTCTCGTCGCGAGCGTAGCGGCTCTCCTTGCCGGCGGTCAGGCGGTAGAGCGGGGGCTGGGCGAGGTAGAGGTGCCCCTGGCGGACCAGCTCGGGCATTTCCTGGAAGAAGAACGTCATCAGCAGCGTGGCGATGTGCGCGCCGTCGACATCGGCGTCGGTCATGATGACCACGCGGTCGTAGCGCAGCGCCTCCGGGTCACAGTCCTTGCGCGTGCCGCAGCCGAGCGCGAGGATCAGGTCGGCGATCTCGCTGTTAGCGCGGATCTTGTCGGCGGTGGCGCTGGCGACATTGAGGATCTTGCCGCGGATCGGCAGGATCGCCTGCGTCTTGCGGTCGCGCGCCTGCTTGGCGCTGCCGCCGGCGCTGTCGCCCTCGACGATGAACAGCTCGGTCTCGCCTTTGCCTTCGCCCGAGCAATCGGTCAGCTTTCCGGGCAAGCGCAGCTTCTTGCCGCTGGTCGCCGTCTTGCGCTTAATCTCGCGCTCGGCCTTGCGCTTGAGGCGCTCGTCCATCCGCTCCATCACGCTGCCGAGCAGCGCGCGGCCGCGCTCCATGTTGTCGGTCAGGAAATGGTCGAAGTGATCGCGCACCGCGTTCTCGACCAGGCGCGCGGCCTCGGGCGAAGTCAGCCGGTCCTTGGTCTGGCTCTGGAACTGCGGATCGCGGATAAACACCGAGAGCATGATCTCGCTGCCGGTGACGATGTCATCGGCCGAGATGTCCTTGGCCTTCTTCTGGCCGACCAGCTCGCCGAAGGCGCGGATGCCTTTGGCGAGTGCCGCGCGCATGCCTTGCTCGTGCGTGCCGCCGTCGGGCGTCGGCACGGTGTTGCAGTACCAGGAATAGGCGCCGTCCGACCACAGCGGCCAGGCGACCGCCCATTCGACGCGGCCCTGTTCGTCGGGAAAATCCTGCCGCCCGGTGAAGAACTGGCTGGTGACGCACTCGCGCCCGGCGACCTCCTCGGCGAGATGGTCGGCGAGGCCGCCGGGGAACTGGAACACCGCCTCCTCGGGCACCTCCTCGCTGGCGAGCGAGGGCGCGCACTTCCAGCGGATCTCGACGCCCGCGTAGAGGTAGGCTTTCGAGCGGGCGAGCTTGAACAGCCGCGCGGGCTTGAACCGCCGGTCCTCGAAAATCTCCGGGTCGGGCCTGAAGCTGACCGAGGTGCCCCGCCGGTTGGGCGTGCTGCCGATGTGCTGCAGCGGGCCGGTGGGGTGGCCGCGCGAGAATTCCTGCGCGTAGACTTCCCTGTTGCGCGCCACCTCGATGCGAACATGGTCCGATAGCGCGTTGACCACGCTGACCCCCACGCCGTGCAGGCCGCCGCTGGTGGCATAGGCCTTGCCCGAGAACTTGCCGCCCGAGTGCAGCATCGTCAGGATCACTTCGAGCGATGACTTGCCCGGAAACTTGGGGTGTTCGTCCACCGGCATGCCGCGGCCGTTGTCGACGATCGTCAGGCGATTGCCTTCGTCGAGCGTGACCTCGATCCGGCTCGCGTGCCCCGCCACCGCCTCGTCCATCGCGTTGTCGAGCACTTCGGCGGCCAGGTGGTGCAGCGCGCGCTCGTCGGTGCCGCCGATGTACATGCCCGGGCGCCGGCGCACCGGCTCGAGCCCTTCCAGCACTTCGATCGAGGAAGCATCGTAATCGCCGTCACCCGCGGGCAGCTTATCGAACAGATCGTCGGACATGCGCTCGGCTATAGGGTTCGGGTTGGTTGCGACTCAAGCGGGAGCGGCGGTGTTTTCCGCTGTAGGGGTTCACGCGGAGACCCTTAAAGAAAGGTGGGCGCTCGCAGAGGCGCAGAGGCGCAAAGACGGGCTGCGGCGAAGCCGTCCCGTCATCGCTCCGTGCACCGTCAAGAAATGGCGACGAAAGAGAAGCACCTCCGGTGCCGGAGGTCTCTGCGCCTCTGCGCCTCTACGAGCGCCATTTTTACGGCGGTGCTAGAACTGCGTCGGCGCGGGGCTCACGACAGTCACCGTTCCCGCGCCGACCTGACGCACTTCCATCGCTCGCTGCGCGACGCCGTCGGGCCTAAAGCGGAAGGCGCCGTCGATGCCGAGGAACCCGCTGTCGTTGAACATCTGCGAGGTCGGAAAGTCGCGGCCCGGAGTCCACTGGCGGGCGATCCGCAAGGTCAGCAGCACCGCGTCGTAGCCCAGCGCCGAGACGCGGTAAGGCTGGTTGCCGAAGCGCGTCTTGTAGCTGCTCGCGTAGCGGCCCCAGCGCTGGTCGGAAACGGCCGAAAACCACGCGCCCCGCAGGGCGGTGGAGCGAGTCACGTCTTCCTCGCCCGTCCACAGCTCGGTGCCGAGGATGTGGGGCAGGGGACTGCCGGCTTTCTTCAAGGTCCCGGCGGCGATGGCCGACAGGCGAACGCCGTCCGCGATCAAAACGGTGTCGAAGCCGTCCTTGGTCTTGAGGCGATTGGCGGCGCTGATGATCGAGGTGTTGCCGCGCTCGTAAGTCTCCGTGCCGACGAGCACCCCGCCTTTGGCGGCAACGCGCGCGGCTAGGGCCGCCTGGGCATGGCGGCCGTAATCGCCGCTCGGCACGATCGCCGCGAAGCGCTTCGAGCCGTGGGCCACCGCGTAGTCCACGGTGCGGTCGATCGATTCTTCGGGAATCACCCCCATCACGAACACGTCGCGGCCGGCGACCGTGCGGTCGTTCGAGAAAGTGACGAGCGGCACGTGGGCGGAGCGGGCACGCGCCAGCACCGGTTGCACGTCTTCGCTCAGCAGCGGGCCGAGGATCAGCTTGTTGCCATCCGCGATCGCGCGGGCAGCGGCGCTGCCGGCGCCGGTCGCGGTGTCGTAAGTCGTGATGCGCAAGTTCGCGGCGTTGGTGTCCAGCAGCGCCATCGTCGCGGCGTTGGCGATCGATTGACCGACAGCGCCGTTTTCGCCCGACATCGGCACCAGCAGCGCGATGCGGTGACGGCCCTGATCCTGCGGCAGCTCGCTTCCCGGCCGCTCGGTCGGCGGCGGCGGCCCGACGACGGGGCCCGGGCCGCGCGGAACGACCTGGCAGGCGGCAAGCGCCACGCTGAGGGCGACGGCGCCGAGAAGGCCTTTCCACTTACCGAACATGCTTGCCGCTCTCCCTGATGTTGGTTCAAAAGGCGCGCCGTGAGCGATCAGCGCGGCCCGAGTGCCAAACCCTTGTCTCCCGGCCTCTATATAGTCGCGACGCCGATTGGCAATCTCGGCGATATCACTGTGCGCGCGGCCGACGTGCTGGCACGCTGCGATGCCGTCGCTTGCGAGGACACGCGGGTGACTCGCAAGCTGATTCAACACCTTGGCCTCAGCAAGCCGCTGTGGCGTTACGACGATCATGCTTCGGACGAAGACCGCGCTCGATTACTCGAAGCGATGGAGCACAAGGCAGTCGCCCTGGTCAGCGATGCCGGGACGCCGCTCGTCTCCGATCCCGGCTACCGGCTCGTGCGCGATGCTTGGGCGGCGGGCATCGCGGTGACCAGCCTGCCGGGCCCGAGCGCGCCCGTGCTGGCGTTGACGCTCGCGGGCCTGCCGAGCGACCGGTTCCTGTTCGCGGGCTTCCTGCCCCCCAAAGACAAGGGGCGCGCGGACACGCTGGCCGAGCTCGCTCCCCTCAGGGCGACACTAATCTTCTTCGAAACCGCGCCGCGCCTGGCGAAATCGCTTGCGGCGATCGCCGAGGCCTTGCCGGGGCGGGAAATTGCCGTCGCGCGCGAGCTGACCAAGCTGCACGAGGAATGCCGTCGCGGCCCTGCCGAGGAGCTGATCGCGCATTACACGGCCCATCCGCCAAGGGGCGAGATCGTTCTTCTCGTGGGCCCCCCGCTTGCGGAAGCGTTCGATGCGGGACATGCCGATGCCTTGCTGCTCGAAGCCTTGATGACCGAGAAGCCTTCGCAAGCTGCGGCCCAGGTCGCCAAGGCCACCGGCCTCGATCGCAAGCGCCTTTACGTCCGCGCGCTGGAGCTGAAGGCGTCGTGAGCCGCCAAGTGGCCGAAAAACGCGGCCGGCGCGGCGAGGCGTTCGCGCAGTTCTGGCTGCGTCTCCACGGATGGCGGATCGTCGCGCGGCGAGTGAAGACCACGCGCGGCGAAGTCGACCTGATCGCGCGCCGCGGCCGCACGGTGCTGTTCGTCGAGGTGAAGTGGCGCTCCACGGTGATCGAGCGCGACCGGGCGATCGATGCGCATCGCCTGCGCCGGGTGGCCGCCGCCGTGGAATCGATCGCGCACCGCTACGTGCGCGGCGGCGACACCTTGCGGATCGACGTCCTGCTGCTTGCGCCGCGCCGCTGGCCACGCCACATCGTCAACGCCTGGCAGCCGTAACGCGGACGTGTCTCGACTTCGCTCGACACGAACGGGTAAGGCAGTCGGGATTTCTTAGTCCGTTCGTGTCGCGCGCAAGCCGCAGGACCTGGTCCAGACACGCCAAGTGCGAGGCCCCTTCATGTCCCTACGCGTCGCCGTCCAAATGGACCCGATCGAGAGCATCAACATTGCCGGCGATTCGAGCTTCGCGCTGATGTTGTCCGCACAAGCGCGCGGGCACTCGCTGTGGGAATACCACGTCGGCTCGCTGACTCTCGACGAGAACGACCGGCTGAGCGCTCTGGCCAACCCCGTGCGGGTCAAGCGCGAGGCCGGCAGCCATTTCGAGAAGGACGAGCCGAGGCGGATCGATCTCGGCCGCGACACCGATGTGGTGCTGATGCGGCAGGATCCGCCATTCGACATGGGCTACATCACCGCCACCCACCTGCTCGAGCGCATCCAGCACGAGACGCTGGTGGTCAACGACCCGGCGAGCGTGAGGAACGCGCCCGAAAAGGTCATGGTGCTCGACTTCCGCCGCTTCATGCCACCGACCCTGGTGACCCGCAGCGTCAATGAAGTGCGCGACTTCATGGGCCGGCACGGCGCGGTGGTGGTCAAGCCGATCCACGGCAACGGCGGCAAGGCGATTTTCCGCGTGCCGGAAAGCGGCGACAACCTAGGCGCGCTGTTCGAGGTCTTCAACCAGACCTGGCCCGAGCCGCACATGGTCCAGCCGTTCCTTCCCGAGGTTAGCCAGGGCGACAAGCGGATCGTGCTGGTTGACGGCGAATATGCCGGGGCGATCAACCGCAAGCCGGGCGAGGGCGAATTCCGCTCCAACCTCGCGGTCGGCGGCTATGCCGAAAAGGCCGATCTCACCCCACGCGAGGAGGAAATCTGCGCGGCGATGGGGCCCGAGCTCAAGAAGCGCGGCCTGATCTTCGTCGGCATCGACGTGATCGGCGGCAAGTGGCTGACCGAGATCAACGTCACCAGCCCGACCGGGATCGTCGCGATCGACAAGTTCAACGGCACCGACACTGCCGCGCTGATCTGGGATGCGATAGAGGCACGGCTCGGCCGATCCTGATCCTCCCCATTTGGCCTGCGGCAAAATGGGGAGGATCGCGGCTTCAGCCCAGGTCGTAGTCGATCGTCGTCACCACGCGGACTTTCTGGAACGGCGTGCTGCCGCCGGAAGAGCCGCAATCGTCGCAATCCTCGCCGTCGCGCGCGCCGACCGAGAAATAGCCCTGGCTGGCCGACTTGATCCTGCCGACGGCCACGCCGCTGTCGCGCGCGAACTGTTCGGCGCTGTCGCGGGCGTTTCGAGTGGCCTCGGCAATCATCTTCGGTTTGAGGCCGTTAAGGCCGGTGAAGGTGTAATTGATGCTGGTGCCGCCCAGTTCGACGCCATCGCGCAGCAGTTCGGCCTGGCGGGCATAGGCCGCCCGGGCTTTGAGAACGTCGGTCGTGCGCAGCTGGATCGACCGGCTGACGGTAAGCTTTTGCGCGCCGACGGGTTGCCCGTCGCGATCGCGCGGCTGCTCGCGATTGAGTGACACCCCGCTATCCGTGACTTCTTCGGGCCTGAAGCCGGCGCGCTGGAAGAACGCGCGGATCGCACCGGCCTGCTGGTCGACCGACTTCTGGACCGGCCCCAGTTCGCTTCCTTCGTGTGAAAAGTTGACCGACCACGTTGCGAGGTCGGCGGTGACGTCGCGCTCCGAAACGCCGCGCACGGTGACCGAGCGGTGCTCTGCCATCTTCGAGCGGCGCAAGCCGTCACCGAGCGCATAGCCGCTGGTGGTAAGACCGAGAGCGAATATCCCGACCGCGCCCAGAAGGACGGCGCGGCTGTCTTGCAGCTGTTTGATCATGTTGGGAGAACCCATGCGTTCGTCCGCTTGGCGAGCAGCCACCGGGCACTATCGCCGGTCTCGGCTGCGACGAACGGTGTATTTATAGCGGTGAGTCGAGTGTCCGTCCAGAGGCAATCGCCGCTTCGGGAGGTCGCTCCTGCAATCGGCACGGTCTGCCTCATGTCGCGAACCCAAGCCCCGGCGAAACCGTTGCCGCAGCCATGCAGGGCTTCATTTTCGACTCGATCGCCGGCGGCGGATATCTCGCGATCCTGTTCCTGATGGTGCTCGAAAACGTCATTCCGCCTATTCCGGCCGAAGCGATCATGGGACTCGGCGGGATGCTGGTCGCCAAGGGCCGTCTCGACTTCTGGCCTCTGCTCGCAGTCGGCACGATCGGCTCGACACTCGGCAACTTGCCGTGGTTCTGGCTGGCCAGCCGCTGGGACTTCAAGCGCCTGCGGCCGGCGATCGATCGCTGGGGCCGCTGGCTCACGCTGGAATGGTACGACATCGAGCGCGGCAGGCGTTTTCTGCGCCGCCACGGCCAATGGGTCGTGCTGGCGGCGCGCTGCTCGCCGTTCTTTCGCACGATCATTTCGGTGCCCGCGGGTATGGCTCGCATGAACCTGTGGCGCTTCCTGGCCTTCACCTTCATCGGTTCGGCCGCGTGGAACGCGGTCCTCATCGGCGGCGGTCACCTATTGGCGGATGCGTTCGGCGCCTCGCAGAAAGTCATGACCTGGGCGCTTGTCGTCACGGCGGTGGTCGGCGTGGTGTTCTACCTGTGGCGCCTGGCGACCTGGAAGCCGCGCAACGCGCCGGCAACCTAGCCACGCTCGCGCGGGTGGGCCTTGCGATACGTGTCGAGGAGAACGGCGGCGTCGACCTTGGTGTAGATCTGCGTCGAACCCAGGCTCGCATGGCCAAGCAGTTCCTGCAGGCTCCGCAAGTCGGCTCCGGCGCCCAGGAGGTGAGTGGCGAAGCTGTGCCGCAGCGCGTGCGGTGTCGCCGTGGGCGGCAACCCGAGAGCGAGGCGCGCCCTGGCCATCGCCTTCTGAACCATCCCCTGGCCGAGCGGGCCGCCCTTGGCGCCCTTGAACAGCGGCTCCTTGCCGGCGAGCGGCCAGGGGCAGCGCCGAGCATAATCGGCGACGGCATCGCGGACCACCGGCAGCAGCGGCACCACGCGCTGCTTGCTGCCTTTGCCGGTTACCGTGAGGGTCTCGCCGAGCGGCAGATCGGCCGCGGTCAATGACAGCGCCTCGGCGATGCGCAGCCCCGCGCCATACATCAGCAGCAGCACCGCCCGGTCGCGCGCGCCGATCCAGTCGTCGCTCGCCAACGCGGCGACTTCGTCCGCCAGATTGGCCGCATCGTCCGGTGTCACGGGCCGCGGCAGGCCTTTCTTGATGCGCGGACCGCGCAGGCGCGGCGGCGACGCCTCACCGTATCCGGCCTGCTCCCGAGCGAAGGCGATGAAGCCTTTGAGCGCCGACAGCTCGCGCGCGGCGGAAACGTTGCCGATGCCGTCGGCCCGTCGTCCCGCGAGCTGGTTGCGCAAAGCCAGGGCGTCGAGCCGGGCGACATCGCGCCATTCCTCGGCTCCCACCTGTTCGGCCAGACGGTTCGCAGCGGCGAGGTAAGCGCGCACGGTGTGCGGGGAGCGGCGGCGCGAACGGGCGAGATGATCGCCCCATTGCTCGAGCAGCGCGGCCTTGCTCACGCGCTCACCAGCGCGGCGGGCACCAGTTCGCCGAGCAGCGCGTCGAGCAACGGCATGCCTTGCGGCGTGACGCCGACGCGATCTCCCTCGCTCCACGCCAGCCCGAGGCCCCGGTAGAACGCCAGCTGCGCCGGATCGATCAGTTCGCCGGCCGGAACGTCGAAGCGCCGGGACAAGGCCAGACAATCGACACCGTCGGCCAGGCGAAGGCCCATCAGCAGGGCTTCACTGGCCTGTTCGCGGGTGCCGAGGGGCCGTTCTTCCTTCAGCCCGTGGCCTTGCTCTGCCACCGCCTCGAGCCAGTTCTCGGGCTTCTTGTGCCGCAGCGTGGCCAAGCCGGCGCGGCGCCCGTGCGCGCCGGGGCCGATGCCGGCGTAATCCTGGTAGCGCCAGTAGGCCAGGTTGTGGCGGCTCTCCTCGCCGGGGCGAGCGTGGTTGCTGACCTCGTACGCCGGCAAGCCCGCCGCGCCGGTGAGCTCGCGCGTCAGGGCGAACAGGTCGGCCGCCGGATCGTCGGCCAGCGGCGTGAAGGCCCGCTGGCGCACGTCCGTGGCGAAGCGCGTACCCGGCTCGATCGTCAGCTGGTACAGCGACAAGTGCCCGGTGCCGAACCCGAGCGCCTGACGCAGCTCGCGTTCCCATTCGTCGGCAGTCTGGCCCGGCCGCGCATAGATCAAATCGAAGCTGACCCGCTCGAACGTGCGTTGTGCGGTGTCCAGTGCCGCCAGCCCCTCGCGCGCGTCGTGCAGCCTGCCGAGGAATCGCAAGGTCTCATCGTCGAGCGCCTGGAGGCCGAGCGACACGCGGTTGACGCCGGCGCCGGCGAGCTCGGCGAACTTGCTCGCTTCGACCGAGGAGGGATTGGCTTCGAGGGTCATCTCGATGCCCGGCGCGAAGCCCCACAAGCTTTCCGCTTCGGCAAGCAGCGTGCCGACGAGAGCCGGCGGCATCAGCGATGGCGTGCCGCCGCCGAAGAACACGGACTCGAGCGGCTCTCCGCCGGCCAACTCGGCCTCATGCCGCATGTCCGCCAGCAGCGCATCGCCCCATTGCTGGGCGTCGACGCGTTCGCGCACGTGCGAATTGAAGTCGCAGTAAGGGCACTTGGCGAGGCAGAACGGCCAATGGATATAGAGGGCTCTAGCCACGGCGATCTTCAGTCCATGTTAACCCTCGAATCGTCAAGATGCGCGGCATGAGGACGGGGTCTCTAATGGCAGGCGTGTGCGCCTGCCTCATCGCCATCGGATCGTCGGTCGCCGCGAAGGCGCCGGCTCCGCTACCAGCCACCAACGCGACGGCGCTGCTTGCATCGAGCGCGCAACCGGCGCCGAACGGCTTCGCGCTGCGCTTGCTCGCCGATCACAACGGTGAGCGCGGCCGCAAGGGCGCCGTGCCGCTTACCTGGAGCCACCAGCTGGCGCAGGAAGCGCAAAGCTGGGCCGACCGCCTCGCCCACGATGACCGAATGTATCATTCGGACCGGGCGACTCGCCGCGGCGCGGGCGAGAACTTGTGGACGGGCTCCATAGGTTACTACAACGCCGACGACATGATCGGCGGCTTCCTGGCGGAGCGGAAATACTACAAGCCGGGCATGTTTCCGCAGGTCTCGACGACCGGCAAGTGGGAAGACGTGGGCCACTACACGCAAGTGATCTGGCCGACCACGCAGCAAGTCGGCTGCGCGGTGGCGCACAACCGTTCGCACGATTTCCTCGTCTGCCGCTACTGGCCGGCGGGCAACGTCTTCGACCACCCGATCGGGTAAGAGCTTCATCGCCGCACCTTGAAGCCCTCCCCCTTGAGGGGGAGGGTTGGGTGGGGGTGCTCGACGCCAGCGTCGACGCGCGACCTTCGGCCGCGCTCCCCCACCCCTGACCCCTCCCCGCCGGGGAGGGGACCGAATGATGTTCCGTGGGTATTTAACCGAACTGATCGGCGACCAGCTTGGCGAACGCATCCGCGCGGTGGCTGATGCGGTGCTTTTCCTCCGGATCGAGCTCGGCGAACGTCTGCTCGCGCCCCTTGGGCACGAACACCGGATCGTAACCGAAGCCCAGCGTGCCGCGCGGCGGCCAGGTCAGCGTGCCGTCCGCGCGTCCTTCGTAAACCGCCTGTTCGCCATCGGGCCAGGCGATCGCCAGGACGCACGAGAACCAGGCGTCGCGCAGGGCATCCGGCCCCTTCGCCTGCAATAGGCCCTCGACTTTGCCCATCGCCATGTACCAGTCGCGGCCCGGATCGCCCTCGAACCACTGCCGCTCGGCCCAGTCCGCGGTATAGACCCCCGGCCGGCCGTCGAGCGCGGCCACTGACAGGCCGCTGTCGTCGGCCAGCGCGGTCAGGCCCGACGCCTCGGCCGCCGCGCGAGCCTTGATCACCGCGTTCTCGACGAAAGTCTTTCCGGTTTCCGCGGGTTCCGGCAGGCCGAGCGAGCCCGCCGAGATGCAATCGACCCCGTAGGGCGCCATGAGCGCGGCGATCTCCTTAAGCTTGCCCGCGTTGTGGGTCGCGATCACCAGCTTGCCGGAGCCGAGTTTCCTGCTCATTCAACCTCCGTTCGCCCTGAGCTTGTCGAAGGGCGTGGCGCGAGGTTCGTGGTTCGACAGGCTCACCACGAACGGGATGGTCACGCCACCGCTTCCCCTTGCGCCTTGAAGATCTGCGCGCAGCCGATCTGGGCGAGGCGCAGCAGGCGCAGGAGGCTCTCCTCGTCATAGCAGGCACCCTCGGCGGTTGCCTGGGCCTCGGCGATCTTGCCGCCTTCGAGGAGGACGAAGTTGGCGTCGGCATCGGCGCCGGAGTCCTCGACGTAATCGAGATCGAGCACCGGCGTGCCCTGGTAGATGCCGCACGAGATCGCCGCGATCTTGCCTTCTATCGGATCGCTGTCGAGTTTGCCCTCTGCCAGCAGCTTGTTGACCGCCAGCCTCAGCGCCACCCAGGCGCCGGAGATCGAGGCCGTGCGCGTGCCGCCGTCCGCCTGTATGACGTCACAGTCGAGCACGATCTGCCGCTCGCCGAGCTTTTCCAGATTTGTCACCGCGCGCAAGGAGCGCCCGATAAGCCGCTGAATTTCCTGCGTTCTCCCGCTCTGCTTGCCCTTTGTCGCCTCGCGCTGGCCACGCGTATGGGTGGCCCGGGGGAGCATCGAATACTCGGCCGTCACCCATCCCTGGCCCTTGCCGCGCAGGAATGGCGGCACTTTGTCTTCCACACTGGCGGTGACGAGCACGCGGGTGTCGCCGAAGCTGACCAGCACCGAGCCTTCGGCATGCTTGGTGAAACCGGTCTCTATGTCGATGGCACGCATTTCGTCTGGGGCACGGCCGGATGGGCGCATGGGTGTCTCCTTTTCGACAGGCCGCGTAGCGCCTAGATAGCGCCCTGTCATGCCCAGCGTCACCGAGCTCAACGACCGTGCCCGCGAAATCTTCCGCCTCGTGGTGGAAGGCTATCTCACGAGCGGGCAGCCGGTCGGCTCGAAGACGCTGGCGGGCGAGGGCGGGGTAAACCTGTCGCCGGCCTCGATTCGCTCGGTGCTGGCCGAGCTGGAAGGTCTCGGCCTGCTCGCCGCGCCGCACACCAGCGCCGGGCGCATGCCGACCGAGACCGGCTTGCGCCTGTTCGTCGACGGGATGATGCAAGTGGCCGAGCCGACCGCCCAGGAACGTGCGGCGATCGAGCGCCGGCTCATCCAGCCGGGGCCGATCGAGCAGGCGCTCGAAACTGTCAGCGCGCTGCTGTCGGACATTTCGGGCGCGGCAGGGATGGTGATGGTCCCGCGCCGCGAGCCGCGCATCGCCCAGCTCAGCCTCGTGCCGCTCTCGGCCGAACGCGCCTTGGCGGTGCTCGTCGGCGAGGACGGGCATGTCGAGAACCGCGTGCTGGAGCATGGCGGAGCCGTTCCCCCGGGCGCCCTCGAACAGGCGAGCAACTTCATCAACGCGCGCCTGGCCGGCCGGACGCTGGCCGAGGCGGGGCAGGCGATGCGCGCGGAAATCAGCGCCGGCCGCTCCCAGCTCGACGAAGCGAGCCGCGACCTCGTGGAGCGGGGCCTCGCGGTGTGGAGCGAGGACGCGGCGCGGCGCCCGGTGCTGATCGTGCGAGGGCAGGCGAACTTGCTCGACGAAAGCGCGCTCGGCGACATCGAACGGGTGCGTTCGCTTATCGAAGACCTGGAAAACAAGCAGTCCGTCGCCGAGCTGCTCGATTCGGCGCGCCAGGCCGAAGCGATGCGCATCTTCATCGGCAGCGAGAACCGCCTGTTCGCCTTGTCGGGCTCATCGGTGATCGCCTCGCCCTATCGCGACCGCGAAGGAAAGGTCGTCGGGGTTCTCGGCGTGATCGGCCCGACTCGGTTGAATTACGCGCGAGTCGTTCCCATGGTGGATTTCACCGCCCGATCGCTGGGCAGACTCATCGGATAAGCAGGGATTTCATGATCGATAACGACAACCCGCGTGACGAAGCGGTCGAAAAGGAACTCGAAGGCGTGCCGGAAGAGCTGCTCGACCGCGAGCCGGAGCAGAAGGGCAGCGTCGATGAGGCGCTCAATTCGCTGCGCGGCGATCTGGAAAAGGCCCAGCAGGAAGTCCTCTACGCCAAGGCCGAAGTGCAGAACGTGCGCCGGCGGATGGAAAAAGACGTGCAGGACGCGCGCGCCTATGCCGCGACCGGTTTCGCGCGCGATGTGCTCTCGGTGTCCGACAACCTGTCGCGCGCCATCGAGGCGATCCCCGCCGACCTGCACGACGATCCGCGGCTGAAGGCACTCGTCACCGGCATCGAGGCGACCCAGCGCGAGCTGGAGAAAGTCTTCGCCCAGCACGGCATCGTGCGCATCGCCGCCAAGGGCCTGCCGCTCGACCCGAACCAGCACCAGGCCATGCTCGAAATCCCGACCGCCGATGCCGAGCCGGGCACGGTGGTGCAGGAAATGCAAAGCGGGTGGATGATCAAGGACCGCCTGCTGCGTCCGGCAATGGTCGGGGTGGCGAAGAAGGTGGACTAAGCGGCTTCGGCCACTTCCGCGGCCAGCATCGCTTCCAGCTCTTCCACCGAGCGCAGGTCCGCGTACGCCAACGCGAGGCTGTGCAGCGTGGCCGCGTGCTCTTCGTCGGTGAGCGCGGCGTTGGCATCGCAGGCCATGATCACCCGGTAGTTGTTCTGCATCGCGTCGCGCGCGGTGCTTTCGCAGCAGCAGTTGGTCAGGGTGCCGCTGACGATCACGGTGTCGATGCCGTCGGCGGCGAGCATCGCCGGAAGCTCGCTGGTTCCCGGCGTGAAGGCGCTGAAGCGGTGCTTGTTGAGCACGACGTCGGTGCCTTCGACTTCGATCGCCGGCCAAAGTTGCCAGTAGTGGGCGCCCGGCGTGAAGGCATCCTGGTGGACTTTCGCGCCGTCAGGACCGAGCCGGCTCCACATGACGGGCCATCCCGGCACTTCGCCGTTGGGCGTGGTGTAGCGCAGGAAGTAGTTGCGCCCGCCGGCCGCTCGCACCGCCGCGCTCAGACGATTGACCTCGTCGACGATCTCCCGGGCCATCGGCACTTCGACCGGCGCGCCTTCTTCCATGAAGCCGTTCTGCATGTCGACGATCAGGTGCGCGGTGCGCCTGGGATCGAGCGTCTCGAACGCGTTGCCAGTCCCGCCGAGCATCGCGGCGAGGCGGTCGAGTATCGCGGTGTGATCGACAGCATGGGGCATCGTATTGTCCTCCTCAGGCGGGGTCGCGGAACATGTCCATCTCGCGCACGCCGCGCTGCTTGCGGGCCGCGTCGACGAGGCGGCGCAGTTCCTCGCGCCGCTGCAGCGCTTGCGGCACGTTGCGCATGGTCAGCTCGCCGGTTCGCGTGGTCTCGTCGCTCGAGATCAGGCAGATGTTGCCTATGCCGGCCCACTGGTTGAGCAGGCTGTAGTCCATCCTCACGTCCTTGACGCGGTAGAGTTCGATCTCGTCGATGCTCTTCATGAAAATGCCGCGCTTGAGGATCAGCCGCTCGGGCGTGATCTGGTAGAGCGAGCCCATCACCTCGAGCCATTTGAAGCCGACGATCAGCAGCGCGAGGAGCGTCAGCAGCAGCGGCCAGGCGTGCCATTCGCCGGCAGCGGCGATCGTCAAGACGATGCCGAGCAAGCCGAGAAGAACGGTCCCCAGGCCCGCGGCGGTGCCTCGCAGCCATCCTCCGAGCGACGAGCGGAAAGTGTCCTCTACCTGGTCCATCGGCCCTCCTGATGCCAGGTCTTATCGCGCGCCCGGGAAATTCACCAGCAGCTCGTAAGCGGCCGGATCGGCCACTCCGGCGAGCCTGACGCCGTTGCGCAGGAGGAAGGCGTGGCGCACGATCTCGGCCTGCTGCTCGATGCCGTAGCGCTCCAGCCGCCAACCGGGTTTCAGGCTGTATTCGTAGCGGCACAGCGGATGACGGTGCAGCAGCAAGTGCCACTCGCCCTTGCGCTGGGTCTGCCAGACGTGGGTCATCTCGTGGATGAACAAGCCCGCGTGTGACGTCGCTTCTACTGAGAAATCGTCGGAATAAACCTCGCCAAGTGGATGAAAATGCAGATGGCCGCGTGGCGCCACCGTTATATTCCGCAGTTGGAAAGGGAAGAACTTGCGGCGGCGGATCGTTACTTTGTCATAGACGATGGCGTCACCGAACACGCTCCTCGCCAGCGCGACCTCGCCCTCGGTCAGCCGCCGCTCGCCGCCCGGTGGGAGCCGTGGGCTCAGCGCGCGTCGCCCGCGGCGAGGACTTCGACCGGGAAGCTCACTTTCGCGCCCCCGGCAAACGTCAGCGAGGCTTCGGTCTTGCCGCCCTTCTGCAACGTGGAATCGAGGTCCATCGCCATCACATGCAATCCGCCCGGCGCGAAGGCGAGCTGGCCCTTCGACGGCACCGCAACCTGCGACAACATCTCCATGCTCGAGACCCCGCCGGCCATCGTGGAGCGGTGGATCATCGCGCTTCCGGCGCCCTTGACCTCGGCGCCCAAAATCGTCGCCGGAGTCGCGGCGGGGTTATGGACGGTGAAGTAAACCGCGCCGGGGTTGCCCCTGACCGCGGGCAGGATCAGTCGGCCGTCGGTGACCGAAATCGTTTGCTGCACTTCCGGCGCAGCGCCCGCCGGTTTCCCGCTGTCGCAGGCAGTGAGGGCGAGCGTCCCGAGGGCCAGTGCCAGAGAGGCAAAAAGGGCGTTTTTCATACGGTTTCACTAGCTCCTACGGGCCGGATTTCTAACCGCGCGGATATCTTGTGCCAAGGAAAAGCCAACCTATATCGCCGCCAGATTGAAGTGCTCAACCGAGCCGCCGTCCGGTTCCGCCAAGGACGGGGAACCGCCAGCGCGGCGTCCAATATGAAAGAGGATTAGGGGTAACATGGCCAAAGTGATCGGTATCGACCTCGGCACGACCAACTCGTGCGTCGCGGTGATGGAGGGGGGCAAGCCCAAGGTCATCGAGAATTCGGAAGGCGCGCGCACCACGCCTTCGATCGTCGCCTTCACCAAGGACGGCGAGCGCCTGATCGGCCAGCCGGCGAAGCGCCAGGCGGTCACCAACGGCGACAACACCATTTTCGCGGTCAAGCGCCTGATCGGCCGCCGCTTCGACGACCCGGTGACCAAGAAGGACACCGAGTTGGTCCCCTACCATATCGTCCGGGGCAAGAACGGCGATGCCTGGGTCCAGGCCGGCGGCGAGGATTATTCGCCGAGCCAGATCAGCGCCTTCATCCTGCAGAAGATGAAGGAAACCGCCGAAAGCTACCTCGGCGAAACCGTTACCCAGGCGGTGATTACCGTTCCCGCGTACTTCAACGACGCGCAGCGCCAGGCGACCAAGGACGCCGGCCAGATCGCCGGCCTCGAAGTGCTGCGCATCATCAACGAGCCGACCGCCGCGGCGCTGGCCTACGGCCTCGAGAAGGCCGACGGCAAGACGATCGCGGTCTACGACTTGGGCGGCGGCACCTTCGACGTGTCGATCCTCGAGATCGGCGATGGCGTGTTCGAAGTGAAGAGCACCAACGGCGACACCTTCCTCGGCGGCGAGGACTTCGACAGCGCCGTGGTCGAATACCTCGCTGATCAGTTCAAGAAGAAGGAGAACATGGATCTCCGCACCGACAAGCTGGCCCTCCAGCGGCTCAAGGAAGCCGCCGAAAAGGCCAAGATCGAGCTGTCGAGCGCGCAGACCACCGAAGTGAACCTGCCGTTCATCACCGCGCGCATGGAAGGCGGCAGCACCACCCCGCTGCATCTGGTCGAGACGATCACCCGCTCGGACCTCGAAAAGATGGTCGCCAAGCTGATCGAGCGCACCAAGGCGCCGATGAAGAAGGCGCTCGAAGACGCCGGCCTCAAGGCCAGCGACATCGACGAAGTCGTCCTCGTCGGCGGCATGACCCGCATGCCCAAAGTGCGCGAAGCGGTGAAGGACTTCTTCGGCAAGGAACCGCACACCGGCGTCAACCCGGACGAAGTCGTCGCCATGGGCGCTGCGATCCAGGCCGGCGTGCTGCAGGGCGACGTCAAGGACGTGCTGCTGCTCGACGTGACCCCGCTCTCGCTCGGCATCGAGACGCTGGGCGGCGTGTTCACCCGGATGATCGACCGCAACACGACGATCCCGACCAAGAAGAGCCAGGTCTACTCGACCGCCGAGGACAACCAGCAGGCGGTGACGATCCGCGTGTTCCAGGGCGAGCGCGAAATGGCGGCGGACAACAAGCTGCTCGGCCAGTTCGACCTCGTCGGCATCCCCCCGGCGCCGCGCGGCGTGCCGCAGATCGAGGTCGTGTTCGACATCGACGCCAACGGCATCGTCAACGTCAGCGCCAAGGACAAGGGCACCGGCAAGGAACAGCAGATCCGCATCCAGGCCTCGGGTGGTCTCAGCGATTCCGACATCAACCAGATGGTCCAGGACGCCGAGAAGTTCGCCGAAGAGGACAAGAAGCGGCGTGCCTCCGCGGAAGCGCGCAACAACGCCGACAGCCTCGTCCACGCGACCGAGAAGCAGCTCCAGGAGCATGGCGACAAGATCGACGCTTCGCTGAAGTCGGAGATCGAGGCGGCCATCGCCGAGACCAAGACCGCTCTGGAAGGCGACGACGCCGAGGCGATCAACGCCAAGGCCCAGGCGCTCACCGAGGTGGCGATGAAGATGGGCCAGGCGATCTATCAGCAGGAGCAGGCCGCCGCGGCCGAGCAGCCTGCCGCAGGCGCCGAGGGCGGCTCGGAAGGCGGCAGCGAGGATGTCGTCGACGCCGAGTTCTCCGAAGTCGACGAAGACAACAAGGGCTGATCGCCTGATGAAAACCTTGTCGCCACCGGTGCAATTTGTGCCGGTGGCGATTAGGTATGGGGGCGGGATCACTTAAGTGTCTGCGATGGAAACCGATTTTTACGAAGTCCTGGGCGTCAGCCGCAGTGCGGACGACGGCACGATCAAGGCTGCCTATCGCAAGCTGGCGATGCAGTATCACCCCGACCGCAACGGCGGTTGCAAGGATCACGAGGACAAGTTCAAGGCGGTCAGCGCGGCTTACGAATGCCTCAAGGATCCGCAGAAGCGCGCGGCTTACGATCGCTTCGGCCATGCCGCGTTCCAGAACGGCGGAATGGGCGGCGGGCAAGGCGCCGAC
>Ga0207652_10001164_pt1 | contig 23600 bp, 25 predicted proteins | sample KBSC63BmetaG_FD_184334 | JGI IMG/M metagenome (GOLD analysis project Ga0207652, IMG submission 184334) | Corn rhizosphere microbial communities from Kellogg Biological Station, Michigan, USA - KBS C6-3B metaG (SPAdes) (version 2) | ecosystem: Host-associated > Plants > Roots > Rhizosphere ... | reverse complement strand
ACGCTCTTCCGATCTCCGCGTCCACCTGCGCGGCTTCGAGCCCCACATCAGCCTTGATCAGCGCCGCCACCGACCGCAGGGCCTGTCCGAACATGCTCGTCGGATAGACCGCACTGTTCTCCGTCTTGTAGCCGTTGAAGTTGACCGCTTTGAGCAGGTCCACTGTATTGATGGCATCGAGCGCCGCCGACTTGAGCGGCTCCTCCGCTGTCGCGAAGTTCCCTTGCAAGAGGCCCGTGCGCGCCGCGATGGTCGCGCTCGAACCCCCGATCGTGAAGTGCTCCGGATCGGAAATCGGCAGTGTGTGCGTCGCGTAGTACGGATCACCGGCGGGAGCGACGAGCGTTTTCTGCAACCCCGTCGCGACTCCAATCGCGCGCAGCGGCGCAGCGGGCTTGGCCGGCGGAATGCTCGCGAGATGTCGGCCGAGCCAGCCCGTGAAGATCGTCGCGTCCGCGGGTTTGCCGACTTCCATGAATCGTTGCGCGTCGAAGTGTGAGCGCGTGTCGTTCGTCTGAATGCCGGCGCCGTGGACGACGAGGAGATCCTTTGCCGCGAACGCCGGCGCCAGACCCGCCATTGCCGGCGCGAACGCAAAGAAGCCGTCCAGATTCACGCCGGGATTCGTCGCCGCGTCCGGACGTGGAATGGCGATCGTCGGGCGCGCCGCGTAGTACGCGGGATCGCCGAAGGGCGCCACGAGCACCAACCCGTCCGCGCCGCCGCGCAGGAAAATGGAAACGATGATGTCGCGATTCGATGCGTAGCTGTTGGCCAACGCGATCTTCGGCAGCCACGCCGGAAACATCGACGCGGCCGTGATCGTCGCGCTCGTCTGAAGGAACCGGCGACGCGAGAGCGCGTTGTACTCCTCGCAGCCACACCCTTCGTGCATTTCGTCTGACATGGATCTCCCGGTCGGTGCCATTAATACCAGTGGAACGCATTCGAGCTGATCGCCAAGGCGAGCAGCTCACGCACCTTCGCGTCGGTGAGCGTGGTGGTGCCCGCGTACGAGAGCAGCGCGGTGCGGAACGTCACCGGCATCTCTCCGCCGAAAAAGTTGTGATCGATGAGATCCACTGCCGCGGCCGGGGAGCCGGCACGATATGGCGCGGTGTCGACGGCAATCGTCGCGCTCGACTGGAATTGCGACAGCGTCGTTGCGCACTGCCAGCGCGGAAGGATGCTGCCGGCCCAATAGTCGATTTTGTCGGGATAGCCGTCGGGCGTATCCCACACATATGCTTCGTGGCCGAGCAGCTGCATCAGTCCCTCGTCGACGGGTTTGGTCGACGTCACGGACGGATTCAACGAGCGCAGCGCCGACACCGCGTAGTGGAACGGCCGCTTGAGCTTCATTGGTGCCTGCGAGACCCATTGCTCGTTGAGCATCGCGCGGAGCATCGCCTTGATGTCGCCGCCCGTCGCGCGATACACGGCCGCAATCCCGCTGATCTGCGCGACGGTCGGCGTCGGCGTCACCATCCATTTGAGCATCTTGGTCGCGATGAACCGTGCCGTGCTCGGATGGTTCACCAGCAGGTCGAGCACGGCCTCGCCTTCCTGTTGCCCAGCCGCACCGCTCTGGCCTTTGATCGTCGTTCCGAGAACCACCTTGTCCTTTGTATCGTGGAGCGATGGGTTGTAGGCGAAGTCGCCGTCGTGGTCCACCGTCCATCCTGTGAGTACGCGCGACAACTCGGCGACGTCGTTTTGGGTGTATCCCCCATCGACGCCGAGTGTGTGAAGCTCCATGATCTCGCGCGCGTAGTTCTGGTTCGGCGCCTTCGCGTCGCTCACGTTCTGGTCGAGATACACCATCATCGACCCCGAATGCGCGCTCGCCTTGAGCAGCTGTGGGAAGGTCGTCATGGCGTATTTGCGAATGACGTCGCGCTGATCGTTCACCAGCAGCGACTCCACTTTGTTGCGATCCTGATTGAAGTGATCCGTCCAGAATTCCACCATACGCTGGAAGAGCTGCCGCTTGGAGAACACGGCGCGATACATGCTGGCGCCGCGCAATTGATCGAACACGTCGTCGTAGTTGATGAGCACCAACTCGGCCGTCGGCTTCACGAGATAGGGATAGTGCGCCGCGATCCAGTTCTCGACCGCCGAGTCGTCGATGCGGCTGTAGTTGAGCTGATAGTTGAGGTAGCCGTTCCAGCCCATCTGGTTCGCTTGCGCGAGATCGGCGCCGGTCATGCCCATCGTCATGCGCCGCACCAGACGGCTCAGCCCACCGGTGTCCCACTCGGCGAATGCAGCCGCGTTCTCGCCTGGCGCGACGCCGGGTTGCGGCGGCACGTTCGGCGGCTCGACCCGATCGGTTGGTCGACTCTTCCGCGGTCGCCCCTGCTGCGCGCGCGCCGTGCGTGGGATGAACGACGCGGCGGCGAGGGCGCCAAGGGCGACGAACGTTCTGCGCGCCGTCGGTGTGGCATCCGGTGTTTCGGTCGCGTCGGTGCTCGATGAGGATCTGCTCATGCTCGTTCCTGGACCGCGGGAGAAAAGCGCTCAGCGAAATGCCGTGACAGAAGGTCGCGACAATGTGGTCGAGACCGTCGAGCCGCGAGGTGAGGCTCATCACACCACCGCCGGTGATTTGACGCATCTTTTTCGTCCCAGGGACAATCGTTACGGCCTGTGTATTGACTCGTCGCGGACGCGGATGCGAGGGCAATGATTAGAGCAGTCTCATCGAGCCCTTCGCCAGGTGGCCGTGTGTATTGGCCGGGCGTGCGTCATGTCCGTTTCTAGACGCGTTTTCCGTATATTGCGATTGCCGTCTTTACGCTTCGTCCCTGGAGACCTACGACATGCGTGCTGCTACCGGACTTGCGCTCATCCTGTCGGTGCCCGTCTCTCTCGCCGCCCAGACCGCGACTCGTCAGGTCGACCTCAAGGCGCTGGCGGATTCCGTCGCCCCCAGAGGCACAACGCTCGAACGCACGCGCACTCTGGTCCATTGGGTGAACGACAACTTCACATGGTCCTACACCGACTATGTCAAGAGAACGCCGCAGGAGATCGTCGCGCGTCGCGCGGGGAACTGTGCGGAGCTTGCGTCCGTGCTGCGCGCGTTTCTCGATGCCTCGGGCACGACGTCGCGTTGGGTTCACGAGATCAACGTGCAGCCACACCCGACGCCGCGGCGACAGAATGATGCGGCGGCGATGGTCGCTCAGCGGGGAATGGGCTACTCGATCTTTGGACTGCAGCACAACGACCACGTTTGGCTGGAAGTGTGGGACGATGCCACGAAGTCGTGGTTCCCAGCCGATCCTGCCTATGGCGTCGTCGGCCTCAACGAGTGGTTGCCGGCGCGGCTGGCGATGGCCAACCGGCCCAAGCCGCGCGTTGCCGCCGTGGCACCGATCGCCGCGGACATGTTGGTCCCGTTCGTCGTCACCGCCGGACGGGACCGATCGGGGCCATACACCGACGATCGCACGGACACGTATCTCGTCGACGGCTTCAATAAATTGTACGGCGGTCGTCTGACGACGCTTCCCTCGTGGTCCAAATGGGTGGAAGCGGTGCATTCGCTGGCGCCGCACGCGCGTGCAGCGCTCGATGGCAAGGAGAACCTGCACACCTACAACGCGGATATCGCGAAGCTCAAGAAGACGTACGACGATCTCTCACGTGAGGCATCGGCGAACGGCGTCAGGATTCAGCCGAACTAGGCCACGCGTCCGAACACGTTCGAGCCAAGGAGGGACGAAGAATGATTCGATGGTACTGGGTAGGTTGCGCTCTGCCAGCTGCACTCGTGTGCTCTACCATCGTGCGAGCGCAGGAGGCGCCGACGCTCACCGCGGGAACGCACGTCCGCGCCATCGTCCCACTCACCGCCAACGCTCCGGACCCGCTTCGCTGCGAATCGACGGTCGTGCAAGCCGCCCGCGACACGCTCCTCCTCTCTCGCGTTGGCACGTGCCCGCTCGGGACATACAACGGCGCGGTCAGCGTTCTGTTTGTCGACCACGGCTCCCGATCGAAGCACGTTGCCATCGGGATTGCGAGCGGAGCCGTGATCGGCGGAATCATCGCGCGGCTCGTCGCCGGCAATCGTTGCGCCGACGATCCATGCGACGTTCAGACCGCGGTTGGCTTCATGACCATCGGTGGTGCCGTGATCGGCGCGGCGAGCGGGCTTCTCATTGGCGCGCGGCTCCCCGCAGGTCAGGAGTGGGGACCGGCCCACGCCGTGCGCGTACTCCGCGTGGGAAGCGTGATCTTGCGTCCCGACATACGACTCTCACTGCGAGCGCACGCCAGCAGCTTTCCACAGACTCGCTGATCGCTGTGTGATGTCGCGGGAAGGCCGTGATGTCCGGATTCGCGGCCGCTTTGCGTCCGGGGAGCTACGGGCGTTTTCAAATGGGCATCGTGCTGGGAGCGCGATGCCCTGCCCGCATCCGGCTGGGAGTCGAGACGCGTCGGCCCCGGGATGATCCGTAGGTCACGTTCGCACAGACCGTCGAGGGAGCATGAAACAGGCTCGATCCGTAGTACGCACGCTCACGATTGCGGCGCTGTTGCCGCTGGTTCCCGTCATCTCATGTCGGGAGGCCCCCACCGCACCACGCGTCACACCAGGCACCAGCTCGAAAACGCTCACCTCGACTGCGGCCACGTCGATCACCCGCCAGCAATCGAAAGACAATTCCGCCGCGGCCCAACAGCAAGTGTCGGTGCTGCTTGGCCAACAAACTACGGGAGGCAACCTCGTCGTCGTCGCGTTCGACTACAAAGGAGCGGAGCTCACGTCGATCACGGACTCGCAGGGCAACACGTTCACCCTGGCCGGCTCAGAGGTCACGAGCCCCGGCGGCGCGCGGACGCGGATGTACTATGCAAACAACATCAAAGGCGGCACTGAGCAGGTGACCATCGCGCTGGACCGGGCCGCGGACATCCTGGAGGTGAACGTCGCCGAGTATAGCGGAGCCGACCCGGTGTCGCCGCTCGATGCCAGCGCCGGGACGTCAGGGACGCAAGCCTCCGTCGACATCCCAATCGTCACGACCGCCGACAACGACATGCTCGTGGCGTACTGCAAGGGCGACCGCCGTTGCACCGAGGGCTCGGGCGAGGGCTTCATCGGCTTTCTGCACACCAATAGTCAGAATGTTCTCGAGGACAAGACGGCCGGCGCGGCCGGCACGTACTCGGTGACGGTGGCGAACAACAAGCAGCAGGATGGCGACGGCTTCGCGCTGGTGGCCGCGGCATTCAAGCCGCTGTCGGCGGTCGCCTCCGTCGTCGTCGCACCGGACACCTCGACCATCGCGTTCGGCGCCACGACCTCACTCACGGCGACGCTCGCAGATTCCCGCGGCAACGTGCTGACGGGACGAACGGTGGCCTGGTCGTCGAGCAACGCGAACATCGCCACCGTGGACGCAACGGGCCTCGTGACCGGAATAACCGCCGGAACCGCGACGATCACGGCCACGGCTGAGGGACAGAGTGGGATCGCGACCGTGACCGTTTTGCCTGCGCCTCCAGTCACCTTCGTGCAGGCCAAAGCGCGGGGCCAGGCAGCGCAGACGCTCTCGGTCCCGTTCAATGCGGCGACCGCGGCGGGCAACCTGGTCGTGGTGGCGTTCGACTACACGGGCACGACGTTCACGTCGATCACCGACTCGCAGGGCAATGAGTTCGCGCCGGTCGGCTCAGAGGTCACGAGCCCCGGCGGGGCCGCGACGCGCATGTACTATGCGAAGAACATCAAGGGCGGCCCGGAAACGGTGACCGTCACAGTTGGCGATTCCACTTCTTCGCTGGAGGTATACATCGCAGAGTATCGCGGTGCGGATCCGGTTTCACCACTCGACGGGAGCGCGCAAAACACCGGTCCTACGGACAGTCCGGTCACTAGCGGATCGTTCGTCACGACGTCGGCCAATGACAGGGTCGTGGCGTACTGCGTCGGCGACACGTACTGCGATCCCGGCCGAGGCTTCGCGACCCGCTCGACCCTGCATTCCAATCTTCTCGAGGACCGCAAGGTCGGTGCCGCGGGTTCGTTTGCTGCGACGGCGTTCGCGGGCACTGGCTGGGGGATCGTTGCGGGAGCGTTCAGACAGCGCATCTCGGGCGCACCGCTGCCGCCTCCGACGGCGACGGCCGTGCGAGCCCACCGCGCGGGACAGCCATACATCCACTAGGGTCGTAGCATTCAACAATCCTCAATGCGGCCCGAGTCCTTTTGGACTCGGGCCGTCCAGCCGTCACCGTAGAACGTCAGGGAGTCGCGACGTTGAGGCGCGGAAACACGACGCCAGTTTCGATATCGCTACGATCGAAGCGGCGCGCCGCGGTTGAGATGGGACTCGCGCTGACGCGCGACTGAAGGCGAGGTGCGTACGATCAACACGGCCAGGAGCGGGATCACGATCGCGTAAACGTACTGCGTCCGAGAGACGCCGATCCCGAACGGAAACCAGATGCCCGGCACGCCGATCGGGTCGAGCAGCTCCCCGCCGAATAGCCCCGCGACAATCGCCGCCAACGTCGCGAGCGCCAGAATCCGCAGCAGACCGCTCCGCACAATGCGCACGCCGAGCACGAGAAACAGCGCGATGAACCCGAGTCGGGCGCCGCGTGTCACGCTCGCAGCACTGAACGCGGCGCCGATCATGGCTGCGATCGCCAGCACCACGGCCGATACGTCGATGCTTCGCCATGGCCGCGGGCACCACCGGTTCCACGCCAACGCCCACGCGGCCACTGCTGGGACCCAGATCCACGACGCCAGCCATGAGTACGTCGTGAGTGGTTGCAGATCGGTCCACGCCACGATCGCATTATTGAGCCGCCGCGATGCCATGAACGCGAGGGCGATGCCGGCAAAGATGAGGAAACCATCATGGTTGGTCCGAGATCGATACGCGAGCGCCAAGCCGATGAGTGCCAACATCGCGATCGGCTCGACCGCATCGATGACGTAGCCCGCGATCGTGCGCGCCCACTGCGCGCGGTGGAGCCCGTCGCTGGTCGGCCGTGGAGCCAGTATCGGCGCGCTGTGCATGCCGCCGCCGTCTGCGCTGGCCGCAGAACCAGGAAGCATGTAGACGCGGACCGCGAGCACGCCGCGCGTTCCCGCTGCATCACCGGGAAGTGCAAATCGCATCGGTCGCGTGCCGACGATGCGCGGCACCGCGCCGAGCCGGCCAGACCCGCCTAACAACCGGCCGTTCCAATAGAGCTCGTAGCCGTCCTCGACTAGCGTCGGTCCCAGAATGTCCCACGGCGCGCGACCTGCCGGCACCATCACCGCGCGCCGGTACCAAGCGTACCCGTGATAGCTGGAATGACCATGCGCCATCCAGCCGGCGACGTAATCGGCAACCCGACATCACCGTCGTGACTGCCCGGCGCAGCGGTCATGTCGATCGTCTCCCAGGCACGATCGTCCGTAGCGGTGTCCGCCCAGTGCGGATCATCGCCGGTACGAAATCGCCACGCGCCATCGAGCAACGTCGCCGCGGCGCGAAGCGCCGGCGGATCGGGGCGGCCGCCCATCGCGAGATCAGCGACTACGATGGCGAATAGCAGCAGCGTCGCGATGACGATGCCGACGATCCGCGTGCGTTGTGTCGCGTCGATCGGAGTCGCGGTCGTTATGACCATACGCCTTCTATGGTGCGGTTAGACCGCGCGTGGCTGTGACTTCCAGCCGGCGCAGTCGAGTTGAGCAAATATGCATCGGTCAGGTGCGAAGCTCATCCTTCTTTGCCAAGCGCACGGAGGTTCTTCACCCGTTCCGTCGAAAGCCCCCATCTGGACGCAAACCACCAGCCCTGACGAGCACTTCGATAATCCTCGATTCGGTCGCGTATCGGTTCGTCTTTTGTCGGCACGTACGGGCCAGCCATTCTTCAACGCTGTCCTTTACCTCGAGCCGTGGGCGCGGTCAGTGATGGTAGACGCCTCGACCGATGGCTGGGCGCAGATTCAGGCGCCGGCTGGCCAGTATCGATTACATATCCGTTCGATCGGTGGCGTAAATGCCGTGCTGGATTCGATTGTGATTCGGCGCGGGTTTACGGACACGCTCAAACTCGAGGTGGGGCAGGCCTGGGCCTGCAACCTATGACTCGCGTCGCAGTCGAGTGTCGTTCGCGGCGGCCTGACGAGCGCTCTCGCTGACACGGTCCTCCTGTACAGTTGCCTGGACACGTTCATCGAACGACGGAACTCTCATTAAAAGGGGAGCGTTCGCGTCGTGTAGCGGATTGCCACTGGTGAGACACATGATCGCGCTAATCGGCGGTCTGCGATCGATGCTATTCGCGCTGCGGCCGCGCGTCGGCCAGCATCGAAACCGCCTCTCGACTCCCCGGAGGTGCGGCAACCATGACGAGTTCTCAGTCGCTTCGTCTCGCGAGTCATGTCTCGCGTAACATCGCTTGCATCGCTGGTCCCGCCATTGCGAGCGCGTGCGGCGGCACCATCGAAACAACTCCGCCACCCGTTCCGAAGCCCGGAGCGTTGAACGCCGTGCTCGTCACACCGAATGCGAACGACGGCGCGGTGTTGTTCAACATCGCCGGCGGTCCGATCGATTCGATCACGACTGGCAGGGCGAGATTGATCGGCGATACGGGTTGCTCGTCATGGGTTCCGTGCAGAACGGATCGGTGCTCGCGCCGGCACGCGGCACGTACGCGCTGCAGAACGTCTCTGGCTACAAGATCAGCATCACGCCGCGCTAGGGCGCCGATCGCACTGCCGTCAGTCATCAACGGCAAGTCCGATTCGGCCCGCCAGTCAGCCACGTCGTCATCGTCGCGAATTGTTCCGGAACTCCTCGGTCCGGGTCTGGGTTCCTCCCGCGGCCGGCGCAATCGCACGGCCGACAACTCTCGAAGTTGTCCGTTCAGTCTAGGCCTTACGAAAGGACGTCACGCATGGAACGCAGCAAAGCTGTTCTCAGGGTCGCGAGCTCGTTGTTGGGTCTCGTGGTCCTGAGTGGTTTATCAAACTCTAAACTCGCGGCTCAAGGAACCATCAAAGTAACGAAACAGGTTGACCAGGTGGAGATCGTCGCGCCCAGCCAGCCGTTCTCGGCAACATTGAACACGTTTGGCGGCACCGCTGGACCAACGTTCTCGGTGGGTCCGGCACAAGGCACGCTCTCCGTGTCGAGCTTGATCCTCACCAACCTCGATAACGTTCCGGAACGAATCCAGATCTTCCAGGCAGCCAATCCGGATGCGTGCGGCTTGAATGCACAAATCGGTGGTCAGGGCAGCATCCACATGGACTTGCTCGTGCCGCCTTCGCAGTCGATCAGCTTGCCGTTTCCTACGCCGTTGGTCCTCACCGCGCCAAACGGCCACTCGTGCCTCGGAATGTCCGGTGGCACCGTTCCCGGAATCGTCGTCGTCCAGGTGACCGGCTTCGTCAGCAACAACTAAGCGGCGCGTGATAGCAGTGTCGCGCTGACGAGAGGGCTCTCCGCACCGTACGCACTCTTCGTCGGACGGCGGTTCTCTCGCTGGCTCGCACAAATCCAGCCCGTCGCGCGCGGATTCCATCCCGAGTTGCGACGGGCTCGATTTGTTCGTGCCCGTCCTCATTTCGGTATTCGCCGCGTTTTTCATGGCAGGACGGTTCCTTCGACGACGAAACGTGATGCTCACCATCGGATCGCAGCGGCACCTCTTCGATATTCCGCCGGGAGTGGCGTACTTCAACACCGCCTACAACTCGCCGCTTCTCAACGCATCTCGGGCGCGCCTCGTCGAGGCTGCGGGCGCCAAGAGCCGCCCGTGGGAACGAAGGGCGCCCGACTTCTTTGCTGACGCCGAGCGAGTTCGTGCGCTGGCCGCCGGCGTCTTTGGCGGCGATGCCGACGGCTACGCCATCATCCCGGCGGCCAGCTACGGTGTGAGCAGCGCAGCGCGGGCAATCGAGCCGACGCTCGCACCGGGCGATCGAATCGTCGTCGTCGAGGGTGAGTTTCCGTCGAACGTTTTGCCGTGGCGCCGCGTCGCTGAGGAGACTGGCGCCGTCGTCGTGACTGTTCCGACACCAGCGGATGGCAACTGGACCGCCGCGACTCTCGTCGCGCTCGAGCGAGGCGCTCGGGTTGCGGCGCTTGGCAACTGTCACTGGACCAATGGCGCCCGCCTGGATCTCGTGACGATTGCCGCCGCCTGCGGCGCCGCGGGCGCGGCGCTCGTCCTCGACAACACGCAGTCCTGGGGTGCGATGCCGCTCGACCTGAATTCCGTACAACCGGATTTCGTCGTCGCCTCGGGCTACAAATGGCTCCTCTGTCCATATGGGTTCAGTCTGATGTATGTCAGCCCCGCGTGGCGCGACACTCGGCCGCTGGAAGAGAGCTGGCTGGCGCGCACGAACGCCGAGGACTTCACCTCGCTCACGAGCAGCGACACGTATATGTCGGGTGCGCGCCGATTCGACGCGGGAGAGAAGTGCACGCCGCTCGTTCCGGGGGCGATCGCGGCGCTGGAGCAGCTGCAGGCGTGGGGCGTGAGCGAGATCGCCGAAAGTCTGGGCGCCATGAATCACGGAATTCAGATGCGACTCGAGGCGCTCGGCTTCGAGCTGCTGCCGGCCGCGCAACGCTGTCCGCACTTGTTCGGCGCGCGGTTGCCCAAGGGCTATTCGGGAGACCTGATCGGGACGCTCCGTGCGAACAACGTATTCGTGAGCCAGCGTGGATCGTCGATTCGGTTCGCGCCGCACCTGCACGTGACGGAGGACGACATCGACCAGCTGTTCGGAGCGTTGGCCAAGGCGGGGCTCGCATAACGAGTCGTCAGGCGCAACGTATCAGATGTCTAAATAGAAAAGTCACAACGTCCGGAGACCTCTTCCGACTTTCGTCGTCGCGCGAGCAGACCTGCACTCGCGTGTTGCGGCTGAGAGCACTGACCGACGGTGCCCGCGAGTCGCGACGCGTGGACCACGACGTTCTCGTGGGCTCGCCTGGTCTCCGTCCGCGGCCGCCCTCTGGCGAGCTCGCTGCGCTCGCGCAATCCGAGTAGCCGTCTCGGCGTCGCCAGTTGTGAGGAGTCCCGCGACGGTCATATCTGGCGGACTGCGGAACGTGAACACATAATCACGTTCCCACACCGCACGGGCATGGCCGCCGACACGAGGACTCTAGATCGGCCAGGTGGCGCGTTCAATCCGCCGATGCAGCACGGCGCCCTTCCGGGGAGCGACGCCGATTATCGCGTCGTAGCCAATGCGCTTTCGCACATTCTCTGGACGCGTGATGCGACGGGCCGGCTGGAGTGGGTGAACGATCGCTGGTACGAGCTGACCGGGTTGACCGAGGAGGAGACGCTCCGCGGCGCTGGCCCGTCCGCGGTGATTCATCCGGACGACTACCAGCGCGTCGACCGGATCTGGCGCGACGCGATGGCCGCGTTGACGAACTGTGAGATGACGTATCGCATCCGGAACCGAAGCGGCGCCTATCGCTGGCACCTCGCCCGCGTCGCGCCGATTCGGGACGCGAGCGGCACGGTCACGCGATGGGTCTCCGCGATCGTCGACATCCACGACCATCGCATCTCCGAACAGGCGCGACTCGAATGGGAGCGCAGGTTCGAGGCGGTGTTCAACGTCATTCCTCAGGCGACGGCGATCGTCAGGCTGGCCGACGGCGCGCATCTCCAAGTGAACGACGCGTTCACTCGCCTCACGGGATACACGGCGGACGACATCATCGGGAAGAGCACCGTGACGCTCGGCATGTGGCGCGCCGAGGAACGGGCGGCGTACATCAAGCCGGTCGTGATGGCTCCGGGGGGGGCGACCGTCGTTCCGTTCCGCACCAAGGACGGACGCTGGCTGCGTCTGGCGCTCTCCGGCCGACATCTCGACTTCGCCGGCGAGCCATGCATGGTGACGGTCGGCATCGACGTGACGGAACAAGAGGCAAGCGAAGCGGCGCTCCGCCAGAGCGAGGCACAGGCGCGCGCCCGCGCCGACGAGCTCGCCACGTTGATGGATGCGGTGCCCGCCGCTGTATGGCTCTCGCGCGATCCCGACTGCCTCGACATTCGCGGCAATCGCGCCGCGTACGAGATGCTGCGGCTCGATTCCAGCGAGAACATGTACGGCCCCGCGGTGGATCGCCGGTTCGTCATCTACATCGACGGGGCGGAGGTTCCGGTCGAGCGGCTTCCACTCGAGCGGGCCGCTCGAGGCGAGGAGGTGCGGAACCACGAGGAAGAGATTCGGTTCGGCGACGGCGATGTCCGGCACCTCTTCGGCAGCGCGGTGCCGCTCCGCGACGCGGCGGGCACTCCGCGCGGCGCCATCGGCGCCTACGTGGACGTCACTCGCCTCAAACAGGTCGAGGGCGCGCTCAGAGAGGCCGATCGCCGTAAGGACGAGTTTCTCGCGCTGCTCTCGCACGAGCTGCGCAATCCGCTCGCGCCGATCCTCACGGCGGCGCAAATCCTGAAGCTCAATGCAACGCCCGAAGCGCATATCGATCTCGACATCATCGTTCGGCAGGCGAGGCACCTCGTGCGGCTCGTGGACGATCTGCTCGATGTCTCGCGCGTCACGCGCGGCAAGGTTGCTCTCACGACGCGGCGCATCGAGCTGTCGAGCATTGTCGCCAGCGCCGTCGAAGCGACCGGTCATTTGTTCGAGAGCCGTCGTCATCGCCTCGAGTTGGCGGTGCGCACCGAAGGTCTGGCGATCGACGCGGATGAAGTACGCCTCACGCAGGTGGTGAACAACCTTCTCTCGAATGCCGCGCATTTCACGCCGCCGGGTGGCACGGTCACGGTGACCGGCACGCGCGAAGGCGACGACATCGTTCTGCGCGTGCGAGATACCGGCGCGGGGATCGATCCCGCGATGCTCCCCAACATCTTCGAGATGTTCATGCAGGGCGAGCGTGGACGCGATCGCAGCACGGGCGGGCTCGGGCTTGGACTTTCTCTCGTCCGCGCGCTGACGCAGCAGCACGCCGGCACGGTGACGGCGCACAGCGAAGGTCTTGGGCGCGGGAGCGAGTTCTCGATTCGACTTCCAGTGGCGCAGGGCAGCGAGCGCCGCGCAACGCCGCCCTCGGCACGTCCGAGGGTACAGCCCGAACGGCGCGGCGCCGGAACGCGCGTGCTGATCGTGGACGACAATCACGACGTGCTCGACACGGCGGCGCGGCTGCTCGCGTATGCGGGATACGAGACGCGAACCGCGAGCGATGCGGTCGCCGCACTCACCGTCGCGACCGAATTCCGTCCGCGGATCGCGATTCTCGACATCGGCCTGCCGGTGATGGACGGCTATCACCTCGCGCGCGAGCTTCGCGCGCGCATGGGTGATGACTTGCCCACACTCATCGCGCTCACGGGCTATAGCCAGGCCGCCGATCGACAGCGCAGCCGCGACGCGGGTTTCGCGCGCCACCTCGCGAAACCAATCGATGCCGAGGAGCTGCTTCGTGTTCTCGCCGCCCTGGCCGCTCCAGCTGGTTGATTCGGTTCATTCGAAGTTCAGAGCATCGACTGCAGCCGACTCGCAACGGTGCGCGCTACGTGTGGTTGAAGCGGGGGTCACTGATGAGTAGCTCCAGCATCCAAAGGACCTGCAGGGCGTGGATGCGTTTGGCTAGCATTGCCTGTCGTTCGAAACGGACGGAAGAACTCGCGGATCTCCCGCACGAGCGACTCTGGTTCTTCGAGCGCGGCGAAATGCCCGCCACTGTCCATCTCGGTCCATCGTTGGACGTTGAAGAACCGCTCGGCCCACTCGCGCGGTGGCGATGAGAGATCTTTTGGGAACATCGCGAAGCCGGTCGGCACAGTGCTCGATCCCTTCCATTCCTTCAGCTTCTGCCCGATCCACGTCAGGGCTCCAGCCTGTGTGACGTCGTAATATGGCAGGAACGACGAGTTGATTGTCTCCGTCGCCCAGTAGAGCATGACGTTGGTGAGAAGCTCGTCTTTCGTGAATCGGCGCTCCACCTGACCGTCGCAATCGCTCCATCGGCGAAATTTTTCGACGATCCACGTCGCGAGTCCCGCCGGCGAATCGTTGAGTCCAACGGCAACGACCTGCGGCTGCGAACCTTGGACGATGGCGTACGCACCCTCCTTTTGCTGAAACGCCGCGATCGCATCGAGGTATTTCCGCTCGGCGTGAGAGAGATCGTCGGGTTTCCGAAACGAATGGAGGAACGGCACGTCGGTGAGATGGATCGCGACAACATTGTCAGGATGGTCTCGCGCGAGCCATTCGGTGATGGTGCTTCCCCAGTCACCGCCGTGCGCGACATAGTGCGAATAGCCAAGCTCCGTCATGAGCTCGTGCCATAGACCGCTCACATGGAATAAGCCTCCGGCCTCGCTGACTCTGTCGGAGAATGCGTATCCCGGAAGGCTCGGCGCGACGACATCGAACGAGTCGGTGGAATCGCCGCCGTGATTTGCCGGATCGGTGAGCATCGGGATGATCTTCGTGAAGCGCACGATCGAGTCCGGAAATCCGTGCGTCAGTACGATCGGCAGCGGGTTTGGTCCGCGTCCTCGTTCGTGAATGAAGTGAATCCCGAGATCGCCCTTCAACGTCGCGCGGAAGTTGGCGAATGCGTTCAGGGTGCGCTCCTGGGCGCGCCAATCGAAGGACTCGCGCCAGTAGCCGACCAGCTCCTTCATATACGGAATGCTTGCACCGTGGTCCCAGCCTCGGTCTCCGAGGTTATCGACCCAGCGGGTGGCGTCGAGGCGTCTGCTCAGGTCGTCGAGCACGCTTTGGTCGACATCAATGCAGAACGGTGAGATGGTCATGCGTGCTCCGGTTCGAGAGCCGGCACGACACGCAGGTTGTGCACCATTCCGATACGTTCGCTAAGCTTTGAGACATACACATACGCACGTGCGTCGATGCGCAGCTTCGAATCTCCGATTCTGTATTTCAGCCGAGGAGAATGCCCGACCGGCGGTGTTGATCTTCGCCGCGGCCGCGGCGCTGCTGCTCATCATCGCGTGCCTGAACGTGTCCAACTTGGTCCTTGTGCGCGGCCTCGCACGCACCCGGGAGTTGGCCGTTCGATCCGCACTCGGCGCCTCGAGGTGGCAAATCGTCGCGCAATTGCTCGCCGAGAATGGAATCCTTGCAGTCGCGGGCGGCGCGGCAGGTGTTGCACTCGCCGCGATCGTTGTGAAATCTCTGATTGCTCTCGCGCCGGCAGACATTCCGCTCTTGACGACCGTGCGCTTCGATCCCCGTGTCTTGGGAGGTGCGCTCGCGTTGACTGTCGCGGCGATGTTGCTGTTCGGTGTCATCCCAGCGCTCGTCGCGGCGCGAACCGACGCGCATGCCGTGCTCAGAGCTGGCGCGCGCCTCAGCGCGAGTCGCGGTCCACGTCGTGTGCGAGAGCTGCTCGTGGGCGCACAGGTCGCGATGGCGGTGCTGGTTCTCGCCGCCGCAGCTCTGCTCGGACGCAGTATGCTCGAGCTCGAGAACGCGGATCTCCACTTTGATGATTCTCATCTCCTGATCGCCGAGCTCGGGATTCGATATGACATTTACGACAACGTCGGCAAGCAGCGCGCGCTTGCCGAGATGGTGACGGCGAAAGTGCGCGCGACGCCAGGCGTCCGCATTGTGTCGCCGGTGCTCACCGTTCCCTTCTCGGGCGCAGGTGGTTGGGATGCGCAAGCCGCCACTGACGGTCAATCAGTGGATGCGGCGGCAGGCAATCCGATGTTCAACCTCGAGCTCGTGACGCCGGACTACTTTCAAACCCTCGACTTGGGCGTGCTGCGCGGACGCCTTTTCACGCCGTCGGACGGCGAGGGCAGCGAGCCGGTTGCCGTCGTCAGCGAGTCGATGGCGCGTCGCTATTGGCCGAACCAGAATCCACTCGGCAAGCGGTTGCACATGGGAAAGCGCCCCGAGCGAACCGCCACCGTCGTCGGCGTGGTGCCGGACACTCGCTATCGTGATCTCCGCGACCTGCGCGCCACGGCGTATTTTCCGCTCGCGCAATCAACGTTCACGTTTACTCCAACCGCGTTGGCAATTCGCACCTCCACGCCGCCGGCAGCCGTGATCTCCGACCTGCGCCGTGCGATCAGCGATGTCGCGCCGGGTGTGTTCCTCGCGAACGCAGCGCCATTCGCGTCATTCGAGGCGGGTCCGCTAGCACAGCCTCGATTGAATGCGTTTCTGCTCTTGGTTTTTGGACTGTCTGCCGCAGTCTTGGCGGGGATCGGCGTGTTCGCGGCGATGGCGACGTTGGCGCGCCAGCGGACGAACGAATTCGGTGTCCGCATGGCGCATGGCGCAACGCCTCGTGACGTTCAGTCTCTCATGATGCGCCGGGGAAGCACGATCGCGGCGAGCGGCGTAGCGGTCGGCTTGATGTTCGCGCTTCTCACGAACCGGCTGTTGTCGTCGCTATTGTTCGAGGTCAGCCCCACGGATCCTACGACTTTGCTTGGCGCTGGTTCACTGTTATTGATCATCGGTCTGGTTGCGACGTTCGTTCCGGCGCGCATGAGTGCGCGCATCGATCCCGTCCTCGCTCTTCGCTCCGAGAACTAGCTCGCTCAACGCGCTACTCCGACGGCGCCCGAAGGGCCTTACGCGTGCGGAGCCGTCGCACTTCTCGAGTATGTAATCTCGACACCGCACGCCGCGTTGCAGAGTATCACCTGGTCACCGACTGAGCACCGGCGACCTACACCGAGAGCGCGATCGGTGTATCTACGAAATGGCGCCGTCCTTGGCACGCTTGCCACGACGACGAAGGACTACGCCGCCGACAGCGCCGATCAGGCCGGGAACGATGAAGACCACGACAGCGAGCAGTTGGCCGAACGCCGCCATGCCATCGGAGGGAGCATTCGCGCCCGTTAATGTCGAAAGTCTGATCAGGTGCGCCGCGCCGATCAGGGCCCAGCCCAGACCACCGATCAGAAGCATGTTCCCCATGTGGACCTCCGTCGCCCTGAATGGCCGACGGCCGGACACCGGCGTCGGCCCACTAGAATCCCTGGTGGTCGGACTGCCAAGTCATTCCGCCGGCAACGGTTCCGGGAAGGGCCCCAGGACCAGCAAGCACGCCGGAGCCCCCCCCCGGCTCGCGGCGCCCTGGCTGCCTCGGAACGCCTCGCCCGGTCGCGGGTTTGATATAGATTGGACGCGACTTTGAGTGGAGCGAACAGTTGATGCGCGTGATTCGTTGGACGTCGGCGATGGTTGCGTTGTCGGTTGTTGCCGCGGGATGCTCGGAGCTCGTCGCTCCGAACACCGACCTCGGCTTGAGCGTCTGGGCGGACGTGAGCCCCGCGGTCGTGCATCTGAGCGACACCGCGGCAACCGTTCGCATTCGCGTCTATGCGGTGAACTTCAGCCGCACGCCGGTTCGGATTCAGAGCGGCGGGCCTCCGTATGTCTCAGCCGCGGACCCAAGCCGCGGCCGCGGATTCGCGGAAGCGTATCGCGTCGCCCACGGCGCCGATTCGCTGACGGCCGGCCCGACGAAGAATTGGGGCATGGACACGGTCTACGTCTTCGGTGGGCGGGCACGCGAGTATGTCGAAACCGTGATCCCCTTGCGACAATGGCGCGCGAACGGTGCGCTTCCGGACACGGGCACCTACAAAGTCCGAAGCTATTTCAATCAGCGCGAGGGATCGCCGGCGAGGTTCAGGATCGTTCCCTGAGCGACGATCCTCCCGTCTCACCTCTCGGAGCTGGCGGAGTCGCGCTTGGCGATCCCGCGAATCCGCTTTTCGTATTTCGATGCGGTGGACGTGAATGGCAACATTCGGTCGATTACCGGTGCACTCCGGGCATCTCGCATCGACGCATCGGCATGAGCATCCTGGAGGCCGAGGGGGTGGTTGGGGCGCTCCAACATCTGGCCGCCGGTCCGGGACGTCCGACAACCGGGGACGGGTCGGGATGACCCCGGGCCGAGGGGCCAAGCCTGCTTCAACCTTCGAGAAAATCGACGTTTCGACCGAGACTATAGAGTGTTCGCCGGGGTCGCGAGGCACGATATCGTCGATTCCGGACGGACGTTCTTCCTTGATTCACTGAGAAGACCCTCGCAGTCCGACAGTCCCGGAGGTCTCATGGCCGCATCCCTCCGCACGCGTTCGCCGATGTTGATCGTCTTTCTGGACCTCGACGGCTACAAGGTCGCCTGCGCCGAGCGCGGCGATCTCGAGGTCGCGGATATGATCGACGACTACTATGACCGCATCTCGACGGCGGTGCAGAAGGCGGGTGGCCGCGTGGTGAAGTTCATTGGCGACGGCGCACTGATCGTGTTCTCCGAGCGCGCATCGGATCCCGGCGTCAGCATGCTCCTCGATCTGATTCCACGGGTCGACCGGTTCATGAGAGAACGTGGATGGCGCTGCCGGCTGCGCGCGCGCGTGCACTTCGGCGATGTGGTCGCGGGCGAGTTCGGGTCGACGGGCGCCGCTCGGTTCGATGTGATGGGTCATGAGGTCAACTCGACGGCGCTGATGCTGTCGGATGGCGTCGCCGTGTCGCCGACTGCGCTGGCCCAGCTGTCCGCGAAGACGCGCGCGCGGCTGATGGAGTATCGGGTGTCGGCGTAGCGATCCTCAGTCGCTAGGTGACCCACGCTCGCTTCGGTCGAAGGATCGAACGCGGAGCTACCGGGTAGCAGCGTCCACTCAATGCGGATCCTTTCGAGTGCCGCTTCGCTCGTGCTAGCTGCCATTGCGCCGGCGACCGCCTTGCACGCGCGCGTCGTTGCGTCGCGCATCCAGCAAATCCACATCGACACAGGCCGTGTCCGAGTAGCCGGCGGATGGCTCTACTACGAGGCCGCTGGCCGTGGCCCTGCGGTGGTCCTGCTCCATTCTGGCAATCTCGATAGCCGAACGTGGGACCCGCAGTTTCTTCCCCTCGCCCGGGCGCACCGCGTCATTCGCTACGATGCTCGAGGGCTCGGCCGATCATCGCCAGCCGACACGTCGTACGCGGCTCATGATGATCTCTTGGCTTTGCTGGACTCGCTTCGAGTTGATCGCGCTTCGCTCGTCGGTCTCTCAGGCGGCGCGCGCATCGCCATCGATTTCGCGTTAGCTCAACCAAGCCGAGTGGACCGGCTAGTCCTTGCCGAACCAGGCCTCAGCGGATGGCGGTACAAAGACATCGGCGACACCTCATGGGCAAAAGCCTGGCGGGCAGCCGCGATCCGACGGGACTCGATCGGCATGGCCGTCTCATGGTTGGCGAGCGACTGGATGAAGCCAGCGATGGAACATGCAGAACTTCGTCCCAAACTACGGCAGTGGATTCTCGCCGGGGCGGGGAATTGGCTCGGGCTGGTGCGCCACGGCGACCTCGAACGCGTTGCCAATCCACCGGCCCGCGGTCGCACGCGCTTGATTCGTGCGCCGACGCTCGTGATCGTCGGCTCGCGTGATCTTCCCGAGATTCACCACATCGTCGACACACTCACCGCGACGATCCCCAATGTTCGTCGCGTGACGTTCGCCGGGGCCGGTCACATGGTGAACCTTGAACAGTCCGATCGGTTCACCGAGGTTGTTCGCGCTTTTCTCGATCCGCTCAATCATCCTTCGCCTTGATCTGCGTCGATACCACGAGCCGTGCAACTAGATGAAAGAGATGTCTCATCGTTTCGTCTTCGTTGGCCTGTTTCTCTGTGCGATCGCAACCAGCACGTACGCGCAGGCCGCACCGGACGCGATTCTGTGCTGGAGCTCGCGGATCCTCGGCTCGAGGCCACGCATCATCGTCGATCTCCGACTCAAATCCGACAGCGGCAACCGCCAATGCTCGGGGCGAAAACCGGACGCGCTGATGTCGCGTATCCAGTCGCAGACCTGGCGCGACACGACGTTCGAGTGCAAGTCTTCTACACTCGCGAGATGACTGCCACCGATGACTCGATGCTCGTGACTCTGGGTATGCCGTCGATCGTTACTCACGCGGTTGCCGCGGGTTTGGTATTGAGCGCTGTCGTCGGTGCGCTGCTGATCGGGATACTCCGAGTCAATGCCGAAATCCTGCTCCACGACTATCCGCCGGACATTCGAGCGGCGTGGGGCCCGATGACGGCGCGCACGCGGCGCCAGCGAATACCGGTCGTGTGCGGCCTTCTCGTCGCCATCGTCGCGGTCATCGTGTGGTCTCTTTCGACGCTCCCGACCATCGCGGCGCGCGAGTTCTCGTTCTCGACCGCGGTCGCGTACTTCGCCGTGATGTTCGGAACCTTCAACGCGTTCGATTGGCTCGTGCTCGACTGCGGGTTGCTCTACTTCCAGCCACGGTTTGCCGTGCTCCCGGGCACTGAAGGTATGAAGGGATACCGTGACTACGGGTTTCACTTCCGAGGTTTTCTGCTCGGGATTCCCGTCGTTGCCGTCGGCAGCGTATTCGCCGCGGCGATGGTCGTGATCTTCTTTCGCCTCGGCTTCTGACCGCTCAACTGAAGCAACAAAGGATCTGACACCTACACGCGAGAGGTCACGTAGAGTTAGTCATGAGTAGGATTCCTGTCCGCTCGGTCGATGTGATGGACGCAAAGCTCGTCGCCAGCGTTCAAGAGACCTTCGGTAGTCACCACACGCTCGCTGATTTGCTGCGGTGGGCCGCGGCGCAGGTGCCTCGTGTTCACATCGCCGAAATCGTTACTCAAGACGAGTACACGCATGATGTGGTCGTGCCCTTCGGGCCAGCCTTTTTGAATTTCGATACGACCTGACTGGGCTCCATCACGGCGGTCGCCGTGTGGGGACATCGTCCGAACGCCGATGAGTTGCTGGCGGATCGCTTGCGGCATGGATGGCGTCCGACCGCGTCGGATCTCAGAAGCGGTGATCGAGTGCTCGGTCACGCGGCCTGCGTGCTGCAGCGCCAAGGGAACGGATGCGCGCGATCGGCAAGTCCCTCGTCCTGACATTCGTCGCGACCTGGGTGCTGTGGGTCTGGGTGATCCGGCAGAACGGCGCGCCCGGGCCACTGAACGTTTCGCCCGCACTCGCTGGCTTGGGCGGCTTGGCATCTGCCGCTCTTCTTCACGCCGGAGCGGACACCAACCACCAATCCTTCCCATTCTACACGCTGCAGGTCATGGCCTATTCGATCGCGCTCGCCTGCCTCTATTGGCGGACGGGTGGTAGCGTCCTTTTGACAATGCTCATGCACTCAGCCTTTAACAACATGAAGGACCTTGTGCCGTCGGCCGGCGCGCCGGCAGTGAGTCCGTTCACGCTTCATGCGACGCCTGTCCTGCGACTCACCGTGTTGTTACTGTGGGTTGTCAGCGCCGTGCTTCTAGCGCGCATGCGTGGCGTCGCCGGAGCTCGAGCTCTAACCCGATGTTCGCCAAACGCCCCCATCGCTCCCGCTCCGAATGATTGACCGGATCACGATCACTGTCGCGAACACGTTCGTCTTTCGAGCGAAACTCCTGATCGATCGCGCGCCCAACACCTGCGCTGCGTTCACCGCGGTGCTTCCATTTCGGCAGCAATTGATTCACGCCCGCTGGAGCGGCGAGGCGTGCTGGATTCCACTCGGCGACTATCAGCTCGGTGTCGGCTACGAGAACCACACGAGCCATCCGTCGCGCGGCGACCTGCTCTGGTATCCTGGCGGCATCAGCGAAACGGAGCTGCTCTTCGCCTATGGCTCGTCATACTTCGCCAGCAAGGTCGGTCAGCTCGCGGGCAATCACTTTCTCCAGATCATCGAGGGCGGAGAGCGACTCGAGGAGATGGGACGTTTCGTGCTGTATCACGGCGCGCAGGACATCGTCTTCGAAGCGGCGTGATTCTGACTTCTGACGTTCATTCGATCGCGGACCGCTGTGGCCGAAGCATGGCGCCGAGTTGAATGAGCACTCCCAGCCGATCCGGCACGCCCCAGTGCTCGACCACACAGCCCTCACGGACGCGAAGCACGTCGAATACGTAGATTCTGAAGGTGCGTCCCGTCGGCGGATGGCCCATGTACGGGCCGTCGTGCGTGCCCGTTGCGACATTACGAGTCCATGCCGTGTCGCCGACGACGACCATGTCTTCGATCTCCAACTTGAAATCGGAAAACGCGCTTCGTAACGATTGCACGACTGCCTTGGCGCCGGCGGCGCCTGGCGGGTGGGCGGGTCCGTAGTCTTGATGTTCCACGATGTCGTCTGCGATGAGCTCATCGCAGACGTCCAGGTTGCCCCGGCTGAACGCGTCGTCGAGAAGGCGACGCGCGACGATCGCGGCAGGCAGGGTCCTGGAGTGCTGCGTGTCAGTCATTGTGCCTTGATACCCATTTGGCGTTACGGTCAGTTCGTTCGTCGAGTCGAACCTAGTGCGGCGCCGCCGGCGGCACCTCGGGCGAAATACCCATCGGTTGGCGGTGGGATCGTGAGTATTTTCACCCAATGGCCGAGCACACGTCGAGGCGGATTCTGCTGTGAATCGTAGACGAGCGATCTACATCGTCCTCGCTCTCGTCACGATCGCGGTCGGGTTGCTCGTGCACCTGCAAGCCGCGGTGCTCGGTCCGACCATGAGCGACGTGACCGGCGACGCCGTGTGGGCTGCGATGATCGTGTGGTGGGTCGGCACGCTAGCGCCGGCCGCGCGGCCGATGGCGCGAGGCGCCGCGGCGTACGCGATCTGCGTGGTCGTCGAAATGAGCCAGCTGTATCACGCGCCGGCAATCGACGCCATTCGGGCGACGCTCCTCGGGAGGCTCGTGCTCGGGAGCGACTTCGATCTACGCGATCTGGCGGCGTACGCGATTGGTGTGGCCGCCGCGGTGCTGCTCGACATGATCCTCATCGTCCGCGCCCGAGATCCACGCGCGGCTACGTGATGAGCGGTGGTGTTGTAAGGAGTCTTGCGACTACATCCTGTCGCATCGAACATTCCCTCGTGCCCTCGAGCCGGTCGTCCCCAGAATAGGAGAGCTTTCATGGCCGTGAATACAAAGCGGCTGCGCATCGTGGCCGTTCTCATCGGAGTTTCCTCGCTCCTCCTTCTCGCGGTCATGATTCGCATTCTTCGTGCGTAACGCCTGCGTCGCGACGCGCCTTCTGCCCAACGCTGCAACCGATGGAGGGCGCTGAGGTGAGGAGCCGGGCGCCCACCATGCTCTACGTCGTTTTGATGGCAGCCGTGATCGTCGCGGTCGATGTGCTGTTTTTCAAAGATCGATTCTGGGAACGGCTGGCGGCGAACGTCGGAATCGTTCTCGTCTTCGTAGCCTTCTACTTCAGATTCCTGAAGCGACGCTGACGTGCGAGTGTTCGCGAACAACGAGAAGCGCGGTGCACGGCACCAAAGTCCTGTGGCTCACATAGAGCTTTCTCTTCACATCGCGGCGCCGCCGGAGCGATGCTTCGACCTCGCCCGAAGCGTCGACGCACATGTTCACTCGATCGCAGAGCGGCGGCACACTCGCCCGCGACGTGTTCGACTATCGAGCGCCACTCGGCCCGCTCGGCTGGATTGCCGAGCGATTGTTTCTAACGGCCTACATGCGACGCTTCCTTCTTCGTCGCTTGCGAGTGCTCAAGACCATCGCCGAGTCAGGGGAATGGATGCAGTTCGTTTCGC
>Ga0207652_10001163_pt1 | contig 23621 bp, 19 predicted proteins | sample KBSC63BmetaG_FD_184334 | JGI IMG/M metagenome (GOLD analysis project Ga0207652, IMG submission 184334) | Corn rhizosphere microbial communities from Kellogg Biological Station, Michigan, USA - KBS C6-3B metaG (SPAdes) (version 2) | ecosystem: Host-associated > Plants > Roots > Rhizosphere ... | reverse complement strand
CCTCGGCAGCGAAAGCGACTGGAACTACGAAGCGAACTTCGAGCACTCGCAGAATCAGCTCGAAAGCAAGTGGCCGGCCCTGGTCGCGGCCAAGGCGCAGGCACTCTACCTCGGACCCTCATTGGGCGAATACATCGATGGTGATGGCAATGACACCGGCTATCAGAAGTACTACGCGCCTGTCAGCCGGCTCTACACACCGCTGACCGTCGCGCAATTTCGCTCGATCACCCAGGATTCGATCGATCTCGACAAGAGCCGTACCGAAAACTGGTCGCTCACCCTGACGAATACCAACCTGTTCCATCTGCCTGCCGGACCCGTCGGTTTCGCGGGCATCGCTGAATACGGCAATTCGTATTTCGGTCTGAAACCCGATCCGATGTCGCTGGACGGCAGTTACTACGGCCTGCACAACGCCGGCGCGGTCGGCTCGCGCAGCCACGAAGCCATCGGCTACGAATTCAGTGTGCCGGTGTTCTCCAAGCTGACCGTCACCACCGCGGGCCGCTACGACCGCTATGAATACAGCGATACCAGCGCGGGCAAATTCACCTACGCGTTGGGCCTCGAATACAGGCCGATCCAGAGCCTGCTGCTGCGCGGCTCGCTGTCCACCGGCTTTCGCGCGCCCGACCTTTCCTACTTGTACGCAGGGCTGAACGGGTCCAGTTCCGGCGGGACCGATTACTACTTGTGCCGTCGCGACGAGCCCGATACCGGGCCGGACTTCATTGACAACTGCAGCAACGGGGACGTGGGCTTCAACGGCCGCAGCCACGGCAGCACCACGCTCCAGGACGAAACCAGCAAGTCCTTCACCTACGGGTTCGTGTTCGCGCCGACGCCGAACTTCGACGTCAGTGCCGATTACTACCACATCAAGCTCAACAACGAAGTCGAGTATCAGGACAGCGACACCATCCTGCGCGAGGAAGGCGACTGTCGCCTCGGCCAGACTTTGAGCGGAACCCCGGTGGACGGCAACTCCTCTTTCTGCCAACAAATCGAAAGCCAGGTGGTGCGCAACGCCGCAACCGCCGCCTACAACCCCGAAGGCGTCACCTCGGTGCTGGTGCTGCCGATCAACGCCGCCATCGATGAAACCTCCGGCGTCGACCTGAGCGCGCATTACCGGCTCAATACCCCGCGTGCGGGCACGTTCGATTTCAACTTCGGCGCCACCTACGTGATCATGCACCGGACGCAGTTGAGCAAGGATTCGCCGGTCGACAACGAGATGACCGACATTTACTACTACCTGATCCCGCGCACCAAAGCCAACGCTTCGGTGACGTGGAACTTCCACGATTTCACCGCGACGCTGTACGGGTCGCGTCTGGGCGGAATACCGAACTACGACGGCACCCGTCGCCTGGCCCCGACCTTCATGTACAACGCGACGCTCGGATACCGCGTCACGCCGAACATCAACGTGTCGCTGATCGTGGACAACCTGTTCGACGCGCGTCCGCCGCGCGACGACACCTGGACCAGCTACCCCTACTACTACCTCAAATGGTTCGACGCCGTCGGCCGCGCGTACTTCGTGGAGATGAACATGAAGTTCGGCGGCACGCACGGTGGATGAACCGCGGCGCCCGCGAGATGCCTTGAGGGGCATCTCGCGCCAGCGAATGTTTCTGCGATCGGTCTACTGCGTCCTTCTCTGGGTGGTCTGCCTCCTGGCGTGGCCCGCGGGTGAGGCGGCGGCGCGCACATTCCAGTTGAGTGACTTGCAGAAGATCGTCACCCTCGGCGATCCGCAGATCTCGCCGGACGGGAAAGCGATCGCCGTGATCGTGTCCACGCCGGACTGGAAGACGGACAAGTCGAAGGTCGAGCTCGACCTCGTGAACGCGGTGCAGGGCCAATGCCGCGTGCTCGTTTCGAACCGCGAAAGCGTGTCCTCGCCGCGCTGGTCACCGGACGGCACGCGGCTCGCGTTCCTCGCGAAAGACACGAAGACCGGGGCCGTCCAGATATTCGTGATGCCAATGGACGGTGGCGATCCGCTGCGCGTGACCGACAACAAGCAGGGCGTGGATGACTATTCCTGGAGCCCGGACGGCAAAAGCATCGCGTTCGTCGCGCAGGATCCACCCCTCAACGCAGACGCGATCAAGGCGCACGACAAGGTTTTCAGGGTTACGGATGGCCACTTTTTGCTGACCAAAGACGTGGCGCCCTGGCATTTGTGGGTGGTGCCCGCTGCGGGTGGGGAAGCCAGGCAGTTGACCGAGGGCCAATTCAGTCTTGGCACCGATTCGGGAGGCACGACGACGCCAGCCTGGAGCCGTGATGGCCAACGCATTGCATTCACGAAATTCCCGGGTGCGTACTGGGGACCGTCGTTTCGTTCCGTCATCGCCGAAGTGGATGTCGCGACCGGCAAAATGGAAACGCTGGTTTCCGCGCAAACGTCGGAGGATTTCAAATTCGCACCGGCCGGCAATGCTTACGCATTCGAACGCCCGCGCGGCGGCGACCAGAACAACGGCGATGCCGTGTACGCGAGCGTCGATGGCAAGACTTTCGACGCGACCGCGGCACTTCCACGTCATTTCAGGAATTACGTCTGGATGCCCGACGGTCGGTCGCTGATTGTCGCCGGCGGATTGGGCACGCACACCGTGCTCTGGCAACAGCCGCTGTCGGGGAAAGCCAGATTGATCGATCTCGGCGGTGTGGAAGCCAACAATGGCTTGGGCGTCACCACGAGCGACGACACGACCCGGATGAGCATTTCCAGAACCGGCGCCATTGCTTTCATCGGCAGCACGGCAACCCATCCCGGTGAGTTGTATGTTCTGGATTCCGCAAGCGCCAAGCCGCGCCGGCTCACCGACGTGAACGCGTTCATCGACCGTCTCGACCTGGGCCGAACGGAGTCCATCGAATGGACGGGCCCGGACGGCTTCCGCGAAGACGGCGTGCTTACGTATCCGGCCGGTTACGAGCGAGGCCACAGGTATCCGCTGGTACTGGTCATCCACGGCGGCCCCATGATGTCTTCCAACGTGAGCTTCCAGCGGTTGGCGCAACTGCTGGCGGCATCCGGGTTCCTGGTATTCCAGCCGAACTACCGCGGCAGTACGAATCTGGGCGACGCGTATCAACACGCCATTTACCGCGACACCGGCGACGGCCCCGGCAAGGACGTGATGGCGGGGCTCGCCGCGGTGGAGAAGCTTGGCATCGTGGACAAAAACCGCATCGGCGTGAGCGGCTGGTCGTACGGTGGTTACCTGACCGCGTGGCTCACAAGCCATTACGACGTCTGGAAAGCCGCCGTCGCGGGGGCGCCCCTTACCGATTGGCTGATGGATTACAGCCTCTCCTACTATCAGGAAGGCGATGCCTATTTCTTCGGCTCATCGCCGTGGACGAACGATGGCTGGAAAATCTGGCGCGAACAGTCGCCGATCAACTATGTGCGTAACGTCAAGGCACCGACCTTGATCATGGGCGATGTCATGGATTCGAACGTGCCACTGGCCAACGCCATGGAGTGGTATCACGGTCTGCGCGACAACGGCGTGCCCGTCGAGTTCTACGCGTACCCGGAAACATCCCATCTGCCGCACGACATCGTGCAGGTCACCGACATGTATCGCCGATGGATCGGCTGGATGAAAAAATATCTTGAATGACGAGCAGCCCGTTACGAATGCTTTAGTCATTCAGACGTTGAAGAGGAAATGCAGCACGTCGCCTTCCTGCACGACATAATCCTTGCCTTCCTTGCGCAGCCGGCCTGCGTCGCGCGCGCCGGCTTCGCCGCGGAATTTGGTGTAATCGTCGAATGCAACGGTTTCGGCGCGGATGAAACCCTTCTCGAAATCGGTATGGATCACGCCTGCGGCCTGCGGCGCGGTGGCGCCGCGCTTGACCGTCCACGCGCGCACTTCTTTTTCCCCGGCGGTGAAATAGGTTTGCAGGCCAAGTAGCGTGTAAGCGGCGCGCGCAACGCGGTCGAGGCCGGGTTCGGTGAGACCCATCGAAGCGAGGAATTCGCCGCGGTCGGCCTCGTCGAGTTGCGAGATTTCTTCCTCGATCGCCGCGCACACCGGCACCACCACTGCGCCTTCGGTTTCCGCGCGCTTGCGTACGGCATCCAGGTGCGGATTGTTCTCGAAACCATCCTCGCGCACATTGGCGACGTACATCAGCGGCTTCATGGTCAGCAGGAACAGGTCGCGGATCGCGGCGCGCTCTTCGTCGTCCAGCGCCACCGATCGCGCGGACTTGCCGTCGTTCAACGCGGCGCGCAGTTTTTCCAGCACCGGGCGTTTGGCCATCGCGTCCTTGTCGTTGGCCTTGGCTTGCTTCTCGACACGGGCCAGAGCCTTGTCCACCGATTCGAGATCAGCCAGCGCGAGTTCGGTGTCGATGGTTTCGATGTCGGCAATCGGGTCGATCTTGCCTGCGACATGCACGATGTCCGGATGCTCGAAGCAGCGCACCACGTGCGCGATCGCATCGACCTCGCGGATGTGCGCGAGAAACTTGTTGCCGAGGCCCTCGCCCTTCGATGCGCCCGCGACCAGCCCGGCGATGTCCACGAACTCGACCGACGCCGGGATGATCTTCTGCGGATGCACGATGTCCGCGAGCTGCTGCAAACGCGGATCGGGTACCGGTACCACGCCGACATTCGGATCGATGGTGCAGAACGGAAAGTTCGCAGCGGCGATGCCCGCCTTGGTCAGCGCGTTGAAAAGCGTGGACTTGCCGACATTGGGCAGGCCGACGATGCCGCATTGGATTGCCATTCAGGAAACTCCACGCCGTCATTCCGGCGAAGCCTGCCCCGGAGCGTCTCAGTCCGGGGGCCGAAATCCATGAGGTGGCATGGATTCCCGCCGATTGAAAATGGGTCCCGGCCTGCGCCGGGACAACGGACAAAGTAGCTTCAGTTCGAATCACGGATCCCGTGACGTATTCAACCACTTCGTCGCTTCGTTGAAATCACCCGCGACCGCCAGCGGCAGCACGTGCAGCGCGTGCGTGATCGCATCCAGCATCAAGTCTTCGTCCACCGCAGAAGGATTGCCGAGCACCCACGGCGTCACGTGATTGCGGTCGCCCGGATGGCCGATGCCGATGCGCAGCCGATGAAACTTCCCGTGCCCGAGCTGCGCCATGATGTCGCGCACGCCGTTCTGGCCACCGTGGCCACCGTCGAATTTCAGGCGCGCCGTGCCGGGCAGCAAGTCCAGGTCGTCGTGCACGACCAGCAATTCCTCGGGCACGAGCTTCCAGTAGTTGAGTGCTGCCACGACCGCGCGGCCGCTCTCGTTCATGAACGTATCGGGCTTGACCACCCGCACCTGCTCGCCACCGATCGGCACGCGGCAGGCTTCGGCGTGCAGCCGATTTTCGAAGCCGAAACGCTGCCCTTCGCCGGTCGCCAGCACGTCGGCGAACCAGAAGCCGGCGTTGTGGCGGTTGCGCAGGTATTCGGGTCCGGGATTGCCCAGACCCGCAATCAACCGGATGCCGGACATGAAAGAAAACCCCGAATGGTGGCAGCCTCGTCATTCCGGGGCTGCCGAAGGCAGAACCCTACTGCGTTTGCAGAGCCTGTCCCGGACTTGACCCGGGAATTGCAAGCGCGAACGCCGCAGGCGGCCCGAAGGGCGAGCGCCAAGGATGGCGCAAGGTTACCCATCTCTTACGGGTTCCAGATGGTGCCAAAAGCGGATTCCGGACGCCGCTTGCGCAGCGTCCGGAATGACGACAGGGATGTCCGCATGAGCCCCTTACTTCTTCTCGGCCGGCTTCTTGTCGCCTGCGGCAGGCGCTGCCGCCTTCGCTGCATCGCCACCCGCGGCCGGGGCCGGAGCGGCCGCGCCTTCGGCTGCCACGCCTTCCGCGGCGCCTTCGACCGGAGCCTCCTCCACTTCCTCGCGAACCGCCTGCGCGGACACGACGGTGTGGTCGTATTCCTTGCCGAGCTTCAGTTCGGGGACTTCAACACCGGCGGGAAGTTTCAGGTCGGACAAGTGCAACACATCTCCCAAAGCCAGCTCGGCAAGATCGAGATCGAGGTGTTCCGGCAGGTCCTTCGGCAGGCACGAAATTTCGACTTCGTTGATGTTGTGCGAGATGACCACGCCGGAAGTCTTGGCGGCCGGCGATTTCTCCTTGTTGAGGAAACGGATCGACACGTACACGCGCACCGGCTTGGACTCGTCCACGCGCAGGAAGTCCAGGTGCAGCAGCTGCGGTTTCACCGGATGCTTCTGCACGTCGCGCAGCAGCACCTTCTGGCGGTTGCCTTCGACCAGCAGGTCCAGGATCGCCGAAGAGAACCACTCGTTGCGCGCGGCCAGCGAGAGTTTCAGATGATCGAACTCGATGTTTTCCGCAGGAGCGCCTGCGCCGTAGATGACGGCGGGAACCTTGCCGGCGCGACGCAGGCGGCGGCTCGCACCTTTGCCCTGGTCGGCGCGACGTTCGGCCGTGATTTCGTGGATGGTTGCCATTGTGGTGTTACCTCAGGTTGCAGTGATGCCGCGTCACCGCGGCGGTAGTGGCTTTCCCGCGACCAGGAAAGCCGGAATCAGGGACCGGGGACCAAGAGCTTGCATCTGCCTGCTCTCCGGTCCCCGGTCCCCACTAATCGACGTACAACGAGCTGACCGATTCGCCATACGCCATGCGGCGCACGGTTTCGGCCAGCAACTGCGCGACGGACAACTGGCGGATCTTGCCGCACGCGGCGCCCTCGGCGCTCAGCGGGATGGTGTCGGTCACCACCAGTTCGTCCATCTGCGATTGTTCGATGTTGCGCACCGCCGGCCCCGACAGCACCGCGTGGGTGCAGTACGCGACCACTTCCTTCGCGCCGCGATCCTTCAGCGCCTTCGACGCGGCGCACAAGGTACCCGCCGTATCCACGATGTCGTCCACCAGCACGCAAGTCTTGCCGACCACGTCGCCGATGATGTTCATCACCGTCGCCTCGTTCGGACGCGGGCGGCGCTTGTCGATGATCGCCAGATCCGCATCATCCAACCGCTTCGCCACCGCGCGCGCGCGCACCACGCCGCCGACATCCGGGCTGACCACCGTCACGCCCTCGGTGCCGTGCTTGCGCCAGATGTCGGCCAACAGCACCGGTGAGGCGTACACGTTGTCCAGTGGCGCCTCGAAGAATCCCTGAATCTGGTCGGCGTGGATGTCCACCGTCAGCACGCGATCGGTACCCACCGCATCGATCAACTGGGCTGCAACTTTCGCGGTGATCGGCACCCGCGCCGCGCGCAGCCTGCGGTCCTGACGCGCGTAGCCGAAGTACGGAATCACAGCAGTCACGCTGGCCGCCGAAGCGCGCTTCAGCGCGTCCACCAGCACCAGCAGTTCCATCAGGTTTTCGGCGGACGGCGCGCACGTGGACTGCATCACGAACACGTCCTGGTTGCGGACGTTCTCGTCGATTTCGACCTGCACCTCGCCATCGGAAAACTTGCCGACCACGGCCTTGCCCAGCGGCACGCCGAGCGTGTGCGCGACGTCCTCCGCCAGCTTGCGATTGGCATTGCCCGAGAACAGCATCAAATTGGATGTGTTGTGCATGCCCTGCCCTTCACTCGCACTCTGCTTGGTGGCTGGGGCGGCAGGATTCGAACCTGCGAATGTCGGGATCAAAACCCGGTGCCTTACCACTTGGCGACGCCCCATCATGTACAGGGCGGGCATCCTGCCACGCCCTGATGGCAAACGGCCGCAGCCGAGCTGCGTCACGTTTGCACGCGTCAGCGCTTCGCGCTTCCGCAGCGGTACATCCCTGTACCGCACTCGTATTTGTCCACGTTCACGAAAAACGGTTGCGGCAAAGCCGCGCCAGGTGTTCCGCATCGGCGCTTCGCGCTTTTGCGTCGGCACATCATGTGCCGAATCCTCGCAACTTGTTGGTACTCGGCTATCTTGCCGCACCCTGATGGCAAACGGCCGCAGCCAGCGTTTCGAAACAGCCGAGCACGCGAGGCCGGATCCCGGTCTCGCGTGCTGAAAAGCCGCCTATTGTCGTGGCCTGCGCAATCCGTGTCAATTCATGAACTTGAAGCCGTGGCTCTCACGGTTTCGCAGACATCCCGCTCGCTGCGGAGGCACCGAACCGCCATACCTCGATCATCACCCGTACCGTATAGGGATCGCGGCTGGCATAGACCTTGCGCGGCAGCGGCGGATTGCGTTCCGAATACCAGTCGCGGTAATCGATGTGCCAACCGTCCTGGTCCAGTGTCGCCGGCAGGCCATTGGCACCGAAAGTCAGGATGGCCGGGCGGCCGGGGGCGCGCAGGCCGCGCACCCACCAGGCAAGGTCCATGACCGGCACGTCCCAGCCAAATTCCGCGCCCAGCACGTCGCCCGCACTGCGACCGGCCAGCGCCTGCTTGTCCATGCCGGTGAGCACGGCGCCGTTCGGGCCGCCATTCAATTGCACGCTTTTGCCGGTGATGGGTGCGCGCAGGGTGAACTGGTATTGCGGGCCATCCTGCTGCCAGCTCAGGCTGCCGCTGCCGCCATGCTGGCCGTCCGATGCGGCAAAACGGCCTTCGATACTCCAATTCGGCTGCGCACCAAGCGCCCGTTCACGCACCGCCTGCGCAGCAAGTTGCTTCACGGTGCCGGGATTGCGCACCGCGACCGACGCGCAGGCGGCCAGAGCCAAACCCGCCCCTCCGATCAGCACCCACGCGCGCAGCCGGCGCAGCAGGTTATTCGAACGTCCCGTCATGGATGCAGCTTCCGTTCGACTCGCTTCAATGCCTGATTGTGCGGGTCGAGCTTGCGCACCTTGCCGAGCACTTCGCGCGCGCTGTCGTGTTGTCCGAGTTTCCAAAGCACCTCTCCCAGATGCACGCCGATGTCGGGATCCTGCTGCTGACCCCAGGCTCGTTGCAGATACGTTTCGGCTTGGCCGAGATTGCCCAGGCGATACTGCAGCCAGCCCCACGAATCCATGATCGCCGCCGCGTCGGGCTTGGCCGCGAGCGCCTTGCGCAAAAGTTGCGTCGCCTCCGGCAGGTCGCGATCCGTATCGGCGAGCGTGAAGCCGAGTGCATTCATCGCCTCGACGTTGTCCGGATTTTGCGCCAGCACCTTGCGAAAATCGCCAAGCGCAGCGTCGGTATTGCCGGCATTGGCCTCCTCGATGCCGCGGTCGTAAATCAACACCGGATCATCGGGCAGCTCGGCAAGACCGCGGTTGTAGGCGTTGATCGCCTCGGCGTGGTTGCCGTCTTGCGCGTACATCTGTGCATCCAGCTCGTAAGCCGTGCGCAGCGATTCGGGATCGTCCGCGTAATCCTGTTGAAGTTGTGCCGCCAGCGCGTGTGCCTGTTCGGACTGCCCCGCCTTGTCCAGCAACACCGCGCTGCGCAACTGCGCGTCGAAGGCGTGCTGGCTGTCGGGATCGACCTTGCCATACCAGTCGAGCGCCTGTTGGTCGTGATGCAGCAATTCCGCCAGTTGGCCGAGCAGGAACGCGCTATCGAGCTGCTGCGATTCGGGCGCGTGCTGCAGATCGGCATAAAGCTGGCGCAGCGCACCTTCATTCTTCGCGCGCGCGGCGATGGCGACCCGTGCCGACCAGGTGGCCGATGTCTGCGGCCCGTGCGCCAATACCTGCAACGACTCGTCGTAGCGGTGCGCATCGGCCAGCACCGTCGCATAGCCAAGACGCAGGCCCGTACTCTTCGGATGCGCGGACAGGCCCTTGCGGTACAAGACCAGCGCGCCGTCGCGATCACCTGCCGATACCCTCAGGCTGGCCGCCCATGCGATGGCATCGGTGCCGTCGAAGCGTTGCGCGGCCGCATCCGCGAGTTTGCGCGCGAACGCATGCCGGCCGAGATGCTCGCCCAACTGGCTCAGCGCCACCCACACGGTTTCATCGGCGGGCAGCTTGTCCGGCGTCGCAAGATCCTCCAGCACGCGCCCCGCCAGCGCGGTATCGCGCGCGACCACCAGCGACGCGGCAAATTGTTTCCAGTCTTCGACTTCGCCGGATGCCAGCGCGGTGCGGAACTGCTGCTCGGCGGCCGCGCGATCGCCGCGCAACATGGCAAGCTGTCCGCGCGCCATGGCCAGATCGTGCACGCTCACACCCAGCGCCTGACTGCGTTGCAGCATTCGCTGCGCCGCGTTGGTATCGTGCGTCACCAGCGCCAGCTGCAACGCACGCTTGGCGATCGCCGGATCGTTCGAAATCTGCGCGGCCTCTGCATAGTCGGCGGTCGCCTTTGCGGCATCGTCACCCTGCAACGCGAATTCGGCTGCGATCAGCAACGCCGACGCCTTGCCGTTCGCGTTGTCCGCCGGAAGATCGAGCGTGGCCAGCGGTTGCGCGGCGGCAGCTTGTGAAGCGCCTCGCAGGGGCGCCTGCGCACATCCCGCGGCCAGCGCCGCGACCACGAGAACCAAGGCAAACGCGCTAAAATGAAGCCAGAATGGCTTCACCCCGACCAGCGCACAGACGCGCGCCGAGCCGGAATCCAGTTTCTTGAACTTGTCAGGTTGAATCCGCACACTCCGCACCGGAAATCCGGTCCTCTTTAGTCTCGCCGCCATGCGACAGCTTAGCCTGTCGCCCTGTCAATGCCATGCCGCTGATCGCACTCGGCCTCAATCACCTCACCGCGCCGGTCGCGCTGCGCGAACGGGTGGCCATCGACGCCGACGCCACGTCACCCGCGCTGGTGGATCTGGCGGCGCAACCGGGCGTCGAAGAGGCCATGATCCTGTCGACCTGCAACCGCACCGAGCTGTATTGCAGCGTCCGCGACGGCGCCAAGAGCGCGCCGGAGGACTGGTTGCACGCCCGCAATCAAATGACCACGGGCCGGCTGGACGAGTTCCTGTACCGGCACACCGATGACGAAGCCGTGCGGCACGTGTTCCGGGTCGCGACCGGGCTGGATTCCATGGTGCTGGGCGAACCGCAGATCCTGGGCCAGGTGAAGGATGCGTGGCGCGCGGCGCGGTCCGCGCACACCCTGCACGCGCCCATGGATCGCCTGCTGCAGAACGCCTTCGCGGTGGCCAAGCGCGTGCGCACGGAAACCCGCATCGGCACCGGTCCGGTGTCGGTCGCGTTCACCGCGGTGCGTCTGGTGGAGCAGGCGTTCGCCGACCTGCGTGAATCCTGCGCGCTGCTGATCGGCGCCGGCGACACCATCGAACTGTCGGTGCGGCACCTGATCGAGCGCGGCGTCAAGCGCCTGATCGTCGCCAACCGCACCGTCGAAACGGCGCAGGCACTGGTGAACCCCGTCGGCGGTTATGCGATCGCACTGGCCGATTTGTCGAAACACATCGCCGAAGCCGATATCGTGATTTCGGCCACCGCCAGCCGCGAACCGATCCTCGACGTGCCGATGTTGCAGCGCGCCTCGCAGCAACGTCGCCGTCGGCCGATGCTGCTGATCGACCTGGCGGTTCCGCGCGACATCGATCCCGCCGTGGCCGAACTGCCGGACGTATTCCTTTACACCATCGACGACCTGCAGCAGACCATCGAAGGCGGGCGCCGTTCGCGCGAAGCGTCGGTGCGCGAAGCCGAAGCCATCATCGACCTTCAAGTCGAACGCTATCTCGCCTGGCGGCGCGGCGCCGCACTCGACCAGCCGTTGCGCGCCTACCGCGCCAGCGCCGAAGCGCAGCGCGACGAAGTGCTCGCGCGCGCACGCGAGATGCTGGCGGGCGGGCGCGACCCCAACGACGCGCTCGATTACCTCGCCAACACCCTCACCGGGAAGTTGCTGCACAGCCCCAGCGTGCGGCTGCGCGAAGCCGCCGAGCACGGCGACCAGGTTCTGCTCGATGCCGCCACGCGCCTATTTTCTGACATGCACGGGGACGCGGACGGACACGACGCGTGAACCCGCACCTCAAGCGCCGCCTCGAACAATTGCTGGAGCGCCACCACGAAGTCGGCCTGCTGCTGGCCGAACCCGGCGCGGCCGCCGATTCGAAACGCTTCCGCGAACTGTCGCGCGAGTACGCGCAGGCGCATGAGCTGGCCGAGACCTTCGCAGCTTCGACGAAAAACACCGACGCGCTGGCGCACGCACGCGCGATGCTGTCCGATCCCGACATGCGCGAATTGGCACGCGACGAAATCGCGCGCCTGGAAGCGCAGGCGGCCGAACTGGACGAGCGCCTGCAGGCACTGCTGATTCCGCGCGATCCGCTGGACGACGCCAACCTGTTCCTCGAAGTGCGCGCGGGCACCGGCGGCGACGAGGCCGCATTGTTCGCGGGCAACCTGCTGCGCATGTACCTGCGCTACGCCGAGCGCCGCGGCTGGCGCACGGAACTCATGTCCGCGCATGAAGGCGAACACGGCGGCTACAAGGAAGCCGTGGCGCGCGTCGAGGGCGAAGGCGCGTACGCGGCGCTGAAGTTCGAATCCGGCACCCATCGCGTGCAACGCGTACCGGTCACCGAAGCTTCGGGCCGTATCCATACGTCGGCCGCGACGGTCGCGATCCTGCCCGAGCAAGAAGACATCATCGACATCGACTTGCGCGACGCGGATTTGAAGGTCGATACCTTTCGCGCGTCGGGCGCGGGCGGCCAGCACGTCAACAAGACCGATTCGGCCATCCGCATCACGCATCTTCCGACCGGCATCGTGGTGGAGTGCCAGGACGAACGCAGCCAGCACAAGAACCGCGCGCGCGCGCTGTCGCTGCTGAAGGCGCGCCTGCTCGACATGCAACGCGCCGAACAGGCGGCCACGCAGGCCGCCACGCGCAAACTGCAGGTCGGATCCGGCGATCGCAGCCAGCGCATCCGCACCTACAACTTCCCGCAGGGCCGCGTGACCGACCATCGCATCAACCTGACCCTGCACAAGCTTCCGGAAGTCCTCGACGGCGATCTCGGCGAACTGGTGGAAGCGCTGGCGCGCGAGGCGCACGCCGAGGCGCTCATCCAGCTTGCGGAGCGCGCATGAGCGGCAAAACCGCCTCCGCGCTCGTTGCGCGCGTCATCGAACGGCTGGAGCGTGGCGATACCGCCGGTGCGGAAGCGCAAGCGCGCAAGTTGCGCGAAACCGTTCCCGACGATGCCGAACTCGCGCGCCTGCACGGCGTCGCCCTGTTCATGCTGGGACGCGGCGCCGAGGCGCGCAGCGCGTTCGAACAAGCCGTGCGCCTCGCGCCCGCCAGCGTCGAGGCGCGCAGCAACCTGGCCGGTGCGCTGCAGGCGGATGGCGACGTGGAGGGTGCGGTCGCCTTGCTGGAACAGGTCGTGCGCGATCGTCCGAGCGACCCGGCGCTGCACAACAACCTTGCGAATGCGCTGCGCGCCGCGGGCGATGATGCACGTGCGTGTGAAGAATATCTCGCCGCCCTCGCGCTTGCGCCGGACCACTTCGGCGCGATCGTCAACCTCGCCGCCACCGAACTTTCACTCGGCCGGCCCGCAGATGCCGAAGCGCGTCTGCGCGGCGTGCTTGCGGGTCAGTTCCATCCGCAAGCACTGCTGCTGTTGGGTCATACCTTGAATCGCCAGCAACGCTACGCCGAAGCACAGGCGGTGTACGAACAGGCTGCGCAACTAGCGCCCAACGCCGCGCAGTTTCCGTACCAGGCCGGCCTAATGGCGGACGAGCAGCATCATTTCAGCGAAGCGGTGCAGCTCTACCGCCATGCGTTGCAGCTCGATCCGAATCTTCATCTTGCGGAAGGCCAGCTGCTGTTCGTGCTGCGGCGCGAATGCGACTGGGAGGCCGCGGAACCGCTGAGCCGCCGCATCAAGGCACGCGCATTGGACGGTTCCGGTTCCCTCGATCCGTTCGTGTTCCTCGCCGAAGACGCCACGGCCGCCGAACAACTGGCCTGCGCCCGTGCACGCGCCGCGCGCGTGGAACGCGACATCGAACCGCTGCGGCGGCATCTGAAAATGACCGACGCGCGCAGGGAAAGCGCGCGTCCCGCCAAGGTGGGTTTCATCTCGGCGGGTTTCCATGCGCACGCCACCGCGCTGTTGACCGTCGAAATGTTCGAGCACATGGGCCGCCGCGACGACATCGAAGTGCACCTTTACGCCACCACCCCCGACGACGACAGCGACGTGCGCGCGCGGCTGCGCAAGGCGGTGCATGCGTTCCACGAGGTCGCGCAACAACCCGCCACCGCGATCGCGCAACGCGTGCACGACGCGGCCATCGACGTGCTCGTCGACGTGGATGGCTGGTGCGCGGGCGGCGTGCCGGGCGTGTTCGCGTTGCGGCCCGCGCCCGTGCAGGCGAGCTGGCTCGCATACCCCGGCACCTCCGGCGCGCCATTCATCGACTACCTGATCGCCGACCGCTTCCTGGTCCCGGAACCGCTGCAGCGCTTTTATTCGGAATCCGTCGCGTACCTGCCGCGTTGCTACCAGCCCTCCGACGCCACGCGGGTGGTCGGCACGCCGCCGCGCTCCGCATTCGGCCTGCCCGACGACGCCACGGTATTCGCCAGCTTCAACAACTCATGGAAGCTCAACGCCGCCAGCTTCAACCGCATGTGCGCGGTGCTACGCGAAGTACCAGATAGCGTGCTGTGGCTGCTGGACTACGGTCGCGATGCCAATGCGCGGTTGCGCGAAGCCGCGCGCGCGCGCGGCCTCGACCCGCACCGGCTGGTGTTCTCGCCCGCCCTGCCGCACCTGCAACACCTCGCGCGCTATCAACGGGCCGACCTGTTTCTCGACACCAATCCGTACAACGCGCATACCACCGCGTCCGACGCGATCTGGGCCGGCTGCCCCGTACTGACGCGTCCGGGCGAAACTTTCGAATCGCGCGTCGCCGGAAGTTTGAACCACCATCTCGGCATGCCGGAACTGATTGCCCGCGACGACAAGGCTTTCATCGACACCGCCGTCCGCTTCGGTAACGACCGCTCGGTACTTGCCGCATTGCGCGGACGCCTCACGTCGCAACGCGAACGATCGGGACTCTTCGACATGCAAGCCTACGCGCAGGATTTTGCGACGCTACTTCACCAGATGGACGAACGCCACCGCGAGGGTCTGCCGCCGCAAACGATCGCGCTGCGCGCCGACGCAAAACAGCCAGAGTAAGCTTGATCGATGACCGCCAAAAACCAATTCGTTTCCCTGAGCCTGTGCGTGCTGACGGTTTCGGACTCGCGCACACTGACCGAGGACAGCTCCGGCCAGTTCCTCGTCGACGCATTGGCGGAAGCGGGACACCGCGTGCACGAACGCAAGCTGTTACGCGATGACCGCTACGCGATCCGCGCGCAGGTGGCGGCGTGGATTGCCGACGCTGCGGTGCACGGAGTATTGATTACCGGCGGCACCGGCTTTACCGGCCGCGATTCGACGCCGGAAGCGGTGTTGCCGCTGCTGGACAAGGAAATGCCGGGCTTCGGCGAACTGTTTCGCGCGGTGAGTTTCGAGGAAATCGGCACGTCAAGTTTGCAATCGCGTGCGTTCGCGGGGTTGTCCAACCAGACGTTCGTGTTCGCGCTGCCGGGTTCGACCTCGGCTTGCAAGACCGCGTGGGAAAAACTGTTGCGCGCGCAGTTTGATGCGCGCACGCGGCCGTGCAACCTGGTGGCGTTGTTGCCGCGGTTGGGCGAGCGCTGACGCCCGCAGCGAACGCAATTTGAGAGCCACCCATCTCTCGCGCTGCGTGCGCGTTCGCTGCACTCCGCTCTTCCTTCGGAAGGGGGAAGCAAAGCGGCTCCGCATTCGACGCGCGATCCGATTGCAAAAAGCCATCCCCCTCGATCCCCCTTCCCATGGAAGGGGGAGGAAAAGCAATGCTCTTGCTGACGATTCAATCCGTCGTGAAACCGTGCAGATCCCGGGGCGAAATTTCTTCGCGCCGCACATGCGCCACACGCGCGGCGGGCGGGCCGTGGTGCAGCCATGCGAACAGCGCAGCGAGGGCTTCGCCCGTTCCAGAGGCCACCACTTCCACGCTGCCGTCGTCGCGATTCTTCGCGTAGCCGGTCACGCCCAATTGCAACGCACAGTCGCGCGTGGAGGCGCGGAAAAACACGCCCTGCACCCTGCCGGTCACAATGAAACGTGCGCACACCATCGCGTCAGCGCTTTGCCGCCGCGGCGATCGCCGCATCCAGCAGCTTGGCGTCGACCGGACCGATGAAACGCTTCGCCAGGTGCCCGTCCGGCGCGATCAGATCGGTCGTCGGCAGCCCGACCGGCATCGTCAGTCCGGCGGGTGGGTGTTGCGTGTCGATCCGCGCCAGCGGGTAATCGACCGGATGCTTGCGCACGAATTTCAACACGTCATCGAGCGGCTCGGACTGGTATGCAAGCCCGATTGCCGCGACGTTCTTGTGCGCCGCGACGTATTTCGAGATCGCCGGCATCTCGGCGATGCACGGCGAACACCACGTCGCCCAGAAATTGACGATCACCCATTTGCCGCGTTCGGCGGCAAGGTCGAAGGTTTTGCCATCCAGCGTTTGGATGGCCAATTGCGGTTGCGCGTGCGCAGGTTGCGCCTGCGCAATGCCAGCGATGGCTGCGCAAGCCAATGCGGTGACCAGCAACCACGAACCACGATGCAACCAGGCACGTATCACGATGGCCGCTCCTCGGACAGCACCGCCCCCGCGGGCGGCGTCGGACAGAATAGCTCGCGCAGCGGCACCCTGAGGTTTTTTTTCAGCGCGGCCTCGGCCCGTTGCAAGGTCACCCTGGCCTCGGGCGCCAGCCCGGTGGCTGCACGTTGCAGCGCCAGCGAATCTTCCGGCAGTCGGTATCGGCCGGCGTGGAAAAGATCGTCGACGCACACGCTGTCCAGGTCGCGCGCGACGATCCAGCCGCCACCCTCGGCGCGGCGGATCAGGCCGGCGCGTTGCAGGTCGTCCAGATAGCGCTGCAGCAGGTCGGCCGTGAGGAAACGTTCCCGCGCGCGCAGCCCCCCCTCATCCAGCGCCGCGCCTGCGCGCTGCGCCTCGGCGAAGCGCTGCACCACGCGCAACAAGCCGACGAACTCGCAGCCCGGCGGAAGCAATTCGTCGGTGTGGCGATATTCGAAGGCATTCAGGGCCGCGGCAAGAATCGCGCCCAGCAGCACGATTACCCACGACAGGTACACCCAGATCAGGAAGATCGGTATCGCCGCCAGCGCGCCGTAAACCTCGCGGTAATTGGCGATGCCCTGCACGTATGCCGCAAAACCCTTGCGCGCGAATTCGAACAATACCGTCGCCACCAGCGCGCCGGTGATCGCGTCGCGCCAGCGCACGCGACAATTGGGCACCACCTGGTACAGCACCGTCAGGCCAACCCCGGTGATCAAAAACGGCGCCAGCAGCCACAAACGGAATCCACCCACGCCGTGACCGGCGACACCGCGCCACAACGGCTGCGCGTACACCCACGAACTGACGCCCACGCCTGTGGTAACCAGAATCGGGCCCAGCGTCAACGCCGCCCAGTACAGCAGCAACCGCGCGCTGCCCTTGCGCCGCGTCGCGACGCGCCAGATGCGATTGAAGCGGTCCTCGATGCTGGCCATCATCATCAGTGCACTGGCCAGCAGGAACAACACGCCAAAGAGCGTCAGCTTGCTGGCATTGTCGGCGAACTGAAGCAGGTATCCTTGTACGGTTTCGCCCGCCGCCGGGACGAAGCTGCGGAAGATGAAACGTGTCACGCTGTCGCGCAGGCTGGCGAACGCCGGGAACACCGAAACGATCGCGATCACCGCGGCCAGCATCGGCACGATCGCAAACAATGTCGTGTACGACAACGCGCCCGCGGTTTCGAAGCACTTGTCGTCGCGGAACCGCTGCCACAGGAACCGCGCGAAAGCCCGCAGGCGATCAACGCGCGTACCCTGTTGATGGGCAGACTTGGCTCGCATGCGGCGAGGCTAGTGCAATCACCCGGCAAAAGGAAACCCGAGATTCATGGAAATCCTGGTCCTGTACTACAGCCGCAACGGCAAGGTTGCACAGCTTGCGCGCCTGATCGCGCGCGGCGTCGAAGAAGTCGAAGGCGCGCGCGCGCGTGTTCGTCAGGTGCCACCGGTGGCGTTTGTCACCGAGACCGCGCAGCCGCCGGTGCCCGAGGAAGGTGCGCCCTACGTGACGCTGCGCGACCTGCACGAATGCGCGGGCCTGATCATGGGCAGTCCGACGCGCTTCGGCAACATGGCCGCGCCCATGAAGCAGTTCATCGACTCCACGCCCGCGGAATGGGTATCCGGCGCACTGGCCGGCAAGCCGGGGGCGGTATTCACCTCGACCTCGACCATGCACGGCGGACAGGAGTCCACGCTGCTCTCGATGATGACCCCGCTGCTGCACCACGGCATGCTGATCGTCGGCATTCCATTCACCGAACAGGCCCTCAGCACCACCACGACCGGAGGCACGCCCTACGGCGCCAGCCACGTGTCCGGCGTCAACCGCGACCGCCCCATCAGCGACGACGAGCGCACCTTGGCGCGCGCGCTGGGTCGGCGCGTCGCGGATGTCGCGAAGCGCCTGGCGATGGATCCATGAACATCGGCCTGCAACGGCGCATCGGCTTCGCGGCATGGGGTGCGCTGGCGTTGCTGCAGATCGTTTGGCACGCGTGGTTGCTGCCGCCCGCGCGCATGCCGATTGCCGTGGCGTTGGTCTTTGGATTGCTCCCCTTGGCGATTCCGCTGTTGTACTGGCGCACGCCCGCGCGCGCATTGCTGCTGGCGGGCATGATCTGCCTGTTTTATTTTTGCCACGGCGTCGCGGAAGCGTACGCGGCGCCGCACGAACGCATCTTCGCCTGCATCGAGATCGTGCTGGCCGTGATGGTGATCCTTGCCTGCGCGCGCATGCCGAAGCGGCGTGGCGCCGCGGGGAGTAAGCTTCCGTCGGAATGAATTTCGTCCAGTCCGCACCGCAATTTGCCGATCCGTACCGCGACGACCGCGTGCTGCAGGCGTGGCTGGCGCGCGTTTTGCCTGAAGCGCAACGGCGCGCTGCGGAGCCGGACTTCAGCGCGCTTTCCGATTACGCGCGGCATGCGTACGCGCGACAACTCGCGACAACGCCCGGCGAACCCGTGCTCACCCACTTCGATGTCTGGGGCAACCGTATCGATCGCATCGAGCTGACCGAAACCTGGCGCGAAGGTCCTGCGATCGCTGCGCGGCACGGGTTGGTCGCGGACGGGCACGACACGTCGCTGGGCGAATTCGCGCGCGTGCAACAGTTCGCCAGGGTGTACCTGTACCACGCGGCCAGCGCGTTCTATTCCTGCCCACTGGCGATGACCGACGGCGTCGCGACCGCGCTGCGCGACGCGCCGAATACGGCTTTGCGCGAACGCGTGCTGCCGCACCTGCTCAGCCGCGACCCGGCGACGTTCTGGATCAGCGGCCAGTGGATGACCGAAAACGCAGGCGGCTCGGACGTCGGTGGCAGCGAGACCACGGCGCGACGCGACGCCGACGGCACGTGGCGGTTGCACGGGCGCAAATGGTTCACCTCCGCTATCAATGCGGAATTCGCACTCGCGCTGGCGCGTCCGGAGGGCAATCCCGCGGGTGCGGATGGTCTTGCGCTGTTCGGTGTCGAGACCCGCAATGCCGACGGCACATGGAACGGCATTGTCATCGATCGCCTGAAAGACAAACTTGGCACGCGCGAGCTGCCGACTGCGGAAATCCATTTGCATGACACGCGCGCCGAATTGGTGGGCGACACCGCGCATGGCGTGCGCGCGATCACGCCGGTGTTGCAGGTCACGCGTCTGTGGAATGCGTTCGGTTCACTCTCGACGATGGCGCGCTGCCTGGCGCTGGCGCGTGACTACGCGCGCCGACGCACCGCATTCGGCAAGCCGCTGATCGAACAGCCGCTGTTCGCGGATTCGCTGGCCGGATGGGAAGCCGAGTTCGAAGCCGCATTTCACTTTGCGATGGAAGTCGCTCTGCTGCTGGGGCGCGTGGAATCCGGCGCGGGTGACGAACGCGACGCCGCGCTGCAGCGCCTGCTGACACCGCTGGCGAAATTGTGGATCTGCAAGTTGGGCGTGCGCATCGCATCGGAAACGGTCGAGGCGTTCGGCGGCATCGGCTATCTGGAAGACAGCGGCATCCCTCTGCTGCTGCGGGACGCGCAGGTGTTTCCGATCTGGGAAGGTGCGAGCAACGTGCAGGCGCTGGATTTCCTGCGCGCGCTGGACAAGGTCGGCATCGACGCCATCGTGGACGCGGTCGACGCTTGGACAGAAGATGCCGACGGCGTCGTGTCCGACGTGGACGCCGCAACGATCCATAACGCAGCCCGGCACGCGGATACCTGGCTGCGGGATCACGCGCGCGACGCCACCGCACTGCAAGCCGGTGCATTGCGACTGGGCATGACCTGCGCACGCGGTGTTGCCGCCGCCCTGCTGGCACGGCACGCGGCGTGGATGCAGCGTCATCAGAACGATTCGGCATCCGCGAGCGCGCTAAAGCGATTCTGCGCGCAGGGGCTGGATCGGATCATCGAAACACCCTGGCACACCGTACATCCCCCCGCCGCTGCGCGGCGACCCCCTTCACTTTGAAGGGGGTGAAAGCGCCGCGCGCCGGCTCTCACCCCCTTCGGAACGAAGGGGGTCGCGCCGCAGGCGCGGGGGGATGCACACCGCGCCGCGCATAAAACTCCGCGACATAGCAACCCAGCGACTGCGCCGCGATCGCCTCGCGCAGTTCGTGCATCAACGTGAGGTAGTGATGCAGGTTGTGGATGGTCGCGAGTTGCGCGCCGAGGATTTCGCCGCAGCGATCGAGGTGGCGCAGGTAGGCCCGCGAGAAACCATTCGCGCAGGCGTAGCACGCGCAGCCTTCCTCGATCGGCCGCGTATCGTTCGTGAATTTCGCGTTGCGGATGCGCAGCGTGCCTGCGCGCGTGAACAGGAATGCGTTGCGCGCGTGCCGGGTTGGCATCACGCAGTCGAACATGTCGATGCCGCGCCGCACCGCTTCCACGATGTCCTCGGGGCGGCCGACGCCCATCAGGTAGCGAGGCTTGCCGGTGGGCAAGCGCGGCGCGGCGGATTCCAGCGTCGCGTTGCGTTCGGCTTCCGGCTCGCCCACCGCGAGGCCGCCGAGCGCGTAACCATCGAAACCGATCTCCAGCAAACCGTCCATCGAACGCGCGCGCAGGCCGTCATGCACGCCGCCCTGCACGATGCCGAACAACGCGTTGCGGTTCCCGAGTTCGTCGAACGCGCGACGCGAACGCGCGGCCCAGCGCAACGACAACTCCATCGACTCGCGCACCAAGCCCGCATCCACCGGCTTGCCATCCACCGTGTACGGCGTGCACTCGTCGAACGCCATCACGATGTCGGAATCCAGCACCGTCTGGATGCGCATGGATTCCTCGGGCGACAGGAACACCCGCGAGCCGTCCACCGGTGACGCGAACGTCACGCCTTCCTCGGTCAGCTTGCGGCGCTCGGCCAGCGAGAACACCTGGAAGCCACCGGAATCAGTGAGGATGGGCTTGTTCCAGCCGATGAAACGATGCAGACCGCCGAATTCGCCGATCACGTCCAAGCCGGGTCGCAACCAGAGATGGAACGTATTGCCGAGAATAACCTGCGCGCCGACGTCGTCCAGGTCGCGCGGCGTCATGGCCTTGACGGAACCGTACGTGCCGACCGGCATGAACGCGGGCGTTTCGATCACGCCGCGTGGCAGCGTGATGCGTCCGCGGCGTGCGGAACCGTCAGTGGCGAGAAGTTCGAAGTGCATGATGTTGGAGACGGGAATCCGGCAACCGCAAAGGGTATCAATGATCGTCATTCCGGCGCAGGCCGGAATCCAGTGCAGGCCACGTGGCTCCGACTGGGTCCGGCCAGCGCCGGGACGACGAAGAAATCAATTTGCAACCTGCGGCCACACCAGCATCGCATCGCCGTAAGAATAAAACCGGTAGCGCTGCTCGACCGCGTGCCTGTACGCCGACAGCACGAACTCGCGCCCGGCGAACGCCGACACCAGCATCAGAAGCGTCGATTCCGGCAAATGGAAATTGGTGATGAGGCCGTCGACGCTGGTGATGCGGTAACCCGGGAAGATGAAGATGCGGGTTTCGTCGGCGAAGGGTTCGATCTCGCCGCTTTCGCCGCGCGCGGCTTCCAGCGAACGCACCACGGTCGTGCCGACCGCGATCACGCGACCACCGGTGGCGCGGGTGCGGTGGATCTTCTCCACCAGTTCCGCACCGACGTTCAACCACTCGCGGTGCATTTCGTGGTCTTCGATCTTCTCCGCGCGCACCGGCTGAAACGTGCCCGCGCCCACGTGCAGGGTGATGTAACCCGTATCGACGCCGCGCGCACGCAACGCTTCCAGCAGCGGCGCATCGAAATGCAGTCCGGCGGTAGGTGCGGCGACCGCACCGGGATTGCGTGCATACACCGTCTGGTAGCGTTCGCTGTCGCGCGCGTCGTCGGGCCGCGCGATGTAGGGCGGCAGCGGCATGTGGCCGATCCGCAGCAACAGCTTTTCCAGCGGTTCGCTGCATTCAAACTTGAGTTCGAAAAACTGGCCCACGCGGCCGAGCACGCGCACCGGCGTGCCGTCGTCCAGCTCGATCAGGCTGCCCTCGCGCGGCTTCTTGCTGACGCCCAGCATCGCCGTCGCGGTGTGCGTGCCGGTGACACGCTCGAGCATGATTTCGACCGCGCCGCCGCTGGGCTTGCGGCCGAACAGGCGCGCCGGCAGCACGCGGGTATCGTTGAATACCAGCAGGTCACCCGCCCGCAACATTTCGGGAAGATCGTGGAAGGCGCGATCGCTCAACGCCTTGCGCGTCGCATCCAGCACCAGCAGGCGGCTGGCGCTGCGTTCGGGCAACGGCTGCTGCGCGATCAGTTCGACTGGCAGGTCGTAGTGGAAATCGGATTTCTTCACGGAATTCGCGATGCTGGAATCGCGAAAGCATAACAACGCCGTCATTCCGGGACCGACTCGAAGAATCGGGACCCGGAATCCATTGAAGGGTTTCGCGTCAACCCAACATGGATTCCGGGTTCCGTTTCCGATGAAGCTGGAAGCGGCCCCGGAATGACGAAAGACGGGTACGCTCTCCCGATTTCCGATTCCCGGCGGTTCTACAACCAGCCTTTCTGACGGGCCAGTCGATAGGCTTCGATTCGGTTTGTGACACCCAGCTTGCCGATCGCCTCGGACAGGTAATTGCGCACGGTGCCGTGCGACAGGTTGAGCTTCGCCGCGATGTCACCGGCGCTTTGTCCCTCGCCGGCCAATCGCAACACCTGGCGCTCGCGGTCATTCAGGGGGTCGGCTTCCGTCCACGCTTCCAGTGCCAGTTCCGGATCGATCGCGCGGCCGCCGCGATGCACCAGCCGCAAGGAGTCCGCGAGCTTTTCGGCTGGCGCATCCTTCAGCAGATAACCCAACACGCCCGCGTCCAGCGCACGGCGCAGGTAGCCCGAACGCGCGAATGTGGTGACGATCACGACCTTGACCGGCAACTCGTGGCGCTGGATGCGCTGCGCGAGTTCGAGGCCAGTGAGGCCCGGCATCTCGATGTCGGATATCAGGATGTCGGGTTTCAGGCGTTGCAGTTCGCGCCACGCGGACTCGCCGTCGGCAACCG
>Ga0207652_10001161_pt1 | contig 23656 bp, 17 predicted proteins | sample KBSC63BmetaG_FD_184334 | JGI IMG/M metagenome (GOLD analysis project Ga0207652, IMG submission 184334) | Corn rhizosphere microbial communities from Kellogg Biological Station, Michigan, USA - KBS C6-3B metaG (SPAdes) (version 2) | ecosystem: Host-associated > Plants > Roots > Rhizosphere ... | reverse complement strand
ACGGGATCACATTTTATGTTGATAATCAGTTCTTTATGAAGAACGATTGACAGAGTGATTGACACTTTTGAAGATTTTTAAAGAATGTCTTAATTATATTATCACTTATCCTTAAGTGGTTGAAGTTTATATTCATTATGCTGAATTAGTAGATTTCATTAATCAAAATATTAAGCTATTGTTAGGATAAAATTCCGTCACAACAGGTATCGAATAGCTAGCTCTCTTTAAAAGTCGCCTACGAAAGTCTACTTAAAATTATTACCGACTGATTTCGGCATTTACTCTGAAAGGGCTTTGTAACCACTTTTCGCAGGTGGGCGCTAATAGCCGTTTTAAAATACTAAAGCGGCTCGGAGACCGTTTTTAATATACTCAAATACCTGCTTTTCTTGCAAGATTCCCTCTTATAAGTTCATTCAAATATCCTCAGAAAGTGATTTTCTAGATGGTTTCTCATGCCATTCCTGAATTCCTCCGGGGTTCCCTTTTCAAGTATATTAACCAGTGTTTTGTGTGATGTGAAAGTTTTTAAAAGAGGCTGCTTCTTTAGCAAACCGCTTTTGTGTACATAATCAAAAACGGGCAAAAGCATTTTTTGAAATTTTTTAAGGGTTTCGTTTCCCGTTATTTCATATAGCTTTCCGTGAAACGCAATTTCATGATCAATATTAAATAAATGGTATTGCGCTGCAGGAGGTTCATTTTTCACTATTTCTTTTAAATCAGCAATATCTTTTTTAATTACTCTTCTAAAAAGAAGATCCGCCATTCCTATCTCCAATACAAGTCGTATTTCAAAAATTTCTTTTAATGTTTCCTGGTCCAGAATATGAGGGTTCATGCTTTTGCTCATCATGCCTAGCAGGTCAGGACTGGTAATAACAGAACCTTTTTTCTTTTTTGATTCTATAAGGCCCATCATGCGCAGGCGTAGTAAAGCTTCCCTGATAACGGTGCGGCTAACGCCTAAAGTTTCTGCCAATTCAAGTTCTTTCGGAATAGTATCACCCACTTTCAACTTTCTTTTCTGTAATAATTCTACCAGTTTGGCTTCCACCTTATCAACTAGGGAACTGGTGTCAACCGTTCTCAAATTACTTTTTATGGCTTCTATATTCATATTAATATCATTCGTTTTTGTACAAGATATGTTCGGTTCGTCAGTCTTGTAAATTTATAACAAACAATAAATTAAAATTATTTTAAAATTTTTTTGGCTGTTTCAACAAAGGTATGTAATTTTATTATGTCATACATAATACAAAAGCGACCAAATTTAAATTGACATTATGAAATCTACTGGCTTAAAATTGCTGCTCTCGATGGCTTTCTGCCTTATGGCTATATGCGGATGGTCCCAGATAAAAAAATTTTCTGGAAAGGTTACTGATGAAAATAACAATCCCGTTTCCGGTGCAAGCATTATTATAAAAGGAAAAACTGCAGGCACACAAACGGATTCTACGGGAAGTTTCAGGATTGATGCTTCACCTGGCGATGTGTTGAACATTTCTTCTGTTGGTTTTTCTTCAAAAAGTATTAAAGCCGGAAACTCTTCAATAATTGATGTTACTCTAAAAGTAGCCAATGATAAGTTGGATGAAGTAGTTGTGGTTGGCTATGGGACGCAAACAAGAAGAACTCTAACGGGCTCAGTCGCCAGCTTGGACCAGAATGTTTTAAAGTCTTCGCCCAACTCAAATCTTGGTACTGCTTTGCAAGGAACCTTACCGGGATTAAACGTTCAACAATCCACAGGGCAGCCTGGTACTACGCCAAGCATTTCGTTTAGGGGAGGTTCAAACTTTAATGGCAGCGGTTCTCCTTTAATTGTTGTAGATGGCATCGTTTTATCAACATTATATGGAATTAATATGGATGATGTGGCAAGTGTTGACCTTCTAAAAGATGCAGGCTCACTTGCTATTTATGGGGCAAGAGCTGCAAACGGTGTATTATTAATTACTACTAAGAAAGGTAAGAAGGGAAGAACCCAGGTTAATTATAGTTATAAAAATACTACCAACTATATCCGGTATAATTCCACAAAATATTTATCGGCTGCTCAATATATACACTGGAACAGGAGCGGCATTCAAAGCCGATGGATGGCAGATGTTGCCGATGGTAACACCAACGCTGCCAATACAGATAAAGGCCAGAATGTAGGTTCATGGGGTTGGGCAGTAAATAACGGATGGACATCACCAACGGGATTATACAGCACCCAAATATTAAGCGATGCAAATAGGAAATATGTTGGTACACCGGGCTGGGGAATATTGGTAGATCCCAATCCATTTGTATCCGGGCAAATGGATTCAATATTATACCATGATATAGATGTGAGAACCCGTGAGAATATGATACTGCAGCAAACTACTACGCAGGAACATTATTTAAATTTTTCGGGAGCAAGCGACCAGGGCGGTTTTGCTTTAGGGCTTGGCGTGCTTAACGATAACGGAATGGTAATAGGTTCGCAGCTCAAAAGATTAAGCCTGAATTTTAATGGCGGCCTGAATGTTGGAAAAAATTTAAAAATTAGTACCACAATATCGGGTTATACTTTAAACCAAAAACTTCCTTATGTTGATCCTAATGGCGGTGGAACGGGTGGGTTAATGCAAAGATTTGTTGGTGTAGCGCCAACCGTGAGGTATAAAAATGATACATCCGGCGCTATATTGCCTGGCCCAAATGATAATACTTTAGGAAATCCACTTTATTGGAGTAAGATACCACAAAACAATACAGGCCAGCAACGCTTAATGGGTAGCCTGCATATCGACTATGCTTTTCTGCCGTGGCTTAAATTTTTAGCGACAGGTTCAGGTTATTTGTTATATCAAAATGGCAATAATTTCAATACATCTTTTCAGCAAGGAAATAATGGTGCAATTAATACCACAAGAGCGGCATCATTTAGTAATTACAATGATGTGTCTTACACGTACAATGCTTTTTTACAATTTGATAAAACAATTAATAAAGTTCATAACATTTCTATTTTAGGCGGCGGCGAATTTTATGATTTTAAAGAACATACTTTTACAGGTTCCGCATCAGGAGCGCCAACTGATCTGTTCCCATGGCTATCAGCTTCAGTTCCGCCGGCTGTTGTTAATGGGACAATTACAAATCCGCAAAGAGCTTACTCAAGCTTTAATGCATGGGAAAGATTAGCATCCGTTATCGGCAGGGTAAATTACAGTTATAAGAATAAATATTTTATTACCGGTAATATTCGCTATGATGGTACATCAAGGCTTGCGAATAACAGGTACGGATTATTTTCCGGTATTTCCGGCGGATGGAACATGCAAAATGAAGAGTTCTTTAAAAACAGTTCTATAAGTAAATATGTAAGTGTATTTAAACCACGTATCAGTTGGGGGCAGGTAGGTAACCTGGCTTCACTGACCAACTCAGATGGTTCTCAAAACTATTACGCCGCAGATCAAACATTCCCTTCAACTTCTGTGTATAACGGATTGGGAGGCACTTATTATCCTTCTTATATCAATACAGATTTAAAGTGGGAAACTTCTACAACTACAAATTTTGGCGCCGACATTGGTTTGTTTAATAACAGGGTAACAATTATTGGGGATTATTTTATTAAAAATATTTTCGACAAAATATCCGGCCTTCCATTGGATGTTACATCCGGTTTTTCAAGCATTCAATATTATAACAATGGCCAATTGCAAAACAAAGGATTCGAGCTTGATGTAAGAGCAAGGATCATTCAGCCTGTGAAAGCCGATGGGCTAAGCGTTGATGTAAGCGCTAATCTTTTCAAAGTAAAAAGCTATGTGGTTAAATTACCGTTCAACGGCCTTCCCAGAAACAGGCAGAGTACCACACAGGTTTGGGATCCAAAAAATCCAATCCAGCTAATACAAGTTGGCGGCCTGCAGGAAGGACAACGGGTAGGGTTAGACGCAGTTTATGCGCCGAAATATAATGGCATTTACACATCTCAGGGCGAAATAGATAAAGATGCCAATGTTTATAATTCGTTTTTGCCTTACATACATAAAACTTTAAAACAATTAGGAGATGCACGCTGGCAACTTATAAATCCAAATGATACTATGGACTCACGTCAGTTTGTTTATGTAGGCAGAACAACACCGCAATTAACGGGTGGTTTTTCAGGCGCCATAAGCTACAAGGGTTTTAGCTTATACGCACAGTTTGATTTTGCATTGGGCTTTGTAATACTTAATAATGAAAAGCTAAGAGGTTTAAGCCAGGTACAGGGTTCGCAAAACTCAACAGTAGATGTTTTGAACACATGGTCACCATCTAATACTAATGGCACATTGCCAAGATTTTATTGGGCAAACCAGGGAAGAAATTACGCAACAGATGCATCAGGAAATAACCCTGCTGCTAACTTTTGGGAGAAGGGAGATTATTTAATGGCAAGAGAAATTACATTAAGCTATGATATAACGCAAAGCTTGCTGAAGCAATCTTTTCACAATAGAATAAAAGGCGCACGGCTATATATAACAGGAAACAACCTCGCTTACTTCACAAAGTATAGTGGAAACTTTCCTGAAGTTGGCGGAGTGGATAATGGAAAATTCCCGCTTCCAAGACGTCTTACCCTTGGAGTTAATCTTAACCTATAATCATTGCTAATAAAAAAAATAAAACATTTAATAATCTTTATAATGAAAAAATATAAATCAATAGTTGGAATACTGATAGCGCTTGCATTAACAACCGGCATAGTTTCCTGCAAAAAGCAATTGGAAGAAGCGGTGCCTCAAGATGTATTATCTGCCGCAGACTTATCGAACCCTAATGCATTGGTAACTTTATACACAGGTGTATATGCCCAGCTTAGAAATTATAACAGCACATTATTTGTATTGGGAGAAATGCGTTCCGAAATATGGACAGATGGGCTTTTCACAGAATCCCTCGATGGAGGTTATCAGCAGATGTATGATCAAAACATTAATGCATTAAGTGTTCCGTATAGTAACTGGGGCAATTTTTATAGTCTTATATACCAGGTTAATAACGCCATTCAATATTTTACAGCAACCACTGTTTTACCCGATGCAACTAAAACTCAATATCTCGCTGAAATGTACGGTATCCGGGCATATATTTATTATACAATGGCTAAAACCTGGGGCAGCGTTCCTTTAATTACTTCAACCTTACAAACCATAAACAGCACTGCCCAAACTTACGTAACACGCACATCAGTTGACTCTGTTTTTATGCAAATAAAAAGTGACATTGATCAATCGCTGACCTTATTTAACGGCAATTATTCTTTTCCTTCAAGTAAGCGTGTTTATTGGAATGCAGTGGCATCGCTGGTTTTAAAGGCTGATGTAAATCTTTGGACAGGTACTGTTTTAAATGGCGGTAACACTGACTTTACAACAGCACAAACAGCATTGCAACAGGTAGAATCGTTGCAGGGAGCAACATTAAATTTAGATGCCAAATATTCTGACATTTTTGACCCGACAAAAAAAGCAAACAATCCTGAAATTATTTTTGCGCTCAATTATGAATTAAGCCAGGCGCAGAATACGGTATTCTCGGAATTTACAGTTAATGCTATTCAGGCGACTACCTTAACTTTTGAGCAATCAAGTGATCCTACCAAAATAGTATCTTATGTTTATCCTTATGTTAATGGATCAAACAGAGTGGGAATGAACCAGGATATGATCAATAAGTTAACGGGCGGGCCTGCCGATCAAAGAATAGCCAATACGTTTAAAGTAATGTATAGCACCGCTCCTCCTTATAATGTAAGAGGTGTTTTGCTGACGAAGTATGTAGGGACTGCATCAGGCACCAGCCAGGTTTATACAAATGATTTTCCTATCTATCGTTACGCCGATGTTTTACTATTAATGGCAGAAACCAAATCAAAATTAGGACAAGACCCTTCGCCTGAAATTGACAGTTTGCGTTCAAGAGCGTATGGCTCTTCCTATACACCTTATGTTAGCGGTAGTGTTGATGATAACATCAGGGCAACGCTTGAAGAACAATTGCGTGAAGAAATCGGTGAAGGGAAGCGCTGGTGGGCTTTAAGAAGAAACGGCGATAAATGGGTATATAATTATATAAATCCCGCTTACTTATCAGAAGCAACAGTAACATCCGGCAAAGGGCCAACTTTAGAACTGCCTATTTCTACCGGAATGTTAAACTTGGATCCTTTATATACGCAAACGCCAGGTTATTAATTAAATTATTTCTCACAAGCAATCATAAATTGCGCTGGGAATAATCTTATCCCGGCTTTTATTAACTACATTTTATTTTATTTGAAAATGAATATTCAACATTTACAGGGCTTAATTGCTGCTCCTTTTACTCCTATGAAAAAAGATGGTACACTCAATACATCATTGATTCCATTGTATTATCAAATGCTTGTATCGAATGATGTTACCGGCGCATTTATTTGTGGCTCTACAGGCGAAGGAGTATCTCTGACTATGCAGGAAAAAAAAGAAGTTATAAAAGCATGGGCTGATTGTACAAAGAACAATCCTGAATTTAAAGTAATGGCGCTTGTTGGCGGCACTTGTATTGCTGACTGTATTGAGTTAGCAAAATATGCCCAACAGCAACGCCTATACGCAGTTTCTTTTACTGCGCCGTTTTATTTTAAGCCTGCTGATGCGGTTACTCTTGCAGCATGTTGCAAAGAGATTGCTGACGCTGTTCCTGATATGCCGTTTTATTATTATCATATTCCGGTGCTTACAGGTGTCGATTTTCCTATGATTGATCTTTTGAAAACTGCGGATGGGAAGATTCCAAATTTTGCAGGCATCAAATATACCCATGAAGATTTTATGGACTTTCTTTCCTGCCTGCATTTTAAAAATGAGAAGTATGATATGTTGTGGGGAAGAGATGAGAATATGTTATCGGCACTGGCTGTGGGCGCAAAAGGCGCTGTGGGCAGCACTTTCAACTATGCGGCACCATTATATTATGATCTCATTGAAGCATTTAACGATAACGATTTGAAAAAAGCACAAGCGCTGCAGCAACAATCTATTGATATGATTTCTTTGCTTGGAAAATATGGTGGCATTGCTACCGGTAAAGCATACATGAAATTGATAGAATTAGATTGCGGTGAATTTAGATTGCCCGTAAAAAATATGAGCAGCGAACAATTTCAATTATTTAAAAAAGATGCGGAACAATTAAATTTCAGTGGCTTTTGCTCACGCAAACCTTCGGCTGTTAAAGTGTAAATAATGATTCGATTGTTTCTTCCCTTTATACTAATTTTTATGTTACTTACCTCCGAAGCAACTGCGCAAAAACCCGCAATTACTATATCCTGGAAAAAAATTGCAATAGTTCCTCCACAAAATTCTGAAAAATCATTAGGATTTGCAGGGGCAATTAATGGCATAGATAATAATGTTTTGATTGTTGCCGGTGGCTCTAATTTTCCAGATGGAATGCCCTGGGAAGGTGGAAAGAAATCATATTATGATAGAATTTTTGTTTTGGAGAAAAAGGGTGAAGAATTCACATGGAATAAAAAAGTAAATAGTGTTTTGCCTGAGCCAATCGCATATTGCGGAAACACATCAACACCATCAGGGATTGTTTATGTTGGTGGCGAAAATGAAAAAGGAATTTCCAATAAATGTTTTTTGTTAAAATGGAATGAACAAAAAAAAGAGGTTGAGATAAAACCGTTACCAGACCTGCCTTTGAGGCTGACAAATATTGCTGTTACAAACATTGAAAATGTTGTTTATACCGCTGGCGGCGATAAAGAAAAAAGTTCTTCGAACAGTTTTTTTTCATTGGATTTGAAAGACGAAGATCTTCATTGGAAAACACTTCCTAATCTTCCAGTTCCTTTGGCAAATGCAACCGCGATTGCACAAAATGGCTTATCAGGAAAAGAGATTTTTATCATTGGCGGAAGATCAAAAAATGCATCAGGGATCAGCAATTTACATAACACTACTTTCGCTTTTGATATAGAAAATCACCAATGGAAAAAATGTGCTGATATTTCTGATGGAATCAACACTACCAATTTATCTGCTGCTGCAGGAGTGGCTTTGGGAGAAAATAAAATTTTAATTACCGGGGGTGATAATGGAAAAACATTTCATCTTATTGAAATGCTGATTGCAAAAATTAGGGAGGCAAAAATCCCGAAAGAAAAAGAAAAGCTGGTTAGCGAAAAAAATAATTTAAGTATTTATCACAATGGTTTTGATAGAAGTTTGTGGTTATATGATACTAGCTCTGACGCATGGACGAAAATAGGCGAATTGCCTTTTCCGGCGCATGTTACAACAACGGATGTAAAATGGGGAGATGATATCGTTATTTCCAACGGAGAAATAAAACCGGGCGTGAGAACACCTGACATTATGATTGGCGAGATCAGCTACAAAATGCTCAAAAAAAATAACTAATTATTCTTTGTCCCCTTTTGTCTTTGTGGGAAAATCAGTTCAACATGAGAGAAAGAAAAAATTATAAATGGATTATTGTTGCACTTCTTTGGGTAGTAGCCCTGCTTAATTACCTCGACAGGCAAATGCTGGCCACCATGCGACCTTCCATGCAGATAGATATCCATGAATTACAATCCGCAACCAACTTCGGTTATTTAATGGGCATCTTTTTATGGGTATACGGTTTTATGAGTCCGGTATCTGGCATCATTGCTGATAAAGTGAACAGGAAATGGCTGATCATTATAAGCTTATTTGTATGGAGCGGCGTTACTTACGGCATGGGCTATGCGAAAAACTTCCATGAACTATATTGGTTAAGAGCAATTATGGGAATCAGCGAAGCTTTGTACATACCTGCCGGCTTATCACTGATTGCAGATTTTCATAACGAAAAAACAAGATCACTTGCCATCGGTATTCACATGACAGGATTATATGTTGGCCAGGCTTTGGGAGGTTTTGGAGCAACCATCGCTGCTGCATTTTCCTGGCATATAACATTCCATTGGTTTGGAATAACCGGTATTATATATTCATTGGTTCTAATTATTTTCTTACGAGAAAAGAAAGATAGGAATGAACTGAGTACTGCTGATAAAAATTTTAATAAAGAAAAAATTCCCGTCTTTAAAGGGCTGGCAATGCTATTTACAAATATATCTTTTTGGATAATCCTTTTTTATTTTGCTGTTCCCAGCTTGCCAGGATGGGCTACAAAAAACTGGCTTCCAACTTTGTTTGCACAAAACTTAGATATACCCATGTCAAAAGCCGGTCCTTTGTCAACTATCACCATTGCGGCATCATCATTTCTCGGTGTAATCTTTGGCGGAATCTTATCAGACAAATGGGTGCAAAAAAATATTCGCGGAAGAATTTATACCAGTGCGATTGGTTTATCACTAACCATTCCTTCGTTGCTCTTGCTGGGGTTTGGCCATTCATTATTTAATGTTATCGGGGCTGCACTTTGCTTTGGCATTGGGTTTGGAATGTTTGATGCCAATAACATGCCTATACTTTGCCAGTTTGTTCCTGCCAAAAACAGGGCCACTGCTTATGGCATAATGAATATGGTTGGCGTTTTTGCCGGAGCCTTTATTACAGATCTGTTGGGCCGGTCTTCAGATGCCGGTAGTCTCGGAAAAAGTTTTGCGATGCTTAGTGGCATTGTATTGTTGGCCGTAGTAATTCAACTTATTTTTTTAAAACCTAAAGTAGATAATTATGTTTCCGCATGATATTATATTCCCAGGCAAGCCAGTCCGGTTTCCCCTCCTTCGCACAGGGGCCCGATGGCTATCGGGAGGGGCAAGGCTTTGCCAGATGAAAGAATTAACCATAACTATATTTATTCTCTTCTTCTTTAATGCTGCATATTGTCAAAATAAAATTCCTGTTTTTATTTCAGGAACAGAAGGCTATAAAAGTTTTCGGATTCCCGCAATTATTCGTTTACCAAATAAAGACTTATTGGCTTTTTGTGAGGGAAGAGTTAATGGTGCATCCGATTTTGGAAATGTCGATATAGTAATGAAAAAAAGCACGGATAATGGTAAAACCTGGGGCAAGCTGCAAATTCTCGTTGATGCAGATTCCTTGCAGGCGGGTAATTGCGCACCTGTAGTAGATACTAACGACACCGCCTATACGCAGGGAAGAATTTTCTTGTTTTATAACACGGGAAGTAATAATGAAGGACAGGTAAGAAAGGGAAATGGCTTAAGGCAAGTTTGGTATAAAACATCAATTGATAATGGGCAAACCTGGAGTGAAGGAGTGAATATCACAACACAGGTTCATAGGCCAAAGCAGCCGCAAATTAACCCTGCTTATAATTTTGCGGAAGATTGGAGAAGCTTTGCCAATACTCCCGGCCATGCTATGCAATTTCAAAATGGAACATACAAAGGAAGAATTTTTGTTTCAGCCAATCGTTCACAAGGCAGCCCACAGAAAAATTTTACTGATTATGTGGCAAATGGTTATTATACTGATGATCACGGTAAAAGATTTCGTATAGGCGATAACGTTAGTATCACAGGTAGCAATGAATCTACTGCAGCAGAATTGAGTAATGGCAGGCTAATGATGAACAGCCGCAACCAGCGTGGCGACGTTCGTGCAAGAATTGTTTCCATTAGCAGTGATGGCGGAGCCACTTGGGATACTACGTATTTTGATAAAACTTTAATTGATCCTGTAAATGAGGGAAGCATACTAACTGTGGGATATAAAAATAGAAAAAACATTATTGCATTCTGCAATGCTGCAGATATAAAACGCAGAGACAGTCTTACGCTACGCATTAGTTATGATGATGGGAAAACGTGGAAGAAATCTTATTTGATTGATAAAAGCCCAAATGAGAAAGGGGATTATACTGCCTATTCTGATTTGGTGAAATTGGGAAAGAAAGAAATTGGAATATTATATGAAAAAGATAGTTATAAAGAAATAGTTTTTACTGTAGTAAAGTGGTAGATAATCATTCAACAGTTCAAAAGTTTTCTCGGGCCGTCATTGCTTTGCAGTCGCAGAATGCGCATAGATAAAAACTTTGTAAGGGCGGCATGCAAAGACGGAACGTGGACTACACGTAGATAGACGGCAAAGTGCATCCCTTCAGACAAAAACATTTTTGATTAAATAAAGAATAATGTCTTATTCAAAACAAGATTTAATTGAATTAAAAGAGTTTTATAAAAGTCAATTATTAAATGATACTATTCCATTTTGGTTTCCGCGTTCGTTCGATAACGAGCATGGCGGTTTTTTATGCATGCGTGATGCCGATGGTTCTTTGATCGATGATGATAAAGCTGTTTGGATACAGGGAAGAGCTACGTGGCTTTTATCAACTTTATATAATACTGTTGAAAAAAAACAAACATGGCTTGATGGCGCTAAAAGGGGTTATGATTTTTTAAATAAATATTGTTTTGATAGTGATGGACAAATGTTTTTTCATGTAGCCCGTAATGGAAAGCCCATTCGTAAAAGAAGATATTTTTTTTCAGAAACATTTTATGTAATTGCGGCAGCGGCTTATGCCAAAGCACGCGGAGACGAAGAAGCGACAAATAATGCAAGAAGAATATTTGGTGATTGTATTGCTTATTCAACCGGCGAAAAAAAACTAGATCCGAAATTTTTCAACACAAGACCATCAAAAGGAATTGGCGTACCAATGATCATGATAAATACTGCCCAGCAATTGAGAGAAACAATTGATGATGATCGTTGTGATGAATATATAACAAGATGGGCAAACGAAATAGAAGCCTCTTTTGTAAAAGATGATATTAAATGCGTGATGGAGCAAGTAGCTCCCGATGGAAGCATCATTGATCACATTGATGGAAGAACCCTCACACCAGGTCATGCTATTGAAGGCGCATGGTTTATTTTACATGAAGCAAAGTATCGTAATTACGATAAATATTTAATTGATTTAGGATGCCGCATGCTTGATTATATGTGGGAACGTGGTTGGGATAAAGAGCATGGCGGAATGTTTTACTTCAGGGATGTTTATAATAAACCTGTGCAGGAATATTGGCAGGATATGAAATTTTGGTGGCCTCATAATGAAACGATCGTTGCAACATTGTTAGCCTATTTAATTACCGGGAATGGAAAATATGCAAGCTGGCATAAGATGGTGCATGATTATTCGTACACTCATTTTCATGATAAAAAAAATGGTGAATGGTTTGGCTATCTTCATCGTGATGGAACATTAGCGCAAACGGCGAAAGGAAATTTATTTAAAGGACCGTTTCATTTGCCAAGGCAAGAATGGTATTGTTGGCAATTACTAGAAAACTTTTTACACAAGTAATTTGAAAATTAAAAGCGCAATCAGCCCTATTCTTCTTTGCTGGGTTTTTCTACTCCAGATCCACAGCAATCTTCATGCGCAGGATAAAATAAAAATTGCCTGTATTGGCAATTCGGTTACTTATGGTTATGGATTAAAAAACATGGCTACAACATCTTATCCCACTCAATTGCAGACCATGCTTGGCGATAGATATGTTGTTCAAAATTTCGGACATAATGGCGCAACGCTTTTAAGAAAAGGCCACAATCCATATTATAAAACAAATGAATTTTTTAATGCCTTGCAATTCAATCCCGATATTGCCGTGATACATTTGGGATTGAATGATACAGACCCAAGAGACTGGCCTAACTATAAAGATGATTTTGAAAGCGATTATGCGTGGTTGTTAGATACACTTAAAAAAATAAATCCTTTAATAAAAATATATATATGCAGGCTCACACCGATTTTTAGCGGTCATCCAAGATTTAAATCGGGCACAAGAGACTGGTTTTGGGAGATACAAAATTTAATTCCTCAAATTGCTAAAGCCAACAAAGTAAACATGGTTGATTTGAATACACCCTTATATAAACGTCCTGACCTGTTTGCAGATAATTTGCATCCCAATGTGGAAGGCGCTTCTATTATTGCTTCAACCGTTTACAAGGCTATTTCAAAAAATTTCGGAGGGCTTCATGTTGCTTCTGTATTTGCAGATAATATGGTGCTGCAGCGTGAAAGGCCAATAGCCATCTATGGTATAGCAAATGCAGGAGATTTGGTTACTGTAAATTTTAACGGCAAAAAAATTATTGCTGCAACAAATGAATATGGGCAATGGAAGGCTGTTTTTCCTTCTAGGAAATACGGCGGCCCTTATCAAATAAAAATTGAATGCAACGGTTTAAATATTCTTTTAAAAAATATTTTAATTGGCGATGTGTGGCTTTGTTCCGGGCAGTCTAATATGGAATTTCCGCTTAAAAACGCTGCAACCGGATCTGAAGAATTGAAGACAATGAAAGAGAATGATTTTCTGCGGTTGTTTAAATTGAATTCATTAAGAGAAACTGATAATACATCATGGGATTCTTTAACTCTGATTAAAACAAATGAATTAAATTTTTTTTCCGGGCAATGGAAAACCTATAATAAAAATGCTGTTGAAAGTTTTTCTGCCGTGGCTTATTATTTTGGAAAGAAAATACAAGAGCAGGAAAATATTCCGATCGGCTTAATACAAATTGATGTAGGCGGCTCCCCAATAGAATCGTGGATTGACAGGTACACGATGGAACATGATAACTTGTTAGTTGATATGCTAAACAACTGGCGCAAATCAGATTTTATTATGCCGTGGGTAAGAGAAAGAGCAGATACTAATTTAAAATATGCGTCATCTTCAAAGCAACGCCATCCTTATGAACCTTGTTATAATTATGACGCCGCAATAGATTCGCTAACGCTGTTTCCAATTAAAGGCGTAATATGGTACCAGGGAGAAAGCAATACGCATAATGCAGAGTTATATCAACATTTATTTACAACTTTAGTTAGCAGTTGGCGGCAGGAGTGGGGATACAATTTCCCATTTTATTATGTGCAGCTATCCTCTCTTGACCGTCCTTCATGGCCCGATTTTAGAAATGAACAACGATTATTACGGCAGGAAGTTTCAAACAGCGGAATGGTTGTGAGCCTTGATTTGGGAGATTCATTAAATGTTCATCCCACCAAAAAGAAACCCGTGGGAGACCGTTTGGCAAGGCTTGCTTTACATTATACCTATCATAAAAATATAGCAGCAAACGGCCCTGAACCATTAACCGCAACACAGGCTAAAAAAAACATAATTATTTCATTTGCATTTGCAGCCGGGCTTTCAACATCTGATAAAAAACCATTAATAGGTTTTGAATTGGTAAATGAAAAAGGTATTTATATAAATGCAAATGCAATTATAAAAAATGATAAAGTTGTGATTGCAATTCCGAAAGATGAAAAAATAGAAAAGATTGTATATGCGTGGCGGCCATTTACGCGGGCTAATCTTATAAACGAAGATGGGCTTCCTGCTTCTACTTTTTCGATAAAATTTAAACAATAATAATGATAGCCTGGTGGAGGTGGTGCGGCATGAATATTTGCAGATGAAATAGCAGTAAATGATCAACTTTTCTTTTTCAGCTTTTGCCAATGCATCACTTTTGTGGGCGGCAATATGATCGGTTTTATCACTTTATTTCATACTGCGGATCATCTTTGTGTGCATGATGTGTGTAGTCTTTATATTCAAAATCCGAGTGATGAATTTTAATAATGGTGCCGGATACACGACCCGCTTCAGAATTCCAGGAAACATGGTCGCCAACTTTAAATGTTTGAGGCATATTATAAAATTTTAAACTAGACAAAATGTGAAATCAAAGTTCGAATATTCATACTAACCAAGATGTTTATCAAAAAGTATGTCGATCTGCCATTAACTAAGTCTTGCTAACTTTCTAAATAAATCGCTCACATTAATATTCTATAGCATGCGTAAAAAAATAATAAGTTTCATTTGTTTTTTAATAATGCAGCAAACGGTATTTGCGCAGGTTTCCCTTCCTTCCTATCCTGATTCAATATTTTCAACTTATTATTTCCAACGGGTATCCCATTTTGAAACGTTACCTCAAACTAAACATGACATCATATTTTTAGGCAACAGCATCACCGATGGCGCTGAATGGCCTGAATTATTCAATGATATTAAAGTTAAAAATCGTGGTATCAGTGGCGATATAACTGCCGGTGTTCTTCACCGCCTAAATGCAATAACAATCGGAAAGCCTACAAAAGTTTTTTTATTAATAGGCGTAAATGATCTTGCTAGAAATACAAGCACCGATAGCATTGTAAAAAATATTTTATTAATAGCAGGTTATATTCATCAGCAATCATCTGCAACAAAAGTATATGTGCAAAGTATTTTGCCGGTGAATAATGTGTACGGAAAATTCGGCACACATACAAATAAGGGTGAGCAAATTGAAATTATAAATGCACAACTAAAAGAAGAGGCTAACGGTAACGGATATACGTACATTGATCTGTATTCTTCTTTTGTTGATGAAAATGGAAAACTAAAGGCTAACCTTACCAATGATGGTTTGCATTTAAAAAATGAGGCTTACCTGATATGGAAGCATATTATATACCCGTATGTTTATGGTTTAGAAAAAGATCCTTCACTTATTCCATTGCCACAACAGATAAGTTTTACAAATAATTATTTTCCTCTTTTTGCCTGTAAAAAAATTGTCGTTAAAAATTCTGACTTAATAAAAGAAGCCGAAAACTTACAGCAACAATTGAAGGAAAAAAATATAGTAATGAATGTAGTTGAATCTGCGGATAATGATGAACCGGTTATTGAATTAGAAATTGGAAAAGTGTCGGCCCCAATGTTGGAAGATGAGGCTTATCATTTAAGTGTTACGCAAAATAAAATACGCATTACAGCAAATACTTCGCATGGAATTTTTAGTGGCATACAAACATTGTTGCAGTTAATGCGTGACGGCTCGTTGATGACAACATGCGAAATAAAGGACTGGCCTGCGTTTTCATGGCGAGGTTACATGGTGGACGTTGGAAGAAATTTTCAATCTGTAGAATTGCTAAAACAGCAAATTGATGTAATGAGTAAATACAAGCTCAACATTTTCCATTTTCATTTTACAGAAGATATCGCCTGGCGTTTGCAAAGCAAAATGTATCCGCAACTTACAGCGCCTGAAAATATGCTTCGCAATAAAGGGATGTATTATACCGAAGATGATCTAAAAGAGTTGATCGCTTATTGCAAAGAACGATACATTACGCTTGTTCCTGAAATTGATATGCCCGGCCACAGCGCTGCATTTAAAAGAGCTATGGGCGTTGACATGCAATCCGATTCGGGTATAGCGATTCTTAAAAATATCCTAAAGGAATTTTTTACCACATACAACTATGTCCCTTATTTTCATGTGGGCGGTGATGAAGTGCATATTTCAAATAAAAACTTTATGCCTGAGATATTAAAATATGTGGAAAGCTTTGGGGAAAAAACGATTGCATGGAGCCCTGGTGCACCGCTTGATAATGCAACGATTCGCCAGCTTTGGATGAGTGATAACGGTGAAAAAAATATTTCATCATTGAGGTTTATTGATTCAAGGCATCTTTATTTGAATCACATGGATCCATTGGAAGCAGTGGTTACTATTTTCAACCGGCAGATCGGAGACATTACAAAAGAGAATGAAAATATGACAGGAGGTACACTTTGCCTGTGGCCCGACAGAAGAGTGGAGGACGAAGATAATATTTTAAAAATGAATCCGGTATATCCCGGCATGCTCGCTTTTGCAGAAAGATGCTGGAGAGGCGGTGGACATGCAGGATGGACAGCAACGATTGGCGCACCTGGCTCTGCTGAAGCTAATGAATTTGCTGACTTTGAAAATCGTTTATTAGATCACAAGGAGTTATATTTTGAAAGCCTTCCGTTTCCTTATGCAAAGCAAAGTTCACTAACCTGGAATCTATATGGGCCTTATGAAAATAGCGGCGTTCTTTTGAAACAATTTGAACCGGAAAAAGAAAAATCGGAGGAACCGAAGTTATCTTCTTCGCAAAGTGTTGTTGGTGGAACTATTATATTAAGACATTGGTGGGCGCCTCTCATAAAAGGTGTTATAAATGATCCGAAAGAGAATACTACCTGGTACGCATACACGAAAGTATGGAGCGATGAAGAAGGAGTGCAGGATTTCTGGATCGGCTTTAATAATTTATCTCGTTCGCCGGCAACAGATTCACCCGAACCAGGAACCTGGAATAATTTGCAAAGTAAAGTATGGGTGAATAATAATGAAATACCACCGCCGGTCTGGAAGCACGGAGGACAAAAAGGAAATTCAGAAATTCCTTTAGTTGATGAAGGCTACGAATACAGGAAACCAACACAAATTTTATTAAAAAAAGGTTGGAACAGTGTTTTAATAAAAGCTCCAATAGGAAGTTTTAAAGGAAAAGACTGGCAAAACCCTATAAAATGGGAGTTTACATGTGTGCCTGTTTCATTATGACAAAGCCAAATACGCTTATGAAATTCTGTCCCTAATAAATGCTGGTGATACTTCCGCCTCAGGTTCTCTTGTCCAAAATAGGATACTCATTCTAAAAAGATGTTAGATGATGAATTGTATGAGCTTTAAGATAGCTGTCCGCCTCTTCAGACAATCCAGAGTGCCTACTTTGCTTTCATTATTTAAACGTTTTGGAATATCTATGAAATCTTTAATTGGTACTGCCCGACAATGTTATCACCTTTGCAGGAAGGCAGAATAATATCGCGATCTGCCGGATAGCTATGATTGCGCTTTAATTTAATCTTTGGTAATTATTGCCATTATTCGATCATGAAAACTGCACCAAAGCATCGAGAAAATAATTTAAGGATATTATAATCAATACAGGTTTTTAAACATTCACTTAATATTAAAATAATGAAAATCGATCAAATCAGATCATTCAGTTCTCGAATGGACAGCTTTATAGACAAACTGCTCCCCGAATTGGAAGATATCTACAAAGATATTCACCGGAACCCGGAATTATCTATGGAGGAATTCCGGACGGCTAAAATCGCCGCGGATTATTTAACCAAATATCAATTTGAAGTTACAACGAATGTAGGGGTAACCGGAGTTGTAGGCATAATGAAGAATGGAGAGGGGCCTGTTGTGATGCTACGGGCGGATATGGATGCGCTACCTGTTGCTGAGGCTACAGGACTGCCTTACGCAAGTACAAAAGTAGCAAGGGACGAGGAGGGGATAGAAGTTGGTGTATCCCATGTGTGCGGCCATGATCTGCACGTTACATGGCTAATGGGTGTTGCAAGATTATTTTCAGAACATACAGATCAATGGAAGGGAACTTTAATGTCCGTTTTTCAACCAGGCGAAGAAGTAGGCCGTGGAGCACAAAGTATGATAGATGCTGGTATAATGGATCGTTTTCCTAAGCCGGATATAATTTTGGGGCAACATGTAATGGTGGGCGAATCTGGTACGGTTGGCCATCGAAGCGGCGCTATTCTATCCGCGGGCAACAGTCTTAAAGTTACGCTGTTTGGCCGTGGTGCACATGGTTCACAACCACAAACTTCCATTGACCCCGTGATTATGGCGGCGGCAACTACGATGCGCTTACAAACCATTATTTCACGTGAGGTAGCGCCAATAGAAAATGCCGTGCTGACCATAGGTGCCTTGCAGGCAGGCACTAAAGAGAATATTATTCCGGAAGAGGCTACATTGAAACTGAATATCCGCACCTTTAATGACGGCGTAAAGGATCATATACTTTCGGCGGTCAGGCGTATCTGTTGCGCGGAGTGCGCCGCTTCCAATGCGCCCAAAGACCCGGAATTTACTTTGTTAGATAGTTATCCCTTAACTGAGAATGATGCAATGGCTACGGCGAAAATAGCTGAAGCCTTCGATGCACTATTTGGCGATAAGTCGCATGAAACGCAGCCTGCATCTGCCAGTGAAGATTTCAGTATTTTTGGAAGGAACTGGAAAGTGCCTTATGTCTTTTGGTTCGTTGGTGGTACAGATCCTAAAACATATTTAGATGCCATAAAAAATAACCAGCTCAATTCGATTCCTAGTAATCATTCACCCAAATTCGCACCTGTTATCAACCCGACTTTGAAAACCGGGTTGCAGGCCATGGTGACTGCCGCTGCAGCATGGTTTAATTAATGGTAATCCCTGCAAAAAATGAACAAACTACATACGCTTTACTATTTTCTTGACCTGGCCGGCACTTTTGCTTTTGCTATAAGCGGTGCCACGGCAGCAAAACAGCGGGGCCTTGACCTGTTTGGAATTTGTGCCATTGCATACACAGTAGCCTGTGGCGGTGGAATTATCCGGGATGTTTGTATTGGGGCTATTCCACCCGCAGGATTAACGACTTGGTACTACCTTGCTGTGGCATTAGTAGCTGCACTAATGACTGTTGGTTTATATCCCATTGTACAACGGCTTAAACGGCCAGTGTTGCTATTCGATGCCGCCGGCTTATCGCTATTCGCAGTTACAGGAGCCCAAAAAGCGCTTTCCTATGGCCATAATGCAGAAGTGGCAGTTCTTTTAGGGATGATTACCGCCGTTGGTGGCGGGGTATTGCGTGATATTTTACTGAACCGGGTACCTGTTATATTGGAAAAAGAAATTTATGCATCCGCCGCACTTATAGGTGCTTTAATTGTGGTTTTAGGAGATTATCTAAAATGGTTATCAGGCAATTGGATTGCGATCATTGCCTTAGCGATATGTTTTATAATACGGATTTTAGCGCTCCGTTATCATTGGAATCTGCCCTCTTTTTCAAATGACAAAACCGGCTCCGAGGTCGAAAAATAAGACATACTGCGGGCAACCTGTACCTGTTTAAAGTATCAACCCGAATTAGATGTCGGTCTCTGACCCAGTTGTCAATCTTTCCTGCTTCACCCAAACCCTTTCCTTTAGCTTGATTCCCGGAACCTGATACTCCACTTCATATTTGTGAGGTTATAAAAGATAAAGATCTGTTTTATGAATTATACCACTGTCTATAGAAGTGTTGCTCAATATCCTGATGGAGAAGTTATAAAAGGAATTTTGTCAGGGAATAAGTCATTATTTGAAATATTGATCCGGAGATATAATCCTGATCTGTATAAAATAGGCAGAGGTTATGGCTACAATCACCAGGACACGGAAGACCTAATGCAGGAGGTTTTTATTAATAGTTTTCAAAGTCTTGCAAAATTTCAAAATCGCTCGTCTTTTAAAACATGGCTGATAAGAATAATGCTGAATGAGTGCTATCATAAATCTAAAAAGCTTAGCTATCAAAAAGTCTCCCCGGCAGAATATCAGTTGACAAAAATTCAGGTTCAATGTTTCTTACTACTAATAATAGCAATCCCGGCAGGTCTGTTGTCAATAAAGAATTAAAAAATGTTATTGAGGCTGCACTCAAAAATTTGCCAGAAGATTACAGGATGACTTTTACATTAAGGGAATTAACGGGGCTAAGTGTCTCCGATACCGCTGAGCTGCTGCATATCACTGCATCTAATGTTAAAGTGAGATTGAATCGGGCAAAAGTAATGCTGCGGAAAGAAATAGAAAAAGTATATTCACCCGAAGATATTTATGAATTCAATCTTATTTATTGCGACAGAATAGTTAATGAAGTGATGAAAAAAATAAATTAATATCCGCTCTCTCAGTATTCTTTTATCGTTTTGTAACCTTTCCTCATTTCTATTACTTTAACTGGTTATACTAAATTATGAAGCAGGCTATGGCTGCAATGGCAATATCCATGCTAACTATTGTTGTTGTTTGAATTGATTTAATTTATTAAAATATATTTCTTCAAATTTTGGACGTTTGTCTATCTGCTCTTCTGAAAAATTTTGTGGCAGACATAACAATAAGTTGTAAGATTAGAAAATATCAAACCAATCCCGGTCTATATTTTTATCAGCGCCGGGGATTACTTACTGAAGTCCTTGAAATTTGGATAACAATGTAATCTTTAATTGCAAAAAGATAGTTACAGCATTTATAGCAATGATTGCCATAGTTAATGCAACCATTTCTTTTTCATTAAAATGTTTATGTACCGAATCATATAAGGAATCAGGAACATTGTTTTGTGAAATCAGTGTAAGTGCTTCGGTCCATTTCCAAAGCGGCACGTTCACGTTCAGAATAAAATGGTGTTTCACGCCAGGCACTTAAAGCATACGATCGTTGTTCTGTTTCACCGGCTTTACGGGCATCTTTGGTATGCATGTCGAGGCAATAAGCACAACCATTTATTTGAGAAGCCCTTGTTTTTATAAGTTCATATAACGGACGTTCAAGCCCGGATGCTGTAACATTTTTTTCAAGTTCACGCATTGCTTTTAAAGCATTGGGTGAAACTTTTGCATAGTTAATCTTTCTCTCATCATTTTAAATTTTTTAGGATTAGGTATAATGGGAATGAAACTTTAATCTCAGTTAATCTTTGAAACCTTAGTAGATAAAATAAATCAGTTTCGTAAACCTTATTACCTTATTAAAATATCAATAGCTTAAAAAAATAAGATAATAAGGTCATAGAATTAATTATATGCTATTCTACGAAGGTTAAAAACTGATCAACTAAATTATTTTTGAGCTCATTTATCTAATCCTGTAATTTATTATTAAATAATAAGTTTAATGTTTCTCCATTTCATCCATAGCAATTGTTGCATGTGCATAAGCAGCGCCTGCACGCATTTCAGCAGCCACCCAAATAGCTTCCATAATTTCTTCTTTGCTGGCGCCTTTGCGCAGGGCGTATTTTGTGTGCGACCTGATGCAATAAGGGCATTGCGTTACATGCGCCACCGCTACGGCAATCAATTGTTTTGTTTTTTCAGGAAGTGCGCCTGCTTCAAAAATCCTCTTACTAAAATTTCTCCATGCTTCTATATTTTTAGGCGCTAATGCAGCCTTTTTATCAGCGAGCTCCTTTGTTGCTATAGGAAATAAATTTTCATTTTCCATGATATAATTTTTTCAACTTTATTAATTATTCTTTTTCCAAAAAATGCCTCAGCACATATTGAAGAATTCCGCCGTGCCTGTAGTATTCAATTTCAATATTTGAATCCATGCGTGCAATTGCATCAAATTTTATTTCTGTTCCATCTTCTTTTTTTGCAATGACCTGCACTTTTTTCAAAGGCTTGATGTCGTTCGCAATTCCTCTTATGCTAAAGCTTTCATTTCCTGTTAATCCTAATTTTTCTGCAGTATCACCTTTTAAATATTGAAGCGGTAATACGCCCATTCCTACCAAATTACTTCTGTGTATGCGTTCATAACTTTCTGCAAGTATTGCTTTAATACCCAACAGGAATGCACCTTTCGCAGCCCAATCTCTTGATGAACCACTTCCATATTCTTTTCCTGCCAATACTATTAATGGTGTGTTACTTTGCTTATATTTTACAGAAGCATCATACACCGACATTTCTTCACCAGTGGGTAAATATTTTGTATAACCACCTTCTCTTTGCGCCAGTTTATTTTTAATGCGCACATTGGCAAAAGTGCCGCGAATCATTACTTCATCATTTCCTCTTCTTGAACCATACGAATTAAAATTTTCTCTTTTCACACCGCGGCTTATTAAATATTTACCCGCTGCTGAATGCTCATTAAACTGACCTGCAGGAGAAATATGGTCGGTTGTAATACTATCACCCAACACCAACAAAGCCCTTGCATTCGCAATGTCTTTCATGGGTTCTGCTTCATCTGAAATGTTATAAAAAAATGGCGCTTCTTTTATATAAGTTGAATTATCATCCCATGCATATAAAGTATCATCTGGAATGATGAGGTTTCTCCATGTTTCATTGCCTTCAAATATTTCTGCATAATTTTTTGCGAAGTCTTTTGGTGAAAGCACTTTGCTCATCACTTCATTAATTTCATCATCAGAAGGCCAGATATCTTTTAAATAAACAGGCTGTTGATTAGGATCGAAACTTATCGGTTCATTTATCAAATCAATATCGATTCTGCCAGCGATAGCATACGCTACTACCAGCATTGGCGACATTAAAAAATTCATTCTTACCTGCGGGTGAATTCTTGCTTCAAAATTCCGGTTGCCAGAAAGAACAGAAGCCACCACCAAATCATGTTCATCAACTGCCTTTGCTACAAAAGTTGGCAGAGGTCCTGAGTTGCCAATGCATGAAGTACAGCCATAACCTACAGTATGAAATTGCATCGCTTCAAGGTCATCTAACAGGTCTGCTTTTTCAAGATAATCTGTTACCACTTTTGAACCAGGCGCTAATGAAGTTTTTACCCAGTGTTTTGTTTTTAATCCATGCTCTCTTGCTTTGCGTGCAACTAAACCTGCGCCTATCATTACATAAGGATTCGAAGTATTGGTACACGAAGTAATGGCTGCAATAGCAACAGCACCATCAGCCAGCATAAAACTTTCTTCGCCAATAGTTACCCAAACATTTTTCATTCCATTTACAACTGTCTCTTCAATTTCCGGTTCGGGTGTTTTTTCATTTACAGGTTGTGATACGGGCTGGCTGCCGCCTTCTGCCATCCACCGGCTTAATTGTTTTTCTTCTGTGTATTTGCGACCATACGTTTCATCTAACAGTGTTATAAATTTTGATTTAAAATTCTTTAATAAAATT
>Ga0207652_10001158_pt1 | contig 23716 bp, 20 predicted proteins | sample KBSC63BmetaG_FD_184334 | JGI IMG/M metagenome (GOLD analysis project Ga0207652, IMG submission 184334) | Corn rhizosphere microbial communities from Kellogg Biological Station, Michigan, USA - KBS C6-3B metaG (SPAdes) (version 2) | ecosystem: Host-associated > Plants > Roots > Rhizosphere ... | reverse complement strand
GCGGCGGCGGTGGCTTCGGCGGCATCACCTTGGCGCACAACGTGCGTAGCCGTGAAGCGGTCGACGAAGTCATGGCAGCAGCCCGCGAGGCCGGTGCGACCATCACCAAGCCGGCACAGGACACGTTCTACGGCGGCTATGCCGGCTACTTCACCGATCCCGACGGTCATGCCTGGGAGATCGCTCACAACCCGGGTTTCACCCTTGCCGACGACGGGTCCCTGACGCTGCCCGACTTCGGCGGCTGACGGCGCCGAAGGAATGACGCCGACTGACGATCAGGCGTGGCGGCGTACCCACTCGTACATCGCAATGCCCGACGCGACCCCCGCGTTGATGGACCTCGTCGACCCGTACTGCGGGATGTGCAGCACGACCTCGACCGCATCGCGGGCAGCAGATGACAAGCCCGGCCCCTCCTGACCGAACAGCAGGATGCACCGCCGCGGCACGTCGTACGCCGTCAGCGAGACCGACCCCGGCAAGTTGTCGACACCGAGGAGCGGCAGGTCACGCGCAGCCGCCCAGTCGGCCAGCGCGTCGATCGTCGCGTGGTGCAGCACGTGCTGGTAGCGATCGGTCACCATCGCGCCGCGGCGGTTCCAGCGTCTCCGTCCGACGACGTGCACGGCGTCGGCGAGGAACGCGTTGGCGTTGCGGACGACGGCACCGATGTTGAAGTCGTGCTGCCAGTTCTCGATCGCCACGTGGAACGGGTGCCGGTGCGCGTCCAGGTCGGCGACGATCGCCGCGTGCGACCAGTAGCGGTAGCGGTCGGCGACGTTGCGCGCGTCACCGGATTCCAGGAGCGCTGGGTCGAGCCGCGGATCGTCAGGCCAGGGCGGCGGATGCGGCCCGACTCCCACCGGCTCGTCGATCGTCACCCCATGAGGGTGCCGTCAGGCGACCGAGCCCGGTCCGTTGGGGTTGGACACCTTCTCCGCAGCCCGCACCGCGTCGGCGTCGTTCACGCCGCCGAGCGGGCCGTCGGGGATCGGCACCATCCAGACGTGCGTCATCGGCGGCGTCACCTGCGACGACAGGCCGCGCGGGCAACGTCCCTGCGCGTCCTGCAACGCCACGACGTCGACGCCTGACAGACAGAGGTTGGTGTGCACGTGCCACTGCACCAGGCAGCCACCGGTCGCCGGCGGTTGGTTCGCTCCCGGTCCCATCATGTACATGACCGCCACGAGCACGGCACCCTTGGGCGTGTTGGCATAGACGAGGCTGGCCGGTGCGTCGGGGGTCAGCGGGTCGCCGGTGCGCATGTTGGCGACGAAGTTGGCCAGCTTCATGTAGTGCACGACGGGCAGGCCGCTCGGCGTGATGGGCACGAAGCCGTCCGCCTTCGCGGTGGCGAGACTGGCGTACTTGCTGTCCGCCGCCACCGTCTGGTCTACCAACGTGCGGGCCTGCTCCTGTTGCTGCCGCGAGGGCACCTCCTGGCACATGGAGGTGACCATCTTCATGCCCTCGTCCATCTCCATCGAGATGGGCAGCCTGATGTCGCCGGCGGCCGAGGTCGTCGGCACTCGCAGGTGGAGCGTGGCCGAAGCCGTATCGGCGGCGCCCATGTCCATGCCGCCGTGGTGGGACTCCGAGGGGGCCAGGGCGAGCGCGGCGCTGGTGGAGGCCATGACCGCGAAGACCGCGAGCGTCGCGATCTGCACCCGCAGCACAGCGGCCAGCGGACGGCGCCACCGGAAGCGCAGCAGGCCCAACGCGCCGGCGGCACACAGCACCTCGAGGGCTGTGGTCAGGGTGTCGAGCCAGCCGACCGGTTCAGCGGTCGAGGCGTCGGGACCGACGGGGACGCCATGTGCCCGGCTGAGCACCCAGACGGCCACGATCCCCAGCTGCAGTACGACGCCGCCGGCAAGCACCCAGCGGCGCGGTTGCACGACCAGCGCGACCGCCCACGAGACCTGCAACCACGCGCAAACCAGGAAGAAGACGCCGAACAGCCAGTACTCGTGGAAGTGCTCACCGGTCACTGAGAAGTGAGCCGCCGCGGCGGCGACCGATGCCGCGGCCAGCACGACCCGCACGACCCAGCGCAGCGTCCCGCTGTCGGACTCGCCCATGCACACCTCCGATGCGCTGGACCCTAACCCCGGTCGCTCCCCCCTGACAGCCGCTGACCGTAATGCCGGGGACCCGACGATTTGATCGGTGTTACAGGGTTTTCGGGGCGGCCGGGGCTCACGCCGAGCGCTGCAGCCCCGAGCCGTTGGACGTCGGCAGGCCGGCCGCGGCCAGGGCCTCCTCGACCAGCTGCCCCACCGCCTCGAACTCGAGCAGGAACCCGTCGTGACCGTAGGGCGAGTGCACGACCTCGAGGCCCGGGCAGGTTGCGATCCCGGCGGCGATCTCCTGCTGCAGGTAGAGCGGGTAGAGCCGGTCGCTGTCGATGCCGGCGACGAACGTCGGCGCCTTGACCCGGGACAGCGCCGCCTCCACGCCGCCGCGGTCCCGACCGACGTCGTGGGAGTTCATCGCGTTGCTGAGCACGACGTAGGTGTTGGCGTCGAAGCGGCGCGCCAGCTTGTCGGCGTGATGATCGAGGTAGGACTCGACCGAGAACCGGCCGCCACCGAAGGGATCCTCCTGCGCCTGCGGCACGCGACCGAACCGCTCGGCGAGCTCCGACTCCGAGCGGTAGGAGATGTGCGCGATCCGCCGGGCGATGCCGAGGCCGAGGTGCGGCCCCTCACCGGGTGGCGCGTCGTAGTAGTCGCCACCCCGGAAGCGCGGATCGGCCCGCACCGCCTGGATCTGGGCGGCGCAGAGCGCGATCTGCTCGGCCGTCGCGTAAGCCCCGCACGCGAGCACGACGGCCGACCGCAGCCGGTCGGGATAGGTGACGGCCCACTCGAGCGACCGCATGCCGCCCATCGAACCGCCCACGACCGTGGCCCAGCTGCCGACGCCGAGAGCGTCAGCGAGACCCGCCTCGACCGCGACCTGGTCTCGCACGGTGACGAAGGGGAAGCGACTCCCCCAGGGGCGGCCGTCCGGTGCCGGCGACGCCGGCCCCGTCGTGCCCTGGCAACCGCCGAGGACGTTCGGGGCCACGACCCACCACCGGTCGGTGTCGATGGCCTTGCCGGGACCGACGAGGCTGTCCCACCAGCCGGCGGTCGGGTGGCCGGGACCGGCCGGACCGGTCACGTGGCTGTCACCGGTCAGCGCGTGCGCCACGAGCACCGCGTTGGACCGGTCGGCGTTGGGCTCGCCCCAGGTCTCGTAGGCGACCCGGACCGACGGCAGCGTGCCGCCGGCCTCGAGCGTCACCGGTCCGGGCAGATCCACGAACTGCCGATGTCCGACCGGGTCCCCCTCCCGCCAGGCGGCGCTGGCGGGAGGCAGGCCCGGGTCGAAGCGACCGGTCGGGGTCGTCAAGGGCGGCGCTACGCGGACTTGGCGGCCCGGAAGCCGGCCTCGAGGTCGGCCTTGATGTCGTCGATGCCCTCGATGCCGACCGACAGCCGGACCAGGCCCGGCGTGACGCCGGTCGTCGCCTGCTCCTCCGCGGTCAGCTGCGAGTGCGTCGTGCTGGCCGGGTGGATGACGAGGCTGCGCACGTCGCCGATGTTGGCGACGTGGCTGTGCAGCTCGAGCGCGTCGACGAACCGGCGCCCGGCGTCCACCCCGCCCTTGATCTCGAACGACACGATCGAGCCCGGCCCCTTCGGCGCGTACTTCTGCGCGTTGGCGTACCACGGCGACGACGGCAGGCCCGCGTAGAAGACCTCGTCGACCTCGTCGCGGGTGGTCAGCCACTCGGCGACCGCCTTCGCATTGGACACGTGCCGCTCCATGCGCAACGACAGCGTCTCGAGGCCCTGCAGGAGCAGCCAGGCGTTGAACGGCGAGATCGCCGCGCCGAGGTCACGCAGCAGTTGCACCCGGGCCTTCGCGATGTAGGAGCCCTGGCCGAGCGCGTCCCAGTAGACGAGGCCGTGGTAGCTCTCGTCCGGCGTGTTGAAGCCGGGGAAGCGCTGCTTGTCCTTGCCGAAGTCGAACTTCCCGCCGTCGACCACGGCACCGCCGATGACCGTGCCGTGGCCGCTGATGAACTTCGTCGTCGAGTGGGTGACGATGTCGGCGCCGTGCTCGATCGGGCGGATGAGGTAGGGCGTCGCCACCGTGTTGTCGACGATGAGCGGTACGCCGGCCTCGTGGGCCACCCCGGCGACACCCTCGATGTCGAGGACGTCGATCTTCGGGTTGCCGATCGTCTCGGCAAAGAACGCCTTCGTGTTGGGCCGCACCGCAGACCGCCACGCGTCGAGGCTGTCCGGGTCCTCGACGAACGAGACCTCGACCCCGAGCTTCGGGAACGTGTAGTGGAACAGGTTGTAGGTGCCGCCGTAGAGGCTCGACGACGCCACGACGTGGTCACCGTTCTCGGCGACGTTGAGCAGCGCGGTCGTCGTCGCGGCCTGACCCGAGGCGACGAGCAGCGCGCCGACGCCACCCTCGAGGCTGGCGATGCGCTCCTCGGCCACCTGCTGGGTCGGGTTCATGATCCGCGTGTAGATGTTGCCGGGTTCGGCCAGCGAGAACAGGTCGGCAGCGTGCTGGGTGTCGCGGAAGCTGAAAGCGGTCGTCTGGTAGATGGGCACCGCGCGGGCGCCGGTCGTGGGATCGGGCACCGCTCCCACGTGGATCTGGCGGGTATCGAAACTCCACCCTGACTCGGACATCGTGCTCCTTGCGTCGTCGGTGCGGCCGGGCCGCACATCGGTCCAGTGCGGGCTGCCGCATCCGCGCGAGGCCCGCGCTTGCCGGTCGCACGTCACGACCGGCCCGGTCATCACCCGGGGCACCCCACCGCGGTGGAGGGTTGCCGGTCAGCGAGCCGGGGCTTGGCGCTGACGCTCATGACCTGCGGAGATCATACAAGGTCCGCGGGTCGCGGCGAAGCCCGTTGTCATGACCCCTGCCGGCCGCGGCCGAAGACTTTGCTTCGAGGCCTATCGGCCTCGAAACACGGGTTCCCGCTTCTCGACGAACGCCTTCGCGGCCTCCCGGTGGTCGTCGGTGAGCCCGGTGCGCAGGTGGTGCGCGGCCTCCATGTCGAGGCACTCACCGAGCTCGCCGTGGACCGCCCGTTCGAGGTTCTCCTTCATGTAGCGGTAGGCGACTCGCGGCCCGGCGGCCAGCCGCTTGGCCCGGCGCAGCACCTCTGCCTCGAAGCCGTCCGCGCCGAGCACGTCGTTGACGATGCCCAGCGCCCGGGCCTGCTCCGCGTCGATGCGCTCGGAGAAGTAGTAGAGCTCCTTGGCCTTGGCCGGTCCGACCAGCCTGGTCAGGAACCACGTGCCGCCGTAGTCGCCCGCGAACCCGACACGGGCGAACGCCGTGGTGAGGACCGCGCCGGGTACGGCGTACCGCAGGTCGCACGCGAGCGAGAGCGAGAGGCCGGCGCCGGCCGCCGCCCCGGGGATCGCCGCGATGGTCGGCTTGGGCATCTCCCACAGTCGGCCGCTGGTGGCCCGCTGGCTCAGCCGCTGCCGGTGCACGCGGACGTCGAAGGGCACACTGTCGCCGCCGCCCGAGGCCATGTTCTTCACGTCGCCGCCGGCGCAGAACGCGCCGCCGGCACCGGTCAGCACGACGCAGCCGACCTCGTCGTCGACCTCCGCCGCGGCGAGCACGCGACCCATCGCGTCGAGCATGTCGCCGGACAGAGCGTTGCGGCGCTCGGGCCGGTTCATCGTGAGCACGGCGACGCCGTCCTCCACGCGGGCCAGCAGATCCATGGTGCCGGTGTCGATCTCGCGCACGCCGCTACTCCTCTGCGCTCTGGATGTGGAACGTCACCCCGCCGATCTCGACCGACCGAGCGACCGCGCCCGGCCGGGTGACGGTGACCTCGCTGATCCCCTCGTCATCGGGGCTGCCGACGTGGATGAACCGCAGCAGCTGCCGGCCTCCGTCCAACGCGATCGCCGGGGTGTCGCCGCCGGTCACGGGCACGTCGAGCAGGTCGGCCCACAGCCGCGCGACGGTCGTCGGGTCCTGCGCGCGCACGACGATGCCGCGCAGGCCGCCCGACTGGTGCTCCGGCACGACCGCGGTCCAGGCCGGCCCGCCCCAGCGCCAGGACCCGGGTGGGTCGACCGCGTCGAGCGACACGATCGCGCCGGGCACGTCCTTCGGGTGCAGGTGCATGCTCGCGATGTCCGGCAGCGAGGTCTCCCAGACGACCCGCACGCCGAGCCCGTCGACCCGCCGTCGCGCCGCTCCGAGGTCGGGCACCTGGAAGATCGCCATGTAGCCGCTGTCGCCCCCGCGCTTGTCGAGGTAACGGCCCGCGGTGGTGCCGTCCTGCACCGGGGCGACCACCTCGAGGAACGTGTCGCCCACGGCGAACACCGAGTTCTCGAGCCCGAAGTGGCCGACGCCCGGATCGTGGAACGGCGCGCCGAAGTCGAGCTCGCGCTGCAGTGCGCCGGCGACCGGCGCGAGCTCGCGGGCCGCCAGCGCCACCTGCCGCAACCGGGTCGGGGTGCTCATGGCCTGCAACCTAGCGAGGTGCCGCCCCTCCCGCACCGGCGAACATGTCCCGCATTGCTGCACTTGCCACGGCAATGGGCGGTTGGACGGCCCAGCGAACAGGGACGATCATTGCGCCAACTGGGTGACTGACGCGGTCACCGACCCGGTTACCGTAATGACTTGTCAGAACACCTACCTAGTAGGACATGCGGTGAGGCATCCAGTTATGACGCGAATGCCCGACCGCTCGGTGTCGACCTACCCGAGCGTGGGGCCGAAGGCCGACACGCCCCGGGCGCCCGACGGCGGCGGTCCCGCGTTGCAGGCCCTGGGCGTGCTGTGCCATTCCTGCCACGGCGTGGTGCCGCTCCTGCTCTTCGCCAACTCCCCTTCGCGTCCGCGCCGGGCGCACTGCCCGCACTGCACGGCCCTGCAGGAGCTGTCCACCGAGTAGCACCGTGCGGTCTCGGGGGTAGGTCCTACCCATGAGCGTCGCGGAACGGGTCGACGGCTTCCAGCGCCGGCACCCGTGGGCGGGCTTCTCGCTTGCCGTCGTCTACAAGTTCTACGACGACCGCGGGCCGCACCTCGCCGCGATCATCACCTACTACGGCTTCGTGTCCCTGTTCCCGCTGCTGCTGCTGTTCGCCACCGTGCTCGGCTTCGTGCTGCAGGGCAACCCGAGCCTGCAGCACACGCTCGTGCACTCGGCGCTCTCCGACTTCCCGATCGTCGGACCCCAGATCGAGCACAACATCTCGGCCTACAAGGGCAGCGGTGCCGGGCTCGTCGTCGGCATCGTCGGCACGTTGTACGGCGGACTCGGCGTCACCCAGGCCGCGCAGGCCGTCTTCAACCGCATCTACGCCGTGCCGCGCAACAAGCAGCCCAACCCGTTCACCTCCCGGCTGCGCAGCCTGCTGCTGCTGGTACTGCTCGGCACCGGCGTGCTCGTCACCACCGGGCTGTCGGCGATGACGACCGACGCGCACGCCTTCGGTGGACAGCTGGGCTTCTGGGTGCGCATCGCCGCTCTGGTGTTCGCGTTCCTGGTCAACGTCGCGTTGTTCGTCGGCGCCTTCCAGGTCCTCACCGCCAAGACGCTGCAGACCAGGGAGGTCGCGCTCGGCGGGTTCGTCGCTGCGCTCGGCTGGCAGATCCTGCAGTCGGCGGGCACCTACTACCTGAGCCACAAGCTGCGGCACGCGAGCGAGGTCTACGGCGTGTTCGGGCTGGTGCTCGGCCTGATCGCATGGATCTACCTCGAGGCGATGGTCGTCGTCCTCTCCGCCGAGCTCAACGTCGTACTCCACGATCGGCTGTGGCCGCGATCGTTGCTGACACCGTTCACCGATGACGTCGAGCTGACGCGCGCCGACGTGTCCGTCTACACCTCCTACGCGCGCAGCGAGCGCTACAAGGGCTTCGAGAACGTCGACGTGACGTTCGACCCGCCGCCAACCGAATGAGTCGATCGGCGGTCGTTACGCTGCCGCCATGGTCAGTGCGGGGCTCGACCACGGCCCACGGTTCGTCGTCGTCGTCGGTGCCGGCATGGCCGGCGCCCTCGGCCCGATCAAGCCGCGGGTCGCGGCGACGAAGCGCACGAGCCCGGAGTAGCCGATGCAGGTCGACATGATGGTGACGGCGGGTCCGCTGCGCGACGTGCAGCGGCTCGCGGTCGACGCCTCCCGCGCCGGCTTCTCCGGCCTCGTGGTGACCGAGGCTGGACGTACGGCGTACCTGTCCTGCGCCGCAGCCGCGCTGGCCACCGACCTGCACCTGGCGACCGGCATCGCGGTCGCGTTCCCGCGCAGCCCGATGGTGACGGCGCAGGTCGCGTGGGAGCTCGCCCAGCTGACCGGCGGGCGCTTCCGGCTCGGGCTCGGCACCCAGGTGCGGGCGCACATCGAGCGGCGCTACGGCGCGGAGTTCGACCACCCGGGACCGCGGCTGAAGGAGTACGTCCAGGCGGTCCGGGCCTGCTTCCGCGGCTTCCGCGGCGACGCGCTCGCGCACCACGGCGAGTTCTACGACCTGTCGCTGTTGCCGGCGATGTGGTCGCCCGGGCCGATCGAGGTTGCCGACCCGCCGATCGACGTGGCGGCAGTCAACCCCTGGATGCTGGAGATGGCCGGGCAGGTCGCCGACGGCGTGCACGTGCACCCGCTCAACAACCCGACCTACCTGCGCGAGACGGTGCTGCCGCGGTTGGCCGCGGGCGCTTCACGGGCCGGCCGCGACCCGGCTGGGCTGCAGGTCATCGTGCCCGCGTTCACCGCCCTCGGCACGAGTGGTGACGAGCAGCAGCGATGGCGCGAGATGGCGCGGATGCAGGTCGCGTTCTATGGCTCGACGCCCAACTACGCAGGCCTGTTCGACCAGCTCGGCCACCCCGGCACGACCGACCGGATCCGCGAGCGGCAGAAGGCCGGCGACATCCCCGGCATGGCCGCGGTCATCCCCGACGAGCTGCTGCAGCACTTCGTGGTCGTCGGCGACGCGGCCGACGTGGCCGCGCAGCTGCGAGACCGTTACGACGGGGTCGCAACGCGGGTCGTCCTCTACTTCGCCGGGATGGCCTGGCAGCGCGACCCGGCGGCCCTGGAAGAGTTCGGCGCCGTCGCCCGCGCGTTGCGGGACTGAGGAGGCAGGGTGGCGCTCACGGAAGAGGAACAGCGGGCCCGGCGTCAGGCCGTCAGCCAGTACATGCCGAAGACACCGTTCCTCAAGGGACTCGGCGTCGTCTTCGACCACTACGAGCCCGACGACGTGGTGCTCCGGGTGCCATTCCGTGAAGACCTGACCAACGACGGCACCTATTACCACGGGGGCGTGGTGGCCTCCGCCCTGGACACCGCGGGCGCGGCCGCTGCCTGGTCCAACCACGACTTCGACAAGGGCATGCGCGCGGCGACGATCTCGATGAGCGTGCAGTACGTCGGCGCCTGCAAGAAGTCCGACCTGCTCTGCCACGCGCGCACGGTGCGCCGCGGCAAGGAGCTGACGTTCACGGAGATCACGGCCACCGACGCCGACGGCAACGTCGTCGCCCACGCGGTGCAGACCTACCGCATCGTCTGACCACCGGCCCCGGCCCGGAATCCGCGAGTTAGCGTGGGTTGCGGCGCCCCCCGCCGTCCCACGCCCACCCGTCGCCCGCGGAGTCTCCATGCGCAGCGTCCCCCTGGTCGCCGCGCTGTCGGCAGCCACGGTGCTGGCTGCCCCCGCGGCGGCATGGGCGCACGGCGGTGCCGGTGCGGCCTACGCGGGGGAGGCGGGCCACTACGAGGTCTACGCCTACGACGCAGTCGCCGCCGCCGCTCCGGGCCAGCTCGAGTACCGGCTGATCCTGCTCGACCACGCCAACGACGGCCCCGCCGACGGAGCGCGGGCGGTCGTGCGCGCCACGCTCGCCGGCGGCAGCCGTTCGGTCGGCCCGGTGACGGCGAGGTCGGTGGCCAACGTCTACTACTACGACCTGCCGGACCCGGGCAGCAGCACGTGGACCGTGCACCTGAGTCTCGACGGACCGCTGGGTCCGGCGACCACGACCTACCGGATGCACGGCCTGTCCGAGGGCGCGCCCGCGGCCAGCCCGACGCCGGCGGCCGACGCCACCCACACCCGCCGGGACAACACCGATGTCCTCGTCGGCATCGGCGTAGCGGCTGCGTTGGCCGCGGCGGCCGCGGGCGTGGTCGCCTACCGGCGGCGGCGTACGCCGGAGGACGGGCCGACACCGTGAGGCGGCTGCTCGGCGCCGTTCTGGCCGGCGTGCTGCTCGCCGCCGGCGCGCTGACCGCCTGCGGGACGACCGACAACACCGCGGCGGCCCGCCCGGCACCCGCGCCGACGTTCGCCGGGTTCCCGCTCGACGTCCCCGTCCCCCGGCCGCACGCGCAGCTGGTTGACGACAGCGGCAAGCCCTACGACCTGTGGGCCCGCACCCACGGCGAGGTGACGCTGCTGTACGTCGGCTACACCCACTGCCCGGACCTGTGCCCGCTGATCATGGCGACGGTGGCCCGCGCGCTCGACCGGCTGCCGGCGAGTGACCGCGACCGGATCGCGACGGTGTTCGTCACGGCCGACCCGGCCCGCGACACCCCGGCGCAGCTGCACGGCTGGCTCGCGCGGTTCAGCCCCGACATCCGCGGCCTGACCGGCACGCGGGCCGAGCTCACCCGCGTCTACACCGATCTCGGGATGCCGGCGCCGGTGCTCGAGCAGGCCGACAACCCCGACTCCATCGAGCACGCCGCCTCGCTCTACGTCTTCGGCCGCGACGACGTGGCGCGGCTGGCCTACGATGCGACCACGACCGTCGGCGGTCTCGCGGGCGACCTGCGCGAGGTCCTCGCCGGCGAGCGACCGCCGGCGACCGACGACAGCACCCTCGCGGCCACCGGAGGCACCGGCCGCCTGGGTCTGCTGCGGGTGGTCGGCGCGTTCCTCGACGTGGCCCCCGACGGCACCGCGCAGCTGACGATGACCGCCGGCTCCGACGGCGACACGGGCGACGCCCTCGAGCAGGTGAGTGGCCCCGACGGCGTGCGCGGGCAGCTGCGCTCCGGCGGGCGATCGGTCGACGCGGTGACGATCCCCGCGCTGGACAAGGGACCGATCACCCTGCACGGCCCGTCAGCGGTCGTCCTCGATCTTCCCGCTGCCGCGGCGCGGGAAAGCGCGGTCGACCTGCGGCTGACGTTCCGGCACGCAGGCAGCATGCTGATCCGGGTACCGATCCGGCCTACCGGCTGACCTCCGCGCCGGCCGGTAGCTCACCACCGGCGCTGCGGCGTTGGCCCGTCAGTCCTCGAGCAGGCCGCCGAGCCGCTCGATGGTGTCGACGAACTCCTCGACCATCTCCTGCACCACGCGCTTGGTGGGCTTGACCGTGTTCATGGAGCCCACGACCTGGCCCACGAAGTAGGTCACGAGCTGCTGGCCGCCGCTGCCCGCCTTGTCGGCGACCCGGTGGATGCGTCGCATCGCGTCGCTGACGAGCAGCGGCTGGATCGGCATCGGCAGGGTGCCCGGACCGTCCTCGCGTTCCCACTCGTCGGTCCAGGCGGTGCGCAACATGCGGGCGGGCTTACCGGTCAGGGAGCGCGACCGGACCGTGTCACCCGGGCCCGCGTGCAGGAACTTCTCCTTGACCGCCGGCGGAGTCTCCGCCTCCTCGGTGGTCAGCCAGACCGACCCGCACCACACGCCGTCGGCGCCGAGCGCCATACCGGCCGCGAGCTGGCGGCCACGCCCGATCCCGCCGGCGGCGAGCACCGGCGCGTCGACCGCGTCGACGATCTCGGGCACCAGCACCATCGTGGCGATCTCGCCGGTGTGCCCACCGGCCTCGGTGCCCTGGGCGACGATCAGGTCGGCACCCGCAGCCGCGTGCTTCTCCGCGTGGTGCACGTTGCCCGCGAGAGCTGCCACCGGGATACCGGCGCCGTGTGCACGCTCGATGAAGTGGGCCGGCGGCGGGCCGAGCGCCGAGGCGACCAGCTTGGTCTCGTGGTCGAAGAGGACGTCCAGCAGCGGCGCCATGCTCTTCGGGTCGACGCGCATCGCGCCGACACCGCTCCAACCGGAGCCGTCTGGCGCGGGCGGTATGTCGTAGCGCTCGAGCAGGTCGTCGACGAACTTGCGGTGCTCCTCCGGCATGAGGTTCTGCAGCTGGGAGCGGTCGAGACCACCCTGCTCGGCGCCGGCGAACTTCTCCGGCACGAGCAGGTCGACGCCGTAGGGCTTGCCGTGGACCTCGTTCTCGATCCACTTCAGATCGATGTCGAGCTGCTCCGGGGTGTGCGCGACGGCACCGAGCACGCCCATGCCGCCGGCGTTGGTGACCGCCGCCACCACGTCGCGGCAGTGGCTGAAACCGAAGATCGGGACATCGATGCCGACGAGGTCGGTCGCACGCGTACGCATGAGCGCACGGTAGCGCTCGACGCGCCCGTCCGGGCAGCCCCGTCGGGCTGGCCTCGATCAGCCCGTGACGAAGGCGACCACTTCGTCCGAGGGACAGATCACGCCCCCGGTTGACGACCCCGTCGAACCGATCGCCGAGCGCCGCCCGTGCTGCCGGCGGCGTCGGCGTCCTAGGGTGCCTGGCATGCGCACCTTGATCGACGGCGGCACGTTCTTCGAAGGTCCACGCTGGCACGACGGACGCTGGTGGGTATCCGACTTCTTCCGCCACACCGTGTTGAGTTTCGACGCCGACGGCCGTGACGAACGTCAGGAGGCCTCCGTCCCCGGGCAGCCGTCCGGCCTCGGCTGGGCACCGGACGGTTCGTTGCTCGTGGTGTCGATGCTGGACCACCGGCTCCTGCGGCGTGCAGGCTCCGCCCTGCAGGAGGTCGCCGACCTGTCGGCGTACGCCGGAGGCCCCTGCAACGACATGGTGGTCGACGCATCGGGGCGGGCGTGGATAGGCAACTTCGGCTTCGACCTCTGGGGTGGCGGCGAGCCGTCCACGGCCTCGTTGTTGCGGGTCGACCCGGACGGCACGGCGGCGATCGCGGCCACCGACCTCGCGTTTCCGAACGGCAGCGTCGTCACCCCGGACGGGTGCACGCTGATCGTCGGGGAAACCGGTGGTGCCCGCTACAGCGCATTCAGCATCCAGCCGGACGGGTCGCTCACCGATCGCCGCACGTGGGCGGAGCTGCCCGGTGTCGCGCCCGACGGCTGTGCCCTGGACGCGGAAGGCCGCATCTGGTCGGCAGACGCCTACGGCGGCCGGTGCGTGCTGGTGCAGGAAGGGGGCCGGATCCTCGAGGAGGTGCGCGCACCCGAGGGGCTCAACGTCTTCGCCTGCATGCTGGGCGGACCGGACGGCACCACGCTGCTGATGTGCTGCGCGCCGGACTCCGACGCGAAGAAGCGAGCCTCCACGCGGGAGGCGCTGCTCGTGGCGACAGAGGTCGCGGTCGGACGCGCGGGGCTCCCCTAGACGACACGCAGTGCGGTCTTCGGACGGTCCGTCAGGGTGCTGACAGTCAGCTCGGGTTCATGAACTGCTGCAGGTCGAAGTAGTCGCGCCAAGCCTTGATCTTGCCGTCCTGGATCTCGAACACACCCGCGACGGGCAGCGTCACCTGCTTCCCGCCGAACGTCATCTTGTCGGTCCGCTCGGTGAAGACGACGTCACCCGCCGAGGCGAGGTGGTGCGTGACGAACTCGATCTCGGGCGAGCCGGGGACGTAGGTCTCCAGCGTCGCCCTGATCGCGTCCTTGCCCTGCGCCGGCGCCAGCGGGATGTTGTGGTAGACGGCGTCGTCGGCGAAATAGCCGAGAAGCTCGTCGACGTCGCGACGCGAGAACGCCGTGCAGAACTCGCGAACCAGTTCCTCGTTAGCTGCATTCGTCTGCATGCGGCGGATCCTAAGCGCAACCCCTCGCCACCACGAATGTCACGACGGTGGCGGACGGATCCACCGAGCGACGCCACCGTGGTGGGAACACGTGCCCGATCGGTGCTGCGAGTAGGAGTAGGTCCCGTCGACACACTGCGCCGTGGCGCCCGAGGGATCAGATGATGCGGTCTCGCCGGGTGCCGGCGTGGCCGACTTCGTCGTCGTCGGCGTCCCTCCGCCGTCGCTGCCGTAAGCGCCGTCCCACTCGGTCGGGGAACCCTCGCCGCCGTAGCGCTGATACGCGTCCCACCAGTTGGTCGCAATCGCCTGCTGCGCAGCGGCGAGCGTCAGCGAGCCCGAGCACACAAGGTCGTGCAGCTTGTTCTCGATCCGGTCCTTCACCCGGGCGCCGTCGGTCGCGTCGTACGGCTCCGGCCACAGGTTGTGCGGATCCGCCGGCGCGCCCCCGAGCTCGAGCGAAATGAGGTGATCTTCTTCGTAGTCGCTCGTCGACGTGTCGCCCCGGAAGGCGTAACCGGACGCGAGCTGCTGCTCCTTCAGCTTCGTCGTGTAGCTCGACGAGGGCCGGATGGTCGAGGTGAAGCCGGTACGGCAGATCGTGGCGTGAATGTTCGCCTGTGTGACCTGCGGGTTGGCGGCCCCGGGCGTCCAGGCACGGTCCGGAAGCACTACAGCGCCGCCGTCGAGCAGCACGTCACCCCGGGCGGCCGCAGGCGGAGCCGGACTCGTCGGCTCGGATGACGGCGCGTCGGTGGCGCCGGCGGAGGGCGAGGCAGGCGCGGCCGATTCCGTCGGCTGGGCCGCCAGGCCGGCCGGCGTCGGCCCGGGCGAGTGGGCAGCCATCTGCTGCAAGCCGCCGCCGGAGGGCGCGCAGCCGGCTGCCGCCGCAGACATCACCACGGTGACCAGCAGGGCGCCGGCAGACCGGACCAGGCGCCCGCGCTCTCTCAGAAATGTCATGGCACGACGAGTTCAGCAGCGTGCCGGCCGCCGCGGGCCGTATCCGCCGCAGATCAGCCGTTCGTGCGATGGGCGAGGTGGACCGCCGGACGATGCCCCTGCGACGCTGGGAGAAGATGGCGCGGTGCAGGAGGCTACGACGCAACCGCCGACGTGGTTCACCAGTGCGCTGGCCACCCGCCCGCGTGACGGCTTCGTGGAGGTCGAAGGCGCCCGCATCCACCACCTGTCCTGGGGTGACCGCTCCGCGCCCGGGCTGTTGCTGGTCCACGGGGGCGCCGCGCACGCCTACTGGTGGAGCTTCCTGGCGCCACAGCTCACGCACGACTACCACGTCGCGGCGGTCGACCTCAGCGGCCACGGTGACAGCGGGCACCGCGCCGACTACGGGATGGAGACGTGGGCCGAGGAGGTCATGGCAGTCGCAGACGATCTCGGCATGACGCGACCGATCGTCATCGGGCACAGCATGGGCGGCTTCGTCTCGATCGTCGCCGCGGCGCTGTACGGCGAGCGGCTGGCCGGCACGATCGTCGTCGACTCGCCCGTGCGCCGGGCCGATCCGGAGACCGACGAGGGCCAGCGCGGTCGAGCGTTCCGCAACCCCAAGGTCTACCCGTCACTCGACGAAGCGGTCCGCCACTTCCACTTGATCCCGCCGCAGCCGTGCAGCAACGACTACATCGTCGAGCACGTCGCGCGGCACTCGCTCAAGCAGACGGCCGACGGCTGGTCGTGGAAGTTCGATCCGGGGGTCTTCGGTCAACGCTCGTCGCAACGCGGCACCCACGACTACCTCGCGCAGATCCGCGGGCGCATCGCCGTCCTGCACGGTCAATACAGCGCGATCGTCACCGAAGACGTCATCGACTACATGAACGAGCTGCTCGGGCGGACCGCGCCGTTCGTCGAGATCCCGCAGGCTCACCACCACCTGCTGCTCGACCAGCCGCTCGCCTTCATCGCGGCGATCCGGGCGCTGCTGGCCGACTGGACCCACTCGGTGCCGCGCGCCCGGCCCGTCGGCTGAGCCTCGGGCAGGATGGACCCACAGTCGCTGGGACCACCGCCGGCTCAATCCATCGCGGCGTGGACAAGGCGCACCTCGATGTGCAGTTCACCGCCGACCCTCGGAACGTGTTATGCGCCCGTCTTGGTGCGCCGGGTCGTGGGCCGGCCGCGGTGCGACCGGCCGCGTTCGGGGGCACGCAGGCCGGTGATGAGGACGTCCAGCGTCGCGGCTGCGACGGCGTTGGGATCGGCCTGGTCGCGTTCGAGCAGGTGCTGCAGCGCGTTGAGCGTGACGGCGCCGAAGACGGCCGAGGAGGCTGCCGCGGGATCGTCGAGGTGGCGCAGTGAGCCGTCGGCTTCACCTTCGCGGAGCAGATGCTCGACGGGGACGTGGAAGGCGCCGCGGATGGCGACGACGATGCCGGGAAGGCGGCCGGCACGTCCGAGCTCGCCGATGAGCGCGCGGAAGACGGCTGGGTGGTCGAACATCACGCTGAACTGCGCCTCGACCACGGCGGCCAGCCGGTCTCGGGCCGTGCCGACGCCGGCGGCGGCAACTGCGACCCGCCCCTCCATGAGGCTGAGCATCTCGGCGAGGAGGAAGGCGAGGATCTCCTCCTTGCCGGTGAAGTAGTAGTACAGCGTCGCTTTCGGTACGCCGGTCGCCGCGGCGATGTCGTCGATCTTCGTCTGGTCGAGGCCGTTGTCCGCGATGGGCTCGGCCGCGGCGTAGATCTGGCTGACGAGCGCAGCGGGCAGACGGCGCATCGAACCTCCGCGGCGGGACCTGGCTAGCGCAGACGACTTTACCGCAGTTAGTTTGTACCGAGAGTCCAAACTTGTAGATGGTCGTGATGCGCATGCTGAAAGCGACAACCGGGCGACGGCCGCACAACGACGTGTTCGGGGTGGTCACGGCCGCTGCGGTGCGGCGCCGGCGGCTGACCGCCGGTTTCTGGCTGGTGGCGGTAGTCGTGCTGTTGGTGGGCGTGCCGTCGCTCGAGCAGGTGGTGTCACGGTCCAGCGCGCCGTTCCTGCCGGCCTCGTCGCCGACGCTGCACGGGCTAAGAGTCATGGACGACGCCTTCGGCTCTGGAGATGCGCAGTCGTTCGCGTTCGTGGTTCTGGTCGACCGCGACGGCCTCGGCCCGCCGGATGACCACGCGTACGCCGATGTAGTGGCCCGGCTGCGCGGCGACCGGCGCGTGTCGGAGGTGCAGGACTACCTCTCGCAGCCAGCGTTGCGACAGGCGTTGACCAGCCGCGACGGACAGGCCACCTACATCCCGGTCGGCCTGCGGCATCCGGTCGGCACGCCGAAGGCGAACGACGACGTGACCTGGCTGCGCCGGGTCGTTCACGCGACGCCGCTGCGATCTGGCGCCTCCTGGTACGTCACCGGAGACCCGGCGATGGCCGCGGACCTGAACCAGGCGGTGAACGACAACGCCCGGCGGATCACCCTCATCACGCTCGGCCTGCTCGCCGTCATCCTGCTGGCGATCTACCGTCGGCCGCTCACGCCGCTGATCCCGCTCGCGACCATCGGCGTCGCGCTGGTCTGCGCCCGTGGGGTGGTCGGGCTGCTCGGCATGCACGGGATGACGCTGTCGACGTTCACCGAGGCGTTCGTCACCGCGATCGTGCTCGGCGCCGGCACCGACTACAGCGTGTTCCTGATCAGCCGCTTCCAGGAGCAGCTTCGTGCTGGCGACGACCCGGCGGACGCGGTGCGGGTCGCCGGCGCTCGGGTCGGCAAGGTACTGGCGGCGTCAGCCGCCACGGTCGTGCTCGGCAGTATCTGCATGGCCTTCGCCCGGCTGTCGCTGTTCAACACCACCGGCCCGGCGATCGCCGTCTCCCTCGTGGTCACCGCACTGGTCAGCCTCACCCTTACCCCGGTGCTGCTGTCGTGGGCGGGCCGACGGGTGGCCGGCCGGCCTACCGGCGCACGCAGATGGGCCCGCGCCGGCGCGCTCGTCGCCCGCCGGCCGGCAGCGGTCCTGGCCATCGGGATCATGCTGCTTGCCGCGCTGGCGGCCTGGCTGCCGACCCTGCGCCTGTCCTTCGACGAACGCGCCCTGCAACCGGCCGGCACAGCGAGCAACCTCGGCCTGCAGGCACTCGCCGCGCACTTCCCACCGAACGAGGTCCTCCCCGACTACCTGCTCATCAGCTCCCAGCACGACATGCGCAACCCTCACGACCTCGCCACGCTGGAGCAGCTCACCCGCACTATCAGCAAGGTCCGGGGTGTCACCGCAGTACGCAGCGTCACCGAACCCAACGGAAAGCCGATACCGCAAGCCAGCCTGGCGCACCAGGTCGGCGCCATCGCCGACCAGCTCGCCACCGCCCAGCAGCGCCTGTCGCAGGGAACCGGCGGCATCAGCCGGCTCTCGAGCGGCGCCGGGCAGCTCTCAGCCGGCGCCGGACAGCTGTCCAACGGCGCCGACCGCGCAGCCGGCGCGGTCGACCTGTTCATCACCGGCCTGTCCGCCGAGACCAGTGGGCTCACCCAAGCGGCGGACGGCACCGACAAGGCGCACTCCGGCGCAACCCAGCTCGCCCAGGGCGCAGCCCAGCTCGCCGCCGGCCTGCAAGCCGCCCATGACCAGACCGCCGAAGCGGTCACCGGGCTGCACCTCATCCTGATCAAGCTCACGGCCGACCCGCTGTGCACGGCCGACCCGATCTGCCACGGCGCCCGACAAGGCCTGACCACCATCTACCAGGGCGAGCACGCCCAGCTCCTCCCCGGCCTGCAACGCGCGGCCGACGCCGCCCGCCAGATCGCCGGCGGCAACGCCCAGCTCGCCGACGGCCTGCGCCGGCTGTACACCGGCCTCGTGCAGGCCCGCGACGGCGCGAAGCGCCTCACCGACGGCCAACGCGCCTTCCGGGACCGACTCGGCCAACTCGCCGACGGAGCCGGCGTGCTCGCCAACGGCGCCGCACAGCTACCCGCTGGGCTGGACCGCCTCATCACCGTCACCGGACAGCTCGGCCGTGGTCTCGGCACGGCCGCCAGCTATCTGCACAACGTCAACCGGCACGCCGACACCCCGGACGCCGGCGGCTTCTACCTACCGGCCCGTGCCTTCCACGACCCACGGTTCGCCCTTGCCCGGCAGCTGTTCATCAGCCCCGACGGGCGCACCACCCGGCTACAGATCCTCACCGCTGCCGACCCCCTCAGCGACGCTGGGATGCACCAGTTCGCCGCGGTCGGCGACACCGCACGCACCGCTTTACGCCACACCCCGCTTGCTGACGCCACCATCATGTCCACCGGCGCTGCCGGGCTCGGCACCGACCTGCGCGGCTACCTGGCCTCCGACGCACCGCTCGTCATGGCCGCCGTACTCCTGGCGGTCTTCCTCGTCCTCGCGCTCACGCTCCGGGCACTCGTCGCACCGCTGTACCTGCTCGCCTCGGTGGTGCTGTCCTACGCCGCAGCGATGGGCCTGACCACTCTCGTCTTCCAGCACGGGCTCGGCCGCGGGATCGACTTCACCGTCCCCGTGATCGACTTCGTCATCCTCGTCGCCGTCGGCGCCGACTACAACATCTTCCTGATGAGCCGACTCCGCGAAAATGCCAGCAGCATCACCCCTGCCGGCGTGGCCCAGGCCGTCACCGCTACCGGCGCAGTCATCACCGCCGCAGGCCTCATCTTCGCGACCAGCTTCCTGGCACTCATCGGGTCACCCGTCATCGGCCTCGCCGAGAACGGTTTCACCATCGCCGCCGGGCTTCTCCTCGACACCTTCATCGTCCGCACCCTGCTCGTGCCATCCACTGCCGTCCTCGTCGGGGACCGCAACTGGTGGCCCGCCAGACGGCAACATCCGACTGCGTGATCTCCGCCATCTGTTTGCGGCCGGCCGCGCGTCGTGTGAGGGTCTTCCGGGCGGCGGACGAGTCGGCCTGTAAGCCGGGGTCGCCGACCCCTGACGCTCTGACCTGCTATTTCGTCGCCGCCATGCCGCTGACCTGCACAAACACGGACTCCACCGAGATCCGCCGGTGTCCCCGAATGACCGCGTTGTCGCGGACTGACCACGGACTGCGGCAATTTTCACGGACCCCGAGCGGACCGAAATGCTGGCGGTGGTCACCATCAAGAGTGGCCAGGCGCTTGGATGCGGTTTCTGTGCAGGAGCTTTGCCACGACCGAAGATCACGGTGGACGTTGCCGATCAGCTAACCGTAAACCGTGGGAGCGTCGAGAAGGATCATGGTGGCTCCCTATGTCACAGTGTGCTCGATCTCGACCTTGCTGTCGAAGTCGCTTGCGCCGGACCACTGGAGATCGCCCCTCCGTGCCGAACCTCCTTGGGTAACGTCGCGGCCTGGTTACGACCTGCTCCGCCTCGATGCGACACCGACGCTGATGGGGTGTTTCGCGACGTGGTGATGGCACGAACCGTCAGAACGACCGACAATCTGGATTCCCCTGCGGTGCTGGAGGAAGTCGAGATCCAACTCAGTCGTATCGAGATCCTGACCCCTCAGCTGACGGTCTCCGCTGACCTGCCCTGCGGATCTGTTGCCGTCTGCCCGCGGGCAGCATGCGGCGCTGAACCGGCGGCGCGGCTGCTCAAGGACCGTAAACTGCGCGATCGAGCAGACACGGCACATCGCTAGCAGCTGAATGTCGCTGACTTCACGTCCACGACGACGCAGAGGTGCGGGCCGGGCTGCAGGATGATCCACAGCCGCCACTCGGGGTCGCGTCTCTCAGCGCAGGACTGCATGTAACGGTTTGGTCACGATGTCCGGATCTGTGAAAGATGACCTTGGGACAGTCAGAGTCTGCGACAAAGCCGGCCCCGACGCGCCGGTGGCCAGCCGCTGATTTAGCGGGGGCCGGGAATACACGGGGAGGACTCCTTGCGGTTGTCATCAGGATCCCGTCGCGGCATCACGACAGCAGCGGGCACGCTGCTCCTGAGCGGCTGTCTAGGGCTGGTCTCGGCCGGTGCCGGCGCGGAAGCGTCCAGCGACTCTGGACAGGCGCCATCATGTGTTGCCACCGCCGGCGTAAGTCACACGGAGCGGGTGGGCCCAAATGACCCAGAGGGCCGTCCGGACGGTGCGACGATTCAGTACTACGACATACAGGGATCGGAAGGTGAGAGCCACGTTCCGCCGGCGGGCTGGAAGCCCGCCAACGCAACCAACGAGGAACTGGAATTTTATGGAATTCCAGCGCGCCCGACTGATCCGGCGACATTACAGGTCTGGAACAACGAGTGGGTGAACCACTATACAGCGGTCGAGGCTCCGTCTTCCCTCTGTGCTACGGAAGTAAGACATGACACAGAAGCAGTCCAGAACAACTCCACAAGCACCAACTGGGGAGGCTTAGTTGGACATGCCGGAAACTATGCCTACGTTTACGGACAGCTAAACGGAACACACGGGTACAGCACCTGCACTCCGAATGACTACCACTCAGCGTGGGTGGGACTCGGTGGCGCCAACACAAAGAGCCTGGTCCAGAATGGAATGGGCTCGGACGGAGTACCGAACCAAGACTATATTTGGTACGAACTTCTCGACGCCGCCCACCCCAATGCCGAGGTACAGGTAACATTTACTATCTCGGGCGGCGATACTCTCGGAGTCTCGACGACTTACGCGACTGACTCACTCGGGCCGTACGTGCGTTTCGGGTGGCACGATTTTACGAATGGTAATGCGACCAACTACACCGTCCGCAATTCTTATGCGGGCGACCCGATACAGAACTACATCGACGAGACAACTGCTGAAGCGATCGACGAACGACCCACGGTGAATGGCAGCTTGCCGAAGCTACGCGACTATGGAACCGACAACTGGCAGTACGTGTCCGGTTACAGCTATGGCAATTACCTGACGGGCTCGTCCCACCTTCCGCAATATATCAATATGGTGAACAGCGGCGGAACACAGCTGGAGCACGCTGCGTATGTATCTCCGGGCGCCTTCAACGACGTGCACGACGCCTGCGGTCCGTAGCCGGTAACGAAGGGACGCAGCAGACGTACATGGCACCTCTCGCCCGCGAATTGGAGACCTACAATGGCGCCTACCGCCAGCGGTTCACCGTGGTTAGGCATCAAAAGAATAGCTACGGTATTTAGGGCGCTGCCGTTGTTGCTCCGATTCCTTGCGGCCACAGCGGCGGCTGGCTTCCTGCTGATGGGTATCGCAGCCGACCCAGCCTCGGCAACGACACCCTCGCCCAGTCCGACGATCGTGCACTGTGCACCCGGCGGATCGAGCTGCGAAGGCCACAGCTCCCCGGCCCCCTCGCCCAGTCCGACGATCGTGCACTGTGCACCTGGCGGATCGAGCTGCGAAGGCCACAGCTCGCCCGCACGCTCCGGTTCCCACGCTGCATTCGTACCCCGCACTGTAAACGCAGGCGGTGGGGGCGCAGCCGGGAGATTGGTGCCAGCATCCGGGCCTCCGGCCCTTTGGATTGGTGGCGTGAGCCTCTTTGCAATCTCAACCGGCTTACTGGTATGGGCGCATCGCCAACGCTAGGGCGGCGCCTCGCCAATTCCGTAGGAATTGCGGGCCTCCTAGTGAGTGTCACGCTTATCATTTGTGCGTGGCGCGTATGCCAGAAGCCACGGCTAAGCAGCGGTGATCTTCCGTCTAGTGGCGCAAGTGACGCCGTAGCAACCCGAACGAGAGTTCCCGAGGCTGGGGGGGTACCGCTACGTCTCCAGATACCTTCGCTGAGCATAGACGCTCCAATTATTGCTGTGACGTCGGAAGCAAGTGGAGCCCTTGCCGTGCCCGACGACGTGCGTCTTGTGGGATGGTGGTCCGGCGGCGCCACCCCCGGTGCGAATGAGGGTACGGTCGTACTAGACGGTCACGTCGACTCGCGAACGCGCGGCACGGGTGCCCTGTTTCCCTTGCGCCACATTCGGATCGGCGCGTCGCTAGATCTCGTGGAATCGCACATGAAAGTTCGCTATCGAGTTGTGGCTCTTCGCGAATATGCGAAAGATCAGTTGCCCTCGGAACTCTTCCGTGTAGATGGCCCACCACATCTCAGTATCATCACGTGTGGGGGCGCGTTCAACTATAAAACTCGCCACTACGAGGACAACGTCGTTGCATACGCCGTCGCTGCGCCGAACTCGCTGCGCTCATGACGCCGTCCGAGCGCTACCCCCGACGGGTGCTTGTGGTGGGAAGTGCTTCGACTGGCAGGGTGGTGCGCGCCGCCCAGGATCATCGGGTGCGAGCACTAGATGATGTGATCTTCACGGTCATAACAGATGGTCACCGGCGAGCGGCGACGTGACCCGCCGCCGGGCGACCTAGGACCTGCATAGTCGCCGAGGGCGCAAGACCGACCCGGCGTGGGCCGCGCAGCCGGCGGCTGTTGCCCGGCTGGGAATACAGGAGCGGCAACCAGTTTGTCGGGATGGAAATCACATGTTCGCCGAACAAAGCCAGTTACGCACACGAAGTGCCAACAACAGGATCGGGCGTGGCGCTCGTCAGCGCTAGCGCCCTCGCCCACGACTGCGGTCCCGATCATCGTCGAGGTATCGGTCGTGCGGGTCCGTGTAGTCGCGGTCGGCGTGTGGTTGGGCGGCGCGGGCGGCGGCTTCGGCGTACCGCTGCTCGAGCGTGCGGCGCAGATCCCGGCTGGGCGCCGGTGCGCTGGGGTTGTCGGGGAGCCACGGGGTGGCGGCGGTGCTGTCCCGACTCTTATCAAATTAGTGCGCAGGGGCAGGTTGGTTGATCGCGGCGAGTGCGCTGCGTAGGTCTTCGGGTGGCGGCTCTTCGGCGGTGAGGACGTGGCTGCCCGCGCGGATCTCGACGGTGCG
>Ga0207652_10001154_pt1 | contig 23752 bp, 17 predicted proteins | sample KBSC63BmetaG_FD_184334 | JGI IMG/M metagenome (GOLD analysis project Ga0207652, IMG submission 184334) | Corn rhizosphere microbial communities from Kellogg Biological Station, Michigan, USA - KBS C6-3B metaG (SPAdes) (version 2) | ecosystem: Host-associated > Plants > Roots > Rhizosphere ... | reverse complement strand
ATCAACCGGCTGCAGGCATCGTTTATCCGAACACTCCGTTTGGCAACAGCCTGAAGCAGATCGCGCAGTTGATGAAGGCAAACCTCGGCGTCGAAGCGGCGTTCTCTGACATCGGCGGCTGGGACACGCATCAGAACCAGGGTGCGGCGACGGGGCAGCTTGCAAACCGGCTTACGGAGTTTTCGACCGCGATTGCTGCGTTCTGGAAGGACATGGGCGATGACGCCGAGAACATCACGCTGGTCACGATGTCGGAGTTTGGCAGGACGGCCCGGCAGAACGGAACAGGCGGTACCGACCATGGGCACGCGAATGTGATGTTCGTGCTCGGCGGTAATGTGAAGGGCGGCAAAGTGTACGGCAAGTGGCCCGGACTGTCGGATGGGCAGTTGAACGAGGGCCGCGACCTCGCAGTGACGACGGACTTCCGCAATGTGCTGGGTGAGGCGGCGTTCAAGACGCTGGGTTCGCGCAATATGGAGGCGGTGTTCCCGGGAGCGAAGGTCGATCCGGCGAACTTCTTGAACTTTGCGTAGGTCTCGATAGATTCAGGCAGCAAAAGCCACCTCTCCGGAGGTGGCTTTTTGCTGCCTGATTTGTTTACGAGCGGAACTTGCGACGGACCACGCCGGCAAGGCCACCGAAGCCGATTGCAAGCAGGCTGAGAGAGCTCGGCTCAGGAACGGCGGGGCCGACCACGCTGTCATTCAATTGAACGTTGTCGAAATCGCCCTGAATCCCGATGTCATTTAACTGGATTCCGATCGACTGACCTGCCGTCCCGGCGGTGCCGGTGAAAGTCGCTGTGTAGGTGGCCCACTCGCCGGGAGCGCCGGGAGTACCTGTTGCCAGGATAAACGTCGTTCCACCGATGACGAGGTCGGCAGATCCACCGAAGCCGGTATCGTTGCGCGTGCCAATTTCTACGGTGAGGATATAGGTGATGCCGTCCTGAACCGTCGCGGCGGTGGTCTGGGTGAAGGACGGGCCATTGGTATAGCCGACCGTGATGCCGTCCGGAACATTGTTGAAATATGCCGTCGTGGCTGGGGGGCCGGGCTGAAATTGTCCGCTGCCGCCGTTCCACCCTGGTGTTACGTCCACGCTATAGCTGCATGCAGTCCCGCAGCCAAAGGGAAGGCCGCCGCGGGAGAGAGTTTCAAAAGACGGGTTGTTGACCGTGATCGGATTAGCGGATGCCTCGCCCACAGAGAAGCAAGCCACGGAGGCCAAGAGCACGGCAAAGCGTAGAGCGGAGAACTTCATATAGCACCTCTGGGGGATAGCCTATTACTATAGTACCGCAAGAGTAATGACGGCGATGAGCGGAAGTCAAGACCTAAGTTGATGAAATTGGGCCTTCTAACAAACTTTAAAGGTCTTCCGACGATGCAAAGGGGAAGACGCGCTGCCATCTCAAGGTTGAGGTCACCTCTTCACTGCACAATCGCGGAAGCCGAAAACAGTCCCGTGAGGGAGTACCCCGTTCAACGAACGGTTTGCGAGGACGCCTGTAAAAGTGGTTTTTTTATGGATGAGCTTATCGGTGGCAATGATGCCCGTAGGCCAGAGGGTAGGGCGGGCGTTTGCTGCGCCGGTGGCTTGGTCAGATTGTCGCATCTCCACAAAACGGGAGATAAATTTTTAGGTCCTATGTTTTTGTGGATAACTTGCGGAACTTTTTTCCGGCGATTGCGTCTTATAAAGTGCAGCATGCAAGTGCCGAACCTATCTCCCCACAGGTTTGGCTTCACCTATCCGCAACAAACCCTCCCACCTATTGCAAGGCGTCCTGAGTATCGGACGCCTTAGCCTCTTTAACCGCAAGTGTGGAGAGTGAAGAGGATAGAGCGCAGAAAAGGCGTGGCGGGGTGCCGATTGCGAGCTAATGGATGGGGGCGAGAGCCGGGATGCGGGGAGTGATGTAGAGGTCCAGAAAGCGGTTCAGGGTCTGGACGTAGGTAACATCGTTACTGGTGGGGAGTTCGGCTGTTACCTTTGGGTCGCCGGCGTGGAGGGCTACGCCCGGGGCGGGTCCGGTGGTGAAGGTGATGATCAGCTTGGGGGTGGTGAGCGTGCTGAGCGGGGCCGCGAGGGCATAGTGCTCGTGAAGAAAGAGACTGGTGGGGATGAAGCGGGCCCGGGAGTCGTGGGCGACCATGGGGTCGATGTCGCCGATCGGGGAATCGAGGATGAGTGCAGGGAGTTCGTGGTGCTCGGTGGCGAGGCGCGTGGCGAGGGCGGCTCCGATACCCTGTCCGAAGGGGATGATGCGGCTGGGAGGAATGCCGCGTGTCGACGTGAGGTACGTGAGTGCGGAGTTGGCGTCGGTCTGCATGAGGGCTTCGGTGGGATGGTCGCCACCAGAGGCGCCGAAGCCGCGGTAGTCGAATAAGAGGACGTTGAGGCGGGCGGTATGCAGACGCCGTGCGGTGGGCAGTGCGGTCGAGATGTTGCCGTCGCCGGCGTGGAGGACGAGGGCGGTGAAGGTGTTAGGTGCATCGGGGGAATCGGACGGGATGAACCAGCCGCTGAGCTGGGGCGTGCCGGTGGAGTCGACCCCGAATCGGACGGACTGGAATTGCAGACCGAGGCTGTCTGGGGTCTGCGTGATCTTGTGGGAAGGGTTTACGGCAAACTGCCACTGTCCTTGATAGAAGAGCCAGCAGAGCACGGCATAGGAGCAGAGAAACGCGACCAGAAGAGTGACGGCGAAAGCTTTGATAAGCCAGCGTGGGTCGACGACCTCATGCACCACAGGGGGCTGCTGAGGGACGGGTTTGGGAGTGCGTTTTGCCATGCCTGATATCAGCATCTCATGATGGCTTGATGTAGCTTTCCAGTGCCAGCAGTTGGTGGCGTGCGGATGGGAAAGTTTCCTCAGCCAGGTCTCTACTTTGGTTCTTGCAAAGAGCGGTGATCAGGCACATACTTCTGGCTGGATTCGACCCATCATGTATTGCGTTAAGGGTGCAGTGGGCGTTTCCGTAAGGGGTTGTGCAATGAACTTTCGTCGTATGCTTCTCGCTTCCGTCGCGCTGGTGATTTTTGCTGGCGCAGTGATCCCAGCTCATGCCGCAGGTCATCCTCATCACCGTCATCATCCGCACCATCGCCATCACCGCTAAAACCCTCGCGGAAGCGCCCCGTTTGAATCGGGCCCATGCGGGGCGCTGCCGCTGGCTTAAAGTGAATGCATGCAGGTTCGTCAGAAAACCAATTGCGTGAAGATCGACTCCTATGTATCAAGTTGGCCGACGAGGCCCAAATGGAGAGATTATGATCGTGAAACGCGCACTTATGCTTCTCATCGCAGGCTTCGTCCTGGCCGGTGCCGTGGTGCCTGCCTCGGCGCAGTACCATCATCACCGCCATCGTCATTGCTGGTACAGCCATCACCATCGTCATTGCAGCTGGAACTAGATGCATCGAATCGGGAGCCCGGCTTAGGCCGGGCTTTTCGTTTGTAGGTATGAATTCATTTTGTCCTCAGAAGAGACTGATAGAATTGGTTAAATCGGCTCTCTGGAGACGCAATGCAAGCTGTTCTAGCGCTCGAAGACGGGCGTATTTTTCGGGGTAAAGCGTTTGGCGCAATCGTCGAACGCGTTGGCGAAGTGGTATTCAATACTTCGCTCAGCGGCTATCAGGAGATCTTTACGGATCCTTCCTACGCCGGACAAATCGTTGTTTTAACCAATCCTCACATAGGGAACTACGGGACTTCGCCAAGCGATGCCGAATCATCGCGTCCGTATATCGAAGGGCTGGTGACGCGGGAGTTTTCGCCGATCAGCTCGAACTGGCGTTCGACGGAAGTTGCGGATGAGTATCTGGAGCGCAGCGGCGTTCCGGTGATCGCCGAGATCGACACGCGGGCCGTCGTGCGGCATCTGCGGGCGAATGGTGTGATGCGGGGCGTGATTTCGACTGCGGTATCGAACACGGATGCTTTGGTTGCGAAGTCGCTGGCGCATAAGAAGATGGATGGAACGGACCTTGCTTCGGTCGTCAGCACGAAGGAACCGTACATGTGGGACGCGAGCGAGGCGAAGAACCAGACTGGCGACAAGTTGTTGCCTGTCGCCGATGCGGCCGCGAAAGACACACTGCATGTGGTGGCGTACGACTACGGCATCAAGGAAAACATTCTGCGGATGCTGGCGCGCGAGAATTGCCGCGTCACCGTGGTTCCGGCACGGACTCCTGCGGCGGATGTGCTGGCGATGGAGCCGGACGGGGTCTTCTTTTCGAATGGCCCGGGTGATCCGGAGCCGCTGGATTATGCGATCGCGAACGTGCAGGAGCTACAAGGCAAGCGGCCGCTGTTTGGGATCTGCCTGGGGCATCAGATCTTTGGGCTGGCCCTGGGAGGCAAGACCTACAAGCTGAAGTTTGGACACCATGGCGGGAACCACCCGATCAAAAACCTTGAGACGGGCAAGGTGGAGATCACCGCGCAGAACCACAACTTCAATGTCGATCCGGATTCGCTGCCCGATGATGTCGTGCGGACGCATACAAACTTGAACGACGACACGCTGGCTGGGTTGAGGCACAAGACGGACCCGATGTTCAGCGTGCAGTACCATCCCGAAGCAAGCCCAGGGCCGCATGATTCGCATTATTTGTTTCGGGACTTTCGGAAGATGATGGAAGAGTGGAAGAAGTGATCGAAGGACTCCAGTATCCGTTGCCGGGTGCTGTGTCTATGTCTTTTATTTTCCAAAACTCTAAACACTTTTTGGTCGTGAAGGGGCTAGGCCCTAGACCCGCCGTCCCAGTATCGAGAATGTGGGCTTCAGCGTTTCAAAACTTATTTGAAGCTGCATCTTTCCAAAATAGACTTCGGGCGCGGTCCATTCAAAGCGTGCGTGAAACCACGCCCATTCAAAGCATCTTGGAATCGAAGGACAGTTAGAGATATGCCACGCAGGAATGACATCGCGAAGATTTTGGTTATCGGCTCCGGCCCCATTGTGATTGGCCAGTCGGCGGAGTTCGATTATTCGGGGACTCAGGCTTGTAAAGCGCTGAAGGCTGAAGGGTACGAGGTTGTGCTCGTCAATTCGAATCCGGCCAGCATTATGACCGATCCTGATGTTGCGGACCGGACCTATATTGAGCCTTTGACGCCGGCATATCTGGAAGAGATTCTGCGGGTTGAGGCGGAGATGCTCGCCGCTGCCGATGAGACGCAGATTCCTTTCGGGGATGACAACAAGAAAGACAAGCGCAACGACAAAAGCAAGACGAGCAAAGGAATCTTTGCACTGTTGCCGACGGTCGGTGGGCAGACGGCATTGAATCTTGCGGTGGATCTGGCTGATGCGGGCGTGTTGGACCGGCTGGGTATTGAATTGATCGGCGCGAAGCTGGAAGCAATTAAGAAGGCGGAAGACAGGCTCTTGTTCAAGGATGCGATGAACAAGATTGGCCTGGATATGCCGAAGTCCGCGCTGATTAATAACATCCGCGATGGGCTGGAGTACGCGACGAAGATTGGTTTTCCTGTGGTGATCCGACCGAGCTTTACGCTGGGCGGGTCAGGCGGCGGCATTGCGTATAACCGCGAAGAGCTGATGGAGATTTTGTCGCGTGGACTCGATCTTTCACCGGTGCATGAGTGCCTGCTGGAAGAGTCGGTGCTGGGATGGAAAGAGTATGAGCTTGAGGTTGTCCGCGATCTGAAAGACAACGTCGTCATCATCTGCTCGATCGAGAACTTCGACCCGATGGGTGTGCATACCGGCGACTCGATTACGGTCGCACCCGCGCAAACGCTGACTGACCGCGAGTATCAATGCATGAGGGATGCGGCGATTGCCGTGATCCGCGAGATCGGTGTCGAGACCGGCGGAAGCAATGTGCAGTTCGCGGTGAATCCGCAGAACGGGCGCATGACGGTAATTGAGATGAATCCCCGCGTGTCGCGTAGCTCGGCGCTGGCAAGTAAGGCTACTGGATTTCCAATTGCGAAGATCGCGGCGCGGCTCGCTGTTGGTTACACGCTGGATGAGTTGCAGAACGATATTACGAAGGCGACCCCGGCTTGCTTTGAGCCGACGATTGATTACGTCGTCGTGAAGATTCCGAAGTGGCAGTTTGAGAAGTTCTCCGGCGCGAACGAGACACTGGGGCCGCAGATGAAGTCGGTCGGCGAAGTGATGGCGATTGGGCGGACCTTCAAGGAAGCAATGATGAAGGCCGTGCGCTCACTGGAGACCGGTAAGAAGGGAACCAATGACAACATCGATCCCCGGCGTCTGACGCAGCGGCTGGTGACACCGCATCCGGAGCGGCTGGCGTATCTGCGGTATGCATTCGATGTGGGCAAAACGGTGCGTGAAGTCGCGCAGCTTACTGGCATGGACCCCTGGTTCCTGAACCAGATGAAGCAGATTTCCGATGAACTGAAATCGGTTGGCGCGTCGTCGCTGGAGGCAATGGATGCAGGGACTCTGCACGCGGCGAAGCGGATGGGCATCTCCGATGAGCGGCTGGCCGCGACGTGGAAGCTTGAGGGCAAAGACGCGGTCGCGAGTGTGCGGGCGCTGCGGCATAAGCTGGGCGTGAGGCCGGTCTACAAGATGGTCGATACGTGCGCCGGAGAGTTTGAGAGTTTTACGCCGTATTTGTACTCCTGCTACGAGGAAGAGGACGAGGCGGCGCCGTCGGCGAAGAAGAAGGTCATCATCCTGGGCTCGGGGCCGAACCGGATTGGGCAGGGCATTGAGTTCGATTACTGCTGCTGCCATGCGGCGTTCGCGCTGCGTGAAGACGGCTTCGAGACCATCATGGTCAACTGCAATCCCGAGACGGTGTCGACGGATTACGACACCAGCGACCGGCTGTACTTTGAACCGCTGACGCTCGAAGACGTGCTGGCGGTGTATGAGCATGAGGCCAGTGGCGGCGCGGAGATTGGGATGATCGTGCAGTTCGGCGGTCAGACGCCCCTGAACCTGAGCCTACCGTTGAAGGCTGCTGGTGTGCCGATCATTGGCACGTCGCCGGAGTCGATTGACCTGGCGGAAGATCGCAAGCGCTTTGGAAAGCTGATTACGGAGCTGGAGATTCCGCAGCCGCCGGGGGCGATGGCTACGAGCATCGAAGAGGCCCTTGCGGGTGCGCGCCGGGTGGAGTATCCGGTGCTGGTGCGGCCGTCGTATGTGCTCGGCGGGCGGGCTATGGTGATCTGCTACGACGATGCGGAAGTGTTGAAGTATATGAGCTCGGCCATTGAGTATTCGCAGGAGCGGCCGGTGCTGGTCGATCACTTTCTTGAGGACGCGCAGGAGGTCGATGTCGACGCGTTGTGCGATGGCAAGGATGTGATCATTGCCGGCATCATGCAGCATATCGAAGAGGCCGGCGTACACTCGGGCGACTCGTCGTGCGTGCTGCCTGCGGTGGATCTGGCGCCGGAGGTGCTGGAGACCATCAGGGTGTATACCCGCAAGCTGGCGCTGGCGTTGAATGTGATTGGGCTGTGCAATTTACAGTTCGCGATTCAGCGGGGCAAGGTTTTTGTGATTGAGGTGAATCCTCGTGCTTCGCGTACGGTGCCGTATGTCTCGAAGGCAACCGGCGTGCAACTGGCGAAGGTTGCGGCCCGCTTGATGACTGGACGGACGTTGAAGGAGCTCTTGCCGGATGAACTTGCGAGCGGTAAGGACCTCGGGACGGGCGATCACTTCTTTGTGAAATCGCCGGTGTTTCCGTGGGGCAAGTTCCAGGGCGTCGATCCGGTGCTGGGGCCGGAGATGAAGTCGACCGGCGAAGTAATGGGTGTGGCCGACAACTTTGGCGAAGCGTTTGCCAAGGCGCAGACTGCGGCGGGGCTGCATCTGCCGCTTGAAGGAACAGTGTTCTTTAGCGTGAACGATCGCGACAAGGATTCATTGGTGCCGCTGGCCCGCAGCTTCGTTGACCTCGGGTTCAGGCTGGTGGCAACACATGGCACTGCGGCCGTGATGGAGAATGCCGGATTACAAGTGGAGCGGGTGTACAAAGTGAATGAAGGGCGGCCGAATGTGGTCGATCTGATCAAGGGCGACCGGATTCAGTTGATTGTGAATACGCCGCAAGGTCAGGAACGGGTGTTTGACGATCAGGCGATTCGTGGAGCGGCAGTGTTGGCGCGAGTCCCGACGATTACGACGTTAGCCGCCGCTCGTGCTGCTGTTGAGGGGATTGAGTCGCTGCAGAATGGCACGAGGCGCGTGGAGGCGTTGCAGTCGCTGCATGCGCGGCGGCTGGCGGTTACAGCTTAACCGCTGGTTTCGGTCGAGGATGAAATATCTGTGGTTGAACGTTTCGAACGGTTAGGGTGAGCCACTAACAGGGTGGCAGGTTCTTTGGCGAAGACTCGCAAAAGCGGGAGCCTTCGCTCAGGATGACACCGTTGTGGTGGTAGAGAAGATCGGCCGCAACTCTGCGTGATGAGCAGAGCTGAGGTCGGCATAAACTGGGTGGCATATGTTGCTTGATGGAATTTTTGTATCTCTGACGACGCCGTTTTATCGCGATGGCCGGCTGTATGTCCGCAAGGTGGAGCACAACGTCGATCGTTTTTCGAAGACTCCCGCGGCTGGAATGATTGCGCTGGGGCCGGGGAGCGAGGCCAGTGCGCTTTCGGATGAAGAGACGCGCGAGGTACTGCACGCGGTAGCCGAGACAGCCGCGAAGGACAAGGTGCTGATCGCGGGTGTATCGCGGGAGAGTGTGCGCGGATCGCTGGCGGTAGCCGAGGCTGCGGCGGTGGAGGGCTTCGATGCGGTGCTGGCTGGGGTTCCGGCGTGCTGCGAACGGAATGCCGAAGAGGCGCGCACGTATTTCGGCGCGTTGGCGGATGCTTCGCCGCTTCCCGTGATTTTGCTCAGCGGGCATGGGCTTGCGGCGCTGCCGGTGGATTGGCTTGCGGAGCTCGCGCTGCATCCGAATGTGATTGGCATGATCGACGAGCGGCTTTCCGTGGAACGCTACGAAGAGTTGAAGGCGGCGACCTCTGGGGTGAGCCGCGAGGTTGTGGTGACCCAGGTGTTTGCGGCGGTGACGGGGCGAATGTTGGCCGTCGAAAGCACGGGAGCGGCGACTTTTGTTTCAGCAGAGACGCTGGGAAGCGGGAGTGCGGTGGCTGTTGCTCCGCCGCAACCGGCGTTGAAGACGCGGACAAAGGTGGTCGGATTCCAGGTGCTCGGCGGTGGAAGCGTGGAGATGGTGCCGCTATTGGCAGCTGGCGTTGCAGGCGTGGTGCCGGCGCTGGCGGCGTGCGCTCCGCAGGCTTGCCATGAAGTGTATGCGGCGTGGAAGGACGGCGATCCGAAGCTGTCTGCGGAGAAGGCGGAGCGAATTTCGGCGGCGACGCGGTTGCTGCACGACGAGCTCGGCGTGGCGGGTTTCAAGTATGCGTGCGATTTGAATGGATACTATGGCGGCGCGCCTCGATTGCCACGATTGCCGTTGGATGGAAACGGAAGGGCGCGCGTGGATGAGGCGATGAGAGAAATCAGGAATTAGGGAGCAGAGATCAAAGGTTAGAAATGCGAAAGCCCCGGGATGGTGTCCGGGGCTTTGCTGTTGAGGAATGTGGCGATCTGGAATTGGGGGTCCGGATTTGAGCTACGAGCTACGAGCTGCCAGCTGCGAGTTTTAGTGCTTGGGGACAATGGGGACGCCGAGGGCGTTGAGTTTGCTGCGTGCCTGAGCGGCTTCAGGGGAGTTGGGGAAGCGCTGGATGAGGGCGCGGAGTTCGCGTATGCCGGCGTCGGGCTGCTTCATCGAGAGCAGCGTTTCGCCTTTGTGGAGATGGGCGGCGGGGATCTTTGCGTTGTCGGGGTAGTGCTCGATGAGGTGGTCGTAGTCCTTGACGGCAATGGAGGGCTTGGTGGCCTTGTTGTTGATCTCGCCGAGGTAGAAATAGGCGTTGCCGGAAAGGTTTTCATCGGGGAACTGCTTGATGACGTCCGCGAACTCCGACGCTGCGAGGGGGTACTTGCCTGCCATGTAATCCCCCAGCGCGGCGCGGTAGAGGTCGTCTACTGAGGGGCCGGCTGGGGTGGGAGGGTTTCTGGTCACCGGGGCGGCCTGCTGGGAATCCTGCGACAGGGGCTGAGGGCCGGACGTGCTGGGAGTGGCTGCGGCTCCGGAAGATGACGGAAGATTCTGCAGAAGGGCATTGGCGGTCTGCTGCTGGCTGTCGATGTTAGCGAGGGCGCGGTCGAACTTCGCCATGCGGGCTTTCAGCTCGTCGAGCGAATCGTTGAGCGCCTGGATCTGCCCGGAGAGTTGGTCGGCTTTGGCAGTAGCGCCGGTCTGGTTTGCTCCCAGTTGTTGCTGCAGGCTGCCGACCGTGACCGACATGCGGTTGACCGAGTCGGCGGTCTGCTGGACGAGGTCTTTGAGGACGCCCATGCGTTCGTCGTTGGATTGCTGGAGGCGCGCGACGGCGTCCTGCAACTGCTGAATCTGGGTCTGCAGCTGAATCATGTCTTTGTTGACGGCGTGGGCAGGCAGCGTAGGAAGAGCGAAGGCGACCAGCGCAATGGCAGCGAAGCGTAAGCGTAAAGAAGTAGTCACGGGCGACTCCTGTAATGGTGCGCGGCGGCGACGGCAATGAGACCCGTCGCCGCCGATGTTGAGCGGTTATGTGCGACCGATATTACCGATCGATGTTGAACTGCGCGCGACGATTTTCCTGCCAGCAGGTTTCGTTTTCTTCGGAGCAGAACTGGCGCTCTTTACCGTAGCTGACGACCCTGATGCGCGAAGCCGGGACGCCGGCGCTGATGAGCGCCGTGCGGGCTGCGTTGGCGCGGTTTTCGCCGAGAGTGATGTTGTATTCGGCCGATCCGCGGTCGTCGCAGTAGCCGCCGATCAGCACCTTGATGGCGGGGTGTGCGGCGAGGTAGCGGGCGGCGTTGAGTGCAGCCTGCTGCGCGTCAGGACGGAGGTCGAAGCTGTCGTAGTCGAAGAAGACGTCCTGGACATTCTGGTGGAAGGCGGCATCGGTTCCCATGTCGCCGCCGGCCTCGTTGTTGGCCGTAGAGTCGCCAGCTACCGGGACGACGGGAACGCGGACGGTGACGCGGACGCTGGCCTCGGTACTGCCGCCGTCACCTTTGGCGACCAGACGGAAGGTGGTGGAGTTGGAGGGCGAGACGGTTTGCGTACCGTTGACCGGGACAGGGCCGATGCCGTCGATGACGACGCTGGTGGCGTTGGTGGTGCGCCAGTTGAGGACGAGAGACTGGCCGATATCGATGGCCAGCGGATCGGCGGTGAGGGTCGCTGTGGGCGCGGGCTGTTCACTCGTCGGCGCGTTGTCCAGCCCGTTGGTGTTGCTCAATGGCTGCTTGCTGTGGTGGCAGCCGACCGCGAGACTTAGCGCTACGGCAAGTGTGGCGCCTTTCCAAAATTTCGCTTGAAGTGTCATATCTATCCTTTCGTACTGGGCGATGTTTTTCGCCGGACTGGCTGTCAACCGTTATTGAATCAGATTACTTCCAGCTCCAGTTCGGCATGTCCGCACCGGAACCAGTGAGGGCACGTTTTTGTGTACCGTCGGCGAGCATGGTCATGATGCGCGTGTGCGCGGCCTTGCCGTCGGGTGTATTGGCGAAAACGATGTGGCGGCCATCGGGAGACCAGGACGGAAAGTCGCAGCGGCCGATGTCATGGGTAAGCTGAATCCAGCGCTTGGAGGTGATCTCCATGACGTAGATATCTTGTCCGCCGGGAGCGCCAGGGCCGTACTTGCGGTCCCAGGCGAAAGCCAGGAACTGGCCGTTGGGCGACCAGGATGGCGATGTCGCGTAGCCGCCGTCGGTCATGCGCTGCACGCCGGAGCCGTCCGCGTCCATGATGTAGAGCTGCGGCAGGCCGGTGCGGCCGCTGATCCAGGCGATCTGCGCGCCGGTCTTGGGGTTCCAGACGGGCGAAACGTCAGGGCCGCGGAAGCTGGTGACGCGTCGGGCGATGTTGCCAGCGGCGTCGGAGGTCCAGATTTCAGGGTCCCCGGTGCGCGAGGAAGAGAAGGCGATCTGGTTGCCGCCCGGCGCCCATGCGGGTGAGAGGTTGGTGCCGCCGGCCGCGGGGAAGGTGACCATGCGGTTGAGCAGCAGCGAGAACATTTTGATCTGGAAGCCTTCGCGGCCAAGGGCGCTGAACGCGAGGCGGGAGTTGTCGGGCGAGATGCGCGGTGAAAGCGAGACGGTGCCGAGATGGGTGAGCGCATGCTGGTTGGCGCCGTCGTAATCCATCTCCCAGATCTCTTTGTTCTGCCCGGTCTGTTTGACGTAGTAGATCTTCGTTTCGGCGATGCCGACACCACCGCCGCCGAGGCGCGCGATGATTTCGTCGGCGAAGCGGTGGGCGATCTGGCGTGCCTGGTCGTCGGAGGCCTCTTCGCTGTATTGCTTGACGAAGACCTGCGGGAACTGGGTGTTTTTCGCGTCGTCAAGGAAACCGTTGACGACGATGTGGCCGTTCTGCACGGCGAGATTGCCGAAAGCGACCATGGCAGCGCTCGCAGGAGCGGCAGACCATTGGGCGAGGTTCATTTCAGCCTGGTTGCCGGGCGCGCTCGGCGGAAGGAGTGACTTGGAGACGATGTCGAATATACCGGCGGCGCTGAGGTCGGCGAAGAGTGTGGTGTCGAACGTGTTCTTGTAGCCGGAGGTGGCCGGATCGGCAGACTGCGGCTTGAACGCAGCGACGGCGATGCGGATGCGGTCGGTGCTGTTGGTGGCTTCGAGATGGAATGTATCCTGCGCGCGCAGGAGAGGCGAGAAGAACACGCAGAGCACCGCGAACGCCAGTGCGTACTGCTTCGAGGAGGACTTCAACACGGCGGACCGCAGTAAACTTTGCATCATCACTAGAATAGACGCTCCTGGGCGACGTCTCGGTGCCCGCTATGGGTGGTGGTAATCAAACTTGTACTCAATTGTGATGTGATCGCCTTCGGGAAGCGGCCCGAAACTGTCGATTTCGAGAATTGCGCGCTTGGCCGCCGCATCAAGTGAAGGCGAACCGCTGGAGGTTTCCAGACGCAGGTTCTGAATGGTGCCATCGCGCTGGATGTCAAAAAGCATGGTGACGCTTTTGTCCTGTGAGGTGCGCGGATCGGGGTGTTGTTCGTTGTAGTTCTTCGTGACCATTCCGCCCACGATGCGGAGATAGTAAGCGTAGCGATTGCCGAAGGTGCGGCTCTGCACGGTGACGGTTGCGGTGCCATTGACTGCCTGTGTGATCGCCTGGGGGAGCTGGGTTGCGGCGTCACCGGTAGTAGCCTTGGGGGATTCCGGAGTAGGTTGGGGATGCTTCGTCGGAGCCAGATTTTCTTTTGGTGCTACTTTCAAGGGCTTCGTATCAACCTTGTTCTTGATGAGGATGTCGGTGGGCTTCGGGGGCGGGGCGGTTTTTTCCTTTACGGGAGGCGCCGGGGCTTTGGTGACGTCTTCGGATGCGAGGACAGCGTGATCGACTGGCGGAGCCTTTGGTGGCAACGGAATGGCGTTGACCATGGTTGCCTGAATGGCGCCGGCGGCGGAGGCATCTTCGCCCCATGATTTCGAGTGGAATGGGTGCAGGAAGGCAAGGCCAACAAGAATTCCCGCGACTGCGATGTGCAGCAGAACGGCGCCCACGAAGCCGCCACCGATTTTCTGCTGGAGGGGGGCGGGATGGGCGTAGCTGGACATTAGCGGCGGGACATTTATTTCTGGCTGAGCGGCTGGGTGACGATGCTGATGTTGACGATGCCGGCCTGTTTGACGGCGTCCATAACGGAAGCGAACGCGCCGAAAGGTACGGCTTCATCGGCGCGGACGTAGACGGTCTTGCTTTTGCCGGGGCCGTTGGTGGCGGAGAGCGCGGCGGGCAGGGCGTTGATGTTGACCGGCTTGTCCTGCAGGAAAATATTCTGGTCTTTGTCGATGGTAATGACGGTGCGCTCTTCGGTGAGTTGGTTTACAGATCGGGTGTGCGGGACGGCGACTTCGACTCCGCTTTGCAGAACCGGCGCTGTGAGCATGAAGATGAGCAGCAGCACGAGGACGACGTCGACGAGCGGCGTGATGTTGATGTCGGCGAGTGCCGTTTGTGTGCGTCCGCGGCTGTTCGTGAAGGCCAAAGCTAGAAGCTCCTCCGGCGTGGATCGTCTGCGGGTGGTGGCGGTTGCTGTGGCGGGGCGACCAGCGCCGCGTTTTCGATAGCGTTGAGGAGCTCTCGGCCGAAGTCGTCCATGCGGGCAGCGAACTCTCGGATGCGGGCGGTGAGCTGGTTGTAGCCGATAAGTGCAGGCACGGCGACGACCAGGCCGGCGGCAGTGGTGATGAGAGCTTCCGAGATGCCAGGGGCGACGGCACGCAGGGTAGCGGCGCCTGCCGTCCCGAGGCCGTGGAAGGCGTCGATGATGCCCATGACGGTCCCGAAGAGGCCGATAAAGGTAGCGGACTGCGCAATGGTGGCGAGCCACGTCATGCGCGATTCCATATGCGTGAGGGACTCGCTGGAGGCGGTTTGCGCAGCGCGCTCGAGGGCCTGGGGGTTGGGTGGAGTGCCGCGTCCGCCGGACTGGCGTTGGTACTCGTCGTGGATTTCGTGGAAAACGGCAACCAGAGGGCTGGGGCGGAACTGGTCGGCTACGGCAGCGATTTCCGAGAGGCGGCCGGACTTGCGGAATGCCCGCACGAACTGCTTGCCCTTGGCCTCAGCGGCCCCGAAGGCCCGCCACTTGGAGAGCATGATGGCCCAGGAAAAGATGCTGGCAAGAAGGAGGATGCCGAGCACGGTAAGCGCGGTGGGGCCGCTGTTGTGCAGCATCTCCATGAGCGCCCCGGAGTGGACGGGCGCGGGGGCCGTGGGAATGTCCGCGTCCTGAAGCAGGAATGTTGCGAGGGTAAGAAGAGTCATGCCGAATCTAGTTTACTGCGGTGGAGGTAGTGGAGAATGTTGCGCATCTGGGTTGGTACGTTTGTGGGGTGTACTGTGGGATGGGGATTTCCTGAGGCGGAGCATCGCAATGTTTATGACTGCCGAAGTGACGGGAAGCCGTCGTTCCCGGTTCAAATACGTCGTGCTGGGTGGGCTGGCTGGTCTGTATGTACTGGTGGTGGCGTTGGTGACGGTCTTTGAAGGCAAGCTTGTCTTTCCCGCGCCCACGTATTTCGCAGCGGCGACTCCGGCTGATGCTGGCATGAAGTTTGAAGATATCCACATTCCTGTCGATGCAAAGACCGCAGTGCATGCCTGGTGGATTCCTTCGCAGAATCCCGATGCCAAAGTGATTCTTTACTTTCATGGCAACGCCGAGGTGTTGCAGCAGGAGGTGAACGTGGAAGCCAAGATGTTTCATGACACCGGAAACAGCGTCCTGCTGGTCGAATATCGCGGTTTCGGCGATGGAGGGCAGTTTCAGACGAGCGGAAAGAGCACGGCGGAGGATGCGCGTTTGGCCCTGCACTATCTGGAGAACCAGCGGCATATTCCGGCGTCGAAAATTGTGATTTGCGGGTGGTCTGTCGGTTCGGGAGTTGCCGCTCAACTGGCGCTGGAATCGCCCGATGCTGGAGGTTTGATCTTATTGAGTGGAATAACCAGCGCGGCTGATGTGGCGAATCAGGACGGGATGTTTCGCTATGTCTTGCGTCCAGTGGAGTGGCTTCGACATGACAATGATTTTGATACGAAGAACAAGATGGCATCGATACATATGCCGGTATTGATCATCAGCGGGACGGACGATACGCTTGCTCCTCCGTGGATGGCGAAAGAGCTCTACGACCGCGCGAACCAGCCGAAGACGGTACAGATGATCGCGGGCGCTGGTCATACTGACCTGATGGAACCAAGGGATGGAACTCTACTGCGGGTATTGCGGAATTTTGTTGCCGCGCAACCTGGTGGTTGACATGGATGTTTCCGCAGTGTGGCGCATGACCGCGCCCTTGCACGCTGAGTATAAGAAACCTCTGCGTGCTCTATTGAGCGCGAACGCTTGTGAAATAAGGCCGGCCTTTCCGCAGGGTGTACGCAAGCCGAAGTTTTGTGCCCGCACCGAAGGAGATTTCGAAGACTCCTTTCTCTCCGCTGCGCAACACATGGCACTTGTCGACTGCATCTGTCTCGATCTCGGTGTGCTTCAGATAAGCGATGACGGATGGAGAAGCAAGACCTGTCGCACTTGAGGATTTGGACCCAGTCGCAGCCAGCAGGCGATCGGCCCACTGAATCTGGGGTTGCAGAAACCTGTGACCGAGGTTCTGCGTGCGATCGGGCGCGATGCGGATGGTCCACGTTCCGCGTGGCTCTGCGCAACATCCATAAGAAGAGAACGATTTGGTGATCTCTTTGGTTGGCACGATGAGAAGATCGTCGACCAGTCGGATCGCGCGGTCGTCCTCTGCGCCGAGCCTATAACTTTGAATCACAAGGTTTTCTGCTTCGGTGCCATTCCACTGCCAAACGCTTAGCTGTTTCATCAGTGTGTTGCCGTTCGTCGCTTGAACAGCATCGACGGCAAAGCGCGGGAGGTCTCCTGAAGGGGGCAGCGGTAAAATCTGGTCCACGACCAGCGCCCCGCAATAGTAGGCACACGAGCCGAGAAATGCCCAAAGCCCAATCTCATCTTTTTTGCTGTAGTGGCGCTCGGCCAATGATTTGACGCTCCACTTCGAAGCGAAGTGGCCATCTGTATCCCGAGCGACGACAAAGAAGGTCGAAGCGGCGTTCGCGGACTGACTCTCTTCGTAATCCGCTTGTACGACGTAGATCCCGGGTGCGATTCGGGTGGCAGAACCCGCCATGGCATACAGGTCAGGCAGTTTTGGATCGTAGACCTCAGGATAGTGGGGCGGAGGGCTGAAGTCTGCAAAAAGCTTGTCGAGATCTTTGACCGAAGGGTCTGGATGTAGATCGAACCATGCACCCGCCCATTGCCCGTCCAATTGCCATCCCTGAGCCAACAACTGGCGCATGGGCGCCTCATCGAGTTGCCGCAGCCTGCCATCCTTTCCAGGCGTGTTCATACCGTGTATCACTTCCCGGTGCGCCTTGATCAACTCCGTCATGTGCGGCGTGATGGACCGAATAGGTGGTTGAGCAGCCGCACAAAACATCGTTCCTGCGATGAGCAGGACCACCAGCACTGCCGCTGCATTCCGCATGAAGCTTAGCATCTCCGCGTCCTGGATGACTTCGATCTGATGGGCAGAATCGTGAGAGAGATTATGGCAGAAACGAAGATGACATCGTCGAAGAATTTGTCGGTGGATACTATCCTTGCAATGCCTGCCGATGCGGGCAGATCACCGGCGACCGATAGTCATCCGATGGGACCGGTACTTTGACCATTCGAACAGAAATTTGGTTAAAAGCCCGACGCCGCCAGCGCCTGTTAAGGACTTTTCAGGTTGAATTTGAGGACCATCGTTTTTATTGACTCCGTCACCTGGTCAGGCACGACGTTCTGAACTTCGTGCTGCGTCGTCGGGATGACATGCGCATCGCAGTGATTCGATAATTCGCAAATGCGAGCCTGGAGGTGTTCCCATCGCAGTCTGCCGGCCCGGGCGACCGCGATGGCTTTATGGTCCGATACCGGCAAGCCATATGCGGCGGCTGCATGTTCGTCGTCGAGGGCCGCCACGCTGGCTGTGAATACGCTGATGGGGAGGTTATGCCATCGATGGGGAAGGAGAGAAACCTCCCATGTGTCGTCGTCCACAAGGTAGTGTTGTTCAGCCTCAGACAGAAACGCCCGCCAATTATCCGGGCGGGCCGCGATGATTGCCAGTGCTCTCGACATCCTTGGCGGTAGACCTGCCAGGTCCGTGCTGTTCAGACAGTAGTTGCCCGGCAGCGCGGTGAATGGTCCGTTCGAACGCCTCGCATGGCTGAGGCAAGAGCGGATTTTCCGCAATTGGCCGTCGTAATACTTCTGCAGGTCGGCGGACGGCTTTTCCGTTGGCCCGCTGGCTTGTTCTTTGTCGATCAAAACAGAGGCATCGAGAAATACGAGGCCGGCCACTTGTTGTGGAAACGCATCGGAGAAGGCGCCGATGATGTGTCCTCCATCTGAGTGGCCGACCAGAATATAGGGGCCAGGCTCGCCTGATGCGATTAAGAGGTCATGGAGGTCCGTTACATCGTGCTGTATATCTCGGGGTAAGTCATCGCCCAACTCGCTGAAGCCATATCCTGCGCGATCATACGAGCAGGTACGGGTGAGTAGAGAGAGGCGGGGCTGCAACTCGTGCCAAGCCCGGAATGCCTCACCACCGAACCCTGTTTCGAGGATCACTGTGGGAGCGCCGCCGCCTGCGCAATACATGCTGAGTTTGTTTCCTTGAGGAAGTCTTACCATTCTTCCCGGTTGCTCAAAAAGCGTGTAGCCCTCCGATGGGGTTTGAGCGATGGTTCCTGTGGAATGCAGTAGGACACCGGCGTGACATAAGAGCATCAGTTTTTGAAGCTGGCGCATAAACAATTTTTACAATATGCCGCGCATTGCCCGGTGTCGGCTTCGGTGCAACCGTCTCGTCGACGATGGGGTGGCCCCAGACTGGTTGCCGCTGTGCGCGAGAAGCAGATCTCTCCACTTCGCTGCGCTCCGGTCGAGATGACAAGGTAGAGGCTGCGCTCTGGTCGAGGTGACAAGGTGAAGGCTGCGCTTCGGTCAAGAGGACGAAGTGGAGGACTCTCAGGTTACGACGAGGCACTTTGTTGGTGGCAAGAGGATAATGCGCTTTTTGTTCGCCTGTTGATCGAGGCTTTGCTATGCTCTCGACATGCTGCTGGAGCTGCGCGCGGAAAATTATGCGGTCATCGATCACGCTGTCGCCGAGTTTGGGGCGGGGTTGAATTTGTTGACCGGAGAGACTGGTGCGGGGAAATCGATCCTGATCGACGCGCTGGTGCTGCTGCTGGGTGGCAAGGCTTCGAGCGATCTGGTGCGGTTCGGGGCGGAGAAAGCCGTGCTGGGTTGTGTTTTCGAGGCGACTCCAGGGGCGGAGGAGATCCTTGAGCGCAATGGGATCGACGCCGAGGGCGATGAGATTCTGCTGCGGCGGGAGATTTCGTCGAGCGGGAAGGGGCGGGTGTTTATCAACAACCAGCCGGCAACCGTGGGCGTGCTGCGGCAGCTCGCGCCGGAACTGGCACTGGTACATGCCCAGTCGGAGACGATGGTAGCGTTCGACCAGACGCAACAAAGATTGCTTCTGGACCGGTACGGTGTGATTTCCACAGATGCTGTAGGAACAGCTTTCGCCGAGTGGAAGCGGCTGCGAGGCGAGATTGACGAGCTGCAAGGGGCGGAACAGGACCGGTTGCGGAAGGCCGACCTGTGGAGCTTTCAGGCGAAGGAGATTGAGAGCGCCTTGCTGACCGATCCCGAAGAAGATGTGCGGCTGGAGACGGAGAAGCGGGTGCTGGCGAATTCGGAGCGGCTATTTGCGGCGGCTACGGCGGCGCAGGAGCTGTTGTATGAGGGGGAGACTTCGGCGGAGTCGTTGCTGGGGGCGGCGCTACGGCAGGTAGAAGACCTGGCGCGGTTCGACGGGCAGTTTCGAGACACAGCGGCACAATTAGCGTCGGCGAAGGCGGCGGTGGAGGATGTGTCGGCTACGCTACGGCATTTTGCCGGGAATGTGAGTGCATCGCCGGAGCGGTTGGGAGAGATTGAAGAACGGCTCGTCGCGCTGGATCGCGTGAAGCGGAAATACGGCGCTACGCTCGGCGAGGTGATGGCGTTTGGCGCGGATGTCGCCCAGAAGCTGGCGGACATTGAGAACCGCGACGTTCGGCTGGCCGAGTTGCAGACGGAACTGGCGAAGGCGGCAGCGGCGTATCGGCAGGCGGCGCGAGCGTTGACCGATGAGCGCGAAGCGGCGGCGCGGAAACTGGCGAAGGTGGCCGAGCGGCAGATCAACGAACTGGCGATGCAGACCAGGTTTCAGATTGCGGTGACCGCCGATGAAGACTCAGGGGCATGGTCTGCCGCCGGATGGGATGCCGTGGCCTGCACCATCGCAACGAATCCTGGTGAGCCGTTGAAGCCGCTGACGGAGATTGCTTCCGGTGGCGAAATGTCGCGGGTGATGCTGGCGCTGAAGGTGTCGGTAGAAGAGGGTGCGGCGGCCGGGGCGGGGAAGCGCAAGAAGAATATTTTGCCGCGCACGCTGGTGTTCGACGAGATCGATATCGGCATCGGCGGGCGGGCGGCGGAGGCCGTTGGGCAGAAGCTGAAGGCGTTGTCACGGGCGCAGCAGGTGTTGTGCATTACGCACCTTCCGCAGATTGCCGCGTTTGCGGACCAGCATTTCCTGATCGAGAAATCGGAGAAGCGGGGAAGGACGCAGACCGGCGTCCGGCTGATGCAGAGCGCGGAGCGGGTGGAAGAGATTGCGCGGATGCTTTCGGGAGCGAGTTTGACGGAGACCTCGATCAAGCATGCAGAGCAGATGCTGGCGGGGAGCCGGTAAGGGTTCCTGTTTAGAGGCGGTTTAATTTTGAGCTTCGAGCTGCCGGCTACCAGCCACGAGTTTTAAGTTCCAGTGAACTCGAAAGCAACGCGGTCCGATTGGTTTGGTTCTAAGGGTGTGAAGTTCGGGGAGAGAACCATGTCCGAAGCCAAGAAGTGCGCTCATGAAGGTTGTAGCTGCGTTTGCAGCGATGGTAAGAAGTTTTGCAGCCAGGTCTGCCAGGACAGTGCCGGCAGAGTCGAGTTGTCCTGCAACTGCCCACATCCGGAGTGCAGAGGAAAGCTGTAAATTCCGTCGGTGACGATGACTGACTGGTGCGGACGACCGATAGTTTGCGGGCCGCCGTAAGCGTGGTTTTGCACCGGTATCGGTTCAATCCAAGGACGAAGGATGCCAAAAACGGGTATACTGGGTGAGTGAGTACCCTAGTAGCTGAGCCCACCGATGTTAACCAGTCCGTAACTGGACCGGCGGAGAAGCGTGTCCTCTTGTTGAAACCCCGCGGGTTTTGCGCGGGTGTGGTGCGAGCGATCGATATCGTCCAGATTGCGCTGGATACGTTCGGCGCCCCGATCTACGTTCGCAAGGAAATTGTTCATAACAGCTACGTAGTTAACGATCTCGCCCAAAAGGGCGCGATCTTCGTTAATGAACTGGATGAAGTCCCGGAGGGCGCGCGCGTGATTTACTCCGCGCACGGCGTTTCGCCCGCAGTGCGTGACCGCGCGAAGGAGCGCGGCTTGAAGGTGATCGACGCGACTTGTCCGCTGGTCACCAAAGTGCATATTGAAGCCATCAAGTTTGCCAAGCAGGGATATTCGCTGGTGCTGGTGGGGCATCGTGACCATGAAGAAGTGGAAGGCACGCAGGGCGAAGCACCGGACGTAACGCAGGTCGTGTCTACCGTTGAAGAGGTCGCAGCGCTGGTTGTTCCGGACCCGAACAAGGTGGCGTACCTTACCCAGACCACGCTTTCACTGGATGAGGCCCGGTACATGATCGAGGCCCTGAAGAAGAAGTTCCCGAACATCGTCGGGCCACATGCGCAGGACATTTGCTATGCGACCGAGAACCGCCAGACCGCGGTAAAGAACGTGGCGCATGGCGCGGATGTAGTGTTAGTTGTGGGGTCGCGCAACAGTTCGAACTCCAACCGTTTGGTTGAGGTTTCACAGAATCTGGGCACAAATTCTTACCTGATCGACAAGGCCGACGACATTCGGCCGGAGTGGATCGAGAATGTGAACACTGTAGCAATTACCGCCGGGGCGTCCGCTCCGGAAGTCCTCGTGCAGGACGTGGTGCATTATTTGCAGGGCAAGGGTTACGGGTCGGTAGAAGAGATCGAAGTGATGCCTGAAAACGTACGCTTTGGCCTGCCGCCCGAGATCATCAAGGCGATTGGCTCGGCGCCTGTGGCGCAGCCGACAGCTTAACGTCGATGCACTGGTCAGATCGGTCCGCCACACTCGTGGCGGCGTGAGGAATTTCAGTAGCCGGATGAGCGCATTTCCTTCCAATCCGCAACAGAAAACAGGCGCCATGAAAACTACGGGACAGCCCCGCTTTGGGCGCATGGACCTGGCAATGGACCATGTGATCGCCGGGATCAAGCGGTCGTGTGACTGGCTGCTGGGCCAGCAGAACGAGGCCGGCTATTGGTGTGGAGAGCTCGAAGCGGACGTGATGCTCGAGGCGGACTACATCTACATGCATACCCTGCTGAACACGGGCGATCGCGGCAAGATGGAGCGCGCGATCAATGAGATCCTGCGTCACCAGAACGACGATGGCGGATGGAGCCTTTATCCCGGCGGACCGTCGAATGTGAACTACGGCGTGAAGTGCTACCTGGCGCTGAAGCTGATGGGCTGGAAGGCCGACCATCCGGTACTGGTGAAGGCGCGGGAAAACGTGCTGAAGCTGGGCGGCGTTGTGGAGTGCAACACGTTTACGAAGATTTATCTGTGCGGGTTGGGCCAGTACGACTACGATGCCGTGCCGGCGGTGCCGCCTGAGATCGTCCTTTTCCCGAACTGGTTTTACTTCAATATCTACGAGATCAGCGCATGGTCGCGGGCGATCCTTGTTCCGCTTTCGATCATCTACGCGAAGAAGCCGTTCAAGAAGATTCCGGCGGAACAAGGCATCGACGAGCTGTTTGTTGGCGGCCGCGCGAACTCGAATCTGCATTTGCGGTGGGACAAACGGCACATTTTCTCGTGGCGCAACTTCTTTATCTTTACCGACCGGGTGGCGCACTGGGCGGAGCGAGTGCATATTCGTCCGCTGCGCAAGATGGCCTTGAAGAAGGCTGAGCGCTGGATGTTGGACCACTTCGAACGGTCCGACGGTCTGGGTGCTATTTATCCGGCCATGCTGAATGCGATCGTGGCGCTGTTTACGCTGGGCTATTCACCAGACGACCCGCAAGTCATCCGGGCGATGGACGAGTTTGAGAAACTGGGCCTGGACTTCCCGCAGGGGGAGCCGAATTATCCGGTGCCGACATTCCGGATGCAGCCGTGCTTTTCTCCGGTGTGGGACACAGCGCAGGTGCTCTCGACGCTGGGCGAGACGGAACTGGCGAAGACCGATCCGCGGCTGGTGCTCGCGGCGGACTGGCTGTTGTCGAAAGAAATTCGCACGCAGGGCGATTGGTCGCACAAGGCGAAGGTTGCCGAGCCGAGCTGCTGGTGTTTCTTCTTCAACAACGACCATCAGCCGGATGTCGACGATACTGGCGAAGTGCTTCTGGCGCTGAAGTCCGTCGACAACCCGCGCGAGCGCTATCAACACGACGTGACGCAGCGGGCGATCGAATGGGTGTTCGCCATGCAGTGCCGGAACGGCGGCTGGGCGTCGTTCGATAAGGACAACACGAAGAAGATTTTCGAGTCCATTCCGTTTGCCGATCACAACGCGATGATCGACCCGCCGACGGCTGACATTACGGGGCGCATCCTGGAAATGCTGGCGGCTTACGGCTACACGCGGCGCGACAAGCGGGTGGACAAAGCCGTGCAGTTCATCCTGAGCGAGCAGGAGCCGGATGGGTCGTGGTTCGGGCGCTGGGGCGTGAACTATTTGTATGGGACGTTCCTGGTGTTGCGCGGTCTGCAGGCGATGGATTACTCCTACCTGGAGCCGAGTGTGCAGCAGGCTGCCGAGTGGATTCGGATGGTGCAGAACTCCGACGGCGGATGGGGCGAGACGTGCGGCACGTATGACGATCCGGACCAGCGAGGCATTGGGCCTTCTAC
>Ga0207652_10001144_pt1 | contig 23857 bp, 16 predicted proteins | sample KBSC63BmetaG_FD_184334 | JGI IMG/M metagenome (GOLD analysis project Ga0207652, IMG submission 184334) | Corn rhizosphere microbial communities from Kellogg Biological Station, Michigan, USA - KBS C6-3B metaG (SPAdes) (version 2) | ecosystem: Host-associated > Plants > Roots > Rhizosphere ... | reverse complement strand
CGTGACGACGAGCGGCGCCGGCTTTTGCTGGGGGGCCAACGGTCTCGGGCAGACTGGCGACGGACAGAAGATCTCATATGGAAACACGTATCAGGTGACGCCGGTTGCCGTCGTCGGCGGTGCGCACTTCAAGAGCATCGAGGCGTCGCACAGCTTCACGTGCGGCCTTACGACCGCGAATCAACTGCTCTGCTGGGGTAGCGACGGCGGAAAGCTCGGCAGCGGCAATACCGGCGACACGTCCACGCCCGTGATCGCAGGCAACGGTATCTCGTTCAGCAGTGTCTCAGCAGGAAACACGCATAGCTGCGCCGTCGCCGCGAACGCCGCCCTGTGGTGCTGGGGCGCGAATGGCAACGGGCAGTTGGGCGTGGCATCGCCGGCGGTCGCGACGTCGCCGGTTCGCGCGGCAGGATCGTTGCTCGTTGCCGAAGTATCGGCGTCGGGCGTGTCGACCGGTTTTGGGGCGCACACGTGCACGATCTCGTCCGACCGGCTCACGACGTACTGCTTCGGCCGGAACGAGACGGGGCAGCTTGGTAATGGTACGACGAGCATTTCGACGGCGGTAAACTCGACGCCGACGATTGTCGTGGGGCAGAAGCCGCTCCCCTGAATGCGGAGAAGGCATAGAGGCAGATGCAACGAGGGCCGACGCTTTGCGCCGGCCCTCGGTGCATCTGTCGAGGTCACAGGATGGTAGGTCTGAGGATAATAGGGTCAATCATCCTCAAGCCTATCATCCTGAGACCTATCATCCTCTCTTCGGAAGACGTTCCTTCGCAATTTTCACGAGAACGGTATACTCCGGATCAACCAGCTGAATGATTGGTGCACGCGCGTTCTGCGATACGAACTGATAGGCATCGAGCTCCGACATGCCGGCGTTCTTCTGCACCCAGCCGACCATCGCCTTGAACGCGACGCGAGCGGCGTCCTCGAGCGGCCGGCCCGAGCCGACGAACATGATCTCGTCCGCGTTCTCGATGCGCGGAACCGGTGTGGGAGTCTTCTTGAGCAATTGCACATAGACTTCGACGTTCATCGCGCCTTCGATCGCGGCGCCCATGATCTCGCCATCGCCCATCGCATAGTGGCCGTCGCCGAACGACAGGAGCGCGCCAGGCGCGTTGACGCCCAGGAACACCGTGTTTCCGGCACGCACTTCGGTGCAGTCCATGTTGCCGCCGAAGTCGCCGGGCACGATCGTCGTCCGCGCTTCGCCACCAGCGGGCGCGACGCCGATGCAGCCAAGGAAGGGTGCGAGCGGAACCTCCCAGGAGTGCTTGCCGTCGCGGGTGGTGGTGCGCGCGACACTGTGCGCGGCATCGACGTCGTACCGCCACGTTGTCTCGGGAAAATCCGGCCCAAGCATCGCCGTCTGATTCGTGCCGACGAGTGCGCCGAACCCGGGGCCGAACGACGACACGCCGTATCCTCGTGCCGGCGCGAGCGTGAGGATGTGGACCGCGACGGTGTCACCCGGCTCTGCGCCTTCGATGAAGAAGGGGCCCGTCTGCGGATTGTCGTGTCCGGCCGGCATCACTTTCGATGGAAGATCGGCGGCAGTTTTCACCGCTCCGTCGAAGCAGTCCTCCGTCCACGACACGATGTGCGTGCCGGGTTTGATGCGCTGGCGAGGCGTCGCTCCACCGAAAGTGTAGACGAGCTCGTCGTGCTTCGGCGTCCAGTTGAGGAGCGTGGCTTCGGCGGGAACGCTCGCGAGCAACGGGCGTGGCGCGGCGCCGGCTGGTGGAGGAGTTCCTGCCTGCGCGATCTGTGCGGCGCCGCTCGCAGTTGCGGCCGCGGGGCCGTCGGCGGACGCGCCAGCGGCGCGACAGGCTCCAAGCACTCCGGCGACGCCGAATGGTGCATGGACGAGGAATTGGCGACGTGTGGTCATGCGGATCTGGGCTGGGGAAGGTCCGGCAAGATCATAGCATTTGAATCGACGACCGGCGATGGGCGACGGACGACGACGGCGGGACAACGGACAGCGTGGCAAGTTGACACAAACGAGCATTGGTGCTCGTTAAGAAGTTGCTTGCGGATTCTCGAGGACGTCCCCAGAGTACAGGGGTCGACTGTATGCGAAAACGTGCACAGATGGTTTGGAGGTGGCCATGCGTGTTCATCGTCTTGTCGTCATCGGGTTGGTCGCACTACCAGGCGTCCTGACCAGTCAGGTCGGGCGTATTCCCGTTCGGCCCAGCCAACGAACGCCCGCCGAACCGGCATCGCCGCCGCCGGAAATTCCGGTCGTCTCGAAAGAGCTCTCGTATCGCCGCTCTCGCTGGTCGTTCGAGAGCTACACGATGATCAGCTCAGTGCAGATGCCGACTCCAAACGGCGCAACGTCGAGCTTCACGAGCATCGGCGCGGGAACGCATGGCGACTACCACATCTCCGACCGGTGGTCGGCATCGATGGACATCACCGCATCGGCACTCGGAAACCCGTCGGTCAGCGAGACGGCCGAAGTCGGTGCACGCTTCACACCTGGCGTCTGGAGCGCGGACTATCGCGGCATTCGTCCCTTCTTCGACGTTCGCGCCGCGTACATGCATATCTACGACACCTTCGCGTCGCCGCTGGCGGTCGTGAGTGGAGCGAATCAGCAGATCGCCGACGGACAGCGCTACAGCCACGGCCTGGGCGGCGTTGCCGGCGCCGGGGCTGATTTCCCGTTGACGAATTCGTTCGCGCTCACTGGCGAGATCACCGGCATGCGAAATCGCATGACGGCGTATCAGATCAACAACGTCGCGAACGTCCCGACCGGCACATCATACTGGATGACGACGTTCCGATTCGCGCTCGGCATCAAATACAATCCCGTGAATGCGCTCCACCTGAGCCAGAATCCCACGAAGTAAGCCAAGCACGCGTGAAACGAAAAAAAGGCCGGCGGACATCCGCCGGCCTTATCGTTTCGAGTCACTCCGCAACCGGAAGCCGAACGCGAAACTCAGTTCGTCCAGGCGACGAATCCAAATCGATGCGGCCGGCATTGCGGTCCACGATCCGGCGCACGATGTCGAGTCCGAGCCCCGTTCCTTTCCCGACGGGCTTCGTCGTGAAGAACGGATCGAAGATTCGATTCTGCAAATCAGCGGGAATTCCGGGACCGTCGTCCAGCACATGCACGACGAGCATTCCCGCTTCTTGCCGCGCGGTGACGGTCACGCGCCCACCGTCGTTGATCGCATCGAGGGCGTTGTCCACGAGATTGAGCCACACCTGATTCAGCTCGCCGCCGAAGCCCATCGCTCGGGGAAGATCCTTCGGCACGTCGACCTTCAGCGCCGCCGATTTATCGCGCGCCTTCTTCGCCAACACCGCGAGCGTATCGGTGAGCCCTTTTGCAAGGTCCACTGGCTCAGGCGTCGTCGCACGATCCATGTACGTCAGGCCTTTGACCGCGCTTACCAACTCGTGCACGCGCGACGCCGCGCGCTCGATGTCGCGCGCCAAACGGCGAACCGCGCAGCCGCTGGCGATCCATCGCAACGTCGCGTTGAGCTTTGGTCCGCTGACCGCGCCCGCCAACTCGTTCAACATGTTCAGCGTCACGTCGGTCTCGGCCAACTCGTCGGCCAGCGCGTCGTCGACATCGTGGTCGGCAAGCCAGTCGACGATCGATTCTTCACGATCCGATCGCTCGAGCGGCGTGAGCACGCTCGTCGCCGGCTTGTCGAGACACACCGAACGAATTCGCTCGATCACCGCGACCTCACCCGGTTCGAGCCGCTCCGCGCCGAGTGCGCGCGCCGCCTTGTCGGCCTCCGTCAGCGCCGCCAAAACGAGTTGCGCGCTTCGAGCAGCGGCGGATGCCGGATTGTTCAACTCGTGCGCGAGACCGGCCGACAGCTTGCCCAGCGATGCCATCTTCTCGACCTGCTGGTCGCTCTGCTTGAACACGCGGGCGCGATCAAGCATCACGTGCACGAGCTCCGCCGTCACGTGCGGGCACCGTATCGGGAGCTCCTGGACCAGGTCCCGCGGAATCGAAAGTACCTCGGAGTCTTCTTCGACGATGGAATTGCCCGGCGCGGTGGTCATGCGCGAGTAGGGGAGCTGCCCCGTGACGTCGCCGCCTCGCCAGTCCATCACCTTCCGCAGGGTGCCTCCCTGGTCCTGCACGTGCGCAATCCGTCCTGACAGAACGATGATGAGCGACGCCACCAGCTCTCCACGCTTCGCGACGAGCGTGCCCGCAGGCTCTCGTTCCAGCGCGCCGTGATCGGCGAGCCACTCGAGCTCCTCGCGCGGCGCACTACCGATAGCGCGGTGTGCGGCGAGTCGCGCGAGCAAGTCTTCGCGGCTCGCCGCTTCAGATGTCGTGGGTCGCGGATCGCTCATGGATCACACCGTCTGCAAATACTGATGGACCATGCTCACCGTCGCCGAGCCTTCGCCGACTGCCGCGGCAACGCGCTTGCCTGAGCCGAGTCGCGCGTCGCCCGCGGCGAAGATGCCTGGGACGTTCGTCTCGAAGAGGTACGGATCGCGTGAAAGCGACCAGCTCGCGGGTCGTTTCCCGTCGACGAAGACATCTCGCCCCGTGAGAACGAATCCCTGCTGGTCGCGCATCACGAGATCGCCACAGAGCGCGGTTCGTGGTGCGGTGCCGATGAAGATGAACATCGCGGCCGCGGGGAGCTCGCGCGTTTGCCCACTCACGGAGTCCTTCACGGTCACCGCTTCGAGTCTTCCGTCGCCGCGCGCGCTCACGACGCTCGTATTCGCGAGCACCTCGATGTTTGGCGTTTCCTGAATCCGGTCGATCAGATATCGAGACATCCCCGACGCGAGATCGGGTCCGCGCACGAGCATCGTCACTTTGCGCACGTGCCGAGAAAAGAACATTGCGCCCTGTCCCGCGGAGTTCGCGCCGCCGACGACGATCACATCCCGGCCGCGATACGTCGCGGCTTCCGTCAGCGCCGCGCCATAATAGATGCCGGCGCCGATCAGCTCGTCGACTCCGGGCGCCTCGAGCCGGCGAACCTCCATTCCCGGTGAAATCAGCACAGCGTAGCCGGTCAGCTCGGATCCGTCGGAGAGAATCACTTTCCGATACGGATCCTGGCGCTCGATCTTCACGGCTTCCTGCGCCGAGATGATCTCGGCGCCGAACCGCTTGGCTTGCGTTGCGGCGCGTCGCGCGAGGTCGGCTCCGGTGACGCCGCCCGGAAAGCCGAGATAGTTCTCGATGTTCGAGCTCGTGCCGGCTTGTCCTCCCGGTGCGCTCTGCTCGACGAGGATCGTGCGCAGCCCTTCGGACGCGCCGTACACCGCGGCCGCGAGACCGGCGGGTCCGCCTCCAACCACGATCAGATCGTAAAACGGTTTTTGCGCACGCGTCTGCATGCCGAGCTTTTCGGCGAGCTCGCGCGACGTGGGTTGCGCGAGAGTGGTTCCGTCCGGGAACAGCACCATCGGCAATCGGACAGCGCCGCCGCTCGCACCCGACAAGAGCGCGCGGACGGCGGCGTCGTTCTCCATGTCGATCCACTGGTACGGCACCTGGTTCGCTGCGAGAAAATCCTTCAGCGCGTAACTTGCCGGCGACAGGGCGTTGCCCGCGACGCGAATGCCCTCGAAGTCGGAGCGTGCGTGAGCGAACCAGTCGGACAAGAGATCCTCGAGCACCGGGTACAGCCGCTCGGTCGGCGGTTCCCAGGGCTTCAGAAGATAATGATGCAGGCCGATCTTGTTGATCGCCGCGATCGCGGTCTCGGTATCGGCGTACGCGGTGAGCAGCACGCGCCGCGCATCCGGATAGAGCTTGGTCGCCTCAGCGAGGAATTGCGTGCCGCTCATGTGCGGCATGCGCTCGTCCACGAGAAAGAGGGCGATCTGGGCGCCGCGCTGCTTCAGTTGACGCACGGCATCGAGCGCCTGCGCGCCCGACGACGCTTTCACGACGCGATAGTCTGCCCGAAAATGATGGCGAAGATCGCGCTCGACGGCGTTCAGAACTTCGGGGTCGTCATCGACCGTGAGGAGAACGGGTTTGCTCATGCCGTCGATCATACCACGCGCGTCAATGGTGCGCGCGTGCGACACCTCACTGCCGATTGACTGATCGCGGGACGCTGCCGCACCTTCCAGCCATGTCGCCTGGCGTCCGGAACCCGCGCGAGCTCGAGGTGTGGCGCGTTCGTGACCTGCGAGACCTCGAGCTGCGCCGATCCGAAGGGGCGGCGGCCGACGAGCGGCCGGCGCCGACGCGGACCACTTCGTTCAGATCCCGGCTCGCGCACCTACGCTGACCGTCTACCGTGATGAGACACGGCCGTCGGCGATCGTGCTGCCGGCGATGAAGCGCTGACTTGCGCCGCTGAATTGCCGAACGCCAAGTTGGCGCATGGCGGAACACGACATCACGCGCAAGGATTTCATCAATGCGACACTCGTCGGCATGGGGGCCGCGCTGCTTGGCGCGCCGGCGCCGCTCGACGCACTCCAGCGCGCCGCGGAATTGGACGCCTTCACCGGCCCGGGTGGCGTCGGCGACTATTCAACGTCGAACGGCAATACGAAAGCCGTGATGGACGCCGCGCATCGCATCCGCGACGGTGCATACGCGAAGCCGCCAAAGTCAGCTGACACTGGCGAGGTGTACGACCTCGTCGTGGTAGGCGGAGGCATCACCGGTCTCACTGCCGCGTATTTCTACGCGAAGCTCAGCGGAGGAGCGAAGACCTGCCTCGTTCTCGACAATCATCCGATCTTCGGCGGCGAGGCGAAGCAGAATGAATTCGTCGTGAACGGCACTCGGCTCATTGCACCGCAGGGCTCGAACGACTTCGGTGTGCCGCGTCAGGCCGCCGGCAATTGGCAGAGCGAGATGTGGGATGACCTTCGCATGCCGCGCGAGTTCGAATGGTCGGGGGTGGCCGACTCGTCGATGTCGCTCAAGATGGCGCAGGACAACTATCAGCCGATGGAGGGCGTTGGCGAGCGCGGCGTGGACGTCGGCTACTACGTGAACGGCCGCTGGCTACGGAATATCTGGCAGAATGATCTTGCCGAGTGGCCGATGCCGGCCGAGGTGCGCGCGCAACTTCTCCAGTGGAGAAGCTCGCCACCCTCGACTGGCGGCCGATCCGCCGACGCATTCGCGAGACATCTCGATACGCTCACGTACGCAGCGTGTCTGAACGCGCAGGGATACGGTTCAGAAGTCGTGAAGATGATCGAGCCGGTCGTCGGGCTCATCAATGGCGCGAGTCCAGATGCCGTGAGCGCGCACGCGGCGCAACAGATCGGAATGCCAGGCGTGTCGCGGCCGCGCACGAGCACGAACCCCGGTCTGTCATTCCCTGGCGGCAACGTCACGTACGCTCGCCATCTCGTGAAGCGGCTGATTCCTGAAGCGATCGACGGAGCATTCGACTTTGCGGGCGTCTTGAATGGTCGCGTCCGTTGGCAGAGCCTCGATCGCCGCGGTCAGCCGACGCGCATTCGAGTGGGTGCGACGATCGCACGCGTCGAGCACGCAGGCGATGGCGTGCGAATCGTGTACGCGAAGAACGGTCGTCTCTACCAGGTTCGTGCTCGTCGTGTCGCGATGGCGACCGGTGGTTGGGTCACGAAACGCATCCTCGCCGATATTCCAACTGATCTGACGACCGCCTATTCCCAGTTCTTTTACGCCCCGGCGCTGATCGTGAACGTCGCGTTGACGAACTGGCGATTCATGCACCGGCTGGGCATCACGGCGGCGCGATGGTTCGGTGAAAACGACATCGGCTTCGTCGCGAATATTCGGCGCCAGATGAAGGTCGGCTCCTACGACCCACCGGTCGATCCCGACAAGCCCAACGTGCTCACGTTCTACCTGGGCCTCTACACACCCGGAAAGACGGTCGCGGAACAGGGCACGCTCGGGCGCGCGAAGCTATTGGGAACGACGTACCAAGAGTACGAAACGGCCGTGCTGTCGCAGTTGACGCGCCAGTTCGGCGCGAGCGGCTTCGATGCCAAGCGCGATGTCGCCGGTATCATTCTCAACCGCTGGGGCCATGCGCGACTCGTGCAGCCGCCCGGATGGTACTACGGCATCGAAGGGAAGGCATCGCCGCGCGAAACCGTGGCGGCCGGTTACGGCAAGATCGCCATCGGACATTCTGAGCTGAATGGCCACCAGAGTGCGACAGGCGCCATCGCGCAGGGGAAGCGGATCGCGGAACAGTCGGTGTGATCGACGGGATCGTAATCCCGTCGTAGACGCGGCCGGCGGCAAGCGTGCGCAGCGGTGTGGCCGTCTGGCCGACGCGTCGCGCACGGCACACATTTGCGAGCCCACTCCCACTCGCCTCCGAGGATCGCACAATGCGTCGCCTCTCACTTTCCGCATCGCTTCTTTTCCTCGCGGTTTCGCTCACGGCGCAACAACCGGATCAACTCAAACTTCTGCGCTGGCGATCCGTCGGTCCGGCCAACAATGCTGGTCGCATTTCGGTCGTCGCCGGCGTTCCCGGTAACCGGGATGTCTACTATGTCGCCGGCGCGAACGGCGGCATCGTCAAAACCACGAACGGCGGCACCACATTCAAGCCGATCTTCGACAAGCAATCATCGATCTCGATCGGCGCCATCGCCATCGCGCCGAGTGATCCGAACATCATCTACGTCGGCACGGGCGAAGAGAATCCGCGCAACAACGCGTCGATCGGCGACGGGATGTACAAGTCCGTCGATGCCGGCGAGCACTGGACGCACATCGGCCTCACGCAGACCGACAAGATCGCCCGTGTCGTCATCGATGCGAAAAATCCGGACATCGTGTACGCGTGCGGGTTGGGTCGCGAGTGGGGCCCGAACGAAGAGCGGGGCGTGTTCAAGACCGTTGACGGCGGCAAGGCGTGGCGGAAAGTGCTGTACGTCGATCCGCAGACGGCCTGCTCCGATATCGCCGCGGATCCCGGCAATTCGAACATCCTCTACGCCGGCATGTATACGTATCGCCGGTGGGCGTGGCACCTCGAGTCGGGCGGTGGCAACACGGCGGTGTATCGCTCGGTGAACGGTGGCGACACGTGGGAGAAGCTGTCGGGCAAGGGAATCGAGCGCGGTCTTCCAAAGACGGACATGGATCGCATCGGCATTGCCGTGGCGCCGAGTGATCCGTCGGTCGTGTATGTCGTGAGCGAGACGAGAGACGAGGGCGAGCTGTGGCGTTCCGACGACGCCGGCGACCATTGGCGCGTCGTGAGCCGCGATCCGAACATCAACTTCCGCCCGTTCTACTACGCCGACATCCGCGTCGACCCGCAGAATCCGAATCGCATTTTCTCGCTGTCGGGTTCTCTCTACTTGTCTGAAGACGGCGGTCAGAACTTCCGTACGATCGCGCGCGACGTGCACGGCGACCACCAGGCACTGTGGATCGATCCGACGAATTGGAAGTACATCCTGAGCGGATCGGACGGCGGGTGGCAGGTGAGCTACGACGGCGGAAAGAACTTCGAGGTCGTGAACAACTTCCCGTTCACACAGTTCTATCACATCAACTACGACATGCAGCGGCCGTACATGGTGTGCGGCGGCTTGCAGGACAACGGCAATTGGTGCGGGCCGAGCCAATCGTTGTCGGGGCAGGGCATTCGGAAGAACGATTGGATGACGGTGTCCGGCGGCGACGGCTTCTTCACCGTGCCCGTGATGGACAAGCCCTGGCTCGTGTATTCGGACGCACAGGGCGGGATGATCAACATCACGGACACGCGCACCGGCACGCAGAAGACGATCTATCCATATCCGAACCGCGTCGGCTCGGTCGGCGACGCGATGATCGGTCACAAGTATCGCTTCAATTGGAACTCGCCAATCGCGCTGTCGCCGCTCAATCCGAAGGTCGTGTACTTCGGTGGCAACGTGCTGTTCAAGTCGACGGATTACGGTATGTCGTGGCAGGTGATCTCGCCCGATCTCACGACGAACGATCCGAAAAAGCAGGAGAGCTCGGGTGGCCCGATCGTCGTCGACAACACCGCGGCGGAATTCCATTGCACGATCCTCACGATCGCGCCGTCGCCGCTCGACTCGAACGTCATCTGGGTCGGCACCGACGACGGCAATGTGCAGGTGACGCGCGACGGCGGCAAAACGTGGACCAACGTCTTCACGAACGTCGCCGGGTTGAAGCCGAACGCGTGGATTCCGACGGTCGATGCGTCGCACTCAGACGCGGGCACCGCATACGTCGCGGCCGATCATCATCAGGACGACGACTATACGCCGCACGCCTACATGACGACGGACTACGGCAAGACATGGAAGTCCGTCATCGGCGATCTGCCGGCGTCTGCAGCGTGGGTGCACGTGGTGCGCGAAGATCCGCGTAATCGCAACCTGCTCTACGTCGGCACCGAAATGGGCGCGTGGGCGTCGTGGGACAAAGGCGCGCACTGGATGTCGATTCGCGGCGATCTCCCGATCGTTCAGGTCCGTGACATCCAGGTCCACCCGCGCGACAACGATCTCATTCTCGCGACGCACGGCCGTGGTCTCTACATCATGGACGACATCACGGCACTCCAGAACCTCGGCGCGACGCAGACAGCGGACGCAACGCTGTTCGACATTCGCCCGGCGACGCGTTGGGTCCTCTGGAACCGCGACGGAAACCTCGGCCAGAAGAAGTGGACCGGCGAGAATCCGACTCCCGGCGCGCTGATTACGTATTTCCTCAAGTCGCAGCCGCCCGGCGAAGTGAACATCACGATCAGCGACAACAACGGCCGTGTGGTGAAGCGCATGCGCCGCGTGTCGGACGACGCAGGTATCAACCGCGTCACTTGGGACCTTCGCACGGATGCGCCGGCGGGCGCGCAAGCTGGCGGTCGCGGCGGACGCGGCGGCGGTGCTGTGCCACAAGCCGCCGGCGCTGATACCTCTCTGGCTGCGGTTCGCGCACGCCGCGCGGCCGCGCAAAGCGATGCCGAGCAGCCCGCGGAGGAAGGATTCGGTCGTGGCGGCGGCGGTGGACTGGATGTGTTGCCTGGCACGTACACCGTCGCACTCGCGGTGAACGGAAAGACGCTCACGAAAACAGTCCAGGTGCAGCCCGATCCACGGTCGGACATGACGGCGACGCAGCTCACGGCGCAATACCAGACTGCGACGCAGCTCAACGACATTCTCGTTCGCGTGAATCGCGTGATCTCGAGTGCCGACGATCTGCTCACGCAACTGACGTCGCTTCAAACGCAGTTGCGTCGCGCGCAGGGCTCGGGAGTGCAGCAGCAGTCGCAGGTGCTGCCGGACATCGATGCCACGATCAAGGATCTTCGACACTTCCGCGATTCCGTGCTCGCGCGTCCGCTCCCCGGACTTGGCTATCGACAGTATCCGCGACTCCGTGAGGAAGCGCAGACTGTGTCGGGCATGGTGAGCCGTCCGATGATGCCGCCGACGGCGGGCGAGCTACTCCGAATGAAGGAGCTCGGAACCGAAGCGGATCAGGCGCAGGCTCGGCTCGATGGCATCGTGAACGGACGCATCGCGAAAATCAATCAGTCGTTGTCCGGCACGCAGCACGTCATCACGCCACCGAGGCCGGTCATTCCTTAGTAGCCCCGGGCACCGCGTGCCATCCCGAGCGCGGCGAGGGATCTGCACTTCGGACGTGCAGATCCCTCGCTGCGCTCGGGATGACGACATCAACGATCGGCCGTCCGTACAGCCACACGGCCGACAACGCGTACCCAATTGACGCGCCCGTTCGCATCGCGCACGAACTCGATCGTCTGACCGCGATCAGCGCCGTCAGTGATGACCGCGTGATCGGGTCCGAAGAACGACACAGGCATCTCGGTTGACGGCCGACCGCTGTTCGCGCGTTCCTGCACGAACAGTTTGCCGTTCTCCGCGCGCACGACCACTGTGTTCATTGGTCGCGCGTAGGTGCCCACATACGGCGCGAAGTCCGGCTGCTTCGCGAGCGGCTCGTACGAAGGCAACGTCTCGACCAAGCCGCGATGCGCGATCGCTTGATTGAGCGCGTACGATGCGCCGAGGTATGACTTGAGCGCCTCGCGCTCGACGTCCTGAATCAGTTTCCAACCGGTGTTCGAGTTCGTGAGAATCGCGATCGCGAAATTGCGCTCCGGCACGAGCTCGAGCAGAAGAATGTGTCCGCTGAGCGTGCCGCCGTGCCCGAATGTGCGAATCGGCCCGACGTGCCGCATGTGCCACGCGATGCCGATCGAGTCATCGGTGGCCTGCTTCCACGCTTGCGCGGTACGCATCAGCTCGAGCGATTCGCGTTTGAGCACGCGCTCGCCGCTGGCCGAAGTTCCGTCGCCGAGATGGAAGCGCGCGTACGCGAGCAGGTCGGTCATGCAGAGGCCGACGCCGCCCGCGGTGACGCTCGACGACGGCACGAATGGTCGCTGAAGCGTCGGCGTTCCGTTGCGCACGAGATGTCCCGCGGCGAATCGCTGCACGATGAACTCACCCGCGGTCGTGCCCGCGTGCTCCAGGCCGAGCGGCTGAAAGACAAGATCGCGGATTGCGGCGTTGATCGATTTTCCAGTCACGACTTCAATGACACGGCCGGCGATGCTGAAGCCCGCGTTGTTGTAGCTCCACGCGGCGCCGGGCGGCGCGACCTGCATGAGATCCGTGACGGTCGGCGATGCGACGAAATCCTTGAGCGTTTCCGTTCCGCGATCAGGACCGGAGACCTGTCCTTCCCATCCGCCCATGTGGGTGAGCAGGTGCCACACGGTCACCTCGCGACTCGCCGCCGCGTCGCGCACATGGAAGTCGGGCAGGTATTTCTGCACCGGCGCTTTGAGGTCGACCTTGCCCTGTTCGACCAAACGCATCATCGCCGTCGCGGCGAATGTCTTCGAGATGGATGCGATGGGAAAAACGGTATGCGCGGTGACGGGCAGCGGATCCTCGACATTCGTGAGGCCGAGTCCGCGTATCGTGACGGCGCCGTTCTGCAAAATGCCGAGGGCCACGCCTGGAACCCCGTACTCTTTCATCTTCGCTTCGGCCAGCTTCGCGAGGGCGTCGAAGCGTGTGTCTTGTGCTTGGCCGCGAAGCTTGTGGCCGGAAAGTGACGCTGCCGTCGCGAGAGCGGCGGTAAGAGTCGTTCTCAGCATTTGGCGTTGCCGCATGGGATCCTCTTGAGCTGGCGACGGAACATGCGGATAAGCGGAAACGACGGGAAGTGCAGATCCCTCACCTGTGGTTCGGATGACAACCAGAAGTGCAGATCCCTCGCCTGTGGCTCGGGATGACAACCAGAAGTGCAGATCCCTCGCCTGTGGCTCGGGATGACAACGACCAATTGTCATCCCGAGTCCAAGGCGAGGGATCTGCACTTCCGCCTTCCATGTCCGGTTTTCCGAGAACCCGCGCAGACAATGAGTACGGGCGAGCATGTCGAATCCACCGCTCGCTCGACCTCACTCAATTTCCGGAGTTCCTCGCATGTTGACCGTACGCACTCTCGTTCGTCGCGTGGCGCTCGTGGCGTCACTCGCGACTGTCGGTGTTACTGGTGGCGTCGTCGCGCACGCTCGCAGCCTCGACGCGAAGCCAGTCGCCACGTCGGGCCCCGTTGTGCCGAGCAGCCGCTGGCTGAACGGCCTCAAGGCCAAGCATCGCCAGTTCTTTGATAACCCGTCCCCGAATGGCGGCATCGCGCTCGTGCACGTGATGAACTACTTCGACACGTACAACAAGGCGTTCGGCGTGAAGGACGCCGACATCAACGCCGTGCTCACGTTCTACGGCGCCACGACGTTCTACGGCTTGAACGACGCGATGTGGGAGAAGTACAGGCTCGGCGAGTTCCTCGAGACGAACGACCCGGCGACCGGCAAGCCCGCAACGAGCAATCCGTGGCGCACGGCGCCCGTGGTTCTTGGCATGACGATTCCGCAGGCGAGCATCGAGTCACTGCACAAGCGCGGCGCGACGCTCATCCTCTGCAACAACGCACTCGAGATCTTCGTGAATCTGCTGGCCGAGAAGCGCGGGCTCGATCCGAAGACAGTCTACGCGGACATGAACGCCAACATCCTGCCGGGCGTCGACCTCATCCCCGGAATGGTCGTCGCAATCGAGCAAGCACAGCGCGCGGGTCTGTCGTATCATCGACAGTAAGGGGCGGCCTGATAACGATAGGTGATAAAGAGAGACTCTAGTCGCCAGTCGTCAGGATCAGTCGTCAGTTGAAACTGCGCGCACAGTTTTCGCCTGACGCCTGACGCCTGACGCCTGACCCTGACGACTGACGACTAGAGTCTTTCTTTTCGCACACTAGCTATCAGCCGACAGCAGTCAGTCCAGGTAGAGCACCTTATTGAGATATGCGCGGGCCTTCGCCCAGTCTCGGCGTACGGTGCGATCGGTGATGCCGAGGACCGCGGCGAGTAACACCTGGCCCATGCCGCCTTCGCCGATCGCTCGTTCGATTCGGAACGGACCGACGCGATCCACGGCCGTGCTGATCCCGGCATCCGATGCTTCAGTCAGCAGCGGGCTCAAACGAGCGACCGGCGTATCGAGAATGCCGCCGGAGTGATGATGCGCGCGAAGCAGTTGAAGCACTTCCGCGCGAAGCAGTTGAAGCACTTCCGCGCGAAGCTCAGGGTCCTCGCTACAGGCGCGGTCGATGAACGCCGCCTGTTCGGCGGTCGGCAGATCGAGCACGGCGTCGAAAACAGCGTCGACGCGTCGAAAGCGGTCGGTGGGAGACGCGCTCACGAGGTCCTTTGGGACGAGACGAGGCATCGGGTCGCTCGCCCCCCATGGTCGAGCGATGCTCCAACATGGCTACCGGGCCCCGATTCGGGCAATCCACGTGGCTGTTCTGATATCTCAGGGCGTCAACGTGGCGGCCGCTCGAGCGGTAAAGCATATATATCGCGCCATGAAGTCGCCCCTCGTTTCCCAGTTCGGTCGCTCGGCTGTCGTTGCGATCGTCACGTTTGCCTCAATCGGTCGATCGGCGCTCGCGCAACGATCGACTTCGCGCGCGGACAGCGTTCCGCTGCGCGCCGATTATCGCGATCTCAACGAGCTGCTGCAGAAACTTCCCAAGATCGCGGCCCCGCAACTCGACGAGGCGCGCGCGCTCTGGCTCGGCGCGCTGCCGATGTCGTGTCTCGACCGCTTGCAACCTCGCGCGGGTGCCCGAGGCGCCGGTCGCGGCGCTCCCGCTGGTGCGGGTGATTCAGCCAATCGAAGAGCCGGCGACAGCACGGCCGACTCGGCCACGCGAGGACGAGCCGCGCGCGGTCCAGCGCAGGCCGGAACGAACACGGGCGCGGGCTATTTCTGGGTGCCGACGTACAAGCTCGTCGCCGATCACGATCGGCTGCGTGCGTTTTGGGGTTGCAACGACTGGCACTCCGCCGTGGGCTCGACGTGGGCAACCGTGCGGCTGCTCAAGAACTATCCGAACAATGCGTTGCGAGATCTGGCACGTGAAAAGCTGAATGCGCACCTCGGGAAATCGAATCTCGACGGGGAGATCGAGTTCTTTCGGGCGACGGCTGCTGCGATCAATCCGATTCCATCGGCAAGTCAGACCGGACTGTTCGAGCGTCCGTACGGCTTTGCTTGGCTGCTCGAGCTCGCGCAGGAGCTTCGCACCTCGGCCGACTCGCAGTCGCAGCGCTGGTCATCGAATGTTGCACCGCTCGCGTCGTGGATGGCAGACAGCCTCGGCGCATATCTCACGAAACTCGTAGAGCCGGTCCGCGGCGGAGCGCAGAACAACACGGCACTCAGCATGACGCTCGCGCTCGACTACGCGGATCTCGCCGGAGACGGCAAGCTTCGTCGCGCGATCGTGACGACAGCTCGCAAGTTTTATCTCAGCGACACGACGTGTGCGACGCAAAACGAACGCGTCGTCGCAGGCGGTGGCCGTGGTGGGCGTGGTGGCGGTCGAGCCGCCGGTCGCGGCACGAATGCAGACTCTTCATCGCGCTCCTCGGCGCCGAACGATCTCTCTGCTGGTGCGGGTCGCGGCGCGACACCGCCCGCGGGCGGCGGTGGTCCGGAGATCGTCTCGCCGTGCCTGACGGAAGCTGCGCTCATGGGACGCGTATTGGATTCGCGAGCGTACGCGACGTGGCTTTCCAACTTCCTGCCGCCGCTCGAATCCGGCCGCTTCGCACCGCTCACCGAGGCAATCGCGATTCCCACGTCCGCACCTCCGGGGCGCGGCGGCGGAGGCGCAGCGCCCGATACATCCGCCGCCGGCGCCGCGGCGGCACTCGCGAACGAGCATGCGCGCATTGCCGGGCTCTCCTTTGCTCGCGCGCAGGCGATGGAACGGATCGCGCGTGCGTTGCCGGCCAACGATCCGCGAGTCGCCGCGCTCCATCGACTCTCCGCGATTCAAGCCGATCGCGGGTTCACGTTGCTGCGCGATGATACCGCGGGCATGTCGTGGCTTCCAGCACAGGCGCTCCTTTACGAGATGGTTCGGCAATGATGTCGACACGATTTTCAACGGTGGCGCGCACGCTCAGCGGCCTCGTGCTCGTTCTCGCGACATTGCCCGCGGCGGCACAAACGAAGCGCGCCGCAATCGTCGATGAATCGCCCAGGGTTGCTGCCTTCACTGATCTTGCGACGTTCTACGCGTCGCTACCGGCCGTCGAGCCGCATCCGCTCGATCGAACGACTGCGCTTCAGCTCAGCGCGATGCCGCTGGCGTGCATGGACCATCCGCAGCCCCGGCCAAATACCGTCTCCTACTTGTGGGACGCGACGTACACTCCGGTCCCCGATTACGAGACCACGCGCGCATTCTACGGCTGCTACGACTGGCACTCCGCCGTGAACTCGGCGTGGACGCTCGTGAGAATTCTCAAAATGTTCCCGGATCTGCCGACGGCGCCCGCCATTCGGCAGAAGCTCAACGACCATTTCGGCGCGACCAACGTTGCCGGCGATCTCGAGTTCATGCGCGGCGCCGGCACGTTCGAGCTTCCGTATGGATACGCGTGGCTGCTGCGTCTTCAATACGAGCTCAAGACCTGGAAGGACTCCGACGCCGTTCGCTGGGCGGCGAACATGCAGCCCATGGCGACGTACATGGCCGACCGGATGACGACGTATCTCAAGACGTTGCCAACGGCGGTTCGCACAGGCGTGCATCCCAACACGGCGATGGCGATGGACAACGCGCTCGGGTATGCGCGCGCGTTCGATCCGCCGCTCGAGACGGCGATTCGCGAAGCCGCCGACCGTCTCTTCAAGCGCGACATTCATTGCAATACAGCGGTCGAGCCGGGGCCGAGCGACTTCGCGTCGCCGTGCTTGATGGAAGCCTCGATCATGGGACAGCTGATGCCTGCGGAAGCGTTCGTGCCCTGGCTCGACGCGTTCTTACCGCCGCTCTACTCCGACGACTTTCATCCGCTCACTGTCGGCCTCGGGCCGGAGTTCGTGAAAAATCCCGCCGCGATCGCGTCGAAGTCGCACATCGTCGGCCTCGCGTTCGTTCGCGCGACCTCGATGGGTGAGCTCGCGAACGCACTGCCCGCAAATGATCCGCGAGTGCCGGTGCTTCGTCGGCTTGCGGCAATGCAGGCAGCAACGGGATTTCCGCTCATGGGTGCGGTGGGCTACGACGGGTCGCACTATTACGCAAGCTGGGCGACCACCTACCTGATCACCGAGCCGGTACCTCCGCACCCCTGAGCGGGCCAGGACTACTCATCGCGCTCACCCGTGTGCGCAGCGCGATCATCGCCCCAAATCTCGACATGATGATGTCTGAAGTACCTGGCAGCTCAGCCGCCGCTGAGCTGCCGATTCATCTCACGCGGTTCATTGGACGTGAGCGGGAGCTCGAAGAGCTGGCTCGCCTCCTTCAGGATACGCGGTTCCTGACCCTCACCGGCGCCGGCGGAAGCGGCAAAACGCGTTTGGCGCGCGAAGTGGCCCTGCACTCAGCAGCGGCCTTCGCGCGCGTGGGTTGGGTGGACCTCGCACCGATCGCGAATGGCGAGCTCGTAGCGCAGCAGGTCGCGACCGCGCTGCATATCCACGATCGACCGTCGGTCACACCGCTGAATCTCCTCATCGAGGCGCTGTACGCCGAACGTGCGTTGATCGTTCTCGACAACTGCGAGCATGTCGTCGAGGCGTGCGCGCCAGTGGCGGAAGCACTTCTGCGCGGCTGCCCCCGGCTCACCATACTCGCAACGAGCCGTGAAGCACTCGGCGTCTCGAGCGAGACCGCGTGGCTCGTGCCGCCTCTCGCGACGACCGAAGCAATCCAGCTCTTCTCCGAGCGAGCGCGCCTCGCGCTTCCGTCGTTTGGGTTGAGCAACTGCAGCAGGGTTCAGAAACCACTCATCGCTGACGTCATCCCGAGCGAAGCGAGGGATCTGCACTTCATGCCCTTCCTACATCTGCTCGACGGTGATGACTCGAATCGCGGCGCGACTCTGATTCTTCACCGACCAGCTCTTTCCTGGCGTCGACCGAAACGTTCCACCCGACCAACCTGCGCCGTCGATCGCGAGACTGCGCCGAGCATCCGTCGTGTCCAGCGCGATCACCCACGAGCGATGCGCCGGCGACACCGGACGAAGCGCCGCACCAGGCTCGATGGTCGCCAGGCTCACGCGAAGTCGATTCGTCTCGAATGCGGGATGCTCGGTTGCTCCGAGCACGAATGCCTTCGATTTCGCCGGGCAGTCGAGCGGTTTGCCAGCAACCGCCGGCTCGCACAGATTGCGAACGTTCGTCTGCGGCTCGAGCAGTTCCACCGTGATGTTGTCGAACGGCGAGCTCCCTGGGTTTCGCGCGACATGCGCGAAGTTCCCGGGAGTGTAGTGCATGCTCAGGTCGGCGGACGAGATCGTCGCGTCAGGCGTGCCGAGCTTCGCGTTGACGACGGTGCTCGCGCCGAGCGCAATCCAGAAGTAGTCCGGGTCGTGTTCGTGCAGCAACGTCGTGTCGTGTGCTGGCACGCGAACACGGAGCACCCGAAGAGTGGAGTCGCGGTACGCGAGATGGTGATGCGGTTCGCGCTCCGCGAACACCGCTCCGCGAATGGACTGCGCGCCGGCGGCGCCGCCGACGAGCAGAAGAAGGCTGGCGTGGATGAGGTGTCGCACGCGGGAAAACGTAGCGCGACGCGCCGATGCCGGCCAGCCGGTTGACGTCGGCAGATTCGTCGCAACGTTAGAGCATCACTCTTCGGCCGGACGAATGCATCGCTTTTCACAGATATTCGCCGCAGTGCTCGCAGCGACCGCTCTGATGGCGCCACGCGCGAACGCGCAACGCTCGGGCAATCCGATTCTGCCTGGCTGGTATGCCGACCCCGAAGCACACGTCTTCAGCGGCAAATACTGGATCTTTCCAACGTATTCCGCCCCGTACGACCAGCAGACGTTTCTCGACGCGTTCTCGTCGCGCGACCTCGTGACGTGGGAAAAGCATCCGCACGTGCTCGACATCTCGCACGTCTCGTGGGCAAAGCGAGCAGTGTGGGCGCCGTCGATCGTCGAGAAGGACGGCTGGTATTACCTGTTCTTCGGAGCGAACGACATCCAGAACGACGATCAGCTCGGAGGAATCGGCGTCGCTCGATCACGACATCCTGAAGGTCCGTTCGAGGACTACTTGGGCAAGCCGCTCATCGATCGGTTCCACAATGGCGCGCAGCCCATCGATCAGATGGTGTTCAAGGATCGTGATGGATCCTATTACATCGTTTATGGCGGATGGCGACACTGCAATGTCGCGAAGCTGAACGCGGACTTCACGGGCGTCGTTCCATTCCCCGACGGTACTACGTTCAAGGAGATCACGCCGGCAGGTTACGTCGAAGGCGCGTTCATGCTGATCAAGGGCGACAAGTACTACTTCATGTGGTCCGAGGGCGGTTGGACCGGGCCGAATTACGCCGTCGCATACGCGATCGGCTCGTCACCGTTCGGCCCCTTCGAGCGAGTAGGGAAGATCCTGCAGCAGGATTCCACCGTTGCGACCGGCGCGGGACATCACTCGGTGCTGCAGTCGCCCTCAGGGAAGTGGTACATCGTGTATCACCGCCGGCCACTCGGCGAAACGGATCGAAATCACCGAGTGGTCAGCATCGACGAGCTGCGCTTCGACGCTCACGGCTTCATTCAGCCGGTCAAAATCACGAAGGAAGGAGTCGCCGCGGATCCGATTCGCTAACGAAACGTTCCCGGGCTCACATCGTACACGCGCCGATACGCGCCAACTTCGTCCTCTACTCGCCACAGCCCGAGTTGCTCCGCCCATCGCCCCGCGCCGAGTGACCGGCCCTTGAGCGCGAGAAAGCCCGCGGCGCGACTCGTCTGAACGCCGAGCTTCTTCAGATCCGAGAGATCTCGAATGATCGTCTTTCGGCGCTCCGAAACAATTCGCTTGGCCGTGACGACGCCGATGCCGGGAACCCGGACGAGCATCTGATACGTCGACGTGGCGATGTCGACCGGAAAATGCTCAGGATTCGCCAGCGCCCACGCGACTTTGGGATCGTGCTCGAGCGGCAAGCTGCCGTCGTCGCGATAGACCACTTCGCCGACATTGTAGCCATAGTACCGCAACAGATAATCCGTCTGGTACAGCCGGTGCTCGCGCAACGCAGGCGCTGCGTTTCGAGACTCGAGCGGCGTGTCGCGAATCGGACGAAACGCGCTGAAGTGCACGTGATGAACACCGCCGCCTGAATAGAGCTCCGAGACGCGCTGGACGATCGTGCGATCCGAGTCCGCGGTTGCGCCGACGACGAATTGCGTCGTCATCCCCGATGCGCCGCCCGGACGCAACGGGTTTCGCCTCCAGCCATCCGCCTCGCGCTGCTGCTCGTGCACGATCAACGAACGAGCGCGCACCAACGTCGCGAACGTCGCGTCGTAGCTCTTCTCGGGTGCGATCGCCGTGAGCGTCTCTCCGCACGGCGCCTCGAGGTTGACGGAGACGCGTGTCGCCAGCGCCGTGATTCGCTCGACCTGCGCCGCTTCCGCGCCGGCCAGAATCTTCACGTGGACGTAGCCGGCGTACCTGTGCGTGTGCCGCAGCAGCTCGAGCACTTCGATGAGATCGTCCATCACCTTCACCGGCCGTCCCGGTATGGCCGTGGTGATGAACAATCCCTCACACCACTCGCGACGCTTCGCCTCGAGGAAGATCCGCACGAGCTCGTGCGGCTTGAGCAGCGCGCGCGGCATGTTTCGATCGCGCCGCATCGGGCAGTAATGGCAGTTGAAGCTGCACGCATTCGTCATCAGAATGCGCATCAACGTCGTACGCCTGCCGCGGCCCATGCTGACCGTGCGGAAGTTCACTGGTCTGAGCGCGCCGGCACCCTCAGCATTTCGAAGGCGCGGCGGCAGCGCCGGCGTCATCGACGGGTTCGCTTCGCGATCGTCCCCCGCGAGCGACATCAGCAGCGTGATTTTCTCTTCCAACGACATCTCGTCCACGTCTCCCCCTTGCGAGCGGGAGGTGGAGAGTACCGAACAAACACCGAAAACGCAAGACTGCTCGGTTGACCCCGCAATTCACGGTTGAACACGGAAGCGCGCGTGGAAATGTTAGAGGATCGCTTCCGACTGGCACTCATGATTCTCTCGCGTTCGCTTCGTCGCCTGATCGCTTGTTCGCTCGTTCTGGGTGGGCCGGCCCGAGTCGCCGCGCAGTCCCATCCCCGGCTCGACTCCACAGCCGTCACGGATATCGCGAAGCTCCTGATGCTCGAGGACACGCGCACGTTCGACGCGCCTGAGCTCGCGCGGCTCCTGAATTCCAAACACCCCGAAGTGCGACGGCGCGCGATGCTCGCAATCGCGCACATCAAACAAAAGGCTGGAATCGAGCTGCTCCGCGCGCGGCCGCTCCCCGCCGATACGGCGCTCGCCGCCACGATGGTCTTTGCCGTGGGCCAGCTGCGGGACACGCTGACGATCCCATGGCTCGATTCGCTGCTCACGAATCCACGCACCTCGCCGACCGTCCTGGCCGAAGCCGCGTCCGCATTGGGTAAGATCAAGACATCGGCGGCTCGCGAAGCGCTTGGCCGCTTTCTGTTGAAGACGACTGCCGTACCACGAACGAACGACGCCATTGGCGAAGCGCTGCTCGCGATCGGGCGCGCAAACGCACGAGGCGACATTTCGCCGATCGCGAGATGGACCACCTCGGCGAACGAAGAGATTCGCTGGCGCGCCACGTGGGCGCTCTTCCGGCCGCGAGATCCGATGGCCGTTCGAGATCTTCTGACGCTGGCGAACGATCGCTCGGCGACCGTGCGGTCGTGGGCCGTTCGAGGCCTGGTGAAGTCTCAAGCTGACTCCGCCTCACTCGGCGTGCAGGCGCTCGCGAAGTTGCTCGGCGCCGTGCACGACGCTGATCGTCGTGTCCGCACCGAGGCGATCCGCGCGCTTGCGACATATCCGGATTCCTCGGCGCTGAGCGCGTTGGTGACCGCGCTGCATTCGCCGGATTCGTGGGAGTCGGTCAGCGCCGCAGAGGGGCTCGCCCGCGCGAAAGCGGGATGGACGATTCCCGCATTGGTCGATGCCGGGAAACCTTCGCGCCCCTGTGCGTTGCGCGCCACCGCGATGCGTTCGTTGCAGCAATTTGCTCTGGAGGACGCGCGCGCGATTGCAAGCGCTATGTCGCGCGACACGGCCACCTATTGCCAGAACATCGCGGTGCAGCTGCTTCGCGACACCATTCCCGGCGCAGCTCGCGGTGGCGGTCGCGGACCACGTCAGATTCCAAAGCCGGTCGCGCGTCCGTTGGCCGAGTATCGCGCCATCGTCCAGAAGTGGATCGTGCCCGCATACATGGGGAGAGCCTTGCCGCGCGCGCGGTGGGAGACGTCCCGCGGCACGATCGACCTGGAGCTCTACGCCGGCGACGCGCCGCTCGCGATGGATGCCTTCGAGAGAATCATGAATGCGGAAACCATCATCGGCACGGAATTCACTCGCGTCGTGCCGGACTTCGTCGACCAGCAGGCGCCAATTCGCGACGCCGTCATTCAGCGCGACGAAGTGAATCGGCATCGTCTCACGCGCGGCAACCTGGCGTGGGCGAGCTCGGGTCTCGATACCGGCCGGCCGGGCTACACGCTCAATCACACGCCGCAACCGCACAACGAAGGCGACTTCACGTCGCTTGGTCGCGTCGTCGCCGGTCAGGATGTCGTCGACCGGATTCAGCTCGGCGACGCGGTCCTGTCCGTGAAGATGATTTCGCCGCGGTGAGGGCTCGCCATCGCTCGATCGCTCTGCTCGTCGTTGCGCTGATCGGTTCGAGCCGTACTGCCGCTCAGCGCGGTCCTCGGCTCGAAACGAATCACGGCGCCGCGCAACTGATCGTCGACGGTGCGCCACTGCTTCTCCGGGCCGGAGAGCTCGAGAATTCTTCGGCTTCGAGCGACCGCTACATGGCATCGGTCTGGCCCAAGCTCGCCGAGATGCACTTCAACGCGGTGCTCGTGCCCGTGTACTGGGAGCTCGTCGAGCGCGAGGAGGGACGCTTCGATTTCAGCAGCGTGGATTCGTCGATCGCGGACGCTCGGCGATACGACATGCGCCTGGTGTTGCTCTGGTTCGGTCGTTGGAAGAACAGCATGTCGAGCTACGTGCCGGCCTGGGTCAAGCGAACCGTCGATCGATTCCCGCGAGCGCAGCAATCAGACGGCAAGCCTCTCGAAATTCTGTCGGCGGCGACGACACGAATCAAGGCCGGGAGTTGCGCCTCCCGGCCGGCCAGTTCACTATCCGTCGACTTCGGCTCTACCGCTATCACTGAGGCCACCCAATGAAACGAGCGTCCTTCCTCGCGAGCATCATCCCTGTTG
>Ga0207652_10001142_pt1 | contig 23882 bp, 15 predicted proteins | sample KBSC63BmetaG_FD_184334 | JGI IMG/M metagenome (GOLD analysis project Ga0207652, IMG submission 184334) | Corn rhizosphere microbial communities from Kellogg Biological Station, Michigan, USA - KBS C6-3B metaG (SPAdes) (version 2) | ecosystem: Host-associated > Plants > Roots > Rhizosphere ... | reverse complement strand
CTGGATCGGCGGCGATCAGCTCCTCGACCAGCCGGTCGTATTCGGCGTCGGTCAGCTCGGGTTCCTCGAGCAAGTTGGACGGTGCGGTGAGGCCAACCGCCCACGCCTCATCCCACTGCTCGAACATACGTTCGATAATAGCCGGTGTATCTGTCGTGTCAAGTCCGCGACCACAGGATTCCCTTTATCCACAACAAATTTTCGCTCTGTGGATGCCATGGAGACCGCGTCGACGGCTGGCGCGACGGACACCACCACGCGCACCCGTAACCTTCTCGCCGTGAATTCACCGGCGCCGCTGTCGTTGCCCGAACGTCTGCGCCAGCTCGCACGTGAGCGAAGCGATGCCGACGCCGTGACCCTTGCCGATACGACGTTGTCGCGCGCTGAACTGGTCGGCCAGGCGAACGCACTCGCCGCGCACTTGCAGTCCCTCGGCGTGCAACCCGGCGACTACGTGAGCATCGTCCTGCCGAACTGCGTCGAGTGTGTTGTCGCCACCTTCGCGACGTGGTTCGTCGGCGGCATTCCGCAACCGTTGTCACCCAAGCTCTCGACCAACGAGTTGCACGAGATTCTGAAGCTCACGCAACCGGCCGCGGTCATCGGCTACGAGATGCCCGGCGGTCCGGTGACCGTTGGCACCGACTTCACCGCATTGCCGTCCGCCGGTGACCTGCCGGACGCGGTGTCGCCGGCATGGAAAGCACCGACCTCGGGTGGCAGCACCGGCCGACCGAAGGTCATCGTCGCGAACCAGCCGGCGGTGTATGACTCCGTCTCCGGCTTCGCCGGTCTCTTCGGGTTGGACGAGACCTCGACCGCGCTGATCACTGCGCCGATGTCACACAACGGGCCGTTCATGGTGGCGCACCTGACGATCCTGGCCGGCGGGCATGCCGTGCTGATGCCGCGCTTCGACGCGGAGGAGGCACTGCGGCTGATCCAGGCGCATCGCGTGACCTGGGTCTACGCGGTCCCGACGATGATGGGCCGGATCGTGAAGCTCCCGGACGACGTGCGCGCGTCGTACGACGTCAGCAGCATCGCGGTGTGGATGCACATGGCTGCGCCATGTCCACCTGCGGTGAAGGAGCACTTCATCGAGTGGCTCGGTCCGCAGGTGATCCGGGAGCTGTATGCCGGCACCGAGGCGCAGGCCGGGACCCTGCTCGACGGCAACGAATGGTTGACGCACCGCGGGTCGGTCGGTCGAGTGATGATCGGCGAGATCGAGATCCGCGATGACTCCGGCGCGGCGTTGTCGACGGGCGAGGTCGGGCATGTGTGGATGCGTCGCGGTCCCGATGCGCCGACGCCGTACTACTACCTCGGCGCCGAAGCCACCGTCGCGTCGGACGGTTGGGAGTCGCTCGGTGACGTCGGGTGGATGGACGCAGACGGCTATCTCTATCTCGGCGACCGTGACTCCGACATGATCCTGGTCGGCGGAAGCAACGTCTATCCGGCCGAGGTCGAGGCGGCGCTGCTCGAGCACCCGAGCGTCGAGGATGCGTGCGTCATCGGTTTGCCGGACGACGATCTCGGATCCGCGCCGCATGCGCTCGTCAAACTGTCGGCTGACGTCGACGACGACGAGTTCCGCGAGTTTCTGCGTGACCGGTTGGCGCCATACAAACAGCCGCGGTCGATCGAACGCGTCGACCATGTGCTGCGCGACGACGCCGGCAAGATCCGGCGCAGTGCACTACGCGCGGAGCGGCTGACTTAGCCGCGCCTCAGCTCAATGTCTGTACGGCGTGTCCCGCGTCGAAGCGGATCGAGCGACCGCAGGCTGGCAGGTTCACCGTGAGAGGGCCGTCGGTCTGCACATCGAGCGTCAGCCCGCAGGTGAGGTGTGCACCGGCGACGTCGACCGTGACAGTCGCCAAGTTGGTGGCCGACAGCACCAACCGGTCCGACTGCGCGGCCGGCTCGGGTGCGGCCCACGTCTGCGTCGTCTCCAGGTAAGGCATCGGTCCGTGATGCCCGCCGAGCAACACACCGGCCGACGGCGCACCCGGCGCAACCACCGCCGGGTCGCTCAAACCGAACCCTTGAGAGTGCGCATCAACAAGTGCGAACGGACTCTGCTGCGCGGCACCCGGATCGAGACCACCGGTGATCGACTCTGTCGAGGGGGGAGTCGGTGCGTTGTCGGAGCGCAGCGTCATCCCGGACAACCAATACGCATGGTCCGCAACATCGCCAACGTCTGGAAAGTCGTTCTGCGGGTCGACGGCATAGGTGATGTGAGTCGGGTCGCGCATCACTTGTGCGTCACCCAACCACGCGGCCGCGACGTCGTACTGGTCGTTGGTCGCCAGGGTGACATGGTCGCCTTCGGCGAACTGGTCGAACGTGAACTGCTGACCCTGCGCTTCGAGCGCCGGGATCTGTTCGTCTTGATAGAGCACGGGTGAGCCTTCGTCGCCGAGACTGATCCAGACGAGCAGCGGATCGTTGCGCATGTTGCGGATCCACTGACCTTGGAAGCCGCTGTCGTAAGGAACGGCTGCCGCCGCAAACCCGCGCGCGAACAGGTCGGGCCAGCGCTCGAGCATCTTGTAAGTGCCGCCGCCACCCATCGAGTAACCGGTGACGACGGTTCGCGTCGGATCGAGCCGGTAATGCCGCGCGGCATCCGCCCACGCTTCGAACACATCAGCTTCGGTCGCGTCGGTGTAGTCGCCGTCCGGGTCGCGCGCCAACGCCGTGAGCACGATCGATCCTGGCCCACGATCACCGAGCTGCACCTGGTTGTTGCTGCCCATGTATTCGTTGTAGTTGCCGCCGGACGCATGCAGCTGCAGCGTGAGGCCGAAGCCCGCAGCCGGCGTCGGCTTGTTCGGCACGTAAATGTTGTAGGGCTGCAAGTTGCCCGGGAACATGCCGTGACAGGTGACGGGGAAGCGACCGCAGTTGCTGGTCGCGACGCCCTGCCCGAAGTCGAAGTGACTCGCGTGGATCCGGTCGATCGACCCCGTGCGCGGCACCTGCGACAGGTCGGTGACGCCGTGCTGCAGCTTTCCGAAGTCGACGTACGCGTGGAACGTGCTCACGTCACCGGTGCGCAGCGCCGCGGCCTGGGCGCAGTCACGCCAGAAGCAGTGCTGGTCGGCCTGTTCCATCACCGCGCCGTCGGCGAGCGTTGCCGACAGACCCATGACGTTCCAGTCCGGTTCCGGCTCCTCGAACCGGAACGCCAGGTCGAACAGCGCCTCACCCGACGGCGACTCGCCGCCGGGCTGGGTCGCGCTGGCCGTGGCACCCGGAACGAGATAGTGCTGGGCGGCGGTGTCCCACAGACCGACCCCCGCGGCGAACCGAACAGTCGACGATCCCGGATCCCACGCGCTGTGCGGAATCCGTAGGTCGTACTGCCGGCGGAACGTGTCGGCGACCACCGTAGGCGCCGGCTGTATGGCGGCGCCCGTCGCCGCACGCGTCAGCGTGGCAGTGGTGCCGTGAACGGTGAGAAACAACGAGGCGGGCGAGCTCACGCCTGCGCTGTCCGGCCAAGCGACCGACGACGGCGACGTGCCGATCGCGACCGTGAACGCCGTCTTCGCCGGGTCTTGCAACGTGTTCAACGTGACGCGGATCGCGGTCGCGTCGCGCGTCGGCCGTACCCGGAACTCGAGAAGGTCGGCGGCGTTGTTCGCATAGACCGGGTCGGTCGGATAGGTCAGGGAGCCGTACTTCGCCGCGAACAGGAACGACTGGAGCATCGGGTCGTTGCCCGCGTCGGGAACGCCAGCGCCACCGTGGTCGTCGAACAGATAACCCTGGTAGAGGTATTCGCCTGACTCGTACGCCGCCGCACCCGACACGAGCAGCGGGTCCGCATGCCAGCCGCTGCCGGGCCGGTTCTCCAGTTGCGGAGCGTCCGCCGGTGGCGCGTAAAGGATGTCCGGCCCGGGCCGATGCTCGGTCGTTGTTGCCGCAACCGACTGCGGCGAAGCCGCAGAGGGCGCGCACAGCGCAACCGCGGCGGCGGCGCAAACTCCTGCAAGAATCCGTGGCCCCCGCATCGCGATCACGCCTCCACAGTCAATGCAGCCAACGACCCCGTCGCCGCGACTTGCCCGTATGCCACTGCGCTCGGCCGCACCACGCGACGCAGGTGGTCATCGCGGTCGATGCCGATGAGCCCGAACGTCGGGTGATAGCCGTGGTTCCACTCGAAGTTGTCGAAGGCCGACCAGTGCAGATAGCCACGTACATCGACGCCGTCATCAAGCGCGCGCTTGAGCTCGGCAAGGTGCGTCTGCAAATAGGCGATGCGTTGGCGATCGTCGTTGGTGGCGATGCCGTTCTCGGTCACGACGATCGGCAGCCCCGTGTCCGCGATGCGGCGCAGCATCTCGCCGAAACCGGCCGGGTGCACTTCCCAGCCCATCTGTGTCGACTCGACACCGGGCGCGGCAAACGCGAGCAGCTCCGGCAGCCGTGAGTCGACACGGGCGCGTGTGTAGTACTGCAGACCGACGAAGTCACCAACGTCTCCGCCGGCGGTGAGGTCGTCGATGTGCGCGTCGGTCATCGCGTTGCGCAGCCACTGCGTTGCCGCGACGTCGTCCTCGTCGTCGGGCCGGGCCGGTTCGAACGGCGCGAGCTGCAGGCACACGCCGACGCGGGACGCAGGAGCAGTGCTGCGAAACACGTCGACCGCGCGCCGGTGCGCGAGCATCAGCGTTTTGTTGACCTGCGTCGCCGCTTCGGCATCACGCATCGCAGGCGGGAACTGTCCGGTGGCATGCGCGAACACCGAGATGATCTGCGGCTCGTTGATCGTGCAGGCAAACTCGATCCGGTCGCCGAGGGCCACGGCGACAGCGGCGACGTAGCGCTCGAAGAGCTCGACGGCATCCGGCGCCAGCCAGCCACCGCGATCGGCGAACCAGACCGGCAAGGTCTTGTGGTACAGCGTCGCGAACGACACGAGACCGTGCGTGTTCAGACTGTCGAGGACCCGGCGGTAGTGGTCGAGCGCCGCGCGCGAGAACTCGCCGGGTGCCGGCTCGATGCGTGACCATTCCAGCGAGAACCGATGAGCGTTCTGGCCGAGCGAGGCCAGCAGGCGGAAGTCTTCGTCGTACCGGCTGTAGTGGTCGATGCAGTCACCCGAAGGCTCGGCCGCAGATGAGCCGGCAGTGTGCTCCCAGCGCCACCAGTCGTTGTTGGTGTTGCCGCCCTCGACCTGGTGCGCCGAGGTCGCGCTGCCCCACAAGAAGTCGGGCGGGAAGTCGGCCACCGGCGAAGTGTAGGTGACAAACCTTGCGACCGGTAGGTAGGTTGCTCGCCTGCCGTGATCAGGCCTGCAGCTCCCGGCGCAGCGACGTGCCGAGCTCGCGATAGCTCTCGACGAGGTCGACCTCGTCCGGGTCGAGCAGCCATTGGGTCTGCAACCCGTCGAGCGCCGCCACGATCCGCCGCGCGACTGCATCGAGGTTGACGTTCCTGCGGATCTCGCCGCGCCTCTGCCCGGCCTTCAACGCGGCCGCGATCGAGCTGCGCAGGTCGCGATAGCGGTGCAGGAAGAACTCGTGCGCGGGATGCTCCGGCCGCAGGTTCTCGGCGACCAGCACCGTGAACAGCAAGGACAGGCCGGCGCGTTCGACATTGTGCTTCGCGAGCAGATGAAGCCGGTCGAGCATGGCGATGCCGCCGTCACCGATGATCTCTTCGATGAGCGGCGCGTCCTGGTCGCTGCGGTGCCGGACGACCGCTTCGAGCAGCGCTTCCTTGCTCCCGAAGTGGTGCAGCAGCCCGGCCTGGGTCAGTCCGACCTCCGCGGCGATGCCGGCGAGTCCGGTCCCGCGATAGCCGGCGTGCGCGAACAACTGCGTCGCCGCCTCAACGATCTGGACTCGCCGCAGCCGGCCCCGCTCGAGCGTCTCGACCGACGCGTGCGGCTTGCGGGCCGGCTCGGTCGTCATGACTGCGTCACCATGTGCACGACGATAACAACCAACCTACCTAGCGGTCAGAAGGCCAGTGTGATTTGCTGCGCCCAGCGGATCGGGACATCCATGAGAGGAGCAAAGCCGATGGCGGGCCTGTTACGCCGGTACTCGCCGTTGATCGTCTTGGGTGTCATCCAGCTCGTCGTGGTCCTGCTCGCTCCGTCCGGCCCGCCCGGCCAGGCCTCGATCCAGAATCCTGGCACCGTACCGACCGCGGTCGGCGTCCAGCCCGGCACCGTGGCCGGCGGTGCGACCAGCGCCGGTTCTGCGCAACCGGGTGCGACGGCCGGCCAGCAATCCGCCGGCGGGTCAGGCACCGCCCCCGGCACGACGACCTCGGCCACCGGTCCGGTCCGCGTCGGCAACGCCGTCGTCGGCTCCGGCTCCACCGCCGGCGTGGTGTCGAGCTGCCCCGGCACGCAGCCTGCGCCGTGGGCCTACATGCCGCCGTGCCTGCACTTCAACGGCAAGAACGGCGGCGCGACGATGGACGGCGTCACGTCGACGGCCATCAACTACGTCTGGTACGAGGGTGTCGCACCACCCGCCCTGGCAGCTGTCGGCAACTCGACCGGCCTGACCTACACCAAGGACCAGCTGTGTGAGGCGCTGACGGCATACACCAAGGTCGTCAACAAGCGCTGGGAGCTCTACGGTCGTCACCTCGTCCCGCTCAACGGGCCGGGCTCGCATTCGGGATACGCGCAGGGCAGCAACTGCCACTTCCCCTACTACCAGGGCGACAACTGCTCGAGCACCGACTCGGCATGCTGGCGCGCGCAGGCCGACGTGATCGCGGCGATGAAGCCCAAGCCGGCATTTGTCATCGGCGGCGTCGAGGTCACGGTCCCGTTCCTCGACGAGCTGGCGAAAAAGCACATCCTCGTCCTGGGCCAAGGCTCCGCCGACTCGTTCGTGCAACCACGCGGTCCCTATGTCTGGGACTGGCAGATGAGCATCGAGAACGTCGCGTCGTTCGGCTCTGAGTACTTCTGCAAGAAGCTCGTCGGCCATCCGGTCAAGTACGCCGGCTCCGAGGTCCTGCACTCCGGCAAGGGCCTCAGCACACCGCAGCGCAAGATCGCGATTGTGTATGACGTCGGCGTGCCCGACACGTTCTCCGCGCCGGCAAAAGCCTTCGTCCAGTCGATCGAGCACTGCGGCGCCACTGGCGTATCCGAGTTCCCCTTTGCCGCCGACGTCAGCACGCTGCCGCAGAGCATGCAAGCGATCGCGGCCAAGATCAAGCTCGGTGGTTTCACCACCGTCTACGGTCTGATGGACCCCATCTCCGCGATCCCGCTGTCCACCGACCTCGACTCCGAGCAGTGGCACCCAGAGTTCGTCATCGCCGGTGCGGGCGCGATCGACGACGACCTGCTCGGTCAGCTGATGAACCAGAACGAGTGGAAGTACGCCTTCGGGCTGTCGCTACGCAAGTTCCAAGCAGCCCCGCAGACGTGGGACTACTACAAGGCCTACAAGGACTCCGGCGCGACCGACGAGCCGATGAAGCTTGCTCTCAACATGTGGCCGTACTTCTGGATGGCCGGCGACATGTTCCAGGTCGCGGGCCCGTCACCGTCGATCGGCGCCATACAAGCCGGCATGTTCAACCTGCCCTTGTTACCGGGCCATCCCGAGAACGGTGCGATGAAGTTCGGCGTACCCGGAGACAGCTACCTTGGCCAGCGTGACGTGCGCGAGGTCTGGTGGTGTCCGACGACCAAGTCGCCGAAGAACGGGCAGTCCGGCAGCTACATCTCCGTCCTGGGTGACAGAAGGTTCCAGCACGGCCAGATCGACGGGACGATGCGCGTCTTCCCGAACGGCACATGCGCGTAACGCTCGTCCGCCGGGCCGTAGCCGTCGCGGCGGCCATCGGCGGTTATGAGCTGACGCTCTGGGGTCGCACGCCGCCGCTCGGAATCCTCGTCCTCAGTGCGTTCATCGGCTTGTCCTATGCCCTGCTCGCGCTCGGGCTGATGCTCGTCTACCGTGCCAACCGCGTCATCAACTGGGCACAAGGGGAGTTCGGCGCGGCCCCTGCGCTCCTCGGCATCATGCTGATGAAGCTCGAGCACGTGCCCTATGTCGTGGCCATCGCCGTCACGGTGATCGCGGCCGCGATGCTCGGTGCGTTCGTCGAGTTCGTGATCATCCGCAGGTTCGCGCGTGCGCCTCGGCTCGTCCTGATGATTGCGACCGTCGGCATCAGCCTGTTGCTGGCGCTGCTGCAGTTCGTCGTTCCGGGCTGGTTCGGTGTCGGCATCGCGGGTCTCGGTGGTCGCACCATGGACTCGGCGCCACCCACGACCCCGTTCTCGTCGTTCCACTTCACTGTCAGCGGCGTCCGCTTCAGCGGCGACGTGCTCGTCATCGCCGTCGTGACCGCGGCTGCAGTCGCGTTGCTCACGCTGTTCTTCCGCCGCAGCAACCTCGGACTCGCTGTTCGTGCCGCCGCCGAAAACTCCGACCGCGCGCGGTTGATGGGGATCCCGGTACGACGGCTGTCGACGGTCGTCTGGACGATCGCGGCAGTGCTGTCCGCACTTGCGTTGTTCTTGCAGACGACCGTCACCGGTGTCAACATCGGCGTCGACATCGGTCCAACCGCATTGATCTATGGGCTGGCCGCGGCGATCTTCGCGCGGATGGAGAGCTTTCCGCTCGCTCTGCTCGGCGGGATCGGCGTCGGCATCCTCACGCAGTCGATCTACTACGTCTACAACGACCCGTTCCTGCCCGGCGCGATCATGGTGCCGGTCCTGCTCGTCGTGCTGCTGACGCAGCGGGGCAAGCTCTCGCGCGGCGAGGATTCGGGGATCTCGACCTATCAGCAGGCGCGCGAGTTCCGGCCGCTGCCACCTGAGCTGCGCCGGCTGCCCGAGATCCGCTGGGGCCGCTTCGCGCTGATGGCGGCGACGCTTCTGGTCGTCGCCCTCGGCCCGATCGGGCTCGACGTCGGCAAGCAGTCGCTCGCGTCGGTGGTGCTGATCTACGCGATCGTCTGCGTCTCGCTCGTGATCCTCACCGGCTGGTCCGGGCAGATCAGCCTCGGGCACTGGGGCCTTGCGGGTGTGGGCGCGTTCTTCGCCGGCTGGTTCGCCGCGCATCTGCACGCGGACTTTTTCCTCACGCTCATCGTGTCGGGCCTGGCCGGCGCCGTCGCGTCGCTGGCGATCGGCCTGCCGGCACTGCGCATCCAAGGACCGTTCCTCACCGCCACGACTCTCGCGTTCGGCATCTCGGTCAACGTCTTCCTGCTGGCGCCGCGCTACTTCGGCTCGTTCCTGCCTGACACGCTGCACACGATCGACCGGCCGGTGCTCTACGGCCGCTACTCGCTGGCCGGTCCGCTCCCCTTCTATTACGTGACCGCCGGGTTCTTGATAGCCGCCGTGTTGTCGGCGGCCGCGCTGCGGCGCACGAGAGCCGGTCGCGCGTTCATCGCCGTCCGTGACAACACCCGCGGTGCGCAGAGCTTCGGCATCAACGTCGCGCGCATCAAGATCACGGCGTTCGCTCTCTCGGGCTTCTGGGCGGCGCTCGCCGGTGCCTTGTTCGTCTATCAGCAGGGCGCGCTCGACCAGCCGTCGTTCGACCCGACCGTCAGCGTCCAGCTGCTCGTCATCGTGGTCATCGGCGGCGTGACGTCGCTGCCCGGCGCGCTGCTCGGTGCGACATACCTCGGCGTCCTTCAGTACGGCGGATTCGGGCCGCGGGTGCAGACTCTCGCAAGCGGTCTCGGCGTGCTGATCCTGCTGATGATCGCGCCGGGTGGTGTCGCGCAGGGCTTCTATGCCGCCCGCGACGGGCTGCTCCGCGCGATCGCTCGACGGCGAGGTTTGCTCGTACCGAGTCTGGTGGCCGATCGCCGTGCCGCGACCCTCGCGGAAGCCCGCTCGGGTCAGGTCCGTGACGTCGTCCCGGTCCCCGCGGAGGCGCCGGCATGAGGGCCCCCGCATGAGGGCGTGGGATCGGCGCTTCTCGCTGTCGCGGTTCACCGACGGCGGGCCGGTGATGCCGCTCGCTTTGCTGACCGCGATCTATTTCTTCGACGAGTTCGACACGTCGGCGTTCAACGTTCTCGCGCCGGACATCAAGCACGCCTTCCACCTGAGCGACCAAGGCTTTTCCGCCGTCGTCCTGCTCAACCTGTCGATCGTCCTCGTGCTCGCCATCCCGGCCGGGCACCTGGGGGACCGGGCACCGCGGCGACTGCTCGCTGTCGTCTCCGGCGTGATGGCGGGCGTGTTCTCGTTCGCGACCGGGATTGTCGGCACGGTCTGGTTGCTGCTCATCGTCCGCACCGCCAATGGGCTGGGCAACCTGGCCAACACCACATTTCAGCCGTCCTTGCTCACCGACTACTACACGCCCGAGCAACGTGCCGGTGTCTACGCCTTCTACATGGCGACACCGAGTCTGGGCGGCATCGCGGGCGGCTTCATCGCCGGTGGCCTCGCCGCGCTGGCCGGATGGCGCGCGCCGTTCTTCGTCTTCCTGGTCCCGATCGTGCTGACCGCTCTGCTCATCGCCCGGCTGCGCGAGCCGCTGCGCGGCCAGGCCGACGACCCGAGCGCAGCGGTAGAAGTCGCCGGGCACACAGGGGCGCGGTTCACCGAGGCGGCCCGCACCCTGTGGGCCGTGTCGACGTTGCGCCGGCAATACATCGCCTACGCCTTCCTCGGCGCTGGGCTGCTGCCGCTGGCGTTCACGATCCCGCTGTTCTTCCAGCGCATCTATCACGTTGGTGCTTTCGGCCGCGGGGTGCTGACTTCGGTATTCGGCGCGGTGTACCTGCTGGGAACTCTCGTCGGCGGCCCGCGCACGAAGCGCTGGGTGGCCCGCGACGTCGGTGAGCCGTTGCGCTGGTGCGGCGTGTTCGCCATTGCTGTCGGCGGGCTCATCGTCGCCACCGCACTGGTACCCAATGTCGCGGTGTCGATCTGCATCCTGTTCGCCGCCTACTTCGTCGCGGGCATGTATCTCCCGCCGTTCACGACCGTGCAATCGCTCGTCGCACCGGCACGCGTGCGAACACTTGCGTTCGGGCTCGGCGCGCTGTTCGCCGTCGCCGGTGTCGCGGTGCTCTACCTCGTCATCCCGGTATCCGCGCTGTCGGACAGCCATGGCATCCGGGTCGGGCTGGCCGCACTTGGTCCCTACTGGGTCATCGCCGGCGCGATCCTGTTCTCGGCAGCGCGGTTTGTGGCGGACGATGCGGCCTCCGCGCTGCGTTCACTCGCCGCGCTGGCCGAGATGCGCAAGCGGCAGGCCGAGACCGGCACCCAGGCACTGCTCACGTGCACCGGCATCGACGTTGCGTATGACGCCGTGCAGGTGCTGTTCGCCGTCGACTTCGAGGTCGAGGAGGGCGAGATCGTCGCGTTGCTCGGCACCAACGGCGCCGGCAAGTCGACGCTGCTCAAGGCGATCTCCGGCATCCAGCCGCCGTCGGCCGGCGCAATCGTGTTCGACGGCCGTGACATCACGCATCTCGACGCCAAGGCGAAGTTCGAGTCCGGCATCGTGCAGATGCCCGGCGGCCGCAGCGTGTTCCCCACCCTGACGGTCGACGAGTGCCTGCGCCTGTCCGCCTGGACCCGCCGCGGCGGCGGCGCAGAGGCGGCGACCGAGCAGGCGCTTGACTACTTCCCGGTGCTGCGCACCCGACGCGGCATCCTCGCCGGCAACCTGTCCGGTGGTGAGCAGCAGATGCTCGGGCTCGCGATGGCGTTCATCGCCCGCCCGCGGTTGCTGATGATCGACGAGCTGTCGCTCGGGTTGGCACCGACAATCGTCGCGCAGCTGGTGGACATCGTCCGCGCGATCCACGCCGACGGGACGACGGTCATCGTCGTCGAGCAGTCCGTGAACGTCGCGCTGACTCTCGCCGAGCGAGCCGTCTTCATGGAGAAGGGCGAGGTGCGCTTCACCGGCCCCACCAGCGAGCTGTTGGAACGCGGCGACATCTTGCGCGCTGTCTTCCTCGAAGGTGCGGCTGCCGTGACGAGCGGAGCCAAGCCGCGTGCCCGGGTTCGGGCCTCAGCAGCGGCCGCTCAGACCAACGACCAACCAGCGGTCTTGGAGCTTGTCGACGTCTCGGTCTCCTATGGCGGTGTCCGAGCGGTGGACGGCGTCTCGCTGACCTTGCACAAGGACGAGATTCTCGGACTCATCGGCCCCAACGGTGCGGGCAAGACGACGCTCTTCGACGCGATCTGCGGGTTCGCGAACATCGGTGGCGGCTTCGTCATCTTCGGCGGCCAGGACGTCACCGGGTGGGGCCCGGACCGGCGCGCCCGGTTCGGCCTCGGCCGCTCGTTCCAGGACGCGCGCATCTTCCCGTCGTTGACGGTCGTCGAGAACCTGGCCCTCGCGTTGGAACGGCATCTCGCCGTCCGTGACCCGCTCGCGTGCGCGCTGGGGCTGCCCGCGGTGCTCGACTCCGAGCTCGACGCGGCCATGAAGGTGCACGAGCTCGTCGAGCTATTGAGCCTGCAGGCCTATCGCAACAAGTTCGTCGGCGAGCTGTCGACCGGAACGCGCCGAATGGTCGACCTCGGCATGGCGATTGCGCACCGACCGTCCGTGCTGTTGCTCGACGAGCCCAGCTCCGGGATCGCGCAGCGCGAAACCGAAGCCCTCGGGCCCGTGCTCAAACGAGTGCAGAGCGAGATCGACTGCGCACTGCTGCTCATCGAGCACGACATGCCACTCATCACCGGGCTCGCCGACACGCTCATCGCCCTGGAGACCGGACGGGTCATTGCCACCGGGTTGCCGCGCGACGTCGTCAACGACCCGCGGGTCGTGCAGTCCTATCTCGGCGACGACGAGAGCGCGATCCTGCGTTCCGGCCAGGCGCCGGTTGGCAAGGCCCGCAAGCCCAGGGTGTCGTCGTCATGAGACGGATAGCACTGCTCGTGCCGGCTGCCGGCATGGCGATCGCGGCCGCGCACCCGATGGCGGCGGGGGCCGCAGCCGGCATACCGGCCGGCTACTGGTGGGTCGCCCAGCCGGCGACCGGCGTCGTACCTGCACCACCGCAGGTCCCCGCCGGCGGTCTGTATGTCGCCTCCACGGCCAACGGACCCTCGGCCGTCTCGGCGGTGCGCCTGGCCACGCCCTCCGGCGCGCGGTTGGCCTCGCTGGTCCTGCACGTCCACCAGGTGCAACAGCTCGACAGCTTCGCCGTCGACGCCTATGCCACGGGCGGATCGTGGAAGCCGGGAGATGCGCAGGCGTGGAGCAGTCGCCCCGGCCCTGCCATCGGCGCGCTGGCGATCCATGGCGCGGTCGACGCGAACGGGAAGACCGTCACGTTCGACCTGACTGACGTGAAGAGGGCGGTCCTCAACCTCGTGCTCGTGCCGGGCGTCAACAGCGGCTCGCAGACCGCCGGTGTCGCGAGCAGCCCGACATTCGACGCCGCCTTCGAGCCGGTCCTGCCGGCCGACGTCACCGTCGCCACAACCGCGCCGAGTGACACCCAACAATTGCCGACGGCGCCCGCGCCGAGGCAACAGCCGGTCGGCGCACAAGCGCCGCCGGATGCGACGGGGAACACAGGCGCGCTCCAGCCGCCGTTGCCCGCGGCGGGTCAGGTGCAGGCATCGCTCCCGCCGCCGGCAACGCCGCCGGTGGTCGCGACGATCCCGGCTGCGCAGCAACCCGTGGCGGCCGTCGTGCCGGCCGGTCGGAGCACGCGCGACACCATCCTGCTCGCGTTCCTCTTGGCGGATGCCATGATCGCGCTGGTGTTGCAGGCACGGCGTAAAGGCAGCGGCGATCGGGACGGCCGGGCCGGCCTCTACGAGCTGCCGTGAGCGGCCGATTTCCGCCCGACTTTCTCTGGGGTACGGCGACTGCCGCGCACCAGATCGAGGGCAACAACACCAACTCCGACTGGTGGGCGTTCGAGCACACGACTCATCCGCGCATCAAGGAACCGAGTGGTGACGCCGCCGACAGCTATCACCGGTGGGGCGAGGACATGGACCTCCTCGCCGGTGCCGGCTTTACCGACTACCGGTTCAGCATCGAGTGGGCACGGGTCGAGCCGGCGCCGGACGAGTTCTCCGCTGCACAGCTCGCCCACTACCGGCGCATGATCGACGGTGCGCGCGACCGTGGGCTGCGCCCACTCGTCACGCTGCATCACTTCACCGGCCCGCGCTGGTTCGCCGAGCGCGGTGGCTGGATGAGTGCCGACGCCGTCGACCGGTTCATGCGCTATGTCGAAGCGGTCGCCCCGATCCTCGGTGATGTCGACCACGTGTGCACGATCAACGAGCCGCACGTCGTCGCGTTGATCGCGCGGCTCATCGCCGGTACTGCTGACCGGGATATGGCCGGGCTCGAACCAGATCCACGCGCAAGTGCGGCTCTGATCGAGGCGCATCATCAGGCAGCGCCGATTCTGCGCGCCCACTGGCCACGACAGCAGGTCGGTTGGTCACTGGCCTGGGTCAACGCCTATGCCGATCCTGGGGCGGAAGACGCGGCCGAGCGGTATGCGCAGCCGCGGCAGATCGTCTTCGCCGACGCGTCCCGCGACGACGACTGGGTGGGCGTGCAGTCATATACGCGGACGAAAGTCGGCGTCGTCGATGGGTGGCTGACGGAGTTGAAGCTCGGGCCCGGTGTCGAGCGCACGCTGACCGGGTGGGAGTTCTATCCGCAGGCCATCGGCGATGCAGTGCGAACCGTTGCCTCGCTCGTCGGCGACATACCGATCATCGTCACCGAGAACGGCGTGGCAACCGACGGTGACGAACGCCGGATCGCTTACACGGATGCAGCGTTGACCTCGGTGCAGCAGGCGATGGCCGACGGCGTCGATGTGCGCGGCTACTTTCACTGGAGCCTGCTCGACAACTACGAATGGGGCAGCTACCGGCCGACGTTCGGCTTGGTTGCCGTCGACAAGACGACGTTCGCTCGTTATCCAAAACCGTCACTCGCGTGGCTCGGATCTCACAAGTAAAGGACTGCAACATGCCGCTCGACCCGCGTCTCCAGGTTGCTCTTGCCGCGCTTCCCGCGCGCGAGCCAACGACGGCGTCCCCCGCCGAACGTCGCGCCGAAGCCGTTGCTCGCGCGAAGCAGGGCGAAGGGGTGCTGTCGGCCGTTGTCCCGCCGTTGCCGGACGAGCGCGACCTCGTCGTACCGACCGAGGCCGGCGGCGTGCCGATCCGCGTCTACCGGCCACGGCCCGGGCGACTGCCAGCGTTCGTGTTCATCCATGGTGGCGGCTGGTGGCTCGGCGGCCTGGATGAGTCGAACGGCATGTGCCGACGACGTGCCGCCAGCGTCCCGTGCGTGGTCATCTCGATCGACTACCGGCTTGCTCCCGAGCATCCGTTCCCGGCGGCGGTCGACGACTCGTTCGCCGCAGTGCAGTGGATCGTCGACAACGCTGACGAGCTCGACATCGACCCCGACCGGATCGCCATCGGCGGTGGCAGCGCCGGCGGCAACATCGCCGCGGCCGTCACGCAGCGCCTTCGGGACGAGACCTCGATCAAGCTTGTCGGGCAGCTGCTGGAGGTAGCGGCGACGGACCTCACGTTGACGACGAGCGAGGGATCGGCCAACGAGTTCGCCGAGGGTTACGGGTTGAGCAAGGCGGACCTCTACGAGTGCGTCGAGTTCTACCTGGGCGACCAGGACGCGAAGAACCCGCTCGCCTCCCCGCTGCTCGGCGAGCTGCACGACCTGCCGCCGGCGCTCATCACGACTGCGGAGTGCGACCCCGTCCGCGATGACGGTGAGGCCTATGCGGCGAAGCTTGCCGACGCCGGGGTTCCGGTCACCCTCAAGCGCTGGGAGGGCCAGGTGCACGGCTCGATGGAGGCCGATGTCGTGCTGCCCGACGTCGCCGAGGCGTACCGGGCCGAGGTGACCAACTTCTTGCGCGCAGTCTTCACTCGCGGGTGACCTCGCGGGCGCATGTGGCCGACCTTCGGGTCGAGCACGGTCTTGCCCTTGGCGTTGCTGTGGCACGACCACGGTTGTCGTGGCGGGTGGTTGACGCAGATGACGACTGGCGGCAGGCGGCATACGAGGTCGTGGTCGAGGACGAGGCCGGTGGGTGCGAGACGGTCCGGGTTGACTCACCCGACTCCGTGCTGGTGCCGTGGCCGGTCGCGCCGCTGACGTCGCGCGAACGCGCGACCGTGTCGGTGCGCGTTCTAGCCGGCGACGGCGCGGTAACCCCGTGGAGCGAGCCGCTGACGGTCGAGGCCGCGCTGCTCGAGCCGAGCGACTGGTCGGCGCAGATGATCGCGCCGGCCTGGGACGAAGACGTCACGTCATCGCAACCGCCGTGTCTGTTGCGCCGCGAGTTCGTCGTGACTGGTGACGTCGTAAGTGCTCGGCTCTTTGCGACCGCGCGGGGCATCTATTTCGCGCGGGTCAACGGATCGGCGGTCTCCGATTCTTTGCTGAGCCCGGGGTGGACGTCATACGACAAGCGGTTGCGTTATCAGGTCTGTGACGTCACACCACTCGTCCAACGTGGTGACAACGCGATCGGCATCGCGGTCGCCGACGGCTGGTTTCGCGGCTACCTTGCCTGGGAGGGGAAGCGGAACTGGTATGGCGACCGCACTGCCGCGCTCGCGCAGCTCGAGATCCGTCTGAGTGACGGGCAGGTCGTCACGATCGCGACCGACACCGACTGGCGTGCCGGTCAGGGTCCGATCCGCGCGGCCGATCTCTACATGGGCGAAAGCTACGACGCGCGGCTCGAGTCGGCCGCCGAAGGATGGGATCGTGCCAGCTTCGACGACAGTGCGTGGAGCGATTGCGTGACGCAGACGTTCGCCTTGGACACGTTGACGGCACAGGCCAGTCCGCCCGTCCGCGCGGCCGAGTCGCTGTCACCGGTGTCACTCACGCAGACGCGCGCAGGGGCGACGGTGGTCGACTTCGGACAGAATCTTGTCGGTCACCTCCGACTAAAGAGCGTGGACGCGACTGACGGTGAACGCATCGTGTTGCGTCACGCGGAGATCCTGCACGAGGGCGAGTTGTTCACCGAGCCGTTGCGCACGGCGAAGCAGACGGACGACTACCTCGCCGCCGGGGGAGGCGCGGTTGCGTCGTGGCAGCCACAGTTCACCTTCCACGGGTTCCGCTATGCCGAGATCGCCGGGTGGCGGGGACCGGTTCCGGCCGACGCGGTCGAGGCGGTGGTGTGTCACAGCGACATGCAACGCATCGGTTGGTTCGAATGCTCGGACGAGCTGGTCAACCGGCTGCACGACAACGCCGTCTGGTCGATGCGTGGCAACTTCGTCGACGTTCCCACCGACTGTCCGCAGCGCGACGAGCGCCTCGGTTGGACGGGCGACCTGCAGGTCTTCGCGCCGAGCGCCGCATTTCTCTATGACTGCAACGGCTTTCTCGACTCGTGGCTCGCTGATCTCGTGGTCGAACAGCAGCCAGATGGCGGTGTTCCGTTCGTCGTCCCGTGCCCGGTCGATGCCGACTACACGTTCCCGACGTATGTCGCTGCTGCGTGGGCGGACGCGGCGGTCATCGTGCCGTGGGTCTGCTACGAGCGGTTCGGGGATATCGGTCTGCTGGAGCGGCAGTGGCCAAGCATGTCGGCGTTCGTCGACGCATGTCACCGCGCGCATGGCGGCACGATCAACCGCGAGCTGTTCCAGTTCGGCGACTGGCTCGATCCGACCGCGCCGCCCGGGGATGCGTCGAACGGGATGACCGATCGTCATCTCGTTGCCGGGGCCTATCTCGTCCGCAGTCTCGACCTCGTCGTCGCGACGGCAGAAGTGCTCGGCCGCTCCGGTGATGCGGCGCGCTATCGCTCACTCGCCGATGACTACCGCGCCGTATGGCGGCGCGAGTTCGTGCGCCCCGACGGCCTGCTGAGCAGTGACTCGCAGACGGCATACGCACTTGCGGTGTGCTTCCGGTTGCTGGAGTCAGACGCGGACTACACGCGTGCCGGTGCCCGATTGGCCGAGTTGTGTGAACAGGCCGGCTTTCGCATCGCGACGGGATTCGTCGGCACCCCGCTGATCTGCGATGCGCTGACGACGACCGGGCACGTCGAGTCGGCGTACCGGCTCTTGCTCCAGCGCGAGTGCCCGTCGTTCCTCTATCCGGTGACGCAGGGGGCGACGACGATCTGGGAGCGCTGGGACAGCCTCAAACCCTCGGGCGAGGTCAATGACGCCGCGATGACGTCGTTCAACCATTACGCGCTTGGCGCCGTCGTCGACTGGCTGCACCGATGTGTCGGCGGGCTGGCACCGCTCGCGCCTGGCTATCGATCGACGCGGGTGCGGCCGTTGCCCGGCGGGGGGCTTACGTCAGCGCGCGTCAGCCACGTCAGTCCGTATGGCGAGCACGCCGTCGATTGGCGGTTGGCCGATGGCCAGTTCCAGTGCGACGTCACCGTGCCGCCGTCGACTACCGCAATCGTTGATCTCCCGGTCGAAGGCTGGCAACAACGCCGGCTGGGCAGTGGCCGCTACCGCTTCGAGGGATACTTCGATAGTCTAAACATGTGACGCTCGAATCATCTGGGGTGCCAACCGGCTCCGGCCGGGTCGTGGCAGCGCTCGCCCGTGCGGTCGAGCACGCCCTGGCCGAGACCGAGCTGTCGCTGTCGCAGTACCGACTGTTGGCCCTGCTCGAGGAAGAACCGGCCGCGGCCTCGGTGATCGCCGACCGGCTCACGGTGACCCGTCCCAGCGTGACCGCCGTCGTCGATGGCCTGGTGGCGCGCGGGTACGTCACTCGTGCGCAGGACGACGAGGACCGACGGCGAGTGACGCAGGTCCTCACAGCTGCGGGGCGCGCCGAGCTGGCACGGGCGGACCAGGTCGCGGAGAAAGTACTCGCCGCCGTGCTCGGCGATGTGGCGGACGCGGCGGAGCGCGAAGCTGTCGCGGGGGGGGTGTCCGCCTGGCAAGAGGTCATCGGTCGGCGGCGCGCGGAGGGGCTTGCCGCCTGGCAACGCTCCGCTACGGCAGCGCAGGCAAGCCGATGACGCCGGTTGCCGCACCCGAGCAAGTGCTCGAGCACATCCCGATCGCGGTCGAGCCGAGGTATGACCCGCCGCACGCAACGATCGACGCGGACAGCTCGAAGACGTGGCTGCGTCGCGCCATGCCGATCGTGCTGGCGCACAAGGCGCCGTTCGCGGTGTCGCTGTCGCTGGCGTTCATCGGGCTCGTGTTGCAGGTGCAGATCCCGAAGGTGCTGAACGACGCGATCGGCAGTGTGCTCGTCAAGGGCAGTGCGTCGCTGTCGCACTACGTCATCGTCGTGTCGGCGCTCGGTGTGCTTGCCGGCGTCACCGGTTTTGTCGCCCGGCTGTATCTGATGAAGGTCGCCTATGCGGTCGAGTTCGACTTGCGCAACCTCATGTACCAGCACTTCACCCGGTTGTCGTTCGGGTTCTACGACACCGCGCAGTCCGGCCAGCTGATCTCGCGGGCCAACTCCGACATCCGCTCGGTGCAGATGTATCTGACGTTCGGGCCGTTCATCATCGTGCAGTGCGTGATCGCAGTGATCGCGTTCGGCTACATGTTGTCGATCGATGTGCCGCTCGCCTTCGTCGCCATGTCGACGACTCCGTCGGTCTATCTCGTCGCGCGGCGGATGCGCCGGCAGTTGTTCCCGGCGTCCTGGCTCATCCAGAGCCGGCTCGCCGAGGTCGCGACGATCGTCGACGAGAACATCAACGGCGTTCGGGTCGTCAAGGCGTTCGCGGCGGAGCCGCGCGAGGTCCGCAACCTGACCCAGGCGGCGAATCGGCTGCGTTGGGCCTATGTCAAAGACGCGGACCTCCGGGCGAAATTCGCCCCACTCGTGCAGAACCTGAGCCAGCTCGGCTTGGCGTTCGTGCTGCTGCTCGGTGGCTACCAGGTCATCCACGGGGAAATCGGCGTCGGAGCGATCCTCGCGTTCTCGGCATACATCGTCATGTTGCAGGCGCCGTTCCAGATGCTCGGCATGCTCGTGATGCTCGGGCAGCGGGCGGCCGCGTCCGCGCAGCGCATCTATGAGGTGCTCGACGAGCGCCCGACCGTGGTGGACCGGCCGGGGGCGACACAGCTGTTGGTGGCGCATGGCGAGGTTGTGTTCGACAACGTGGTGTTCGGCTATGGGGCCGACCAGCCCAAGGTGCTGGACGGCGTCGACCTGCGGGTTGCGCCCGGTGAGACCGTCGCCCTGGTCGGTCGAACCGGCAGCGGGAAGTCGACGGCCGCACGGCTGCTGATGCGCTTCTATGACGTCGACGCGGGTGCGATTCGCATTGACGGCCAGGACATCCGTGACGTCACCTTGACCAGCCTGCGGCACTCCGTCGGCATCGTGCTGGACGAGGCGTTTCTGTTCTCCGCCAGCATTCGCGACAACATCGCCTACGGTCGTCCGGATGCGTCGCTCGCGGAGGTGCGCGCCGCCGCTCGCGCGGCGGGTGCGGACGAGTTCATCTCGGCGCTGTCGGACGGTTACGACACCGTGGTCGGCGAGCGCGGCTACACGCTTTCCGGCGGGCAGCGGCAGCGGATCTCACTCGCCCGCAGCCTGCTGATCGATACGCCGATCCTCATCCTCGACGACGCGACCAGCTCGATCGACGTGGAGATCGAGTCCCAGATCCACGAGGCGCTGCGGGCACTCAACGCGACCCGAACGACGCTGCTCATCGCGCATCGGCTGTCGACGATCAGCCTGGCCGACCGCGTCGTGGTGATCGACGGGGGACGAGTCATCGCTACGGGTACTCACGACGAGCAGCTCGCGACCAGTCCGGTCTATGTCGACATCCTCGCCCAGCAGGAAGTGGCTGTCGCGCAGGAGCCGGCGACATGAGCTGGGACTTCGGCGGCGGCTATGGCGGGCGCCCCGGACCGCGCGTGCCGTTCGCCGGGGTTCCGACCGAGATGCAGGCCGGCGTGGCTTCGCTGGTGGCCAAGGAGCCGGCCCACCCGGACACCTCCGCGCCGTTCACCTATGTGCCGTCGCGGGCCGATGCTGCCCGGCTGACGTTCCGCCGGCTGTTGTCCGCGCATTGGCGACTAGGTATCGGTGCGGTGCTTACCGTCGTACTCGTTGCCGTCGCTAACCAGGTCGGACCGAAGCTGGTCGTACGCGCGATCGACGACGGGATGCTCCGGCACAGCGTCCGGACTCTCGTCGTGGTGACGGTGCTGTTCGTGCTCGCGACAGTGGTGACGGCCGTCGCCCAACGTTGGCTCACCCAGTTGTCGGGCCGGCTGGCGGCGCGAGTCATGAACGACCTGCGCATTCGCGTGTTCTCCCATTTGCAGCGGCTCTCGCTCGACTTCTATACGCGGGAGAAGGCCGGCGTCGTGATGACGCGGATGACGAGCGACGTCGAAAACTTGCAGCAGTTGCTGCAGGACGGGCTTCCCCAGATGGCGGTGCAGGCGCTGACGATGGTCGTCATCAGCGTCGTGCTGTTCGCGATGAACCCGATGCTTGCCGCGATCACCATCGGCATCACGGTGCCACCGCTCGTCGTCATGTCATTGTGGTTCCGCGCGCGGTCGGAGGTCGGCTATGACCGGGTCCGCGACGGCATCGCCGCGGTGCTCGCCGACCTGTCGGAGAGTCTTCGCGGCATCCGCGTGGTCACGGCGCACAACCGATCCGCGCACAACGTCATTCATCACCGCAACGTCGTTGGTGCCTACCGCGACGCGAACAACTACACGGCGCGGATCAGTGCCATCTATGCGCCGGGCACGCAGCTCCTCGGCTACCTCGGTCAGGCAGTGCTGCTCGGCATCGGTGGAAACATGGTGCGGCACGGCTCGCTGACGATCGGTGAGCTGGTCGCGTTCTTCCTCTATCTCAACCGGTTCTACACGCCGATCCAGTTGTTGGTGCAGCAGTACACGACATACCAACAGAGCCGTGCGTCGCTGACCAAGCTGCAGACGTTGTTCGACACGGCGCCGTCGGTGGTCGAAGAACCGGACGCGTCGACGCTGCCTCCGGTGATCGGCGCGATCGAGTTCGCGAACGTGACCTTCGGCTACACGCCCGATCGACCTGTGCTCAAGCACGTCAACCTGTCGATCACGCCCGGCGAGACGGTGGCGTTCGTGGGGCCGACCGGCGCGGGAAAGTCCAGCCTGGCGAAGCTCGTCACCCGTTTCTATGACCCGGACCAAGGACGTGTTCTCGTCGACGGGCATGACATCAGGCGCGTGTCGCTCGCGTCACTGCGGCACCAGATCGGGGTCGTGCCGCAGGAGCCGTTCCTGTTCGCGGGCAGTCTCCGCGACAACATCGCATTCGGCGGGCCCGACGCGACCGATGCCGAGATCGACCGGGCTGTGGACGCGGTCGGGTTGCGCGACCTGGTCGATCGGTTGCCGGACGGACTCGACACCGAAGTGCATGAGCGCGGTGACTCCCTGTCCTCCGGCGAGCGTCAGCTCGTTGCGCTGGCGCGTGCCTTTCTCGCCCAGCCACGCGTCCTCGTACTCGACGAGGCCACGGCGAACCTGGACCTGCAGTCCGAGGCGGCGATCGAAGCCGGACTCGAGACGTTGCTCGACAACCGTACGGCGATCCTCATCGCGCACCGGTTGTCGACCGCGATGAAGAGCGACCGCATCGTGGTCGTCGAAGACGGTCAGATCGTCGAAGCCGGGCCCCACGACGAGCTCGTGTCGGCGGGTGGTCGGTATGCCGCGATGTTCGAGGCATGGATGAGTCACATCGGCGAGGCTGCGGCCTGATTACGATCGGCTCGTGACAACGGGCGTCGAGCAACTGACAACGATCGAGTTCACCGTGGACGCCGGGATTGCCACCGTCACGTTGAACCGGCCGGACGTTCACAACTCCTTCGACAACGTGATGCTCGACGAGCTGTTGCGCGTCTGGCACCACATCCGGCACAGCGACGAGATCCGGGCTGTCGTTCTCACCGGTCGCGGCGACAATGCGTTTTGCACGGGGATCGACCGCTCGACGATCCCGGAAGGATACGTCTACGACCCGCTCACGTATGACGACCCTGGAAAAGTGCTCGGTCCGAAGAGCCAAGAGGTCTGGAAGCCGGTCATCGCCGCGGTCAACGGCATGGCCTGCGGTGGAGCGTTCTATCTGCTTGGCGAGGCGGATGTTGTCATCGCGGCCGAGCATGCGACGTTCTTCGACCCGCACGTGTCGTACGGCTTGGTCGCCGCGTTCGAGCCGATCCTGCTTATGCGTCGGGTGCCGTTCGGGGATGTGCTGCGAATGGCGCTGACCGGCGTGCAGGAGCGGGTGTCCGCGGCGACCGCCATGCGCATCGGTCTGGTCAGTGAGGTCGTTGCGGCGGACCAGCTGATGACGACCGCGCGGCAGCTTGCGGAGACGATCGCGTCGCAACCGGCAGCTGCAGTTCAGGCGACGTTACGCACCCTGTGGGCGGCGCGTGATCTGCCCGGGGCGCAAGCGACGCAGCTCGGCAACATGTTCCTTCAGCTCGGTCACACCACCGCGGCCATGGAGGAGGGCCAGCAACTGTTCCGCTCGGGCACTCGTCCGAAGCCCCGTATTCGTTAGCGGCATGCGGAGATGCCCGGCGGCCAGTGGTCCGGCGGGTTGCTGCTGGTGTTGGGTTGTGGAGGCCGCGCGGAGCTACGGTCCGAGGCGGTAGTCGAAGGGTTCGATGAGGTAGTGCCGGCCGGTGGGGCTGGTCCAGTGCCAGCCGTCGGGTTTTTGTTCGACGGTCCAGCCGGCGAAGGTTTTGCCGCGGTGCCAGTGGCGGGTGAGGGGTCCGAGGTTGGCCCGGACGGTCTGGCCGCCCTGTTTCTTGGAGCGGTGGTGGTCGTTGTCGGCGGCGTTGGCGGGGGTGGGTCCGGCGCACGGGTTGACGGGATGGCCGGCGCG